>Ga0184623_10000924_pt1 | contig 12791 bp, 10 predicted proteins | sample PLM1_100_b1_FD_133138 | JGI IMG/M metagenome (GOLD analysis project Ga0184623, IMG submission 133138) | Groundwater sediment microbial communities from an aquifer in East River, Colorado, USA - PLM1_100_b1 | ecosystem: Environmental > Terrestrial > Soil > Riparian zone | place: USA: East River...
CGTAGGTCTCCACGGACTCCATCACCCCGGTGCCGGAGCCGGGGTCCGGAAAGTCGTTGCGCGCGCGCAGGCCGGAGGTGGACTGGTCGTGCAGCGCATCGCTGGGCTGAGTCATGCGGCCACCTCGCTGCGCTCGCCAGCGGCATGACAAGTGCTCTGCCTACTGATTCGCTCGCTCCGCTCGCTCATGCGGCAAGGCTCCTCTCCAGGGCGCGGGTGGTGATCACCTTGACCGCGTGGCGGCGGTACTCAGCCGTGCCGCGCTGGTCGGTGATGGGCGCGGCGGCGGCCGCCGCAAGCTCGCCGAACCGCCGGACCGCGGCCGGCTCAGCCGTAAGCGTGGCCCAGTCCATCTCTCCGGCGATGAACTGCTCGGCCTCGGTCGCCCGCAACGGCGTCGGCGCGCACGCCCCGAGCGCGCAGCGGACGGTGCGCCCGGCCACGTCGACCACCACCGCTGCGCACACGATCGAGATGACCATCGCGTTGCGCGTGCCGACCTTGAGGAAGTGCTGCGGGCCGTCGAGCCGCGGGAGCCGCACCTCCCGGATCACCTCCCCTGGCTCGATCGCGGTCCGCTTGACGCCGACGATGAACTCAGCCAGCGGCAGGATGCGCTCGCTGCCGCGCCGCGCGAGGACCACGGTGGCGTCCATCGCGGCGAGCACCGGCAGGGAGTCGCCAGCGGGGCTGCCGGTCCCGAGGTTGCCGCCGAGCGTCCCCGCGTTGCGCATCTGCGGCGAGCCGATCGTGCGGGCGGCGGCGGCGAGCGCCGGCAGCGCCCCGGAAAGCTGGGTCTCCACCTCGGTCCAGGTCACGCCGGACCGCAGCACGGCCGCGCCGTTCTGGAGCTCGAAACCGCGGAGGTCGTCGACGCGGCGAAGGCCCACGACGGCCGGCGGCCGGCGATGGCCGAAGTTGACCTCGACCATGAAGTCGGTGCCGCCGGCGAGCAGATGCGCGTCGGGCATCGCCTCCAGCGCGTCGAACGTCTCGTCGAGGCTACGGGGACGGGCGACTTTCATGGCTACCTCCAGCCCTGGCCGGGATCGAACGCCAAGCCCGGGTCGGGCGCGTCGCCGCGCCGGACACTGCCTTCGATCAGGCCGTAGGGCCGGTCGTCGGCGTGGAAGACCTCGTTCGGGTTGGCCAGCCCGAACGGGCTGAGGTCGACCACGAAGTGGTGCTTGTTCGGCAGCGAGAAACGGATCTCGGCAATGCCCGGCTGGGCCTCGAGGACCGCCTCGCCCATCGCGTGCATGGTCTGCTGCAACGAGAGCGAGTGGTGACCGGCGAAGGCGGCGGTCATCGCGGCGAGCACGGTCTCGTACGACTTGGCCCAGTCGGCGCCCATGTCGGCGGCCGGGTTGGCGGCCAGGTCGGTGTGCCACCACTGCGCCCTTACCTTCGTCGCCATGACGCGGTCGGTCGTGGGCTGCAGCGTCGTGTACCTGTCCTGGTAGTAGCCCCAGAACTCGGAGTCGGTGGTCTTCAGGACGACGAGGTCGTCGATGCCGGAGACGATCCAGGGCCCGCCGTCGCCGTAGGTCACTGTTGCCGTGCGCACATGGCCGCCGTCGCGGGCGAACGCGTGCGGGTGCGCGGCCAACCGGACCCACGGATACATCTCGATGCTGACCCGGGCCCGCGTCACGGACGGCGTGTCGTCGACGAAGTGCCGGGCCAGCGCGAGCCCGAAGGACTCGGGTTGCCGGGCCGCCTCCCCCTGCTCCTTGGCGAACGCGTTGACCGTGTTCTTCACCGCGTCGGTCGTCAGGACCTCGCTGTTGTCGCCGGTCAGGTGGGTGTCGCGGAAGTCCCCGGCCAGGGCACAGCTCACGTTGTAGTCGACCAACTCGTGCGGGTCCGTGTCGCGGTAGACCCTGACGACGCGGGTCTCTGCCTTCCCGTACTGGTTGTAGCCCAGTTGCACAGGCATGGGCCGCTCCCGGGTATTCCGTATAGCGGAACATTCCTTCTGATGCGCAGAAGATAATCAGGCGCCTGCTTGCTTGTCAACGGGGGGCGAGCAGGTCCTCGGCCAGCGCGTCGGCGGCATCGCGCAGCAGGACCACTGCGCGGTCGCGCACCTCGTCCGTGAGGCGGAGGCTGGGCCCGGAGACCGAGATCGCGGTCCTCGTGGGTCCGCCGGGCACCGGCACGGCCACGCACCGAACCCCGACCTCGTGCTCGCCCTCGTCGACGGCGTAGCCCAGGCTCTTGGCCTGCTGCACCTCGGCGAGCAGCCGCCCGTGGTCGACGATCGTGCGGTCGGTGCTGGGCGGCAGCGGGAGCCGACGGGCTAGCGCCGCCATCTCGTCCGGCGGGAGTTGCGCGAGGAGCGCCTTCCCCACCCCGGTGCTGTGCAGATGGACCCGCATGCCGACCTCGGTGAACATGCGCATCGCTCGCGTCGAAGGCACCTGCGCGACGTAGACCGCCCGGTCATCGTCCAACATGGCGAGGTTGACCGTTTCGTCGAGCGCAGCGACCAACTGCTTCAGGTGCGGCAGCGCCAACGAGCTCAGCAGGCCGGCCGCGCTCTCGCCGAGCCAGATGAGGCGCGGCCCGAGGGCGTATCGGCGGTTGGGTTGCTGCCGCACGTACCCCTGGCTCGCCAGCGTCCGCAGCAGCCGGTGGATCGTCGGCAGCGGCAGGCCGGAGGCTTCAGCGAGGCGCGTGAGAGCCATCTCGCCGCCGTTGGAAGCCAACAGCTCCAGCAGGCCGAAGGCGCGCTCCACGCTCTGGACGCCGGCTAGGCGACCGTCGGCGGACCCGCCGGACCGCCGGCCCTCACTATTCCGCATAGCGAAACTCTAGCCTCGCATTGACTTCCACATAACAGAAGATAACCTCTGCGAAGTGGAAACCACCAGGCAGGGAGGTGGACACCCGTGGGCCAGCAACCGGCCGGGCTTGACGAGACGTTCCTCAGCGAACTGGACCAGCGACTCGCCGTCGCCGACGCGGCATTGATGGCCGACTACCCCGGCGACCAGGGGACCCGCCAGCCCGTCCACACGGTCTACATCCCTGCCGACGCCTACGGCGCCGGCGCCGTCGCTGCGTGGGGAGGCGCTGCCCGGGAAGCTCTCGATCGGCACGCTCCCGACGCCGAAGCTCTCGCCGAGGCGACCGGCCTGGATCCCGCGATGGTCGCCGCTGTTCACGCGCTGGTCCGGGACAAGCTCGCCCGCGAGCCGGTCGAAGATCTGCGCATCGACTTCGAGGACGGGTATGGCTCGCCAGGCGACGAGGCGGAGGACGCCGCCGCAGCAGCGGCGGCGGCGGCGCTGGCCAAGTCGGTCACTGCCGGCGCCGCGCCGCCGTTCGTCGGCATCCGGTTCAAGAGCTTGGAACCGGCGACCCGGCGTCGCGGCCTTCGCACGCTTGACCTCGTCGTCAGCGGATTGCTCAACGGCTCGGCCGACGCGGCGTTGCCACCCGGCTTCGTCGTGACGCTGCCCAAGGTCAGCGGCGTCGACCAGGTCGAGGCGATGGTCATGGTCTGCGAGCGGCTCGAGTCGGCCCACGGCCTGCCGGCCGGCCGACTGCGGTTCGAGATCCAGGTGGAGACCCCGCAGGCGGTGCTCGGGTCGGACGGGACCGCCACGGTGGCCCGGATGATCCACGCCGCTGGCGGGCGATGCGCCGCCCTGCACTACGGCACCTACGACTACAGCGCCGCGCTGGGCGTGACGGCGGCCTACCAGAGCATGGAGCACCCGGTAGCCGACCACGCCAAGGCCGTCATGCAGCTTGCCGCCGCGGGCACCGGCGTGCGGCTCTCCGACGGCTCGACCAACGTGCTGCCGGTCGGGGACCGCGCGGCCGTGCACACGGCGTGGCGGCTGCACGCCCGACTGGTGCGGCGTTCGCTGGAGCGCGGCTATTACCAAGGCTGGGACATGCATCCGGCGCAGTTGCCCACCCGGTTCCTGGCGACGTACGTGTTCTTCCGCGAGGGCTTGCCGTCGGCGGCGGCGCGGTTGCGTGCGTACGTCGAACGCAGCGGATCGGGCGTGCTCGACGAGCCGGCGACAGCGCAAGCCCTCGCCGGCCACCTGGTGCGCGGCCTCGACTGCGGGGCGATCGACGTCGCGGAGGTCGAGCAACTGACCGGCTTGGACCGGGCCGGCCTCGACCGCCTCTACCGCCGCCGGACGGGGTAGGCCTTGACCTCCGCCGTGGTGTCGTCCTACCTTGTTCCGTGAGACAGAAAAAAACTTCCGACATACGGAAAGAATGATGAGCATCAGCCATACCCTTCCGTACGACGTGAACTGCTCGATCCTGTTCACCGAAGTGCCTCTGCTCGAGCGCGCTGCCGCAGTCAAGAACGCGGGGTTCGACGGGGTCGAGTACTGGTGGCCGTTCCCCGTGGCGGTTCCGGCGGACCGCGACGTCGACGCGTTCGTCCGATCCGTCGAGGACGCGGGGGTGCGACCTGTCGGGCTCAACTTCTTCGCGGGGGACATGCCCGCGGGCGACCGGGGCCTGGTGTCTTGGCCGGCGCGGGCCGCGGAGTTCCGGGACAACGTCGATGTGGCCATCGGAATCGGTGAGCGGCTCGGGTGCCGGTCGTTCAACGCGCTCTACGGCAACCGCGTCGATGACGCGCCGCCGCAGGAGCAGGACGACCTCGCGGTTGAGCAGCTCGCGCTGGCGGCGCGGGCCGCTCGACGGGTGGGCGGCGTGGTGCTCGTCGAGCCGGTCAGCGGCGCCGAGCGCTACCCGCTCAAGACCGCGGCCGACGCCGTCGCGGTCATCGAGCGGGTGGAGCGAGAGGCGGGCGTTGACAACCTGCGCCTGCTCGCGGATCTCTACCACCTGGCGGTCAACGGCGACGACGTCGACCGGGCGATCGACGCGTACGCGGCGCGGATCGGGCACGTGCAAGTCGCCGACGCCCCCGGCCGGCACGAGCCAGGGACCGGAAAGCTGCCCCTCGACGACTGGCTGGCCAAGATCGAGCGCACGGGCTACGCCGGCTGGGTCGGCCTCGAGTACAAGCCGAGCGGCGCCAGCGTCGACAGCTTCGGCTGGCTGCCGCGAGAGCGGCGGGAAGGACGCAGGCCATGATTGTCGGTTTCATCGGGCTGGGCATCATGGGCGCGCCGATCGCGGCCAACCTGGTCAAGGCGGGCTTCGACGTCGTCGGCTACAACCGCAGCCGCGCCAAGGTCGACGCGCTGGCGGCCCAGGGTGGTCGCGCGGCCGGCAGCGTCGCAGCAGCGGTGCGGGACGCGGACGTCGTCATCACGATGCTCCCCGACTCGCCCGACGTCGAGGCCGTGGCACTGGGCGATGACGGCATCTTCGCCCATGCCAAGCAGGGCGTGCTCTACATCGACATGAGCACCATCCGGCCGGATGTCGCCGCCCGCATCGCCGCAGCCGGCAAGGAGCGCGGCATCCGCGTGCTCGACGCGCCGGTGAGCGGCGGCGAGTTGGGCGCGATCGAGGCCAGCCTGTCCATCATGGTGGGTGGCGAGCCAGCCGACTTCGAGGCGGCCAAGCCCGTTCTCGACGCGGTCGGCAAGACGGTCGTCCACGTGGGTCCGGCCGGATCGGGCCAGACCGTCAAGGCCGCCAACCAGCTCATCGTCGCCGGCAACATCGAGCTGCTCGCCGAGGCGCTGGTGTTCCTGGAGGCGTACAACGTCGACACCGAGTCGGCGGTACTGGTGCTTGGCGGCGGGCTCGCCGGCAGCGCGGTCATCGATCGCAAAGCCGCCGGGATGCTCAAGCGGGACTTCAAGCCGGGCTTCCGCCTCGAACTGCACCACAAGGATCTCGGCATCGTGCAGTCGGCAGCGCGCGCCGCCGACGTCGTGACGCCGCTCGGCGCCCTCGTCGCTCAACTCGTCGCGGCCATGGTCGCCCGTGGCGACGGTGGCCTTGACCACTCCGGCCTGCTCAAGCTGGTCGAGGACCTATCCGGCCGGAAGTCCGGCTGAACGCCACTTTCGCGAAGGGAGCACCACTATGGCCAGGGTCCCGGTAATGCAGGCCGTCGTCGACATTCTGGAGTCCGAGGGCGTCGACACCGTTTTCGGCTGCCCGGGCGCGGCGATCCTTCCGCTCTACGACGCCATGCAGGACAGCAGCATCAAGCACTTGACGGTCCGGCATGAAGAAGGCGCCACCCACATGGCCGACGGCTGGGCGCGCACCACGGGCAACGTCGGCGTCGCTATCGCCACGTCCGGCCCGGGCGGCACAAACTTCGTCACCGGCCTGTACACCGCCCAGGCCGACTCGGTCCCCATCATCTGCGTCACCGGGCAGGCGGCGCGGGCGAAGCTGCACCAGGAGGCGTTCCAGGCCGTCGACATCGTCGAGATCTGCAAGCCGGTCACCAAATGGGCCGTGCAGGTCAAGGAGGCCGCGCAGGTGCCGTGGGTCTTCCGGGAGGCCTTCCGCCTCGCTCGCTCCGGCCGTGCCGGCCCGGTGCTCATCGACCTGCCGATCGACGTGCAGCGGCAGGAGGTCGAGTGGGACCCCACGATCGACGCCGCGTTCCCGGTCGAGCGGGTTGCGCCGCACCAGGCGCGCGTCGAGCGCGCGCTCGACATGCTGCTCGCGGCCGAGCGGCCGCTGCTGCTGTCCGGCGGTGGCGTCATCCTCGGCGAGGCGTGGGAGGCGCTGCGCGAGGCGGCCGAGCTGCTTCGCGTCCCTGTGCAGGTCACGTTGATGGGCAAGGGGTCGTTCCCCGAGGACCACGAGCTGTTCGCGGGAATGGCCGGGATCCAGACCAACCAGCGGTGGGGCAACCAGTCCTTCCTGGAGTCCGACCTCGTGCTCGCCGTGGGCGCCCGCTTCGGCGACCGGCACACCGGGCAGCTCGACGTCTACCGCGGCGAGCGGAAGTTCATCCACGTCGATGTCGAGCCGACCCAGATCGGCAGGGTGTTCGAGCCCGACCTGGGCGTGGTGTCGGACAGCCGGTTGTTCTTCGAGGCGCTGCGCGACGCCGCGCGCCGGCGGGCGGACCTCGGCGACCGTTCCGCCTGGGTGGAGCGGATCCGCGAGTTGCGCGAGACCATGGCCCGCCGCGACGACTACGACACCGTGCCGATCAAGCCGCCGCGGGTCTTCAAGGAGATCAACGAGTTCTACGGTCCTGACACCTACTTCGTCACGGCCATCGGCCTCTACCAGATCTGGTCCGGCCAGTTCCAAACCGTCACGAAGCCGCGGCACTACCAGGTCTGCGGCCAGGCCGGGCCGCTTGGCTGGGAGATCCCGGCCGCCATCGGCGTGAAGTGCGCTGCGCCTGACGCGGAGGTCGTGGGCGTGGTGGGCGACTACTCCTTCCAGTTCCTCGTGGAGGAGTTGGCCGTCGCCGCGCAGTACAACGTGGGGTTCGTGCTCGTCATGCTCAACAATGAGTACCTCGGGCTGATCCGCCAGGCGGAGATGGTCTACGACATGAACACCGAGGTCGACCTCCACTACGACGACCACGGCACCGACAACGTCAAGCTCATGGAGGCCTACGGCTGCTCCGGCCGGCGGGTGACCCAGCCGCACGACATCCGCGACGCGCTCGAGTGGGCGCAGAAGGAAGCGCAGCGGACCAGTCGTCCGGTCCTCGTCGAGATCATGACCGACCGGGAGGCCAACGCCTGCATGGGGCTGACGATCGACAGCGTGGTCGAGTACGAGAGGCAACACAGCCGCCACGACGCGGTCCAGGGCGCCCGCGCGGAGGCCGAGGCCGAGGGCTGACCGTCGGTGGGGCACGTGCTGGTTTCCCCGGACAAGTTCAAGGGCTCGCTGTCCGGTCGTGAGGTCGCCGAGCATCTCGCGGCCGGGCTGCGGCGGGCTCGTCCGGACATCGCGGTCGACCTGTGCCCGGTCGCCGACGGCGGCGACGGGACCCTGGACGCGGTGCTCACCGCGGGATTCCGTCGCGTCCCCGTGGTCGCCGAGGGTCCTACCGGCGAGCCGGTGCAGACCGCCTACGCCGAACGCGACGGCACCGCTGTCGTCGAGATGGCCGACGTGTCCGGGCTGAACCAACTGCCGGGCGGCAAGCTGGCGCCGCTGACGGCGTCGAGCTACGGCACCGGGCAGGTGATCCGCGCTGCGCTCGACGCCGGTTGCCACACGGTGGTGCTCGGGATCGGTGGCAGCGCTTCGACCGATGGGGGGGCCGGGATGCTGCAGGCCCTCGGCGGACGGCTGCTCGACGCTGCCGGCGCGGAGCTGCCACGCGGCGGCGCCGCGCTCGCCGACCTCGATCGCCTCGATGCCGCCGGCTTGCACCCGCGGCTGCGCGAGGCCCAGATCGTCGTGGCAAGCGACGTGGACAACCCGCTTCTCGGCGCGCGCGGGGCGGCCGCGATCTACGGCCCGCAGAAGGGCGCCGGCCCGGACGACGTGCGCGACCTCGACGCGGCGCTCGCGCGGTGGGCTGCGGTCGTCGTCCGGGACGCCGGGGTCGCGGCCGACCTGCCCGATCGGCCCGGCGCCGGCGCGGCGGGGGGCGTCGGCTTCGCGACGACGGCCCTACTCGGCGCCACGTCGCGGCCGGGCATCGACCTCCTCCTCGATCTGCTCGGGTTCAGCTCACGGCTCGCCGGCGCCCGGCTTGTCATCACCGGCGAAGGGTCGCTCGACGAGCAGACGCTGCACGGCAAGGCGCCCGCCGGGGTTGCCGTCGCCGCGCGGGCCGCCGGGGTGCCAGTGGTCGCGGTGGCCGGGCGAGTGGCGCTCGACCGCGGCGACTTGACGCGGGCCGGCATTCTGGCGGCGTACGCCCTCGCTGATCTCGAACCCGATCCGGCCCGGAGCATGGCTGAGGCAGGCGCGTTGCTGGAGCGGGTGGCTGGCCGGCTGGCGGCGGATTGGCTCACCGAGGAGTCGGGATGACCGACTTCGACCTCGTCATCCGAGCGCCGCGCGTGATCACCGCGGCGGGCGAGGTGTCCCGATGTGTCGGTGTGCGGGGTGGCCGGGTCGCGGCCATCGAGCCGTTGAGCTCGGCGCTCTCCGGCGTGCAGACGGTCACGCTCGATGATGACGAGGTGCTGCTGCCCGGGCTGGTCGACACGCACGTCCACGTCAACGAGCCCGGCCGGACCGAGTGGGAGGGCTTCGCGACCGCGACCCGGGCAGCGGCGGCTGGTGGCGTCACGACGATCCTCGACATGCCGCTCAACTCGATCCCGCCGACCGTTGACGTGCCGGCGCTGGAATTCAAGCGCAAGGCGGCCGAGTCACAGTCGTACGTCGACGTGGGGTTCTGGGGCGGCGCCGTCCCCGGCAACGTCGACCAGTTGCGCGGCCTGCACGACGCGGGAGTCTTCGGCTTCAAGTGCTTCCTGCTGCACTCGGGCGTCGATGAGTTCCCGCAGCTGAGCGCGGCCGAGTTGGACGAGTACCTCCAGGTGCTCGCGACGTTCCCGGCGATGATGATCGTGCACGCCGAGGACTCGGAGGCGGTGCGCCGGGCGCCGACGGCCGGCGGCGAGCGATACATCGACTTCCTGCGCTCGCGGCCGAGGGGTGCGGAGAACGTCGCCGTGGCGCACGTCATCGAGAGCGCGCGCTATGCGGGGGCGCGCGTGCACGTCCTGCACCTGTCGTCGTCGGACGCCCTGCCGATGATCCGCAGCGCCCGCCGCGACGGCGTGCAGATCACCGTGGAGACGTGCCCGCACTACCTGGTCTTCAATGCGGAGGAGATCCCCGACGGCGCCACGCAATTCAAGTGCTGCCCGCCCATCCGGGAGGCCGACAACCGCGAGTTGCTCTGGCAGGGCCTGGGGAGCGGCGACATCGACTGTGTCGTGTCCGACCACTCCCCGTGCACCGCGGACCTGAAGCGCCTCGACATCGGCGACTTCGGGGTGGCGTGGGGCGGCATCGCGTCGCTTCAGCTGGGCCTGCCCGCCGTCTGGACCAACGCGCGCCGGCGCGGGCACGCGCTGGCCGACGTGGCGCGGTGGATGGCGGAGCGGCCCGCGGAGATAGCGGGCCTGCGGCGGAAGGGCCGCATCGCGCTCGGGTACGACGCGGACTTCTGCCTGTTCGCGCCGGACGCCGCGTTCGTGGTCGACGTGCGGAAGCTGCACCACCGCAACGCGATCAGCCCTTATGCCGACCTCGCGCTCGCCGGTGTCGTGCGGGGAACCTGGCTGCGCGGCGAGAAGCTCACCGGCGACGAGTGCCGCGGCACGTTGCTGCGGAGGGGAGAGGCATGAGCGATTTTGCGACGCTGCCGGACCTCGCGTCCCGCCGCGTAGGCGGCAGTGTGGTTGCTGCCAACGACGAGTTGTTCGCCGAGCGGGAGAACCTCATCAAGCCGGAGCCCGCGGCGTACCAGACGTACACGTTCGGGCACAAAGGGCAGGTCTACGACGGGTGGGAGACCCGCCGGCGCCGCGAGCCCGGCCACGACTGGGCGATCGTCCGGCTGGGCATCGCCGGCGTCGTGCGGGGTGTCGTCGTGGACACCGCGTTCTTCAAGGGCAACTACCCGCCGGAGGTGTCGGTCGAAGGCGCGGCGGTCGAGGCCTACCCGTCGCCGGCCGAGTTGGAGCAGGCCGACTGGGTCCCGCTGGTTCCGCGGTCGGCGGTTTCCGGCGACGCGGCCAATCCCTTTGCCGTGGCGGTGCAGCAGCGCTTCACGCACGTGCGGCTGTGCATGCACCCCGACGGCGGGGTGGCCCGGCTGCGAGCGCACGGCGAGGCGGTGCCGGACCCTCGGTTCCTGGCCGCGGGAGCTCTCGACCTTGCGGCGCTCGAGAACGGCGGCGCCGTGGTCGGCTGCAGCAACATGTTCTATTCGTCGCCGACCAACCTCATCTCGCCCGGCTTGGCGCGGTCGATGGGCGAGGGGTGGGAGACGGCTCGCCGCCGGGACGACGGGAACGACTGGGTCGAGTTCCGTCTGGGCGGCCCCGGGACGGTTCGGCTCGCGGAGCTGGACACCTCGTACTTCGTCGGCAACGCGCCCGGCTGGGCTTCGCTGCTCGGCTGTGACGCGCGGAAGTCCGATCTGGGCGACCCGGCGGCGTGGGTGGAGTTGCTGCCGCGGGTGCGCCTGCAGCCGGACACCCGGCACCGCTTCCGGCTGGCCGGCGACGACGAGGTGACCCACGCGCGGCTCGACATCTACCCGGACGGTGGCATGGCGCGGGTGCGGCTCTACGGGGACCTGTCCGCCGAGGGCCGGGCCGAGCTGGTGCTGCGGTGGTTCAACCTGCTGCCGGACGCCCACGCGCGCGAGGTCCTTGTCGGCGACGACGGGCTCGCGCTGGAGGACGCGGAGCGGTTGGTTGGCGCGCGGCCGCTGGCCAGCCTCCTCGACCTCCCGGCGTCGGTGCGGACGGTGCTATAGGTCGGGCGCGCGACCCCCTTCGCGATCTTGAGCTTTTTTGGCATGGGAGCGCTCCCATCAGCGAAAAAGCTCAAGATCGCGGCGATGGTTGTAGGACGATAGGACCGTCGCGAGTAGTGTCCCGGGGGCCTGCCATGGACTATCTGGACTTTCACCTCGACGTTCGCACCGACGACGAGGGGCGGTACGAAGTCACCGCCCGCTCGCGCGTCGGCGAGGTCAACCGCCCGGTCCACTTGGCGTTCGACCTCGATTCCATTGACGAGCGCCTGCGGATGACGAGGTTCGCGCTGTTGAGCGCTGCCGCCCTGGCTCGCCGGTCGGTCAAGGACGAAGAGCGCACGGTTCAGGAGTTCGGCCGCGACCTCCTCTCCTCGGTGCTCGACGACGAGAGCCGCGCGCTGTTCAACGCCACCCGCGAGCGCGCCAAGGACACTGCGGCCGACGTGCGCATCGTGCTGCGGGTGGAGCCGCCTGAGCTGGCCCGGCTGCCATGGGAGACATGCTGGGACGACCACACGCAGACCTACCTGAGCCTGCGTTTTCCGGTCGTCCGCTCGTCCGACGCGTCGGCGCCGGTGCGCACGCTGCAGGTCACACCGCCCCTGAAGCTTCTCTGCGTTGTCGCCAGCCCGCACGGGCTGCCGAAGCTCGACGCCGCAGCCGAGCGTGCGCGCATGGAGGAGGGGCTGGCTGATCTCGTCGGGGCTGGCCTGATCGAGCTCACCTGGCTCCCGTCCGGCTCCTGGCGCGACCTCCAGCGGGCGATCAGGACCGGCCAGCACCACGTGTTCCATTTCGTCGGGCATGGCGACTTCGACGCCGTGGCCGACACCGGCGTTCTGCAACTTTGCGACGACGACGGCGAGCCGTACGCGCTGTCCGGCGGCGACCTTCGTGACCTGCTGGCCCGGTCCCCACAGTTGCGGCTGGTGCTCCTCAATGCCTGCAGTTCGGCCGAGTCGAGCAAGCGTGACGCCTTCTCCAGCACCGCGGCGACGCTGGTGCGCGACGGCGTGCCCGCTGTGGTGGCGATGCAGTTCCCAATCACCGATGGCGCTGCCCTCGAATTCGCCAAGAGTTTCTACACCGCGCTGGCCGACGGCAGTCGCGTCGACGACGCCGTTCGGGACGCGCGCAACGCGATCAAGCACGGCGTCGAAGGTTCTCTCGAATGGGCAGTGCCGGTTCTCTACCTGCAGTCGCAGGAGGCGCAACTGTTCCACCTGAACGCGCCGGCTACCTCGTCATCGGCCACCGACCCGACGACCGCCCGGCGGGCCCGCAGGGCGCCGGCACGCCCTGAGCGACCCGCGCGCAAGGCACAGACCAAGGACTTCATGTCGGCGGTGCGGGGCACCGCCCGGACCGCTTCCTCGGCGACGGCGCATCCGGTCAAGCCCACGCCGCCACCCACGCCGCCGCCTCTGCCCGAGCC
>Ga0184623_10000925_pt1 | contig 12782 bp, 12 predicted proteins | sample PLM1_100_b1_FD_133138 | JGI IMG/M metagenome (GOLD analysis project Ga0184623, IMG submission 133138) | Groundwater sediment microbial communities from an aquifer in East River, Colorado, USA - PLM1_100_b1 | ecosystem: Environmental > Terrestrial > Soil > Riparian zone | place: USA: East River...
AGGAGATGCTCGAGCGCCAGCGCCGCTAGTCCAGCCAGACCGTCTTGGCTGCGCTAGGCGTGCGTTGTTTTTGTGGGACTACGGCGGGGTAGCCGGCGTAGACCACCCCGATGATTCGCTGATGATCCTCGAGATTCAGCATCTGCCGCAGCAGGGGATATTCTCGGATCGAACCGGTCCGGAAGTAGGTCCCAAGGCCTTCAGCCCAGGCGGCGAGCATGAACGCATAGACCGCTCCGAACGTCGCCCAGTAATTCTCCTCTTGTAGTTCTGGGTCAGTGTGTCCGCGCGAAGTCACGATAATGACGACGGGCGTCTTGACCGTATCGTCGACGATCTTCTGAAGGGCCGGCTTGACCTCCGGCGCGTCAGGATTCGGCAGCGACTGTTTGCGAAAATCTCTGCGGATCTCGGCAAACTTTCGCTTGGTTGTCTCTCCGAGCACGTAAAACTTCCACGGCTCGGTCATCCGATGGTTTGGGACCCAGACCGCAGCGTCTAACAGCCGCTGAATGAGTTCCTTGGGCACCGGATCCGGCTTGAACTGCGGGACACTCCGGCGGGTTGTGATCGCCTCGATGACCGACATCTTTGTCTGCTGCATGATCTCTACAATACCCTAATGCTCCACTGGTATCCAAAGAGGAAACGGCGATCGTTTCCCCGAAGTCGAGGCGCGGATTCCAGTACGGCGCCATACCTTTATCATTTCGTCACGCAACCTTTCTAGCATACCAGGCTGACTGCATTCGGTCGCTGGAGTCTCGCGGGAAAGGAGGTGGGTGCGCTCATGCAGCACGTGTGGGACAGGGAAACGCAGATGCATTTGAAGGAACACGTCACGTGGCCGGCCACGGGGAAGACCATCATGGAAGCCTGCAACATGATGGCGCATGTACCTGAAGCCGATCGCACGATGGCACGACAGAAACTCGATCCGATGAAGACCTATCGGTCGGTGGACGAGGCAATGAGAGATCTCAACAAGTAGCATCGCTGACGGAGTATCCCACCCGACGTCGCATGAGTCCGGAGCATTCATGCGGCGTCGTGGTATTGCGGGGAGACGCACATTTGCTCACTGACTTCGGGTACGATCCGGCGGAGCGTTCTGGCGGTGTCTGTTTGAAAATATCCGAACGGAACTGGCTGGGCGAGGCGGGCGGAATTCCCCCCACACCCCCCTTCCGCCCGCCTCGCCTTGAACCGGAGCGGAAAGGACGATTTCAAGTTTTTCTTTGGCGGCAAATTCTTTCGTCAAGGATTTCCTAAAACATCGCTTACTGATTTATTACTGAGTTCCTCGGCCAGCCCAACCACGATTCCCTCGGGGCCGCGGACGAAGCAGAGCCGGTACTTGTCCTCGTACTGCGCGACCTCGTCTACCAAGGACGCGCCGAGGGGGCGGAGCTGAGCGAGCGTCGCATCAAGGTCGTCGACGAGGAACATGATGCGACGCATGCCCAACGTGTTCGAAGGCACATCCTGGGGCCCGAACCGGACCGCGGGGGGCGCGTGGAACTTGGAGAGCTCGACCTGACCGTGGCCGTCCGGCGTCCGCATCATGGCGATGTCGGCACGGACGTTCTTGAGCCCGACGACGCGATCCGCCCACTCGCCCTCGACTGTCGTCTCACCTACGAGCGTCATGCCCAGCGCGGCGAAGAACGCTTTGGCAGCCTCGAGGTCGTCGACAACGATGAGAACGTTGTCCATCCGTAGCAATTTACTTTTTGTGGTCATATATTGTCCAGTTAGTATTGCCGGAAGAGTATCAGGCCAAGAAAGCAAAACTGCTGGGCGAGAAAGCTGATATTGACCAAGAAATCAGAGATTTTGAACAAAAGGGAAATAATTGGCTCGAACCGATGCGAGAAGTCATTTTACTGAGTAGCCAAGCCAAAATTCTTTTGTCGCAAGGCGACAAAACGCAAATCCGCGCATTTCTCAAAAATGTCGGCTCGAACTTTATGCTGAATTCAAAACGGCTTGAAATTTCCCCGAAAAACGGCTGGCGAGCCCGCGTAGCGGGCGAGCCAATGACTTCATTTCCTAACTGGCGGAGGGGGTGGGATTCGAACCCACACGGGCCTCTCGGCCCAGCGGTTTTCAAGACCGCCCGGATAGCCAGGTTCCCTGCACCCCTCCGGGGCTCATTATACGATACGGAGGTTTTTGCGTCACAAAGAGACGTCCAACAGCTAGGCGAGAGAGAAGCACGTTCACCGCAGGTAGCATCTCCCTCCCATCGAAAAATCTGAGCATTCCTCCACCGACCGCCGGGAGGTGTCATGGCCTGGATCATGGCTTCACGAGCTCGAGTCTTCGCGGTCACCGTTCTCCTGCTGGCCCTCCTCGATCTCGGTCGGTCCCTCTACGCTCGCGTTGGCTACGCGCGTCCCGTACAGGTCTGGCAACCTGATCCCACCGTGTACGCCGACCTGTCGTGGCCACCCGGATCTGACGTGCCGGCAAGTGCCCCCCTCGGCCAGCGAGTCTATGCGCAGCGCTGTGCCGTGTGCCACGGTCCCAACGGGCGCGGGAATGGACCTGCCGCGCCGTCGATGATTCCTCGCCCTCGCGATTTCACTAGAGGAGAGTTCGAGTACAAATCTACACCGGCAGGCCAACCGCCAAGCGACGACGACCTCATCCGGATTGTTACGAAGGGCCTGACTGCGAGCGCCATGCCGTCATGGGGCGATCTTCTGAATGCAGAGGAAATTCGTGCGGTCGTGGCTTATATCAAAGACTTTTCGCCCGGCTTCCGTAGCCAAACGCCGCAGGCGATCGCGATTCCACCACGCGTGGTACCTGATGCGGCGAGCATCTCCCGAGGGCAGGAGCTGTTTCGGACGCAGTGCGCGAGCTGCCACGGCGTCAATGGCCGCGCGCGTGCCGTCCTCCCCGACGCCAAAGGATATCCAGTCATTGCGCGTGATCTGACAGCGCCATGGACCTTCCGGGGCGGCAGCGCACCTGAGGAAATCTGGCTGCGTCTCACGACAGGGATGCCGCCTGGTCCCATGCCGTCCTTTGTTGCCTTAACGCCGAATCAACGGTGGGACCTTGTCAACTACACGCTCTCGCTCGCAGGAACGCCTGCATGGGAGCCCAGCGGACGGTTGGATGGCCTGGGGCAGCAAACCGATCCCGCCGCGCGTGGTCGCTACCTCGTCAGCTCTATGATGTGCGGCCTATGCCACACACCGATCAACCGCACCGGGATCTATCGCGGCGACGATTTCTATCTCGCCGGTGGGATGCGGGTGGGGGTGTATCCGCATGGGTGGATCGTCAGCCGGAATCTTACCTCTGACGGCGCCACAGGACTCGGCGGATGGACCGAAGCGGAGATCATCGAGGCGTTGCGCCTCGGCCGGTCCCGCGGGAGGGTCCTCAACCTCTTCGATATGCCGTGGACCTGGCTCCACCGGCTGCAGCCCGATGACGCCCAGGCGATTGCGCGTTACCTGAAGACAACGCTGCGGCCGGTACATAATCGGATTCCGGCCCCCCTGCGGTACGGCGTTGCCGAGACGATCGTGATGAAAATTGTCCACGGCCTGCCGGCGGCTCAACCGAAGGTGCTGACATTTGCCGATGGCATGTTCGGGCAAACCGGAGCAGGGCTGCCGCGTAATCTTCCGCAGACCATTCTTGTCTTGGGCCAGTGGCTCGTGCTGGTCGTGGGAGTCATAGCGTTCGTACGGGCTCCGCGACCGAGGGGGCGACTCCCACGCGCCGGACGCAGACGATGGGTGTCCGTGCTGGGAATCATGGGCCTAATAGTCCTGGGCCTCATTGGGTGGGCACTGTACGCCCTTCCGGGACTGCGCCTGATCCCGCCCGAGCAGCTCGTCGCCGCCGCGTCGCCGGAGCCACCGAAACTCGACCGCGCCGAGTTCGCCACACCGGAACAGGCTGCGCTTGCCGAGCGGGGACGCTATCTCTTTACGGTGACCTCATGCGCACTGTGCCATCTCCCGAACGGCGCCGGCGGGGCGAAGATCAGCTGGAAGCCCATGGGCACGCTGTGGACGCGGAACATCACCCCGGATCCGGAGACCGGCATCGGCACCTGGACCGATGCGCAGATCGCCCGGGCGATCCGCAGCGGAGTTGCCGCAGACGGCCGGATGCTGCACTGGCAAGGCATGATCTGGGATCATCTCTCCAACCTCGATGAAGAGGACGTGCGGGCGCTCGTCGCCTACTTGCGCACGTTGCCCGCGGTGCGCCGGCAGATTCCTCCCGCGAGGCCGCCGGCTCCAGACGACTGCGGGATCTACACTTTTTGGCTTGGACCAAGCTTAGAGCCAGGGTGCCGATAACCGGAGGTCCACACATGTCCCTGCCTGAGTTTCGCAATGAAGCCTTCACGGATTTTTCATCCGAGGCCGGACGCAAAGCGATGCTCGATGGGCTCCGCTCGGTTGAAGCGGAATTTGGCAAGGAGTTTCCCCTTATTATCGGAGGCAAACGGATCTCCTCGAAGGAGAAGTTTGACTCCACGGATCCCTCCCAGAAGGATCGCGTCGTCGCGATTTGCCAGTCCGGCACAGAAGAACACGCACAGCAGGCGGTCGCGGAAGCCGAGAAGGCATTTCAAACCTGGTCCAAAGTCCCCGTCGAAGAGCGCGCGGCCGTGCTGCTACGCGGCGCGGGCCTGCTTCGCAAACGCAAGTATTGGGCGGAGGCCTGGCAGGTGTTTGAAGTAGGCAAGAACTGGGCCGAAGCCGACGGAGACGTTGCCGAGACGATCGACCATCTGGAGTTCTTCGCGCGTGAGGCGATTCGCTACGCGCGCGGGCACGCCTTGGCTGCCCATCCGCAGGAGTTCAGTGAATACACCTACCTTCCGCTGGGCGTGGTCGCGGTCAGCCCGCCGTGGAATTTTCCGCTCGCGATCCCCGTCGGCATGGCCTCAGCGGCGATCGTGACCGGCAATACGGTCGTGATGAAGCCCAGTTCAGACTCTGCGGCGAACGCCTACGTCTTCCACGACGTTATGGAAGAAGCCGGACTGCCGCCCGGTGTGCTCAACATTGTGACGGGTCCGGGCGGCACCGTCGGTGATGCGCTGGTGACGCATCCGCGGGTACGGATGGTGGCGTTCACCGGCAGCAAAGAAGTGGGCACCCGCCTTTACGCCGAAACCGCGAAGGTCCGCCCCGGTCAGATCTGGTTGAAGCGCTGCATCGCGGAAATGGGCGGAAAGAATGCGGTCATCATCGATGACGAGGCCGACCTGGAGGACGCGGTTGCCGCAGCCGTCGCGTCGGGCTATGGCTTCCAGGGCCAAAAGTGCTCGGCAGGCTCTCGCCTCGTGGCCACGGCGCCGGTCTATCGAGAGGTCGTCGACGCGTTCGTAGAGCGAGTCCGACGGCTGGAACAGGGACCCGCGAAAGACAATTATGTTTCCGGCCCTGTCATCAACGAACGCGCGAAGAAAACGATCCTGAACTACATCCACCTCGGGAAGTCCGAAGGCCGGCTGGCGGCGGGCGGCGAGCCGGGAGACGACGGGGGTCACTACATTCAGCCGACCGTGTTCATCGACGTGGACCCGAAGGCGACAATCGCGCAGGAAGAGATTTTTGGGCCCGTGGTGGCGGTGATGAAAGCCAAGGACTTTGACGACGCGATCGAAATCGCGAACTCGACGCAGTTTGGGCTTACCGGCGCGGTGTTTACGCGTAACCCTGAGAAACTCGCGAAGGCGCGCCGCGACTTCTTTGCCGGTAACCTCTATCTGAATCGCAAATGCACAGGGGCGCTTGTAGGAGTCCATCCATTCGGTGGTTTCAATATGAGTGGAACAGACGCGAAGGTGGGAGGCCCCGATTACCTACTCTATTTCCTGCAACCGAAAGTCGTTTCGCTGAAACACAGCTGAAACTTTGCATCCCTCACCCTACCCTCTCCCCTGGGGGGAGAGGGTGTTTTCTTTCGCTCCCAGCCGACGGCGAAACGGCTCTACCGCTCGTAGGATCGTGCGCATGATCGGGAGGCCGCCGACGATCAGGATGAGTTCACCGGCAAGGAGCGCGGGGAGCAAACCTGCGAACGGCACTTTGATCAAGATGGAGAGCACAAAGCTCACGGCCGTGCCAATGATGAGGGCGTACAGTGCCGCGCCGAGCCAGGGCAATCGCCGGCCTACCAGATAGCAGAGCGTCGCCCCAACAAGGTTTGCCAGCGGCATGAAAAGGAGCTCCCAGGGACCGGCAAACGGGCTCAGCAGGTTGCTGAGAAAATTGCCGAGGACAAAGGCCGCGATCAGATGAGGCTCCCAGATCACCAGCGACTTCAGGATCTCGGCAAGACGAAGCTGCAGGGGACCGTAACTGATCGGTGACAGAGCCCAGGTAATGACCGTATAGAGCGCCGCGATGAGTCCGATCTCTGCCAACACAACAGAAGGGCGCTTCCGAAGGTTCAGCATGTTAGTCTATCGGGTCTATCGGGTCGACCTCAGAGGTGCGGCCACCTGGTCCGACAGACGGTGTGGATGCCACCGCGGACCTTGTAATCCAGCACGACTTCCATCCACTGCGGTTCGGTGACCTTCACGAGATCCTCCAGGATGCGCCGCGTCGCGTGCTCCTGGTAGATGCCGACGTTTCGGTACGACAGCAAGTAATACTTCAACGAGCGGAGCTCGAGGATCTTGGCCTTCGGTAGGTAGTGGATTATGATCTTGCCAAAGTCGGGGAGGCCCGACCATGGACAGACGGCGGTAAACTCGTCGGTCTCAATGTCCACGGCGACGTCCCGACCCGAATACTCGTAGGGAAACGTCTCCAGGACCGCGGCATCGATGACGTCGTACCCCAGGACGTCCAACCGGCGTGTCAGCGTCTCAGATTCCATAGCGCACAGTATAGCATTTGACAGAAGGGAGCATGGTTCGTACGATGAAATTGGCTGGCGGAGGTGCTAGATGACTTACATCATTGCTGAGCCGTGTGTCAACGTCAAAGACCGTTCCTGCGTCGAGGTATGTCCGGTCGATTGCATCTACGAGTACGTAGAAGAGGTCGGGGCGTTCGTCGTGCCCGATCCTTCGACCGGCGTAGGAATGGACAAGCAGGTCATCCCCCGGGGCGAAGCGACCCACGTCCCGCCCGAACAGGGCATCACCAAGGAACAGCTCAAGGCGCAGCTGTTCATCCACCCGGAGGAGTGCATCGACTGCGGCGCCTGCGAATCCGTCTGTCCGGTGACGGCGATCTTTCCAGAAGCCTCTGTTCCCGAGCAATGGCAGCAGACCTACACCCCCCTCAACTACGCTGCGTTCGGCCTCAAGAAGTAGCCGGAAGGACCGGAAGGACACCGTGGTCAGCCTGATGAAGTGCCCCGATGCACATCGGGACTTCTAGATCATCGAGGAGGGACACAGCGTGGCGAAGAGGAAGCGGGCAGCGAAACGGGGGAAGGCCAGAAAAGCACGCGGACGTGCCCGGGCGAAAGTCACCCGGCGGCGACGACCCGTAGCAAGGAAGAGGAAGGCTACGAGGAAGGCTACGAGGAAGGCGACAAGAAGGAGGGCCACCCCACGACCGGCCCAGAAACCGACGATGCCTCCCGTAACACCGATGCCGTCGATGGGCCCCTCGAGGGAGAGCTGGTTCCCAACTGAGTAGTCAGACGACGATTTTGTGAAATGGGACCCCCGTTCCCCGGGGGTCCTTCTTCTTTGACGGTTTCGTTACAGTTGAGGCCGAAGATAATTCACACACCTAACCAGTCATACAAGGAGGCATTAAATGTGAGGACGATACTTGCGGGCGTCGCGGTAATGGCGCTTGCCGTACTATTCGTCTCGCAGATTGCGCCGGCCCAGAGCGTCACCGTAAAATCTCTGAAAGATCAGCTGCAGACCGGCGTGTTCCATTCCGGCGAGCTGGCGCAGCGGGGAACGGTTATCGCGGGCACCCGTACGCATCTTCAGCACGTGATCAATTGCCTGGAAGGTCCCAACGGAGCGAATTTTGCTCAGGCGGCCGGCTATCCGTGCCAGGGACAAGGTAGCGGCATACTCGTGGACCTGCGGGCGGGGTCGGGTGCCGGCATCAGAGGAACCGACCGCGCGTTGAGGTATGCCACCATCGCTCACACGCTTGCATTGCAGGCGATCAGGATGAACGACGTAAACGAGGCGCAGCCATGGGCCGCGGTCATCTCCCGGCAGCTGCAGATCGCGTTCGACTCGATCTGAACCAGGGCTTAGGGCATAGGGCTTAGGGCCCAGGTCAAGAAATTCAGCCAAGATGTGATGCGGGAGGACAGTCCCTCCCGCATTTCCTTTTTCCAGGCAGGGAGAGCCTGCTCGTTCGTGAAATCAGAAGCGCGGCGGGAGGTGACCTCGGTGGCTCTGTGGGGCTCGAAATCGAACAAGGCTGCGCTCGTGAAGAAAGTTCCCTTATTTGATGGCCTCACACCGCGCCAGGTAGAGCAGATTTCACGGCTCGCGGATGAAATCGAGGTTCAAGAAGGGAAACGTCTGGCCGCAGCAGGGGAGACCGGCAGGGAACTGTTCATCATCGTCGAGGGCCGCGCGACAGTAGAGACACCCCGCGGACGCACGATACGTCTAGGCCGGGGCGACTTTTTTGGTGAGATGAGCCTGATTGATGGCGCGGTCCGTTCGGCTACTGTCACTGCCGACGGACCTATGAAGCTCCTCGTCATCGGCCAGCGTGAATTTTGGGAGCTCCTGAATGCCGCCCCATCCATCTCCAAGAAGATCATGAGTACTCTAGCAGCCCGCCTGCGCGACGCGGACGCAGCATACTCGAAAGTCCCCTAACCCCTGCAGCACCGGCAGCCAGGTAGCGAGAAGACGCAATAAGGTCGACCCGCCGTTCGTTGTGTTTGGTGCTACCCTGCTACCCCGCTACCGTGCTACCGTTGATTGACATGCGCTGCCCAAACTGCTCGAAGGAGAATCCACCGGACGCACAATTCTGCATGCGGTGCGGGACGGCGCTGACTCGCGCCTGCCCCGTGTGCGGAACGGCTAACAGCCTGGAGTCGCAGTTCTGCCTCCGCTGTGGATCGCCGTTGGGGCAGGCAACCCTCGCAGAGCGGCGCGTACTCAGTGTCCTGTTCGCCGACCTTGTCGAGTCGACGGCTCTCAGCCAGCGGTTTGATCCCGAACGCATGCGTGTGATGATCGGACGCTACTTCGAGGCCATGCGTGAGGAGATCGAGCGGTACGGCGGGACCGTGGAAAAGTTCATCGGCGACGCTGTGATGGCCATCTTCGGGCTGCCGGTGGCTCACGAAGATGATCCGCTGCGCGCGGTGCGCGCGGCGCTGGCGATGCAAGGTCGCATGAGCGAGCTCAACACGAATCAGCCCGCCATCTTTCATCTCCGCGTTGCGGTCACCACCGGCGAGGTTGTCGCCGACCCGCTCTTCGCCTCGTCGGGACAATTCATGGTCACCGGGGAGACCGTCAACTTCGCGGCGCGGCTGCAGGCGCAGGCGCCGCCCGACGGCATCGTCGTTGACGATCGCACGTACGCCGCGGTCGAGCACACCGTCGACGCGAACCTCCTGCCTCCGGTCGAAACCGGAGAGTTCTCGGGACGGGCGCGCTGGCAGATCACTCGTCTCGCCGAGCGCTCGTCGGTCAAGCGGCTCCGCGCGAAGATGGTCGGCCGCAACGAAGAGCTCCAGTTTCTGCTCGCGTTCTTTCGCCGGGTCGTCGACGGCCGCAGGCTGCACGCCGCCACGATCCTCGGCCCGGCCGGTGTGGGAAAGACGCGCCTGGTCGAAGAGTTCCTGCACGCTGTGGGGCAGACTCAAGCACCTCCTCAGGTGCTGAGCGGCCGGTGCCCCGCATACGGTGAGGGCCTGACCTACCGGCCGATCGTCGAGATGCTCAAGCAGGAATGTGGAATTAAGGACAGCGATCCTCTGCCCGACGTGGCTCGGAAGTTGCGCGATCGCATCGTTGCCATCTGCACACCGGTCCTTGGCGATGACGAGGCCGAAGCTGTTGCGGCCGACCTGGCGACCCTGCTGGGTGTGGAACTGTCTCGTGACTATGAAGTGATGTGGCGATCGCGACTGCAGACACTGAAATATCTGGTGGAAAACCGGCCTGCGGCAGCGCTGCGGGAGCCGGGCGCGCCAAGTGAGCCGCGTCATTCCAGCGAGTCGGTGCTGCATGCCCTCCGATTGTTCCTGACCGCGAAGGCGCACCGCGAACCCGTGGTCCTGGTGATCGAGGACCTGCATTGGGCGGAAGAAAGCCTCCTCGAACTGGTAGAACGGCTGGGTGGCCGGCCGATCGACGCGCCTGTCCTGCTCCTGTGCCTGGCGCGCCCGGAACTCCTGGAACGACGTGCCACCTGGGGGACACGCCTGCGCGACTACACCGCAATCTCGCTGGCGCCGCTTCCCCCAAAGGCCGGAGAGCAACTGCTCAGCGGGCTGGTGAGCTCCGCGGCGATACCTGAAAGTCTGCGCCATCAAGTGCTCGCGCACGCCGGCGGCAATCCGTTCTATATGGAAGAGATCTTGCGGATGCTGATCGATGAAGGCAACCTCGTCCACGAGGCAGGCGAGTGGCGGTGGGTCTCCGATCCCACCGAGATCCGGATTCCCGACACGCTGCAGGGACTATTGCTCTCGCGTCTCGATTTGCTTTCCCCGCTCGAGAAGCGAGTCATACAAGACGCCGCGGTCGCAGGCCGCATCTTCTGGTTGGGTGCAATTGAAGCTATGTCAGGGCTGACCTCCGCCGAGGCGTCGACGGCGATTGATCGTCTGCAATCGAAGGAACTCGTTGAAGGCCGCCCCGCCTCGTCGCTTGCCGGCGAACGGGAATTCATATTCTCGCATGTGATGATCCGTGAGGTAGCCTATGCCACGCTGCCCAAACTGACGCGCAGCGACAATCACCGCCGTTTCGCGCGCTGGCTCGAGCAGGTCGCGCCGCACGGCGACGAGTTTCTCGAGGTGCTGGCCGCGCACCGTGAGCATGCCTGGCAAAACCGGTATGAGACCGGTGAACCCGCGGCAGATCTCGCGCGCGAAGCCATTGAGGCGCTGCGGAAGGCGGCGGTCAGGGCCATCGCGCTCGGCACGCTCCCCGAAGCGCGGCGATTGTACGATCGTGCCCTGAATGTCACACGCAACGCAGCTTTGACGGGTGAGCTCACCCTCTACGCTGAACTCCTGGTCGAACATTCCGAGGTCGTGAAATGGCTGCGAGCGCCGGGATTGGTGTTCGAGGATACCGACGCCGTGTTGCACCTGGCGCCGCAGATCGGTCGCGAGGATCTGCTCGCACGAGCCTGGCTTAATCGCGGGTTCGCTGAATCGGACAAGGGACGCCTCGAGCCGGCTGAGGACGCACTGCGCCGCGCGTTGGACTTGTTCCGCTCACGCGGCGACCGTCAGGGCGAGGTCGAGGCGCTGGAATTGCTGGGGATGATCACCCATTCACTGCGCGGCAAGCTCACAAAAGCGCAGGCCGCGTACCGGCAGGTCATCGAGTTGTACCGTGAGATGGGCGACGCCCGGGGCACGGCACGCACGATGGCGCTGTTGAGCCGGGCGCTGGTCGACAGCGGAGAACTGAAGCAGGCTCGGCCGTTGGCGGAGGAGGCACTCCAAACCGCACGCAGCCACCACGAGCGCACAGCAGAAGCGATGAGCCTGTATGTCCTCGGTATCCTTGAGCACATGGCGGGCACGTCTCCCAACTCCGTGAAGCACTTTTCGGACGCCATCGCGATTCGCCGGGAGCTCGGGGACCTGGTTGGTGAGGCGGGATGGCGCAGAATGCTCGGCATGCATCTCCTCCGTCAGGGGCGTATCGATGAGGCAGAACAGCAGGTGCTGACCTCGCAGGCCCTGCTGCGCGAACGTGGTGCCTTTGGCGTGAACGCGACGACGGGACTGGGGCTCACGACCGATAGCCCGTTCCTGCTGCGCAGCCTGGCGGAGATCTACCTGGCCCGCGGCGACCTGGTAAAAGCGGGCGAGTACGGTGAGCACGCGCTGACCGGGCTCACGGAGGATGACGACATCGCGAAAGGGACGCACCGCGCCACGCTGGGAAAAATTCGTGCGGCCCAGGGACGCGCGGATGAGACCGAGCAACTGTTCCAGGAAGGGCTCCGCATCCTCAACGGATATGAGTACCGGATCGACGTCGCCCTCGCGTTGATGAAATACGGCGAAGCGCTTCTACTGCTCGGAGAGCCGGCCAGAGCGTCCGAGCTTCTCACGAAGGCACGCGACCAATTTGCGGCAATGGGCGCGACCAACTTTGCCCAGGAGATCAACGAGAAACTCGAGGCCGCGCGCGTCTCCAGTCGTTGAGGACCTCACGGGCTGCGTTATGACCCGGGGCGCCCATCACGCCGCCACCGGGATGCGTTCCTGAGCCACACAGATACAGCCCGCGTACCGGTGTGCGGTAATCGGCCCAGCCCGGCGCCGGCCGCATGAAAAACAGCCGGTCCAGTGTCATCTCGCCGTGGAAGATGTCCCCGCCGGTCAACCCGAACTCTCGTTCCAGATCGACAGGGCTCAGTACGTGCCGGTGAAGAATCCGCCTCCCGAAGTCAGGTGCGTACTCTGAGAGCGTGTCGATAACGCGATCCGCATACGTCTCCTTGAGCGTGTCCCACGACCCCGCGGCCAGCCGATAGGGCGCATACTGCACGAAGATGTTCATGACGTGCTTGCCGGGCGGAGCAAGCGTCGGATCATACGTGGACGGGATCGTCACTTCAAGAAACGGCTCCGTCGAC
>Ga0184623_10000926_pt1 | contig 12782 bp, 14 predicted proteins | sample PLM1_100_b1_FD_133138 | JGI IMG/M metagenome (GOLD analysis project Ga0184623, IMG submission 133138) | Groundwater sediment microbial communities from an aquifer in East River, Colorado, USA - PLM1_100_b1 | ecosystem: Environmental > Terrestrial > Soil > Riparian zone | place: USA: East River...
GCACCCGAACGTCCGTTCCCAGCCGCTCCGAATCACAGCGGCCCCCGCGCCAGCTGCCATGCCCACTCGCTAACGAACCGGACACTGGACAACGCTGAAGCCCGCCTACAAGACGATCTCCAGGCCGTCGACGCTGATTGGGAACGCCAACGAGCGCCAGCCGATTTCGCCGGGCCTCGCGGCGACTTTGCATGTGGTTGAAGCTGATCTCGGCAGCACGACCGCGAGGCCCGTCACCGTCAGCGCCACACCGACCCGGATCACCCGGTCGACGCGAGTGTCAGCCCGCCCTGGCTGGCCGAGAGCCGCGACTTCGGACGTTCCTCGGGTTCGGTGTGGGTCATCATGGCCGCGGATCCCGGTCACGGGGCCCGGGGATCGTGGGGTCGCGCAGGAGTTCGACAGCGAGGCTGCGGGTCTGCGGGTCGGGTTCGAGGTTGAGTTCATCGAGTGCGGCGCGGATTCGCTGGAGTTCGGCGCGGACCGCGTGGGCACCGCCGCCGCGGGCGTGGGCGCGCATGGCGTGACGGGCGAGTTCTTCGTTGTAGGGGTCGAGCTTTGTGGCGTCGTTGAGGATCTGGGCGGCTTCGCCGGGATCGGTGTCGGTGAGGAGTTCAGCGAGCCGAATCCGCGCGGTGATGCCTTGCCGTCGGGCGTGTTCGGCGGCGTCGGCGATCCAGTCGTAGGCGCAGCCCAGGGCCAGCGGGCCGTGGTGGGCCGCGACGGCGCGGCGCAGCTCGGCGACGCGCTTTTCGCGGCTGGTGGCGGCGGCGCCAGCGGACAGGGCGTCCTGGACGGTCCACCAGTCGACGTTGAGGAGGTCGGGGTCGAGGTGGTACCGGCCGCCGGTGTTGTTCACGGGCTGGATCGTCGGATCGTCGGCGGCGTCGCGGACCCGGCGGCGGAGGTTCCCGACCTCGGTTTGGAGGCGTTCGCCGGCGCGTCGCATGGTGGCGTCGGGCCACAGGGCCTCTTTCACATCGGGAAGGTCGGAGCCGTGGCGGTGGAGGGCGAGGTAGACCAGCAGTTCCTGGGCTTTGGTGCGGAGCCGGGGCGCCGGGACACCGGCGCGCAGGACCGTCGGGCTGCCAAGGATCCGGATCTGGACCTGCTGCCGCACCGGTCGTACCCGGGCCGCGCCGGGTGCTGGTGTGGGCAGAGGCTCGCACGGGTCGCCGGTCGGCGCGGGCAAGGTCGGTGCCGGCGGGGTCGATGGCGGGGACGGCTGGGGCTGCACGTCTGCGGTGATGGCCGGGGTGGGGCCGGTCGCCGGGTCGGCCCCGGTGTCCATTGGCTCGCTCGTCGGCGGGGTCGCTGACGGCCCGCCATCACCGGCGGGGCTCTCGGGCGGGGTGTCCGGGGTGGCTTGGGCGGCCGGTTCCCCGGTGTGGGCTTCGCGGAGGACCGCCAGGAGCGCCAACGTGGTGGGGATGTCCAGGACGGCGACCCGACGGGCATTGTCGCCGGTGGTGTGCCCGTCGGTGTGGACGGTGAGGGTGTCCCCGCGGGGCCAGTCGCCGAGTAGGACGGCGTTGATCTGCAGCGGGTTGCCCAGGTGCAGGGTGCTGCTGAGCCGGGCCCGCGCCTCTGGCGGCGGGACCTCGCCGATCAGCAGCACGGGTGGCATCGGCGGGTAGTACGGGTCGGCGGCGCGTAGGCCGGCCAGGTCGGTGACGTCGTACTCCTCCATGAGGCGGCGCCGTTCGATGAGCAGCTCCTCGATGCGGGCGAGGGCTTCGGACAGGGTGGCGGTCACGGTGAGGCGGGGGGCTGGTCCGATGTCGACGGCGTCGGCGCCGAGCAGGGTGGTGAGTGCGTCGGCGGGGATGACGACCAGGCCTTTGGCGTCGGGGTCGGCGGGGCTGCCGGAGGACAGGGTCGCCGCCAGCAGCGCCCGGGTGGCCGGTTCGGCTCCTGGGCCGGTGAGGCCGAGTCCGCCGGTGGGCACCAGGTCGCCGAGGCCGGCCAGCTCGGGGCCGCTGGGGCCGATGGGCGGCAGCCCCGGTCGCTCGTGGTCGGGGAGCGCGTTGTATTCGGCGACGGTGGGCAGGCGGGGAGCGGGTTTGTCCAGCAGTTCGGGTGCCTGCTGGCGCACGGCGCGGCGCAGCCGGGTCATCACCGGGGGCAGCGGGGCGAGGTCGGGATCGGTTTCGAGTTTGGGCGTGGCGACGGGTGGTTTGGGGATGTAGCGGCGGCGCCGCTGCAGCCACACCATGGCGCCGGCGGCGATCAGCGACACGGCGAGCGGGATGCCGACCCATCCGCCAGGCAGTGTGACGCCCGTCCCGGGATTGGCGTTGGGCGGCGACGTTGCCGGTGGTTCGGTCGTGACCGACGGCGCCGGGTTCGCTGCTGAGCTGGCGGGCTCCGAGAGCGTGCCGCTGGGGCTGGGCGTGGCCGCCGACGGTGTGGAGGCCGGCGGTGGGGGTGCTGGGACGACCCCGTCCGGGTCCTCTTCTGGTGCGGTGGGCGCAGGGGTTGGTGTCGAGGTTGGGCTGGCGCTCGGCGGCGGGGTGTCCTGCGGCGCGGGGCGGGCGTCCGGGACAGGGTGGGCCGGTGAGGTGTCCGGTGGTGGTGTCCAGCCGGCGGGTAGCCGCAGCTGCCAGTTCGGGTAGACGAGGTCCGGGTCGTCGAACCGTTTGTAGCCGGAGACGGCGGGCCAGAACTGGCCCTTGTTGAGCCGCCAGATCTCCGGCCACCGGTTCCCGTCACCGGCGCAGCGTTCGGCGATCGTCCAGAGGCTCTCGCCCGCGGCGACCCGGTGCAGGTAGGCGCAGTCGCCGGTGAGCAGCGCACCGGATCCGGCCGGCAGTTTCGGCGGCGCCGCGGTCCGCTTGGTGCGTCCCCGCGGCGCGTCGGCGACGGCCGCCCCGCCGACACCGGCATGGTGGGGTTCGGCGGCGGAAGCGTCGGTGGCCGGTCGCGGTGGCCCGGCCGGCGCCGGGTCGTGTACTGCGGCGGCGACGGTCGCCGGGGGCGGCGGGGTCGCGGTCACCGGGTTGGCCGTGGCGCTGGCGGTGGCGATCATGCCGGCGGTGACGCTGGCGATCAGCCACCCGGCGACGGCCTGCAGCGGGGACACGACGGGTAGCCGGGGTGCGGGGACACCGCGGATCGCGGCCGAGGTCTCGACCAGCACGCTCGCGGCGAAGGCGGCCCAGAGGATCCATACGGCGACGGCGAGCAGGTCGAGGACGAGCGTGTCGGACACCGGGGTGGTCAGCAGCCGCTCGACGTCGGTGAGCGTGGGCGGTGCGTCCGGCAGCGGGGATCCGATCTGGGTGAGCAGCCCGTAGGGGACGCCGGCGAGGAGCGCGAGCAGCAGGCCCGCCTTGAGTAGTCGGTTCAGGAGGCTGGCCAGCGCGGACAGGGTGCGCACGATCGTCTCCCGTCTAGGGTCCGGTGGCGGGTTCGGCGTGGGCGGCGGCGGTGACCGTGATGCTGTTCACGCCGATCGCCTGCAGCATCAGGGTCGGCTGGGTGCGGGTGACGGTGACGGTCACGCGGATTGTGGTGGCGGTGACGGTGCCGGTGGCGCCGGCCTGGTCCAGGAAACGTCGGGCGGCGGCCTCGGCGGCGGACGGGTCCAGCCGCATCACCCCGTCCAGGCGGAGAAGACCGAGGTCGAGTTGGTTGGCGCCGGAGCGGGCGGCCTGCTGGGCAACGTCTTGGGCCTGGACGCGGGCGGCCATCGCGTTGCCGCCGTCAAGAACCGTGCCGGACAGCAGCCCGCCGACCATTACGAGGAGCAGGGCCCACCCGGTGGCCGCACCCTCGTCCCCGCGCACCCGTTGCCGAATAGTGGTGCGTTGCGGAGCGGGTGGCCGCCGCGTCACGGCCCGGCCTCGTTGGATACGTCGCGCCAGGTGTCCACGACGGCGTGCGCTGTCGAGGACCCGCGCAGGCTTCCTGGCAGGCCGAGACCGGTCAGGTCCGCCGTCGTCATGGTGCACGTCACGGTCACCGCGACCTGCCCGCCGCGGCGGAAGTCGCTGGTGTCGACGGTCACGGACAGCGGGTTGCAGGTCCGCTGGTGACCGGCCAGGTCCGCCGCGGCGGCGCGCGTTGCGGCGTCACGGGCGGCCTGTGGGGTGCGGGCCAGCGAGGCGGCGCGGGCGGCTGCCGCGGCGGTGGAGTTCAGGTCCAGCCGGGTACCGGCCAGGCGGGTGCAGAAGACCGCGAAGATCACCATCGCGACGGTGATCGGGAGTACCAACGCCGCCATCTCTACCGTCACCGACCCGGCGTCGTTGGCGCGCCGGCCGGACACCGTACGCACCGCCGCGCGGCCGGTGCGCGAGGCCCGCTGTCGGGTGTGGATGCTCACGTCATCCGCCCTGCAGATCTTCGGGGTTGAGCGTCTCAACCGGCGCTGAGACGGTGGCGCCGACGGGCAGGGTCAGGAACGGCAGCACCTGCAGCGCGTGGGCTTTCACGGTGACGGTGGCCGTCGTGGCGCCGCGGTCGGCGCGGATGTTCGAGTTGGTGACGAGGTTCGCGTTGACCGCGTCCAGCACGGTCGCGGCGTCGGACTCGCCGGCCGCGGCGGTGCCGCCCTGGACGCGGGTGACCTGCAGGGCGTGATTGGCCGCGTACCGGCAGGCCAGCTCGGCCAAGCCCCACACGGTGGCCTGGACGGCGATCAGGAGGGTCGCGAGCATGACCGCGGTGTAGCCGACCATCTCCACTGAGGTGGAGCCACGATCTTTGCGGAGTTGCGGTGCGGACCACGATCGCCATCGACTCCGGCGATGTTGCCGCGGGGTCGGCGATGAAGAAGTCCGCTGAAGCTGTCGGCTACCGCACGGCCGGTGTTGCCGGTTGGGGATTCTGCGGTGGTGGTCGTGTGCCATCGGGTGGTCCCTCTCTTGTTCCGCAGCGGTGTTGGAGAGCCATCGGGGCAGGTCCAGCTCGACGCCGGACAGGAGTCAACCGCCAACGGGCTGAGCGACAGGTAGCCGACAAGTACACCGGTCGGAGCCGACAGCTTTACCGGTCGCAACACGATGGGCGGCGGTTGCAGGGATGCCGGTCAAGATGTCCGCTCGCACGCGGGGCTCTCTGTCCACTAGAGACGCCTCCGACCTACCTGGAACGATGTAGTGGTCATTTCCTCGTCGGTCCCATTACGTCCCGCTTCTGTCTGCCAGGGCATCGACCACGCGACGAACCTTTCCGAAGCTCTGTTGTGGACACGCCGTAGACAAGTAGGCTGTCCGTTGGACACCCTCAGCGGCATTCCCACAGCGGCGGCGGCAGGACCGCGGCGCTCGGTCGGCGTGGCATTTCACCAGCCCAAAGTCACGGAGAGACCCTCCGCGAACGCTTCCAGCTTGTTCTTGAAGATCAGGCCGACGCCGCCGACGACGATGGTGATGACGGCGGCCCACAGGATCTTGTCCGCCGTCTCCATGCCGGCGTCGGGCTGCTCGTGCAGCTGCCGCCGCCGGGCGGCCACGGCGGTGGTCCAGGCGGTGAGGGGACGGCGTACGAGGCGGTCGAACATTGCGGGTTCCTCCTCGATGCAAGGCGGTTACAGGCTTGAGCTGATGGAGACGAGCGGCGGGTAGAGCAGGAAGATGAGGTAGGCGAGGCCGAGGATCAGCAGTGGCATGGCCATGCGGGAGCTGGCCTTCTCGGCTTCGGTTTCCATCGCCGTGGTGGCGGTGGACCGCATCGCGGCGGCGCGGGCGGACAGTGAGGCGCGGATGCGGGCGCCTTCGGTGCCGGCCAGGGTCATCGATGCGGCGAGTTCGCTGAGCTCGGCGACGTTGGTGTCCTCGCCCATCCGCCCGAGGGCGGGCCACGGCGGTTGCCGCAAGACCCGGGCGGTCGCCAGGACCTGCCGTAGCCGGTTGGCGGCCCAGCCGGTGCACACGCCGGACGCGTCGTCGAGAGCCTGTTCCAGGCCGGCGCCGCGGGCGAGGCTGATGGTGAGCAGGGTGAGCATGACCGACAGGGTGTGGCGTAGCTGGTCGCGGCGGCGCTGCGCCTGGGCGTGCAGGTGCGCGTCGGCCCACCGGAACCCGATCGCGCCGCCGAGAACGGCGAGCCACAGTGGTACCTGCCCGGAGAAGCCCGCCATCGCGGCGGCCAGCGGGATGACCAGCCCGCCGAGCAGCGTGGCCGCGGCCTGCTCGGCCAGGTGTTGGGCGGGGTCGCGTTGCAGCACCGCGAGGTCCTCCCGGACCTGGGTGCGGGGCAGCCCGAGGCGCCGGAGCGGCGCGGCCAGCACCCCGTAGGCGCGCAGGCGACCGGTCGGCATCGGGGTGGGCGGGCTGCGCAGCGTCGCCAGCACCCGGGCCAACGCCGGGCGCGGCGGGCGTATCCCGTACACGACGAGCGCCAGGCCCAGGCCCGCGCCGGCGCCCAGGAACAGGTCCCGAATCATCGCGCCACCACCGCATCGGCGCCGGCATTGGCGTCGGCCGCTGTGTTCGTGTCGAAGGCGAGGACCCGCTCGGGCTCGGCCTGGTCGAAGAGTGTGTGCAGCCACCGGAACCCGACGGCGAACAAGAGTCCGACGACCGCGAGGACGATCTGCCCGCCGACGCCGTCGTAAGGGCGCAGGTAGCCGCCGTTGAACACGACCAGGCCGACCGCCATGGCCAGGGTGGTGCCGATGATCATGCGGGCGTCGGTGGCGGCCTTCGCGCGGCTCTTCTCCACCCGCTGCCGCGCGGACACTTCCTCGCGGGTTGCCGCGGCGAGGAGCCCGAGGGGTTCGGCGAGCTTCCCGGCGCCCTCGGTGGAGGCCAGTAGCAACGCCGCGACCACGGTGTCGCCGAGCGGGTCGTCCAAGTCGGTGGCGAACGCGCGTAGCGCGTCGGGCAGCCGCATGCCGCGGCGTAGCACGTCGGCCAGCCCGGTCACCGGCCCGCGGATCGGGGCCGGGGCGGTGGGCGCGGTCGCCGTGATGGTCTGCTCCAGGCCCGCCGCGCCGGACAGGGTCGCCACGAGCGACTCGGTCCAGGTGGCGATGGCCTCCAGCTGCCGCAGGCGCTGTGCGCGGCGCCGCTCGGCGCCCATCAGCATGCCCGGTAGTGCCCACACGGCGAGCCCGGCGAGCAGTCCGGCGACGAGCCAACGGGTGGCCAGCGCGACCACGGCCGCCCCGGCGATCGCCGCCGCGAGGTGCACCGGGCTGCGGCGCCGAGCCAGCCGGGATCCCCAGCGGGTGGCCGATGTACCGTCGGCGCGCGGTAGGCGCCGCGCGTCGAGGATCGTCAGCCACAGGCCGAGCCCGAAGCCGGCCCCGAGCATCGCGGCGAGTATCGCGATCACCACCGATCCTGATCGAGTACGGCGGGATCGAGTCCAGCGGCGACGAGCAGGCCGAGACTGCGCGGCCGGGTCGCCGGCAGGCCGCGGCGGTCCGGTCCGGGCCGGTACAGCTCGTTGGACAGGATCTGGTCGTGGTCGAGGTCGACGATCTCCCGCACGCTGGACACCACCCTGGTGCCGCCCGGGGCCATGTCGAGGTGGATCACGACGTGGACCGCGCCGGCGACCAGCGCCATCGCCGCCTCCCGCGGATACAGCGCCGGCGGCTCCATCGCGTACGTGACGAGCTTCAGCAGGGCCTGGCGGGAGGAGCTGGCATGCACGGTGGCCATCGACCCGTCGATGCCGATGCTCATGGCCTTGGCCATCTGCACCACCTCGGCGCCGCGGACCTCCCCGACGATCACCCGGTCAGGTGTCATCCGCAGCGAGGCGCGCAGCAGCCGGTCCATGTCGTAGCCGCCGGCACCCTCGATGTTGGGCTCGCGGGCCTGCATCGCCAACAGATCCGGGTGGTCCGCGCGGGACAGCGACAGCTCGTAGGCGTCCTCGACCGTGAAGATCCGCTCCCGGGCCGGGATCGCGTGCGCCAACGCGCGCAGCAGCGTCGTCTTGCCCGCCGCCGGGCCGCCGGAGACCACGATGTTGAGCCGGGCCCTGACCATAGCGGTGAACAACTGCGCCATGCCCGGGGTGAGTTCACCCCGCTCAACGAGGCCCTGCAAGGTGATCCGCTTGAGTGGATGCAGCCTGATGGAGACTGCCAGCCGGTCGGTGACGTCCATCAGCGCGAACAGCCGCTCCCCGTTCGATAGCTGCATCGACAGTTCGGGCGCGCCATGATCGAACCGCCGCTCGTGCGCACCGCTGGCGCCCAGGCCACGCAGCAGCGCTTCCAGCTCGGTGTCCGAGGGCGCGACCGGACCGACACGCGCCCGGCCGCCGTCGCGGTAGCGGACCCACACGTCGTCGCAGCCGTTGATGTTGATCGTCTCGATGTTCGGGTCGTCGAGCAGCGACTGCAGCCCGCCCAGGCCCACGAACGTGTCCCGCAGGGCACGCCGCACCCGGGCCTCGACGTCAGGGGGCAGCGGCGCCTGAGCACTCCGCAACGCCTGGCGGGCGTAGGAGTCCAACGCCTCGGCGACCAGCCTCTCCACCGTCTTCGTGCGCTGGGGCCCGGTCAGCTGCCGACCGGTCGCGGCCTCGACTAAACCGTCGGCCACCACCCGGCGCAGCGCCTCGACGGCCGCGGCCTCCGCACCCCGCTCGCCGCGACCGTTGTCCCGCCCGCGCGGCATCGGCTCGATCACGGCCGTCTCACCGCCTCCGCCGCCACCCGGGCCGGCGCCACCGGCGCGCCCGCCGGCGCCGGCCGGTGGACCGGTTCGGTGTGCAGCGCTGTCGCTACCGCGCGCGCCGCGCGCAGGAACTCGAGTCGCGTCCACCCCAACCCGGGTCGCGCACGGCCCGACAGCACCGCGGCGCCGCGGCGGTCGTCCGGAACCCGGCCGGCCACCGGCAGCCCGACCACGCGCTCAACCTCCCGCGCCGGGCAGGGCACGTCGCCGGCGAGAACCAGGCGCACCGATGCCCGCATCCCCGGTAGGGCGAGCAGCGCGTCCCGGCGCACCTGCACCGCGTCCACCGCGTCCGGCCACGCCCTGGTCACCAGCAGCAGCACGTCAGCGGCGGCGGCGAGCGGCAGCGCCGGCGACTGCCACGCCAGGCGGCCCACGTCCACCGCGACCAGGCGGTTGATCGCCGCGGCGCGCAGCAGCCCGACGCCGCGGGCGGCCAGCAGCCGCACCGCGGGGACCGCCTCCGGCTCCGCCGGCGCGAGCACGGCGTCCACGCCAACGGTAAGCGGCTGCGTGTAGGCGGCCAGGTCCCGGCCCACCCCGCCCGCACGCGTGTCCGCGGCAAGCTCCGACAGGCCCGGCTCGCGGTGATGCCCGAACCGGAACGCCAGATCGCCACCCGCCGGATCCGCCTCCACGACCACCGCGCCCGGCGTCGGCCACCGCGCCGCCAGCGCCACCGCGAGGCTCGTGACTCCGGGCGAGCCCTTCACCGAACCGATTGCCACCAACATCAGCTGGGCCCGCCCTGCAGTACCAGCGCCACGTCGCCGTTGGCGCCCGCGATTCGCAGCGCATCGGCCGAGGACATCAGCAGCGACACGACGCTGCTCCCGGACGCGTCCGCCGACTGCACAGCCACCACCGTGGCCGCCGCCCGGGGCCCGTCCGGCGGCGCACCGGAGATGGTCGCCGTGCTCGACGCCGGCGGCACAACCAGCACCAGCACCCTCGCTCCGGCGGAGACGCCGTCGGGTGCCCGACCGGCCTTCACCGCGGCGGCGATCACCGACTGGCCGTTGGGGGGCCACGCCGCGCGACCCAGCGCCTCCTCCGACAGCAGGCTGTTCGCCGGCAACGGCATCGTCACGGTCCGCCCCACCACCGACGTGCGTCGGTCCGCCGGCAGTACCGCGATCGTCGAGTCCGGCACGATCCGCGCCACCACCAGATCCGCGTCACCCAGCACCTGACCGGCCGACACCGGGCCGGCCAGCGCCAACACCTCGATCCGCGGATCCATGCGCAGCGACGTCACGGCGAACGCCACCGCCGCCACCAGCGTCAAGAACACGCCGAGGAGCAGATGCGGGGCGCTGCGGCGACGCGCCATCGTCGAGGTTGACGCCGGCGGGCGCGTTGTTGCCCGGGCGCCACGTGCCGGGCCGGCTTCCACTGTGGTCATCGCCCGCCGCCGTTCGTGTTCAACCCGCCGGCCTCGACCACCCGCAGACTCACCGCGTCCGTGGTAGTCAGCGAACCGGCCGATCCGGAGGCCCCACCACCCGCCCACGTGATGTGCCAGGTGACCGTGGCCTGTAGCCCGAACACGCCGCCAGCACTCGATACCGACGCGGTCCTGTAGGTGTGTCCGCACGTCGGCGACACCGCCGCCGGATTCATACCCGCCTTCCACGGCGTGCCTGGCCCAGTGCAGGTGACCGTGGCGCCGTCGCCGGTGGACCACATGACCCGCTTCGGCGTCGCGGTCGCGGTCACGCTCAACCCTGGCACCGACGCCGTGGCCGAGCGTGGACTCCACGACGAGCTCTCGATCCAAAGCCACGTGGGCACATATATGACCTGGGCAGATGGGTTCGCGGGACTCGTGCGAATCTCCGGAGCTGGCAGCCGCAGCAGTGACACCGCCTGCCGCGCCAACACGGCCGGACTGATCGGCGACTCCGAATCCGGCCGCCACACCAACCCGACGAGGTCCGTACCGTCGCACGACTGCCGGTACCACGAGCCCGGCCCCACCCGGCCCGCCGGCGGCGGACCACCGTCATACGGCAGGTAGTAGCACCCATCCGATCCAAGTGAACCCCTACCTTCGATGTAACAGGGCACCACCACACCCGCCGGGTTCCGGCACTCCGTCGGATCAGGATCGCCGCCACCTCCCGGCTGACCGGGCGACCCTGGCGTGCCGGCCCGCACCGTGCAGCCAGGGACCGGATTGACGTCGCAGTACACGGGCACCGGATCGACCGGATCGGCGTAGGCGTGCTGGCCTGACAGCATCCCGGCCACGACAACCAGTGACCCGAGCGCGAGTTGAAGCGGCTTGGTTAACATGTGCCCACTCCCAACGGAACCAGGCTGGTCACCTTCCATGTGCCGTTGAAGCTCTTGACCGTCGCGGTCACGTTGCGGTTGCCGCCGGGCGTATCGGTGAACGGCGACCCGTCTGCCTTCACCCGCGTCGCAGCCTTCGTGTCCAGGCAGTCACGGATGGCCGCTGTGGTGGGTGCATTCACGGGAGTCAGCTCCGTGACCTGTGGATGCGGTACGAGGTCCCCGCGGCTGACCAGGCCCAGCCTCTTGTTCGTCTCCAACCCCGTAACCAACGCACGCAGCGCGTCATCGGCAGCGAACTGGGGGAGGTCAGGGTGGCGCGGATCGGCGGCGCGGCCAGCGGCCGTGTACGCCTGCCACATGCCGCGGTACGCATCCAACGCGCGTTGCTCGGCGAGCGCCCGGGCGTCAGGTGTCGGTGAGTTCAGGGTCGGCTTTCGCGTTGCGGACGGCTCCGGGTCGCGACCCTCACAAGCTGGCACCGAGCCGACGGTGAGTAGCAGTGCTCCGATCACAACGTTGCGAAACCGCACCGGCGGACCTCCCCCGTGAAAATCAACAGGTACCCGTCCTACCCCACGCATCTCACCGGTCGCTAGGTGTAGCGAAGTCCGGACCTTGAGGTACGGACTTCGAGGTCCGGACTTCGACATCTGGACGCTGAGGTACGGACGTTGAGGTCCGGACCTCCGGTGCGGGCGCACCTCGATTGGGGTCAGGATGCGGTCGTTACGGATTCCCGCAACCGGTCTTGTTCGCCGAGGCGGCGCGGTTCACACTGGCGCGCGGCAGCTCGCTCAAGAGGGGTGGACGACGTTGCGGCGGAATTTGCGGTGCGCCCATGGGACCAGCGCGCGAGCGACGGGCTGGGACTCGGTCGCCCTTCACCGCACGATCGAATTCATCATGGCGCCCCTGGTCCTGGAGATTCTCATCGGCCTCGCGCATGGCCGGAGCCTGGCCGAGATCGTCCCCTACGACGCCCCGGCCGGCGAGGTGCAAGCCGCGATTGATCGGCTCGTCCGGGTGGGCGCCGCTGAGCAGCAGGCAGCGGCCGGCGACGCCGAGCACATGGTGATCACCGCCAAGGGGCGATGGATGCTCCAGGTCCTCACCGACGGGTGACGTTCTCGTCAGCCGATGAGGTCAGCACGTTCTCGGAGCCAGAGAAACTTCACTGAAACTGGGGCTAATCCGGCGCAGGCCGCGCCGATTGACGGCAACTTGGAGCCAGCTGCACCTAAATGCCTTGACATCACTCGCTCTTCGTACATGAATAGGACTCTTGGCACAGCATCTGGCAGAGCGGCCGATGACATCGGGTGACGACAAACGGGGCTACGGTGGTTGCGTTGCGGTTCGATCGACTCGTTGGGGCGGAAGATCTCCTCAGATCCCGTTGGCAGAACACCATCATCTTGTGTCTCGCGGCGGAGAATCCGCTCCGCTACGTCGAACTCGGCAGGGCTCTGGCCGACTACACAGGGGCTCATCCGAGCGAAGGCGTGCTCACCCGCACCCTGGTTCGGCTCGCTGAGGACGGTCTGGTCCGGTCCGACGTGGTCGAGGACCACAAGGTGTACACCCTGACATCCGACGGCGAAGCCCGTGCCCGGGTGCTCGCCGCCATCGACCGAGCCATGCCCGACACCGACACCGAGGAGGAGGAGAAGGAGTGAACTCGTCCGTGACCGGTCAACGTGTTGGCGCTGTTGTGCGCGCCCGGTTCGGTGGCCGGCGAGGTGGGACGACGTGACCGTTGGGCAGTAGTAGCGCGGTGTCGTCAAAGGCGATGACTCCGTTGCACAACAGGTTCCAACCCTGCTCGGGCCAGCGGGC
>Ga0184623_10000927_pt1 | contig 12774 bp, 11 predicted proteins | sample PLM1_100_b1_FD_133138 | JGI IMG/M metagenome (GOLD analysis project Ga0184623, IMG submission 133138) | Groundwater sediment microbial communities from an aquifer in East River, Colorado, USA - PLM1_100_b1 | ecosystem: Environmental > Terrestrial > Soil > Riparian zone | place: USA: East River...
GGTTACGACAACACCACCTTCGCCGCGTTCGGGCCGATCTCGCTCACGACCGTGGATCAGGCCGGTCGGCAAATCGGCGACAACGCCGCGCGGCTGCTGCTGGATCGCATCAGCGACCGCAGCACACCGACCTCCCAGGTCAGGCTCTCCCCCACTCTGGTTGTCCGGCGCACCACCGCAACGCCCTCGGCGTAACCCGCCCTGGCCCGCCTGGGTTGGCGTGGTTCGTGTCCGCCAGGCTGCGGCGCTGACCCATTGACGGGATCGGCGATATTCACTACTCTCCCGAGAAACTATCGGAGCAATGCCAAGAAAGTTTCCAGACATTTCCGCGCTTAGAGAGTGGATAGGCGTCCTCCGGTGCGCCACACCCAACCCCAAGGAGGCGTCATGCGAACGCCCATTCGCAGACGTACCACCCGCCCCATCACGGTCGCCGCAGCCCTGGTCCTCGCAGCCGGCGGCCTGACCGCGCTGGCCACCCTTCCGGCGTCCGCCGCCACGACCGCCACCGTCTCGATCAACGCCGATCGGACGCTCGCCACCGTTTCCACCGTGGGCGTCGGCATGAACGTCGCGGTCTGGGACGCCCGGATGAACGACCCGCAGACAACCCAGCTGCTGCGTGATGCCGGCGTCACCGCCGTGCGCTACCCCGGCGGCGGATACGCCGACGGCTACCACTGGCAGACCCATACGGTCGAAGGCGGCGGATACGTCGCCCCCAACACCGAATTCGACAAGTACGTGGCGACGGTGCACGCGGCCGGCGCACAGCCGATCATCACCGCGAACTACGGCTCCGGCACGCCGCAGGAGGCCGCCGACTGGGTCCGCTACGCCAACATCACCAACGGTTACGGCATCAAGTACTGGGAGATCGGCAACGAGCTCTACGGCAACGGCCACTACGGCGCCCAGTGGGAGACCGACAACCATCCCAGCAAGAGCCCCACGACGTACGCCACCAACGTGCTGGACTACGTCACCGCGATGAAGGCGGTCGACCCCACGATCAAGATCGGAGCGGTGCTCACCACGCCCGGCAACTGGCCTGACGGCATCGTCGGCCCCGGCGACACGATGGACTGGAACCACAGCGTCATGTCCGTCGCCGGCTCACGGATCGACTTCGTCATCGTGCACCACTACCCCTACAGCACCAGCGAGGCCGACCTGCTGACCAAGCCACAGGCTGAGGTTCCGGGCATGATGAGCGCGCTGCGCTCGCTGATCAACCAGTACGCGGGCGCCAACGCGGCCAACGTCGGCATCGCCGTCACGGAAGGCAACTCGCAGTTCGCCGTCGACACCTCCCCAGCCGGGCTCTACGCCCCGGACGACTACCTGACCTGGCTAGAGCAGGGCGCGTCCACCTTCGACTGGTGGAACCTGCGCAACGGCACCGACTGCAGCAAGGTCACCACGATCCAGGGCGCCACCGACTACAACGACGGCGGCGTGGTGTCCAGCGGGGCGTCCTGCGAGCCGCCGGCCAACACACCGTTCGCGCCCTACTACGGCATCCAGATGATGACCAAGCTGTTCGGCCCGGGCGACGGATTGGTGCAGTCGACCAGCTCGACGTCGTTGCTGTCCGCGCACGCGGTCAAACGCGCCAACGGGGACCTGAACGTGATGCTGATCAACAAGGATCCGAACAACGACACGACGGTCAACCTCTCCTACAGCGGCTTCACTCCGTCGTCGGCCGCGCCGACCGTCTACTCGTACCTCAAGAACGCCTCGTCGATCGGATCGGCCACCGTCGGCGGCGCGATCACGCAGACCGTTCCGGCGTACTCCATCGCCACCGTCACGCAGTCCGGCGCCTCAGTCACCGCCACCAACGCGTCATACAACGGCACCATCGCCGCGGGCGGCTCGCAGTCGTTCGGCTTCGGCGGCACATGGACCAACAACAACGCCAATCCGACGACCTTCATCCTCAACGGGTCGGTCTGCGTGACCGGCTGACCGGGCCCTGGATCACCAACCGTCACCAGAACCCGCCGGTGGCAGCCCGACTTGGGTCTTGTCAGGCTGCCACCGGCGCCCATCCACCCAATCGCCCATTCGGCATGCATCTCCAAGGTGGTTCCCTATGACAACGCAACCCAGCACCCGCACGCGTCTGGTCTCCCGGCGCGCTGTCCTGGCCGGTGCCGCGGCCGTCGCCGGTGCGATGGCGACCGGCACCCTTACCGCCTGCGGATCCGGCGGCAAGACCAACGCGCCCGGCACGACCGGCGCCGACGAACTCAAGCGGGCGCTGCCCAAATACATCCCGAGCACATCGGTGACTCCGGACCTCCCCAGCGTGAGCGGCGCCCACGGGGCGGCCTCCGATCCGGCGTTCCTCAGCTACCCCGCCAATCCGGTCCAGACGGTCACCGGCGTGCCCGGCGCCGGTGGCACCTACATCACCCGGACTCCCCTGTGGGGCGCCATCCCACCGTCGAGCGGAAACACGTACTACGACGCGGTCAACGCCGCCCTCGGCGCGACGCTGACCATGCAGCCCGCCGATGGCAACACCTACGTCGACACCCTCCCGGCGCTGTTCGCCGCCAGCAAGCTGCCCGACTGGATCCAGATCCCGTCCTGGGCCAACCAGAAGCTGAACCTGGGCACCGCGGTGGACCGGTTCGTCGACCTCACCCCATACCTGTCCGGCGACACCATTACGCAGTACCCGAACCTGGCCAACATCCCGCCGGCCGCGTGGCAGGCCGGCGTGTGGAACGGCAAACTGTACGGGATTCCATCGTTCTCGTCGCCGAACAACTTCCCCGGCTACCTGTTCTATCGCAAGGACATCCTCGAGGCGGCAGGCGTCTCCGCCGAAATCAAGTCGGCCGACGAGCTGTACGCCGCGGGAAAGCAGCTCACCGACGCCAACGCGGGCCGGTGGGCGTTCGACGACCTCTGGCCGTTCCTGCTGTTCCCGTTCGGGGTGGTCAGCACCTGGAACCCCGATCCCAGCGGCAAGCTGATCCACCAGTACGAGACCGACGGCATCATCGATGCGATCACCTTCGCGGCGCGGCTGGCCAAAGCCGGCTACGTGCACCCGGACGCCCTCGCGGGCAACACCGGCAACGGCCAGCAGCGGTTCTGGAGCGGCAAGGTCGCCATCGGCGCCGGCGGCACCGGCGCGATGGACGGCGACGACCATAAGGGCGGCACTGCGGCCAACCCGAACTACAGTCGCCAGCTGTTCAAGGCCTTCAGCGCCACCGGCGGCACTCCGCAGATCCAGCTCGGCCCCGGCGCGGGCTGGTTTAGCTACCTCAATAAGAAACTGTCGGACAAGCAGGTCCGTGAATGCCTCGCGATCGCGAACTTCCTGGCCGCCCCCTACGGCTCCAAGGAATATCTCCTAGTGAACTTCGGTGCCGCCGGTGTCGACTACACCATGACCAACGGCAACGCCGTACTGACCCAGCAGGGCTCCAAAGACGTGGCCACCAGCTACCAATTCCTGGTCAGCGGCCCCCAGGTGTCGCTGGTCAAGAACGGGTTCACCCAGGTCGTCAAGGACTACGCCGCCTGGCAGGCCGACGCGGTCAAGCACGCCGTGCGGCCCATGTTCTTCGCGATGAACATCATCGAGCCGCCCCAGTACGCCTCGATCGGTCAGCAGGTCGAAGACACCATCAAGGACGTCCGGGCTGGCCGCAAGACGATCGACGACTACCGGGCGGCCGTCGACGCCTGGCGCACGCAAGGTGGCGACGAACTGCGCAAGTTCTACGAAGGCATCCGCGACAAGCACGGCGCGGGTCAATGAGCGGCCTGGCACCGCCACGCTGCCGGCGCCGCGACAGCCGCCTCGACCGCGACATCCACGGAGGAATCTAAATGGGCCTGATCCGCGAATCAGCGACCCCGGCCGTCGCCGCCACCAGCGCCGACGGCTGGATCGACGGCACCTTCACCAACCCGGTGATCGCCGGCTTTCACCCCGATCCGAGCGTGTGCCGGGTCGGCACCGATTACTATCTGGCCTGCTCCAGCTTCGAGTACTTCCCCGGTGTGCCGATCTTCCACAGCCGGGATCTGGTGCACTGGCAACAGATCGGCAACGCTCTGGACCGGCCCAGCCAGCTGGTGCTCCCGGTGGACATGCCGTCCTCGGCCGGGGTGTACGCACCGACGCTCCGTCACCACGACGGCCGGTTCTGGCTGATCACCACGAACGTCGGCGTCGGCAACTTCATCGTGACCGCCACCGATCCGGCGGGCCCGTGGTCCGATCCGATCCGGCTTCCCGGCGTCGCCGGGATCGATCCCGATCTGGCCTGGGACGAGCAGGGCCGCTGCTGGTGCACCACCGCCGGGGTGTCGCAGGTGCAGCTCGACCCGCACACCGGGCGGGTTCTCGGCGGCCCTCACCGGTTGTGGTCCGGTACCCCCGGCGCGCAGGCGCCCGAGGCCCCGCACTTGTACCGGATCGGCGGCCACTGGTATCTGATGATCGCCGAGGGCGGCACCGAGCGCGGCCATGCCGTTTCGATCGCCCGCGGCCCGGCGCCTGACGGTCCCTTCGAGCCGTGTCCGGCCAACCCGATCCTGACCCACAGGGGCACCCACCGGCCGATCCAGAACACCGGCCACGCCGATCTGGTCCAGGCGGTCGACGGATCGTGGTGGATGGTGCTGCTCGGCGTACGCCCGCGGGGCGGGACCCCCGGCTGGCATGTGCTGGGCCGGGAGACGTTCCTCGCTCCGGTGACCTGGGTCGACGGCTGGCCGGTGGTCGGCGAGGTCGCACCTGCCATGACGGCACCCGCATGGCAGCCGCATCCAGTCGTCGGGTCGCCTGTGCGAGACGACTTCGACGCCGAACGGCTGCATTCCCACTGGTTGTCGGTGCGCTCTCGACCAGACGCGTACTGGTCGCTGACGGATCGCCTGGACTGGCTGACCCTGCGCGCACGAGGCGAGTCTCTCGATCATCCTGACCTGATGTTCGTCGGCCGCCGCCAGCAGCACCTGTCCTGCCGGGCGCGGACGCTGGTCGACACCGCCGAAGGGCGCGGCGGGCTGGCCGCCCGCGTCGATGAGGCGCACCACTACGAGATCGAGGCAGGCGACGGTGAGGTGAGCGTCACCGCGCGCATCGGCTCGGTACGCTCCACCGTCGCCACCCGGCCGTTGCCCGGCGGGCCAATCCGGCTGCGCATCGACGTGGTGGCGACCTCCCCCAATGATTGGCATCCGCGTAAGGAACCTGATGTCCTGCGTCTCGGTGTCGAGGCGGCAGACGGTGTGTTCGACGTGCTGGCCGAGCTCGACGGGAGGTACTTGTCGACGGAGGTCGCAGGCGGCTTCACCGGCCGGGTCATCGGAATGTACGCCGCTGCCGGCACCGTCCGGTTCGACTGGTTTGACTATGAACCCGTCGGACCGCGCCCACAGCAGCGCTGGAGCACCTCCGAAACCGCTATCCTTGCGCCGTGAGAAGGCCCGGACAGCCGACCGGGCCGCCGCGGCGCGGCAGCGACCGTGGCGCCACACGGACGACGGAGGGAGCCAGGGTGCCACACGACGACTCGGGCGACCCGGTCACCGGCACCGAACACGCCGACGACGACCAGGCCAGGCCGGTGACCATTTCCTACATCGCCGAATCAGCCGGGGTGTCGATCCCGACCGTCTCCAAGGTCATCAACGGCCGACGCGGCGTGGCCGCGGATACCCGCGCCCGCGTCGAGGCGCTGGTCAACCAGTACGGGTACCGCAAGCCGAGTCCGCCGCAGAACCCCAACAGGTTGATGGAACTCGTCTTCGACGAGCTGGAACACCAGTGGGGCCTGCAGATCATCCGCGGCGTGCAGCGAGTGGCCCGCGAACACCGCGTAGGAGTCGTGCTCACGGAGTTCGGCCCACAGCGCGGTGCGATCCGTTACTGGATCGACGACGCGCTTGCCCGCCGTCCGTCCTGCGTGGTGACCGTGGCCCAATTGTCCGGCGAGCAGCGCAGCCAATTGCGGGCCAAAGGCATTCCCTTCGTGGTCTTCGACCCCAGCGGCGAACTGCCCGACGATGTGCCTTTCGTAGGGGCCACGAACTGGAACGGCGGCCGCTCGGCCACCCGCCACCTGATCGAGCTGGGCCACCGCCGGATCGCAATGATCGCCGGGCCCGCCAACAAGCTTTACTGCCAGGCCCGCTTCGACGGTTACCGGTCAGCCCTGGAAGCCGCCGGCCTCGTAGTGAACCCCACGCTTGTGGCGCATGCCGGACTCACCAGAGAGGACGGATATACGGCGGCGCAGAGTCTGCTCAACCGCCTGGACCGGCCCACAGCGGTCTTCGCCAGCAACGACCTGCAAGCGCTCGGCGTCTACCATGCCGCCCGGGCGATCGGCCTGCGGATCCCGACGGACCTCAGCGTCGTCGGCTTCGACGACCTGCCGATCGCCGCCCTGACCGATCCGCCGTTGACCACCGTCCACCAGCCACTCACCGAAATGGCCGTGGCCGCCACCCAGCTGGCACTCGCCCTGGGCCGTGGGGAGAAAGCGCCACAGGCCGGGCTCGAACTGGCGACCACCCTCACCATTCGGGACAGCACCGCCCCACCCTCGATCTGACCGATCTAGAACCACGTCGGCGTCGATGCAGTCGGGGCCTGAGCGGTCATTCGGCCTCTGCGAGCTTGCGCAACAGCTTCGTCAGCTGCCGGCGCTCGTCCTGCGACAGCGGTGCGAGTACCCGCTCTTGGATCTCGTTGATCACATGGTCAAGCGTTTGCAGTTGCTTGCCGCCGGCGGGGGTGATCGAGACGATGTTGCGACGCCGGTTGCTGGGGTTGACCGTACGTTCGACCAGTCCGAGTCGCTCTAACTCGCCCAGCACGGCAACGACGTCGCTGCGGTCGACGCTCGTGCTGCGCCCGAGGTCCGCCTGGCCGGCCGGGCCCCATTCCTCCAGCGCGGCGAGCAGACGGTAGTGGTAGCTGCGAAGTCCAGCGCCGCTGGCCGCGAAGCCAGCGTTCAATATCCCGCGTGAACGGTCGTAGGTGCGGCTGATCAGCCAGGTCGGCCGGTCCCGGATGCGGGACGGGACAGACATCTCGCGGGATTGCGGCTCGTTCACGGGGCCAACGATAGCACTTGTTGGTGTCACCAACATGCGCTATGTTGGTGACACCAACATCCACCCTCAAACGTATGAGACAACGAAAAGAGACCGTCTTGACATCTCTCCTACCTGAAGGAAGGAGATTCCCGTGGTCGCCCACGAGCGTTCCTGGTTCACTGGATCGAGCCCACCGCTGCACACGGCCTGGTCTGACAGATCCTCCGCAGGCGTTTCATGTCTCCCCGAGCCCCGGGGCGACGGTCCTCACGTAATACGGGCGGTGGTTTGGTTATCGCCACCGGTAGCCACCCCACACCGATCCGCCTTGGCGGCGGATCGGCTTTCCCTGCCCTGCTCCGCAGGAGTTCCGTTTCCTCTCCACCCTGAAGGGCGGAGTATCCACGGAGGTTACCCGATGAACACCACCCTGCCCCTCGAAGCCGGCAACGCCGCTGCGAACCGTCCCGCTCGAATCCTGGCGATCGGACGAAGCGAGACCGTGTTGTCAGAGCTGGTGACGATCCTGCGGGAAAAGGGCTACGCCGCGGTGGCCACCAACGAGTTCGAACGTACCCTCGACCTGTTCGATGCCCGGCAGCTCGACCTCGTCGTCTTCGGAGGAATGGTGCCGCCAGCCACCAAAGAACACCTCCGAGACCAGATCTCGACCCGAAACCCGGCCGTGGCCTTCGTCCAAGGCTATGCAGGTATCCCCGGACTCGTCGCAAAGCAGGTCGAGGCCGCCCTCAACGACGGCACAGCCGGACCCACCGCCTCAGCCACGTACGACGCCAACTCCCGGTCGATCGGCATATCCCTCGACCGACCACGGGCAGTCACCGTCATCGCTTGGTGGGCCACTTCGTTCACTCCCCCGGAACCGAAAAGCACCTCACGGGTAATCCTGGACGAAGAACTCCATGCCGGCGCGCACACCATCACGATCCCGGACGAAGTGCCCGCCGAGGCGTCATTCGCCACCGTATCCATCGGACCGTCTGTCCACGTATTCATCGTCGGACCCATGCCGAGCGGGACGACCATGGCACGCTTCCCAAACCCGTGAAGTAAGGATCATCGGGACCTACGGCAGCGGCGCTCACCGTGCTCCTACAGGCCAGCGGATGGCATCTGCCGTTGCCGTACGCTGCGGCCGGTGAGCACAGCCTTTGACGATTACGAGCGCCGTATGTGGCAAGGCCGCGCATCGGCGTACCACCGCAGTTTCGCTTCCCTGTGCGGACATGCCGCTCCTGCGCTGCTCGACGTGGCTGGGGTGGGTGAGCGAACGCGGATGCTCGACGTAGGCACCGGAACCGGCACCGTAGCGGCGCTCGCTTTGGCGCGGGGCGCGGTGGTTACCGCGGTCGACGCCGAGCACAGCATGGTCGAAGCGGCCCGCCGCGATGTGCCGGGTGCCGACGTACGCCATGGCGTGCTGCCAGACCTGCCGGTCGACGATCATTCGTTTGACGTCACGGTGGCCAACTTCGTCATCAACCATGTGGGCGATCCCGCCGCGGCCACCTCGGAGCTGCGGCGGATCACCCGCCCGGGCGGCCGGATCGCGGTGAGCATTTGGCCGACTCCCCCACCGCCGCTCCAGCAGCTCTGGGCCGCCATCGCGTCGGCCTGCAACTTGCGCCGCCCGGACTCCGCACCGATGGTTACCAAGGAACTGAACTTCACACGCGACCAGGACGGGCTCGCGACGCTGCTGCGCACCGCGGGGCTGGCGGAGGTCTCGGTTCACACCATTACCTGGACGCACCGTGCCGACCCTGAGGACTGGTGGGCCGGACCGGCAAACGGCATAGGCGTGCTCGGCGCGATGCTGACCGGTGTGAACGCCGCGAAGATTGCCGAGGTCAAAGCGCATTACGACCGGATCGCCGCAGCCCTCCTGGACGAGAACGGCCGGCTTGCGCTGCCCACCGCCGCGGTGATCGCCGCAGGGCGGGTGCTCTGATCGGGGCGTGCGTCGAGTTCGGCACGCGACCAAGGATCGGGCGGAGCCACCTGGACTGGTTCGCCAGACATGGACCAGACTAAAGATCGTGACAGATCAAAGCACCTCAGAGGCCTTTGACTTCAGCGCCTACCAGCGGGCCGCCGCGCGTACCGGCGCGCCGATAGCAACCGATCATCCCATCGTCTATCCCACCTTGGGGCTGGCCAACGAGGCCGGAGAGGTCGCCGGGAAGGTGAAGAAGATCTTCCGGGACCGGCAGGGGATGATTACCGATGCGGACCGGGAAGCCCTGACCATGGAACTGGGCGACGTCTTGTGGTACTTGTCCGAGCTTTGTACCAGGCTCGGAATCCGCCTGGAAGACGTCGCCGCGCGCAACATCACCAAGCTCGCAGACAGGGCATCCCGTGGAGTCCTCCTTGGCGATGGCGATCTGCGGTGAGACCCGCAGCCGGTAATGATCATGTGGGCCGTAACCTCTACGTCCGTACAGACCGCGAGGAGCGACTCACGCTGTTCAGGAGCAGCCTGCGGTGCTCGTTGCGGCCGTCAGGCGGCGGTCATGCTGATATCGCAGGTTTGAGCCCGGGTGGATCTAACCACCTCGGAGTGGCAGCAATGCCCTGCGGGACAAGGGTGGTGGCAGCGTTGCGCTGCCACCACTCGTGGATCATGACCGCGAGTGCAGTGAGTGACCGCCTGCTTATGATCCTCGGCCGACAAGGGCGCGGTCCGTGGCGGGCGCACAGTCACCGGAGTTGTCCCGGCGCTTCTTCGCTGGCATACCCATCCCCCGTCTCCTGGCCGCAGGATGTCCAACGACTGACCCGGCGGCCCAATCACGGCCGTGCATCCAAAGCGAGCTAGCAGATAACCCAGGGCGGCCATGAGACCGGTCGGCATGTCGTCGGTCAGCGGGAACTTCCGGGTCAGCTTCGGCTGCTTGATGGGGTGGGGGTGGTGGACGGACTCAGACATGCAGGGTAGGCCGGTAGATGAGCTCTTGGATGTTGGCGTCGAGCGTTCGGCTCTCGATGAGTTCTAGGTCGAAGTCGGCCGCACCCTGGAAGATCGGGTCCACTCCGGTCTGACCGGTGATCACAGGAAAGAGCGTCACCTGGATGCGGTCGACCAGGCCGGCGGCCATCAGCGCCCGGTTCATCGACAGGCTGCCGTGCGAGCGCAGCGGCACCTCGGACTCCTCCTTGAGCCGGGCGACGACGTCGACGGCGTCACCGCGCACGACGGTCGCGTCCGGCCAGTCAAGGGGCCCTTCCAGCGTGGTCGACACCACCGTTGCCGGCAGGCTCCTCATCCGTGTGACCCACGGGTCACGCACCTCGGACTCCTCGGTGCTCGAGGCCAGCATCCGTGTGAACGTCCGATACGTGTTGGCCCCGAAGACCATCCGCTGCTCCTCGCCATACAGGGCGAGGCGGTGTTCGAGGAGCTCGGGGCCTTGCTTGCCCCAGTAGCCGCTCCAGTTGCCGCTGGCGGCACCGAAGCCGTCGAGGCTGGAAAAGACGTCGAAGGTGTAGGTAACGGTCATGATGCTCTCCTCCAGTGCGGTTTCCGAGTCTGTGGATAGAGACTGGAAGCCACGGCGAAACTCATCGCCGTTGGACTTCTGGATTCCGGCGGCCTCGGATGCGGTCCCATGACTTGGCCACGGCCAATCGGGCATTTGCTATGAAACGCCATGCGGGTGGAGACGGGGTTACGGCATGCGAACCAAAGGATCATGACGCGGGGCTCTGACCTGCATCTTCCTTTGGTGGGTGATCGGATGCCGCCTCGTGGGTCTCGGGAAGGCCGCGCTCGGCGCGCCACTGCCGGTAGTAGTGGGTGAGGATCATGTCGTGAAGGGAGTCGGTGTTCGCGCCGACTGCAGGGAAGACGTACCGGTCGTGCATGCGGTAGCGGGTGTTCTTCGCCAAGGTTCACGTATGCACGCTCCACCGCGGTGCCACTGGCGAGTTCCTCGCCGGCGGTCAGGTTCGGGATGCCGGATGGTGTGCTGACTGGCTGCTGGTCACGACGGAGTCGGCGGTCGCCGTCGGCGCTCCGGCGAAGGCGGCGGTGCCGATGGAGACGTCGATGGCGATGTGGGCGGCCTGGATACCGGTGTCGGCCAGTTCCTTGTGCAGGTTGATCACCCAGTTGCGCAGTGCCGCGGCGGCGGCGTTGACGTTGACGTTGACGTTGACGTTGGCGATCATCGGCACGGGGTCGATCGAGCCGGCGCCGGTGGTGGAGAGCAGGGTGCCCGCACCCGGCCTCGCGCATCGCGGGCAACACCGCCCGGGTGGCGGCGATGGCTCCGTAGAGCTGGAAGTCCATCTCGTGTTGCACATGGGACGGGTCGGTCTCGGACGGGGCGGTCAGAACGGTTGAGTCGAGCGTCCCCACCGGGGAGTACTCCAGGACGTCGATGCCGCCGAAGCGCGTGGCGGCGTCCTTGAGCGCCTGGGTGAGTGCGTCGTGGTCGAGCACGTCGGCGGGGAACGCGGCGGCCGCTGCCGCCGGAGCCGGTGCGCACCTCGTGGCAGCGCGCCGCCGCCGAGATGGCCTGGGTTCGCGAGCACCTGCTGCCGTGGATCGTCCGGCACGCGCGCGGCCAGTCATCCGGCGACGGCATCACCGCGAAGCGCCTGCTGCCGCTCCCGGTCGAGCCCGCCTGACGACGGGCCCTCTCGGAGCTGTCACGCGGGTGACGCCGTCATCCGCCCGACCAAGATCGCCAGACGCTTCTGGCGGGCCTCGGCGGGCAGCCGCCCTCCGCGCGTCAGCGTCGCCAAGCCGTGCAGGGCGCTCCACACCACCTCGGTGAGTAGGCCCAGGTCGTCACCGCCGGCGTACGGGCGGATCGCCTCCCGCAGCTCGCCGAAGGCGTCCTGCAACGGCTGCGGCGCTTTGGCCGTGGCGAACGGCAGGCCGACGGACCGGCTGAACATGGCGTCGTAAAGGGCGGGTCGCTCCGCGGCGAACGCCAGGTATCGCGCGCACACAATGGCGAGCCGGTCCGCACCCGAGCGGCGGGCTCCGCCGTGCGCGCCCGCCTCGCGCAGCTGGGCGGCGAGCTCGTCGAATCCTTCCACCGCCACTGCCGCCATGATGGCGTCCTTGCCCTTGAAGTGGCTGTAGAGAACGGGCTGGCTGTATTCGATCAGCTCGGCCAGCCGGCGCGTCGTCACCGCGTCCCAGCCTTCCGCCTCGGCCAGCTCGCGGGCGGCCGCGATGATCATCCGCTCGCGCTCCGCACGCTCCCGCTCCCGGCGCCTCTGGATCGACATGACCGCAATCCTAGCGCCGCTAGCGCTCCTGTCAAAGCTCTGCTAGTGTCGCTTTCGTTCCTAGCGTTGCTAGCTTCATGGAGGCGTCATGCTCACCCCTCTCGCGTACGGGCTCGCGATCGTTCTCGACCTCTTCGTGGTCCTCATCGGCGTCCGCTTCCTGCTGCAGCCGCAAGCCGCGGCCGCCGGCTACGGCGTGCCCGCCCGGCCCGACGGCGGCGACCCGGCGTACCTGACCATCAAGGGCCTGCGCGACTTCACCTACGGCATCCTCGGCCTCGCCCTGCTGGCCTTCGCCGGCGCCCGGGCCGAAGCCTGGTTCATGCTGGTCGTGGCGCTGATCCCGCTGGTGGACACGGTCATCGTGCTGCGGCACGGCGGGACGAAGGCGGTGGCGTTCGGCATTCACTTCGCCAC
>Ga0184623_10000928_pt1 | contig 12769 bp, 7 predicted proteins | sample PLM1_100_b1_FD_133138 | JGI IMG/M metagenome (GOLD analysis project Ga0184623, IMG submission 133138) | Groundwater sediment microbial communities from an aquifer in East River, Colorado, USA - PLM1_100_b1 | ecosystem: Environmental > Terrestrial > Soil > Riparian zone | place: USA: East River...
CGAACAAGGCCGCCGGCCTTCGCGACCTCGCCCGCCACACGCTCAGCCTCCGCGCCCTCGACCTCCTCGGCATATAACAACATCACAACTCGATCACGCTTCCGGGACTTTGCCGAGGCCCTGCGTCCTACAGGTCAAGGTCCCGGGGACACGAAAGCTTCGCGCTGTCAACGTAAGCCCAAGCTGCACCTAATGAACGTGCCAAGGATGAAGCAGTGATCGCTACCGTCAAGACTGCCCCGTCCCAGACGGTAGTGGCGCAACTTTGCGTCGTCGGACATGCGTCGACAAGCAGCCGCGGCTCACCCGTGCTGCGCGGTTGAAATCAACATCCAGGTCGGCGGCAATTAGGTATTTCTACAGGGCAATTGACCCAGCCCAGTCAGGTCATCGACGTATTCGCGTCCGAGCGGAGGGACGCCGCGGCAGCTCCCGGGTTCTTCGACCGGGCCGTCCGATCGACCAAGGTCACGCCGGTCGTAGTCGTCACGGCGGGCGGTGGCGCATCCGAAGGCGCTCGACGAGTTTGGCACCGGCGGCCTGGCTCGGCACGAGTAGCACGCCAACAACCTCATGGAAACCAATCCCGGGCACCTCAAGCTCCGGCTGCGTCCGATGCGCGGACTCAGACTGACATCGGTGCTGGTCATCGCTGCGGCGCAGCACTCGTCCAGAACCCTCGCCGCGGCCACCACGAACTGCTCGGCTAGTGGAGCGATCAGCTCCTCGATCCGACTGGTCACTTGGCCGATCTCCGCGGTGCGCGTCGATGCGGCCGAGCATCATCCCGCAACAGGTGGCCGTGTTGGGCCGATACCGATCAGTCCGAGCACCCGACAGGCGAGGAGGAAGGCGACCGTCCGCACCACGCGAGCATCCTGCCGGACCGGCATCGCGCCTGCTCACAGCCCCGACGCGCTGGTTGCGCCCGTCAGGCGTCGATCTGTTGCCGACCGGGTTCAGCGTGCCTGGGCGCAGGGAACCGACGATCTGGTCGACCAGCTCCTTTTCGTGGTCGGGTAGGAGCCGGCCGCGACCGCGTGGGCGGCTGGTTTCTCTTGTCTCAAATCCTGAGCTGGTAGACACGTTCGACGCCTATCGCGGTCTGCTCCTCAACGGGGCGGGTCGTATCGCGACGGGTCGTGGTCCTCACCGAGCCACGCGATGGCATGGTCCTGGGCCGGGTCGCCCGGGTCGTGGAGCGCTGTAACCAGGGCGAGGTATCCGGCGGCTCCGCCACAGTCCTCGGGCGGACACGCCCCGGCACCGTCGAGCACCTGAAAGGTGTTGTCGGGATCGGCTTGACGGAGTTCCTCCAGGGTGACGGTGCCCCGCCAGTCGTCGCCGAAGTCGTAGAAATAGGAGAACTGTTGGCCGGACTCGGAGGCGATCGAGACGAGGCGTTCCCAATCCGCCCTGATGCCAGGCGATCTTCAGCACGAGTGACGCCGGGTCGGGTGGCTCGACGGCGAGGAACCCAGGTGCGCCGCAGCATTTCCTGTACTTTCGAGCGGCACCGCACCAACAGGGTGCGTTGCGCTGCGGAGGCCAGTCGATGTCGCGGCCGGTGTCGCGCAGCCAGTCGTTGTAGCCCAGCCGGGCTCGCCTGCTGGCCGGGTCTTTGCCCTCGCGTTCGGCGTAGGCCAGCAGCCCTTTCACGTTGAGGCGCACCACGCTTATCCGGGTGTTTGGTTGGGCGTCGATGGCCCGCATTGTCTGTTCCAGTTCGCGCCGGTAGTCATCGTGCGCGCGGTAGTTGGTGGGGTCCAGCAGCCTTGCTCCCCTGCTGCGGCGTACTCCGCCGCTGGCAGGTACGCGGCCCGGTAGAGCGCCCGCTGCGGCCGGCCTTGCGTGATGGCGGGACGGCGCCGGACAGCGGGATCGCGGTCGATGCCGGCCATGGCACGCCGGGCATCGGCCGCATCTTCACGGAACGGTCTCGTCTCGACCATGGTGAGAATAGGCTTCCTTGTTCGGGTACGTCAGGGCATAGAAGTCGATGTCGTGCTGGTCGGCGGCCCGCGCCGCTTGTCGCCATGCGCGGCACCCGCCCGCTCGTCGTCACCCCGGGCAACCACGCAGACGCGGCGGCCTGGCCCTCAACTCGGTAGGCAAGGGCGACCCCGGCCTTGGTCAGGTCCATAACCGACATTGCGTACGGACGTACGCGTCCACCGCCGAGCCGGCCCGGGGCGTGGTGCCCACCCGCCGGGCACCATCGGGTACGGCATGCAAGTGCGCGACGCAACGCCAGCGCGACCGCGAAGGTCTGTTCTTATTGCGCCCTACCACGGCTCGTCGGACTCAGTGGACAACTCTAGTTGCAGGTGACCTGATCTCCACAGCCGTCGGCGGGTCAACCATCGGGTCTGCGCGGCTGCGAAGGTGGAGGCCGCGCCGGTACTCGAGGCTGTCGTCGGCGGCCTCGATGACAAGCTCGATGAGCTCGTCGTGGTTCAAAGTGTCCAGCCACGGACGTAGGTCACCGGTCGATGCGGTCTCAGCCGCGAGCGCGCTGGCCGGAGACGAGTCGAGGCCGAGGTGGACAAGGCCGACCCAGACCAGGTGGGAGCAGAAGATCCTGGCGCGCCCCTGGGGGCAGTCGCACTCGCCGTCCAGCGATCGGTGTTCCCAGTGGTGCAGGATTGTCTCTAACGTCCGGCCGTCGTCGAGGCTGATCGTCGCGTATAGGCTCCATTCGTCTTCGTGCGGCCCGTCAATCTCGGTGACGTGTTCTCCCGCGGCATGGAATGCTTCGTCTCCGGCCCTGGCCCGCAGGTCGGCGACGGTGAACTCGGCGGAGTAGTCCATCGTGGTCATCCCCCTGTCGATTCGGAGGGTTCGGGGTCGGGCTACGGTTGGCCGTCGCCACGCGTCCGGCGTGCTCAAGTCACCGGAGCAGGCCGGCCAGTTCGGGTACTGCCTCAGAGGCGATCGCGAGGAGGTCCTCATCCTGGTACAGGAAGTCAACCAGGCTTGCCGACGGGCGCTGGAGGGGCGACTCCGCCCGCGACCCGGACCGGGCGTCTCGGATGGCGGAACGCCGACACGTGCCTCAACTGGCTGGAGCAACGGTTGTCTCGCTCTCCTCCAGGTCAGGGTCCTCCCGGTAATCGGACGAGACGTCGAGCATCTCGGTCTCCGGCCGGTAGCCGGGATCGAGGCGAACCAGATCCCACTCGTTGATCCAGGCCCGGACGTACTGTCGCATCCGGGTGGCTCCCAGCCGCTCGAGACCGGCGATGTCCGGCGGTTGCCACCCGAACACCTCACCGTGCAGATCCTTCAGCCGGGTGTACGCCTGTTTGAGCTCGGCCTCGTCCGGCGGGGTGAGCAGCTCCATCTCCCGATCAATGATGCGCATGCCGAGCTGCGCCTCCGCCGCGAGCGCGGCCGCCTCCGGCGTCTCCTTGGCGCGTAGCTTGGCCGGCACCAGCTCACGGTCGTTTCGGCCGGTGATGACCGCCGCCTCGTAGTCGTCGGTCATGGCGAGCACCGCCGCGATCGGCACCCCGGGCCGACCGTGGTCGCCGCGGACCCACCGGGCGATCTCCGCGTAGGACTTGGCACGCTGCTGGAGGGAGTAACGCCCGATCAGCTCGACCTCATCGAACAAGATCACCCAGCCCGCCGAACCGGCCGCGGCGAGGAGTTTCGCGGCGAACCCAAGCCGCTGTCGCCCAAGCTCCCGCGCCGGGACCGGCGGCAGAGACGGCCTGATGTCACCGATCTCCCGGAGGCGCCGACGAAGCTCCGGCGTGGCGATTGGATCACCGGACCAGAACCGCACGATCGCGCTCGCGAACGCGGCGTCGCGCTGCCGCACCTGCGCGAGCAGGGCAAGCGTCGCGGGAAATCGCTCGTTGAGGGCCGACCCCGCTGATGTCGCCCAATGCAGCAGCTCGGCGTACCCTCGTCCGTCGAAGTCGAGCGCCGCCGCAGCCTCGGCGATGGCCGCTCCCGGACGGCCCGCTGTGCCGGCGGTCGCGGCGGCGGCGGCGAACACCTTCGCCGGATCGTGCAGCGGGGTCTCCTTGCTGACGACCACCCGGCTGACCGTGAAACCGGCGCCGTGGGCAAGTCGCGCCAGGTGTTCGAGAAGGTGGCTCTTGCCAGCACCGAACCCGCCGCCGAGCAGCAGGCCAGCCGGGTTGCCCGCCGCGGCGGCAGCGCACAGGGACGAGAAGCGGTCCTCGATGCCGGCCTGCCCGCTGCCCATCGCGGCGACCGCGTCGCGGCTGGGCACGCCCGACCGCAACGCCTCGATCGCACGACGCCGCGCCACGTGTCCGTCCGTCCCGTCCGTCGCAATGCTCATGGCCGTCATGACGCTGCCTCCGTCCGCGCGCCGATCCGGACCAGGGCGGAGTACGGGTTGGCGCGACGCCGGTCGCGGACCTCGTCGATGACGCGCAGCCGCAGGGCCGTGTAGGCCGGCAGCCCACGTGCCTCGTCGTTGACCAGCTCAGGTGGCATCAGCGCGGCCACGAACAGCCCCTCGAACTCGTCCGTGCCATCGATCAGCTGACGTAGCAACTCGTACGTGTCGAGTGTCGCGGCCGTGGAGTAGTAGTAACCGTCGCGCAGGCCAGCGGGCGGGCGGCGGGCCACCGCCAGCCTGCTCAGATCCATCCGCAGCACCAGACCGGCGAGGCCGGCGAGGCGGAGCCAACGGGTCAGAGAGAGAAGCAGTTGCCTGGCGTTGTGCCGGGCCACCTTGCTGTGCAGCCCGAGCTTGCGCAGGTCGCCCGCGGGCACCCGCTCACCTCGCAGCCAGCCGATGACCGTTTCCCGCTCGGCCTCGGTGACGTCCCCTCGCCCGAGCCGCTCCTGACACAATCGCAGCATCGCCACCCGGAACTCGTGGCTGAGCCCCGTGTCCTTGAGGACCATTTGCTCCAGCGCCCGCCGCACGCTGCGGTAGAGCTCGGCGGCGTCCACCTCATGATGATCGGCCACGGTGGCGACGCTCAGCGCCGGACCGGCGAGGTCGGCGCTGGGCGGCGTCGGAAACCCTGCCTGGTCGAACGCGGCCTGCACCACCGCGCCGGCCAACGCCACCCAGTCGAGCTGGCGCGCCACGGTGGCGAACACCTGGTCGATCAGATGAACCCGGGTGGTGGCCGCCTCCACCGCCGCGTGCTGAAACCCGTCGCCGAGGCTGTCCAGCCCGTCGGCCATCTCCCTCGCCGCGGACTCGTCCCCGGGCACCAGCAGCTTGACCGCGCCCCCGCCTCGACCGACATAGCCGGCAAGATATTCTTTGTACAGAAAGTCTAGGAAGTCAGGTACGCGGAGGGACGCCTGCGCAGTGGGTGCCGTCATGACCGCGCCGCCGCTGACTCGTCGGCCGAGAACGACACTCCCCAGTAGCGCTGCTGCTGGCCGTCGCGGGACACGGTGACGAGCACCCCGGCCCCCTTCGTCCCGGTGCTCGCCGACCAGCGCAGTCGCCGGCGGCTACGTGCGGTCGCGGTGACGCCGCTCTGGTCGAGCAGGTAGAGATCGCGGGCGAACTCCTGCTTGGAGTACTGGCCGCGCTGCCCGGGCAGCAGCGTCAGCACCGTCCAGATGTCGACGAGCCGAACCACGCCGTCCACCTTCTTCCCCTCGCTGGCGGCGACAAGTTCGTAGGCGGCGCGCAGGGTGTCGAGGAACGCCTCGGCCTTGAACCGTGGCGCCCGCTCCTGGGTCGTGGCGAGCAGGTCGGCCAGCACCGACGGGCGGAGCCGGCGCTCCCGCACCTTGTCGATCTCGACCGCCGCCTCGCCGGGCAGCACCCGCAGCAGCGACGGGTAGCACAGCAGCCGGTCGTCCTCCTCGAATATCGAGACGCCCCTGGCCTCGGCCGCCGCCAGCAGCTCCTTTGTGTAGGCGCCGGAGGCGAGGTACGCCTGCTCGTCAATGTCGAAGCCGTCATGCAGCGCCCGCGTCTCTTCGGCGAGGGCGCTCGCGGTGGCCTGCGCAGCGGCGAGCGCCCTGCGGGCGTCCCGGACCTGCCCGGTCCTCGCCCCGGCCAGCGCCTTGCGCAGCTCGCGGGTGACGGCGGCCGCGGCCTTCAACCCGCCATCGACCGCGCGCTCCGTCGCCGCCAGCGTCTCCTCGAAAGTCCCTGGCTGGTGCCCGCCGGTCTCGCCTTGGCGGTCGCTCTCCTCATGGGTCCACGTCGCCACGCTCGCTCCTCTCTCTCCGGATGACACGAACCGTACCGGCCAACCCTGACAGGATGCGGACTTCGACACGCTGTGAGATTCGGCCCCGACTCCACCACGTTCGTTGGGTACGGCGACCGGCTGTCGGTCACCGCTGACGGATACAGTCAAGCCCGTGAGTTGGCAGCAGCCGTGGATACCACCCGGGCGGCCCGCCGGTGTCGCCGGGTACGACATCCGGGGCGGGATGATCTACGTTGGGCGGCATTTGCGGTCAGCCATCGGCACCACCGAACCGGCTCTGATCAACCCTCAGTTGCCGGTCGCCCGGCCCCTATCGGCGACCGCTGGTCGCGCGCTCCCACCACGGCCCTCGTACCACCTGATCCCGCCGACGGACCGCGCTGCCTACCTCGCCTGGCTGGCCGATGGGCGGCGCGACGCCCGGGCGCCGATCGGCTTCGTGCTGCTGTTCTTCGCCGGCCTGGAGCGACGGGTGCTTCTCGACGCGGCACACGACCCGGCCGTGGCGCGGGAGCTTCCCGTCATCGCCACGGAGGTGCGTCGGCTGCGGGCGCTCCACGGCGCCGGCAACCCCTCCTTCCACACCTGCGCCAGCGGCTTCCTCGACGCCCTCGAACTCCTCACCGCGCCCCATGTCGCTCGTCCGTCAGCCGGCTGGGTGACTGCCGCGGCGCCACCGGCGCCGCGCCGCGAACGGCTGCCCGTCCCGATGGCGCTGCGCGTCGCCCTCGCCGGGTTCGCCGCGGCGGGAGCGCCGGTCCCAGCCGCGTGGGCGCGCAGTTGGGCGTGGTACCACCCGGCCGTGGTCCCGCGGACGCCGCAGACCCGCTGCGCGCAGGAGTTCGACCGCCTGTTCGCGCTGCGCTACACCCAGCGACACGGGGCCGGCCTGGTCCCGCGGCCGACCGGCGCCCCGCTCGAGGTCTGGTACGAGCCGGCCAGCCCCGGCCTCACGGGCGCCGGCCTGAGCCGCGCCGACCTGCCGGACGTGCTGAGCGAGCCGACGGCCACCAGGGAACTCGGCGTGCTCGTCGACTCCGTCACCGGCGCGCTGGACCCGTACAGCCGCTGGCTGGCCAAGACCCCCAACGGGCGCGGCACCCTCGCGGCGACGGCGCTGCTTCCCGCCGAGCTCCTCGACCGCGACGCCGGCCCGCTCGGCCACCTGCTGTCCTGGGCCAACGCCCACCTGGACGGCCGGCCCAGCGCCGTCATCGACGCGGCGGAGTTCACCTCGTTCTGGTCCATCGCACGCCCCGACCGGATGGCGAAGGACGAGGCGGCATCGCTGGCGCTGGTGCTCTCGCGGGTCGGCCTCGGCGTCGAGCCGGACGTCCGGTTCGGAGGTCCGGCTCTCGCCCGGGGGCCTGCCGTGCTGTTCCGGCTCGACGGTGACGCGCCGGACGGCCCGCGTGCGGGCTACCTCACTGCGACGACGATGCTGCACCTTGCCGCGAGCGTGGTGTCTGTCGTCGGCTCGGCAGCCGCCGCCGGGCACGCCGGTGGTCAGGCCGCTGAGCAATCTGGTCGGCAAGCCGAGCAGGACGACATCGACACCGTTGTGGAGACGAGCGTTTCCGAGCTGGCGACGACGGTGCGGTTGACCGCCGCGGAGCGGCCGCGCCTTCGGGCCCGACTGCTCTGGCTGCTCGCGGCTGGGGTCACGGCCACTGGACTCAGCCGGCGGATCGCGGCGCTCAGCCAGGCCGAACGGGAGGCGGCCGGCCAGTTCCTGATCGCCGTGGCCGCGGGTGCACCCACCGTCCCACCCGCAGCGGTGACCGCACTGACCAGGGCGTACCGGATGCTCGGCCTCGACACCGCGCTGGTGATCCGGCGCCTGCACCAACGGAGCATTGCCGGCGGGAGCACCCCACGCCGAGCCCCGCCGGCCGAGGACCCGGTGGTCGTACGTCGCGCCGGCCCTGCCGAGCCCGGCCACGCCCTACCGTGGGCCACGCCCGCGCCCGCCGCCACGGCGACGTCCGGGGTTCTCCTGAGCCAGGAGACGATCACCAGGAAGATCGCCGAGACCGAGGCCGTCTCCACCCTGCTCGCCACAATCTTCAGCGATGATGAGCCGTTCGAAGCAGGCCGGGCCGCCGCAACTGGTCCGGACTGTGTCGCATGCCTTGATCGGGCGCACAGTGACCTGCTCCGCGAGTTCGCCACCCGGACATCCTGGGCCCGCGCCGACTTCGCGGAGCTAGCCGCCAGGCACGGCGTCCTGCCCGACGGCGCCCTGGACTTCTTCAACGAGGCCGCCATGGACACCGCGGGCGAGCCCGTCTGCGAAGGTGACGACGATCTCATGGTCAACAGCCACGTGCTCGAGGAGCTGCTCAGATGACCGATCCGACCCCGCTCGGGGCCGGCGGCCGCATCCGGCAACGGGAGCGGGACGCGATCGTGCAGTCACTGCGCGCCGGGGTCGTCCCCCGGGTCGGCCAGCAACACGTGCAGGTAGGAAGGGTCGCCGAGGTACGCGCGATGCTCGTCGACCTGGCGCGGATCGCGGACGGCGGGGCGGCCAGCCGGTTCGTCATCGGCGAGTACGGCTCGGGAAAGACCTTCTTCCTGCACCTCGTCCGGTCGATCGCGCTGGAGAGGCGCATGGTCACCGTCCACGCCGACCTGTCACCGGACCGCAGGCTGCATGCGGCCTCCGGGCAGGCCCGCAGCCTGTACGCCGAGCTGATGCGCAACCTGTCGACCCGCGCGAAGCCCGACGGCGGGGCGCTGCCCGGCGTCGTCGAGCGGTTCGTGACGCAGGCGCTCGCCGAGGCCCGCTCGAGCGGCAAGGACCCGCAGGCGGTGATCCGCTCCCGGCTGGACTCTCTGGCCGAGATGACCGGCGGATACGACTTCGCCGAGGTGATCTGCCGGTACTGGCACGGCTACGACAGCGGAGTCGAGCAGCTTCGGACCGACGCGACACGGTGGCTACGCGGTGAGTTCGCCACCCGCGCGGACGCCCGCGCCGCGCTCGGCGTGCGGGCGATCGTCGATGACGCCACCTTCTACGACCATCTCAAGCTGATGTCCCGGTTCGTGCGCATGGCCGGCTACGACGGTCTGCTCGTCTGCCTCGACGAGATGGCCAACATCTACAAGCTGGCCAGCGCCCAAGCGCGCAATGCCAACTACGAGCAACTCCTCCGGATGGTCAACGACAGCCTGCAGGGCGGCGCGACCCATCTCGGGCTCCTCTTCGGTGGCACGCCCGACTTCCTGCTCGACACCCGGCGCGGGGTGTACTCCTACCCGGCGCTGGCCTCGCGGCTGGCGGAGAACACGTTCGCCGCCGAGGGGTTGGTCGACCACTCCGGACCGGTGCTACGGCTGGGCAACCTCTCGCCGGAGGACGTCTACGTCCTGCTGACAAAGCTGCGCCATGTCTACGCCGCCGGCGATCCGAGCGCGTACCTCGTCGGAGACCACGCGCTCAAGGCGTACATGGAGCATTGCGCGGCGCGCATCGGCGACGCCTATTTCCGCACGCCCCGCGAGACCGTCAAAGGCTTTCTCGACCTGCTCGCCCTGCTCGACCAGAACCCTGACCTCGACTGGCGGACAGTCATCGGCGCCATCCGCCTCGCGCCGGAGCCCGACCCCACCCTTGCGGCACCGCCAGACCCCGGCTCACCCGCCGCGGGCGCGGCCGGCGGCCCCGTCGATGATGACGAACTCACCTCGTTCCGGCTCTGACCGGACCGCGGCCGGCCGCGCGTCGCCGTCGACCGCGTACGAGCTCTACCACCCCAGCGTCCAAAGGTGGATCTACGACAGCGGCTGGGACCGGCTGCGCGATGCCCAGGAACGGGCAGCCGCCCCGATCCTTGCCCGCCGCCAGGACGTGGTCATCGCGGCGGCCACGGCGAGCGGAAAGACCGAGGCGGCGTGGCTGCCCATCTGCTCGGCGCTGATCAGACAGCGCGAGGCGAGCGAGCATGCGCCGGGGATCCAGGCGCTCGCGATCAGCCCGCTGAAGGCCCTGATCAATGATCAGTACGACCGGATCACCCAGCTCTGCGACCGGCTGGACCTGCCGGTGCACCGCTGGCACGGCGACGTGCCGGCCGCGAGGAAGTCCGGTGTCGTGCGCGCGCCGGACGGCATCCTGCTCATCACTCCGGAGTCGCTGGAGGCGCTGTTCGTCAATCACGGCGCCCGGATCCGCCGGCTCCTCGGCGGGCTGCGCTACACGGTCATCGACGAACTGCACTGCTTCATCGGCACAGAGCGCGGCGCTCAACTGCAGTCCCTTCTTCACCGGGTCGAACTCAGCGTTCGCAGGCAGGTGCCCCGGATCGCGCTCTCCGCGACGCTGGGCGACTTCACCGCGGCCGCGGACTTCCTCCGCCCCGGCCAGGGCCGGGAGGTGATCGTTGTGTCCTCGGCCGAGGACGCGGGTGAGATCCGGCTCCAGGTACGCGGCTACCTCGCCGCCGTCCCCGGCCGGGCCAGCCCGGCCAAACACTCCGCCGGGGACAACATCGAGACTCACGACCGGGCCCCGATCGCTGATCATCTGTTCCGCACCCTGCACCGCCACGACAACCTCGTCTTCGCCAACTCGAGGGCCGCCGTCGAGACCTACGCGGACATGCTGGAACGACGTCGCAGGGCGGCCGGAGTCCCCGCGGAGTTCCTCGCCCACCACGGCAGTCTCGCCAAGGAGATCCGCGAGCACGTCGAGTCCCGGCTGAAGGACCCCACCGGCCCAGCCACCGCCATCTGCACATCGACGCTGGAGATGGGCATCGATGTCGGCTCCGTCGACTCGATCGCCCAGATCGGGGCTCCACCAACCGTCTCGAGCCTCCGTCAGCGCCTCGGGCGCTCAGGACGCCGCGCCGGGCAGCCGGCCGTGCTGCGCATCTACATTTCGGAGCCCGAACTCACCGCCGGCACGCCGCCACCGGACGCCCTGCGCGACGAACTGGTCCAGAGCATCGCCATGGTGGAACTGCTGCTGGCAACGTGGTACGAGCCGCCGGACACCGCCGCGCTGCACCTCTCCACGCTCATCCAGCAGATCCTCTCGCTCCTCGCCCACCACGGCAGCGCTCCCACCGACCAGGTCTACCAGGCGCTCTGCGGGCAGGGGCCGTTCGCCAGGGTGGAGAAGCCAACCTTCGTCGCGCTGCTCCGGGACATGGGCAGGCACGACCTGGTCCGCCAGGACTCCCGGGGATGGCTGCTGCCCGGCGGCCAAGGCGACCGGCTGGTCAACCATCACAGCTTCTACGCCGCGTTCCACACCTCGCAGGACTACCGGCTGGTCACGGCCGGCCGCACCCTTGGTTCCCTGCCAGTGGACCGCCCGATCCTCCCCGGCACGCTGCTCATCTTCAACGGGCACCGGTGGCGGGTCCTCGGTGTCGACACCGCGCAGCGGATCATCGAGCTGGCCAGCTCCGGTGACGGCCAGCCGCCGGTCTTCCCGGGCTCTGGCGGCGAGATCGCCGACGAGGTCCGGCGCGTCATGAAGGACCTCTACCGCTCCGACGTCCTTCCGCGCTACCTCGACCGCACCGCCCAAACCATGCTCGGCGAGGGCAGGGCCGCGTTCCACCGCCTCGACCTCGCCGACCAGGCGATCGTCGGCTGGGGCCACGAGACTCTCCTCTTCCCCTGGCGCGGGGACCGAATCATGAACACGCTGTCGGTCACGCTCGCCAGCCACGGGCTGCACGTCGGCCAGGAGGGCGTCTGCCTGGCCGTCGGCGGCACGACCCCGACCGGACTGTGGAAACTCGTCAGGCGGCTGGCGGCGCAGCCTCCACCTGACCCGCTCGCCCTCGCGGACACCGTGCGGGCCAAGACGCACGACAAGTACGACCGCTACCTCAGCGAGGACCTCCTCAACGTCGCGTACGCCGCCCGCGCCCTCGACATCCCCGCAGCCTGGGCTGCCCTCGCCGATCTGGCGGCCCTCCCCTGCCCCACAGTCCCCGCCCGGCTGTCGCGCGACGCTGAGAATGAGCACGGAGACGACGTTCACCGTGAGCATGAGGATTCGGCCCGCTCGCGGACGACGTGACCGGGCGCGTCGTGGCGGTGTCCCAGGCGCGCCGCGGCGCGGGACCGAGCCGCGTCGCGGTGAGGCCGGCCGGTTCGGATCGTCGGGATTGGCGAGCGCGACGGCGTCTGCCAGGTGCGCCCAGCATGGTCAACGGGGTGCGGTGAGGGCATGATGGGAGACGTGTGGCGGCGGCGGCGGGCGGGCCCGAAGGCTGGCCGGTCGGCTGGGCGCGGGGTGGGGATGCGCGCCGCGCGGGGAGGCGGGCGGTGGCGCCTGGGTGTCCGGTGACGCCGAGGGACATGCCGGTCGGGCCGGCCGGGCTGGTGGGCCGGGGTGACCAGTTGCGGCTGCTGCGCGAGTCACTGGCCGACGTGGCGGCCGGTCGGGGCCGGGCGGTGTGGGTCGAGGGCGAGCCGGGGATCGGCAAGTCGGCGCTGTTGGCCGAGGGGATGGCGGGGGCGGCCGATGCGGGTTGCCAGGTGCTGTGGGCCGCCGCGGACGAGGCCGGCGCGCGGTTTCCGCTGCGGGTGCTCCTTGACGCGTTCGCGGCGGGGCCGGGCGCGGC
>Ga0184623_10000929_pt1 | contig 12752 bp, 14 predicted proteins | sample PLM1_100_b1_FD_133138 | JGI IMG/M metagenome (GOLD analysis project Ga0184623, IMG submission 133138) | Groundwater sediment microbial communities from an aquifer in East River, Colorado, USA - PLM1_100_b1 | ecosystem: Environmental > Terrestrial > Soil > Riparian zone | place: USA: East River...
AATGACTGGAACTGCTCTCCAAATTTACGATAAGGGAACACATCTTGTTGCAAATCACCGAATAGACTATGACCTGCTGAAGAAAATCCAAGACCATCCAAAGGTCATTGAAGTTAAAGGAACCTACATGGGAAGCAGTGCTTCAATTGGGCCTTCTCAAGAATCCTCAGCCGAAATTCATAGTTGAGAAAAATAATTGTAAAATTCATAAAATAGTTATAATCAATGTAATTTTTTTTCTGTTATAATAAAATATCCATCTCCATTTATACGGTTCCTAAAATGTGGCAAAACTCGTGTCAAATTTGATTCACAAACGACCAGCCCCAGAACACAAAGGGTTCTTTAATCATAATTCTAGCATTATCAGTTCCACGAACCCGAGTAAAATTTACGTATTTTGAATATTTTTGTCGTGAATATTATTAAATTATATTATGTGATTATCGTTACTATAATGAAGAATCTGTTCTTTTCTATCTATTCTTTCTTCTTTCAAAATAGCCCATTACATGTTTAATGATATAGATAATTACAAATGTTCCTCCAATAGATAGGGAAATAATAGACATAAACCATATCACATCGCTGCTATGGATAACCATATAGTTCTCTACCCATTATGGCAATTAAAAAGTAACTTGTGTGTTAATTGTTAATATGGGTTAAAGACTAATTCAGATCTAGAGCAACGCGTGAAACCAATATATGACATATGCAGCACAGATTGTCATGTCCAAAGCCGATCTTTACCAGAAACTAAATAGAGTATATGAGATAAGACTAAGCGTTAAAGGTAGAAAATCAGGCAGAGATATCCCTCGACCAGTCTGGTTTGTGCATGAAGGCAACACTCTGTATTTGCTTCCAAATCAGGGCTCTGACACCAACTGGTATAAGAACGTGGTAGTCGAACCAACGTTGAAGATTTCTGTAAATGGCGTAGAAATACCTGCAAGAGGAAAACTAATAACAGACAGTAATAGGGTTGACGATATCGTGAGGAAATTCAAATCTAAATATGGCGAAGTGAAAAAGTATTATACGAAATTTGATGTAGCCGTTGAAGTCCAGCTCTGACAGATCTTCCCAGGAACCTACGTAGGCTAGGAATTAATTGTTGTACTTACAGAATAACATCGAATCAAATTATAAGCAATATGTATGCGACCAATCGCAATTGGACTAGTGTGGAATTCCACATGGTTCCCACCGAACCCGTAAAATCCACATTTACTTCAATTTTATATCAGAACCCAAAATTCTCTCACGCCGCCTACTTGAAATAAATTAATCTTTAATTTCGTTACTACTTCATATGAAATATCCTTTCGGGTTTTATCTTTAATATGATTCTTTCTTCTCCTGGAGACCGACCAGGAAATTTATCTTTGTCAATATACTTTTTTGCCAACTTGTCAATGTGTTGTTCAGCTAGATCTCCTGTAATTTGCTCTTTTACTTTTCCCCTAATAGTAACCATGTCATATGGATTATTTTGGTCGGCTATTGCTAATGCGATTCTAGGATCCCGGGAAATGTTTTTTTGTTTTATCCTACCTATTGCAGTATTGACAAGAATATAGCCATTTTCAATGTCTACCCATGTTGGCGTAACCTGAGGAGAACCATCTTTCATTAATGAAGCTACAAAAACAAAATTCTTATTTTCAAAAAGTTTTCGAATACTAGGATCATCTAGCTTACCATTGGTCTGTTGTCTCACAATTAAATATACGCATTATTTCTAATAACTGTTCTGCAAAATTGGTGAAAAAAGGAAGAATAAGTTTTGGATGCTACATTTACCAAGATGGTTTAGAATATAAAGACATTCAACACACTGTCCTTGTATGTGAAAGACTGGGGTTTGATTCCGTATGGCTAAAGGATAATTTTATCCCGTGGATGCCAGCTTATTTTTCAAATGAGAAAGAAGGACAAGAAATAAAGAAAGAAAGAAAAAGTGCATCAATGCTTGAATGTTGGACAACGCTCTCTGCCCTTGCTACCATAACTAAACAGATTAGGCTTGGAGCAATACTGGTCAACCTATACAGAAATCCAGCCATTGTGGCAAAAATGTTCTCTACTTTAGACGTAATAAGCAATGGCAGAACTGAGATGGGATTAAGTGCTGGCTGGTATGAAAAGGAATGTCAAGCATACGGCATAAGTTTTCCAAAGGGTTCGGTTAAAATCGGGATGTTGGAGGAAAGTATTAAGATAATCAAGAAAATGTTATGTGAATCTTCTGAAGGTTCTTGTGATCCTTCATTCAAAGGAAAATACTATGTTATATCAAATGCAGTATGCAATCCAAGACCCATTCAGAGACCATGTCCACCCATATGGATTGGAGGTGGAGGTAAACAGACTCTTAAGCTAGCTGCAAGATATGCAGATGGTTGGAATTATGGGCTTTGCAGTTATAACGAATATTTGGATAAGTTATTGTTTCTTAGTGAATGCTGTAGGACAATTGGCAGAAACTATGACAAGCTGACCAAGGGATGGCAAGGAATGATCATTATTGGTAAAGACTGGAATGAACTTAGGGATAAAAAAAGAGCGATTGTCGAGAAAACAAAGATATCGAATAGAAGGATGTTAGAGTTTATTATTGCTGGGACAGCTGATGAAATAGTCAAAGAATTAGGAAGATATACGGAAAAAGGTGTGAACTACTTTACTGTATACTTTTCAGATCTACCAGATCTTGGATCCTTGCGGCTCTTTGCAAGATATGTTATACCGCATTTTCGAAACTAATCCGACCTTGTTAGTCATTTAGACAGCTTCATAAAATTGTCCCTATATTTTTCATATAGCAACACGTTGGAATCAAACAAAAGTCATGATTATTGTAAAATTGAAAATTGTATGAAAAAATTAAATAGTTTGTAACAGAACCCGTATACATGCAGGGTCCGAATCCCACCGAATTAGATAATATTGATCTCATAATTAGTAATGATATGTTTGGATAAATTCGATCACTGAAATATTAATTGTTGTCTCTATGGTTTATTTTCTGTTTGAAGGTCGGACACTCTTTCTAGCTTCTCTCTGTTCGAAGTCATTAACTAACCTATACACTTCAATAAGCCTTTGGTAATTGCTGTGTTTTCTCTGAGAAAGGAAACCGAATAAGGAAATAAAGAGAGCAGCTATAACCCCGCCCGCCGTTATCGTTTGAGCATAATCTCTAACTAAGAAAAAAACATCCATCGGTGATCGTTTAGCTCGTCTTGAATAATATCGATTTGCTAAGAAAAAACCGGGACGGTATTATTTCTAAAGGCAACTAGAATCTCTTATAGGTAAATATTGGTTAATGTTGCAAACTTTATTTAATACTTGGTATCAAAATATTTCCTTGTCGTTTAACACCTGGAAGAAAATGATGGATGAACAGAATAGAATAATCAATGAAGCGTTCAGAAGTCAATCCCAAATGTTAAATGATGCGATTAAAGAATTCAGTCAAAACAATCCCAGAATGATAAGCAATGCTATACGACAGCAAGCGGAAATTTTTAACCAGATAATTCAACAGCAGAGCGGAATATTTGCTGACGCTATGAAACAATTCGACGAAAAAAAGACTAAAGCGTTACAAGATGGGACTGAGCTATCGAGTAACATGAATAGTGATAAGCGGCAGAAAAAGAGAAAATAGTAAAGCAAATCATGGGTCAATCCTCCTATGGAATCTCAAGAAGCTCAAGAATAACAAGGAAACAGATAGTCATGCTGCCATTTGTCCAGTGTATTTTTCAGCGTGTTGCTTCCCGTCATCAAATACAACCTTTCCAGCATCTGAATGTATTCTGGATGCTTTTGGTGCGATACAAGCCTATCCTTAGACAAAGTGTAGTAGGTTCCACAATCTTCGGATAGGTCGTTGATATTTTTCTCCAGTATGTCTACACCCTTCTTAAATAGTGTCAGCGCTCGCGCGTCCGAGGTATATTCGTAGTAAGTCATCAGGTTAGCAACGCAAAACAGCTGACTGTTCAGTATTTTAGCATTTTTATTTTCAATCGCCACTCCCAAAAGCCAGCCATGCTGATTTAGAACAGGAGAATTTAAGCCGTTGAATACTTTTTTCGAAAATTCTAGGTATTTGGAATCACCTGTTTCATTGTATTTTTTAGCGGTTACGAGCATCGCCTTAGTCTGAGCTTCACAGCCATACCAAGGCGCAGATATGTCAGAGTAAAAGCGCCAATTGTAGTTGTACGGTATCAGATAGTAATCTCCGTGGTCTTCATAGTTGCTGCTGCCAAGGAACCAGTCAGCATTGTCGACAAAGTTAGGATTATAGACTTTACCTATATTCAGACCAAAGAGGTTTTTGTAGTCCACCATCGTGTTATTGTTTGCATCACTAAGATATTCAATATCAGACCAGCCCGTTTTCTTCTTTTCATTGTTGTTGATTGTTGTCGAGTCAGCCTCAGCGGCGCCACCTCCATCATTGTTCTCGCTATTATCATCTGAAATATAGACCTGAGCAGCACCATCATCAATAGAATCATCTGCTTCCGCGAATACATCTATTCGTTTCACCATTGGACTTGTTGAGTCAGTGAGTATTATGGAAAGTGAAGCCAAGAGCGCCGTTCTAATTATTATTGCCATAATTATATTTCTGAAGATATTTGTTCTTTGTCGCAATTCCTTTCATCGGCATCTTCAAACCCTTAAAAATATTGCTGCCCTTATCTGCGGTCGTAATTGTCGTTGCCATTGTAAGTAAATTAACAGGATGCGGATTATCTGCAACAATATTTTTGAGAGACATATCAAGAGCTATGAGAGTAGGCATAGGTATGATTTCAAGGGCTGAGATGGGGCTCATAGTTGCTGGATGTGGAGTAAGCTCAGGTGTTTTATCATCGAATGTTTATACTGCAATTATCATAATGGTTGCCGTAACTACGGTAATAACTCCTGTTTAGTAAAGAAATCTACAGTCGAGAACCTGCAACTTCAACTGAGACATCTGAAACCGCAAGATAGTTCCCTTGCATTTATTGCATTCAGAAAAGCTATATGTCAGCTAACCGGACCCCACTACATGCAATGTCCGAATCCCACCGAACCCGATTTAAATTAATTCTTCTAAGGTTGTAGGATAATAAATTGAAGAGGATCGTGATTAATTAATGTATTTGAACAAATGCTGTCCAGTAATCCTTAGTTCCACCATTTAGTAAACTACCATCTGTTGCTCTTGCTCTAATACCCTACTCAGTAACGCATTAAGACTGAGTTTTAAAAGGACAGTCCATCGAAATCACACACTGCACCACTAATTGGTTATGCAACATTTTTGACAAAAATGTACTTTATATAAAATCCAAAAAAAAATTATGGAGCGGAATCAAATACTTTCTCTACGCAAACTGATGCATCAGCATTATTGATACCCAATACCGCCGTCATTACCTTGTCTACCTTTGTTGCTGTGATATTGGTAACTTTAACCATATCATTTACTTCAGCGTCTCCATCGTCATTAAGTTTTTCTACACAGTTTATCTCATCCAGTGTTACTCCGTGTGCATGCCATTGAGTATCGTTCGCCACCTCTGCACTATCCTCGACTCCATGTGACGCTACAGCGTAAGTGCCGTTATCTGTTACAAATGCATATGCGTATATTTGACTTGCATTTTGTGGTTTAGATCCTCCAGCTTTTCCCTCGACAGTTAGCCAAGGAGTTCCATCCGTGATACCAGAATCTTTTATCTTGAAATCAGCTTCTTCCTGAGCGGTCACTACGTTACTTGTGGCTGCAGTATTAAGGCATACTAAACTGCCGACTGCAACAAATGCCAAAAGGATTGTTATTGCACTTCGATTCTCTTTATCCAAGTCAATCGAGGTATTAGGATTGTTAAACTATAAAAGATTTTCTAATGTTTTTCTAAATTTAAATAGAAATTATGAAAATTTGTAACTATTTTTTTAAAAAAATACATATAAATTCTAAATTTGGGTAATAATTTATAAAACGATACCTTTACTGAATACCCCGCAGCTTAATAGGAATAAGCTAGTTACATGCCACGCAAGCTACCACATAGAAACTTCATTGTCAGTGCCGCCGTTTATTCAGAAATATTCAAATTTCAAAAGAGCATTTAAGACTTCGTCTTCAAATGATAAAGTTTCGAAAAATTGGATTCTATACACTAGTGTACTGCATCCCACCGAACCCGAATAAAATTTGCATATTTTTAATAAGTTTATTGTATATATTATATTGATTGTAAAATGATGCTATTTCTTATCCATAAATTAATCTTAAAGAAACATCTGAAAATATGTATCCTCAAGACCCACATTAATTATAATTACAGACAATAACAAATAACTAAAACGTCATTCGCATCAATAGAGTATGTAATCTAGATTCTAGATTCCTGCAAAATGTCTAAAAGGAGACCAACATCATTTCCATAGAATCGCAGTAAACGTAACACCTAAATAATTTGTTTGTGATTATCTATTGGCAATCTATGGCTCAGCAACAACTATTAAGACAAGAATCATCTGTTTCTCAAACTCTACGTACATATAAAAAGCAGTTAACACAGAACATCGAGCGATATACCCATGTGCCCAATATTAGTACCATTAGTCAACAGTCAAACCAAGAATCATCTATTTCCCAAATAATACGTACATATGGAAAACAGTTTAGACAGATTAGAAAGCAGTATACCGACGGACTTAGTGGAAGATGTGTTATGGGTGTCATCATGTCTTATTATGGTTGGGATGGCAAATGTATCACTAATGCAGAAAGAAGATTATATGCTGCATTAGTCGCATTGAGACAGGCCGGTATCAGTAAAGAATTACTGATAGAGCTGAATGATTCTGGTGCGACATTTGACGAGATAGCTGATTATCTGGACAGAAATTGCGGATCGGCAAATAGCAATAGGTAATCGTCGAACTCATGAACTCGACGGTGTTTGAAGATGGTTTCCCCCTTCCGACCTGCTTACAAATGTCCAATATGTTGAATAAATTAATACCGAGCTGGAGTAGTAGGGTTCCTAAATCATAATCCTAGCATTATCAGTTCCACCGAACCCGATATAAAACTTACATATTTCTAAAATATTTCTTGTAAATATTGCAAAGTATTGTGATATAAAACTTGTTACTAATCCAACTTATTCTGGCAAATAGTACTGTGTTAAGATATACCCTACTTTGAATCAGTCATAGTATCTATTCTATTAATAATTCATGTGGGGTGGGAATTTAATCTTGAGAAATAATTCAATATCATTGTTGTTTCACACCTGTTATGATACCGTATTTAGTATCCACACAAAACTCATAAAGAAAGTAGGACATAAAAAGGCTTCAAATCTGTACTTTTACCACATAAGTTCTTACTATGAAACTTGGGTTTCTTTCTAATCTCATCTAATAGTTTGGATTTTGCGTCAGAACATAGACGGCAAGAATTTTATATTATCTACACGCTATATCGCTACGAAAGCATTTGGAAAGCGATGATGAATCAGCAAATTTAGTAACAAATTGGATGTTAGAATCTAATTTTTCTAGTGAAGAATTTGAAGACTATCGTCAAGCTCTTTCCATGTTTAATAACATATCAAAGGATGGAACGCAGGTTATTTTATATGAAATAAAAAAGAGTCCCGTGGATGGATCAACTGTAAAGAAAACTCCGTTACTAAATTCTAAAAAAGCTAAAACTAAATCAAGATCATTTAAGAGAATCACTTACAGAAAATCCGGAGATAAGTCTGATGACCATCCAAAAAAGAAAAATAGATTCAAGGACTTTAAGGTAAGGATTTTTCTTCTTATCATTGTTTTCCTTACCTTTATTGCCATAATGTTTTTTATGAATAGTATTGCAGGAGAATCGTCAAACGTTACGACGATACACCAATCTATATTATTTAGAATCGATAATCCGAGTTACTTTTTACATCTTTAATATAGATAATCTTGGGTAATAATTAAAAATTATTGTGAATTGCCATTTTTTGTGCTTAAATCTTAAAATGTTCAACTGTATGGGAAATTATGAATCTGATCAGTACTATAACATATCAATATATTTACTTGGGCACAAACTGGATAACTGTATTATCATGTTTTAAAGATTATAGGATATTGCTGAATACGTAAATTATTCTGAGGAATATCCAATAAAATTTAGTCTAATAATTGAGTCATTGTCTATCTCAGTTCAAAAGATGATTTGGGATGAATTTGATATCAAGTATGTAATCAGGTGAACATACGTTTGTTGACGATAAATAGTAACTTGACTAACCAAATTTAAAGTTTGAATTTAAAACTTTATAAGAATTAGTATTATATTATGTATATGAATTTTCAGAAAACCCATTCTGATATAATGAACCTTGATCCAAAAATTAGGATGGTGACGATATGCGATTCAAGTGGGAAGATAATGTTTTCTGACCATAAGCCTGGGGTTACCAATCTGTTAACACCAGATGAAAGTAAGAAATCTCTTGAAATGGCTGTAAATGCATGGAAAACAAGAAGTCAGCTTGCGAACAAAATAGGAAAGGGTCATTTCGTGTTAGCAGAATATGATAAAATAAAGAGAATAACTATGCCCTTAGGTGAACATCTTTTGTATATTACTACTGATGTAGAAGCTGATCATTCTAGAATTCTTGATGGGATTCGTAAAATAGAATCAGGTTAGGTTAAAAAGTATTATCTTCTTATACATTGGAGCCCAACGAATTACCGTCATGCATCACATACGAGTAAACTCATCTGTTAGTGTAGACCTAGTACCATGCCGATATATCAAAATCTAAACACTATATATGAGCTCCCTTAAGGCAACGCCATTTTTATTCCCTTTATCACACCAACCATCAAAATTGTCTAATAATAAGATTCATATTGTAAACAATGATCATCCGACCAGCCCCAGAACACAAAGGGTTCTTTAATCATAATTCTAGCATTATTAGTCCCACCGAACCCGAATAAAATTTACATATTTTAATATATTTATTGTAAATATTACATTTCTTAATGATACTATTTGTAAGGAAATATAAATCTTAAAATAACTTTTGGCGATGTGGATAGTTCCTTCAGACCAATATTATACCAATATTATGAATATAATTTGTTGCTAAAATAAGTAACTGGATATTCAGACGAATCCAAAACAGATTTAAACGCTGCCTCCGATTTCTCGGCGCCTAATAATTCTCAAGGTGATACACTAAAATATGGAGGCATCTGCAGATACGAAACATTAAACTTGTTGCATCAGTAACTTCCCTGTGGGATTCATTCCGTATAATTATTCTTTCTCCATCTGCTCTCTGTGAATCCAATAATATGATATTCTGTCGACTCCGATAAAATATGTCTCTGTAACAGCATCGACAATTACCTCCTTGGTAACGTCCTCAAACTTAACATTGTGTATGTGAAGTTCGATCTTCTCGCCCGTATCTAATCGAATCATAACTTCTCCATTTTTGGATACGCTTGCTTTTAGCGCTTCATAATTTGCCATGAAGTCAATTGATAAGGAGTACTTTTTAAAGTTAGTGAGATTCCAAGTACAAAAGTAATCTAACGTCGTAAGAAATGTATCAACCGTATCTAATAACATTCAAATTACAATTGAAACAAGAAAATGTTACTTTGTAGAGAATACAGAATATCGTTGTCGTATCATGTAATTGAACCTTATAGGATAGAAAAAAGAATTAGGTCTAAGTTTACATTTGAATTCATATCAAGAATCGAGAATATATATTCAATCATGAAAGTAACTCGGGATGTGTACGATAAAATTGGTAAGGATTTAAGATACCTCTAAGAGGATTCTGCCTTCTCTATCTTTTGAGAATAATCCTTGTAATGCCTCCTTAACGTTCTCAATGTATAGATATCAAATTACAAATATGTATATCTTCTATGAGCCTTTGAGGGATGTAATTCATATCATTACCAAGAGAGAAGAGGACAAAAAGATGCACATATAAAAGGTATTATTAAAGCTACATTTCAATGGAAGACAAATCAATATTGCTAAATAATAATATTAAAATGAGATACTTGGAATCAAAAGGAGGCCGTACTTCTGATAGACACATTTTGTTTATACATGGCCTTGGTTCATCGGCTGATAGGTGGTTAGATATTCCAGAAGCACTATCAAACTATTATCACACAATAGCTGTTGATTTAGTGGGCTTTGGACTAAGTGACAAGCCTGCAGATGTTAATTATACCATTGAAAAATTCGCAGAATTCATCCTTGAATTTATCGACAAAAAAGCGCTAAATACTGATGATGGAAAAATTACATTAGTAGGGCATTCACTTGGAGGATATATAGCTGTTGAATTTGCCATAAGAAATAAAGAACTGATAGAAAAGCTTGTGTTGATAGATTCTTCAGGTTTTCTGAAAGGACCAACTCCTTTACTGGAGCAATATCTTTATGCTGCTAAATGTACATCATATGACAATGTAAGGAATGTATTTGAACAGATGGTGTCTCAGCCCTGGAAAGTCTTGCCTGCGGTGATCTACACTTTTATAACGAGGATTAACTCGCCAGGAGCAAAATATCCTTTTGAATCAGCTTATAAAAATAGTACTACTACACAGATTGACTTGTCTAGATTAAAATCCATCGAAGATATTCCTACGTTGATCATATGGGGAAGCGATGATAACTTGATACCAATGGAACATAGTAACCCATTCAAACAAGTTCTTAATAAATGCAAAGTTGAGATCATAGAAGATGCTGGACATGCACCATTTGCTGAGAAACCAGCTATCACATGTGAACTATTGCATACATTTTTATCATAAAATAATTGATATGTATATGATAACAATCTTAGAATAATATACGAGATTGGATTCTATACACTAGTGTACTGCATCCCACCGAACCCGATATAAAATTCTGTTTCCTACCACACTGGCAGCTCAAATAATTGTCAATTGGTATGTCTCATCTATGACGTTACCAGGCTCCGTAACATTTAGGTTTTTATCTTTAGATAATTTTCTTATCGTCGTTATGTTCTCCTTAAGAGTACTATTGTAATCACCCCTACGGTGGCGAATAAACCTAAACCTATGATTACATTATCCACATTGTTCAATACACTGGGTGGAGACTGGTGTGGGACAAACACTTGAAAGGAAGCTACGTGAATAGAATCATTTTTGTCAATTCTTAACAAAACTTGGTGTGTGCCGTCGTCAGGAAATATGTAGTCTACGGAAAAATCTCCATTTTGTGTGGTTATGTTCTCAAATTTAAAAAGTCTCTGACCATTGGTAACTGTTACTTGGGCAACAGAGTCTTTAATATGCTCGCCCGTACGCAGATTTGTTACACTAAATTCCAAATTAGTAAAGGTGTCAATAATTGGCTTTTCAGGTTTGTATCCAAATTGGATTTTCAAATTATCAATGGGATCCTTCCACAGTTGAGTATTGTTTGAATCAACCAGATGAGCATAAGAGGACTCGAAAGGTATGATAGAAGTAATTATAAAAATCAAAATACTAAATACATTTAGTTTAAAGGTTTGTGAGATTTTAGATAATTTACAATTGCAATTTATTTTCTTGTAACTCTTGTGGATTTTCAATTAATTCATCAAGTGGAGGATAACAGTTTTTTATTCATTGGTTATATTTTTGTTTTAGTCTTGTCTATTAGATGCTGACATTCAAATGAACTGACTGATTGAGATAGTATCTCTGCAAATTGTTTATAAGCATCCTAACAATGTCTTTTGTATGTCATTTTTAAAATTCAAGGCGGAGAAGTATCAGTTTGAGTGAGCAGAAAGATGGTGTTGATGAATTAGAAGAACTCAAGCTAGAGACTGCAAAATTAGCAGATACATACCGCAGAATTTTTTATAAAGTAGATCCTGCTTTAGTTTTCGATCTGGTTTCACGTTTGCAGCAAAATCCGAATAATACTGCACCATTGTATACAGTTGAAGTCTTCACGAAGGATGGAACAGATCCAGATAAATCAAAAGATCATATATTGCAAACGACTGGAACAATTCCTTCCATATATGATAAGGGCACTCACTATGTGTCGCATCACCCTTTGACCATGAACATTCTAAAAAAATTGAACGACATTGACAATGTCTTGGAAATTATGGGGGATTATACTGGTAGCGGGGCATCAATAGGACCACAACATGATAAAGGGGACTGGAAGAAAATGAAAGACAAAGTAAAATAATAATAAGTAATGCATGTGCAACCCAAATCCGCTGGGAAACAGTGGTAAGGAATTTCAATGTACTTGAGTTATGACGGCTGGTGAAATTCAGATTACTTAGAATAATCAGTTATAGGTTATAGTATGCTATCTGATAACAATATGCCTGAATAAACTATTTGTAACTTCAAATGCAGTCATTAATACCAATAAAGGCTTCTCTCGATTGTTAACAGTCTGTATCTCAATTAGGTTATGTAGAATTTCGTTTTGTTCTAGATTATTGTGCCAATATGTTAAAATAGTAAATTTATCATATCCTTAAATATGAAATACAGAAGTAGAACAGAAATAGTGTCAATGATCCTAGAAGCAGCAAATGGTGGTGCAACAAAAACAAGAATTATGTACAAAGCCTTTCTTAGCTACGCTCAATTAAAAGAATATCTTTCTGTACTTA
>Ga0184623_10000930_pt1 | contig 12746 bp, 10 predicted proteins | sample PLM1_100_b1_FD_133138 | JGI IMG/M metagenome (GOLD analysis project Ga0184623, IMG submission 133138) | Groundwater sediment microbial communities from an aquifer in East River, Colorado, USA - PLM1_100_b1 | ecosystem: Environmental > Terrestrial > Soil > Riparian zone | place: USA: East River...
AGCGCAACAAGCTGGCGACGGCCTACGGTACCGACGCTTTAGCGCTGCTGCGAGCCGTCTACCACCCCGGCGCGCCGGGATGGCTGCCCGAGGTGCCCGCCGTTGAGGTCCTGCGGGTTGTGTTGTTGCAGAACTACACCATCACCACCGGCGAGGACGGGACGGAGGTGGAGGCGGAGGTAGACGGTCTCCCGCCGGGCAGAGCACGGGTGAGCTCCCCCTACGACCTCGACACCCGCTGGGCGGCCAAAGGCGATGACCTGTTCTGGAACGGCTACAAGGTCCACCTCACCGAGACCTGCGACAACACTCCCGGATCCGAACACGGCGCGGGGAGGGGGGCCGAGCGGCTGAACCTGATCACGAATGTGGCGACCACGGATGCGACCGTGCCGGACACCACGATGACGGACCAGGTCCACCAGGGGCTGCAGACCCGGGGCCTGCTGCCGGCCGAGCACTACCTGGACTCGGGCTACCCATCAGCCGATCTGATCGTCGACTCGTTGCGTGACTACGGCATCACGCTGATCACCCCGGTCCTACTGGACTGGTCCGCCCAGGCCAGAGCCAAGGCCGGGTTCGACAAGACCGCCTTCACCATCGACTGGGCCGCCCAGCAGGCGACCTGCCCGCAAGGCGCCACCAGCGCCTCCTGGAGCCCAGCCACCCAGCGGGGAACCGAGGTGATCGTGGTGACGTTTGGGGCTGACACCTGCGGCCCGTGTCCGGTCCGCCGCCAGTGCACCACTTCCCGACGCGGCCGCCGCCAGCTCACGCTCCGCCCCCGCCCGCTCCACGACGTGCTGGCCGGCGCCCGCACCGAACAAGACACCAAGGCCTGGCACGCCAAATATGCGCTACGCGCCGGCGTGGAAGGCACCATCCACCAGGCCGTCGCCATCACCGGGATACGACACGCCCGCTACCGCGGCCTGCCCAAAATCCACCTGCAACACGCATTCTCCGCCGTTGCCCTCAACCTCATCCGGCTGCACGCCTACTGGAACAACAACCCCCACGATCGAACCCGAACCAGCCACCTCGCCCGCCTCGAACTCGCCCTGGTCGCACCACCGAACTCAACACCGTCACCGGCCAGCTCACCACCACCGAGGCGGCGATCGACCGCTACCTCACCGCCTTCGAAAACGGCACCCTCGACGAACGCACCTGCGGCAGCCGAATCCGGGACCTCACCACCAAACTCGACCAACTCCGCGCCCGTCGCAACGACCTCGCCGAACTCGTCCACGCCCAGCCGAGCCCGCCCAGCCCCAGCGCCATCGAACAGCTCCGCCGCGACCTGGCCCACGTCCTCGCCAACGGCACCCCCGGCCAACGCAAAGCGATCATCGAAACCCACATCGCCGAAATCAAAGTCGAGGGAACCAACCTCATCCCCATCTTCATGATCCCCACCGACGGACGAAGGGTCGACCGAAACCTCGGCCGACCCTTCCACCACAACTTTTCGCACATTGGTACGAGTTGTGGGCCGGACGCGTCACCATGCGAACCACCCGGTAGTGCTCGAAGGTGACCCAATACCGGTACGTTTGTGCAGGTCAAAGCCACCACTCCGACCAAGGAGCCTCGCTGAGCAGGCATCCCCTGACCTTCCAGCAGGTGGGGTCTCGCCACTGAGCGAACCGTCGCCGCAACGCTCGGTTGTCCTCAGATGAGGTGCCACGCCGCCGTCGGTCGCGACGATCCATTCATGCGAGGCCCGGCGCCTCGGCTGGAAGACCGATCGAGCGCGCGACCTCCAGCATGCGTTTGTCGTAGGTAACGAGCACCTCGAGCGGCTCACCGATGATCTGTGCGCTCGCGATGTGAACGGCGTCGAGAGTCCGGACTCCGCCCGGGAGTAGGGCTGCGGCGTCGCGGACCTCTTCGGTCAGGAGAATCTCGGTGAACGTACGCACGAGATCCTGCATGGCGGTGGGGTAGTTCCCGACCTGGTCAAGCGTCCGGACCGTTTCGACGAATCCCAGTGTGCTGGTGGCCATCGGCATCGCCGGCTTCAGGGCCAGGAACTCCCGCAGCTCGTGGGCGTGCTGACGACCTGAAATCAGCGTGACCAGGGCTGAGGCGTCCAGGTAGATCAACGACGGTCCTCGGCACGCTCGGCGAGAAGCAGGTCCAGCGGCGAGGAGCCTGCGGGGACGGCGTACTGCGGGATCTGCCCGAGATCGCTGGTCGTGGTCGCCTTGAGCCGTATGAGCCCCTTGGCCACGAGCGACGAGTATCTCCCCAACGTTCCGGATCCGGGTAGCAGCACGGCAATGACGTCGCCGTGGCGGGTGACCTGGATCGTCTCGCCGCGTTCGACGCGGGCGAACATGGCGCTGGGGTTATACGAAAACTCGCGAACCGAGACGGTACTCATGCCCCACCCCCCTTGGCGTGCCTACAATCACAATATTGTACCTACACCCGCCCAGTTCGCCAGGCATGAGAACGTCCCAGGTCGAAGATCAGTGAACCGCCCCACAGCACTTCTTGTACTTCTTGGCCGACCCGCACCAGCACGGGGCGTTGCGTTGCGGCGACCAGGCGATCATCTGCTCATCCGGGACCATATCGACGTAAGCAGCCCGGGTCTCGCTGTCCGTGGGCGGCATGCCTGCTCGTCCGGCGAACACACACAGGCCCGCAACCGTGGCCGGAGCCACCCGGATGCTGGGAACGCCGCTGTCGGCAAGTTCTCGCCAGCGCAGCTCGGTCGCCGGGTAGTACTCCGCGTCCGGCTCGTGTCCGTACTCGTCCGGCCAGCGCCGCACGGCGTTTGCCCGCTCAGCCCGGCCGCGCAACGCCTCCAACGTCTTGTCGTCAAGCCTGGCGACAGCGCGGTCGTCGAAACAGTCCTCGGCCACTTGAACGCGGGCGTAGCAGCCGTCCTCGCCGCCGACCCGATGACCTGCGCAAGCAACTCAGCCGCGCGCTCCGGACGCCCCGCCTTGCGCCAGGCTGCCGCGGCCTCAACCAAGATCTCCCCGCGCTCGTCCGAATACTCGTCAGCATCGGCCTCAAACGCCAGAGCCTCATCGACGTACGCCATCGTCACAGCGGGCAGCTGTACCGATACGATCGCGGCCGTTCACACCCACAACAGCCCATATCGCCAAACCCACGACCAAGATCCGCGAGGACGTCCTCCACGGGTTGCGCGGTCAGCGGCATCGGTACGCCGTCGGATTCGCGTCGTTGCGGCCACGAGGCGGCCGCGCCGGCCTCGACCACCGCGAGCGTCTCCACCAGGCAGCCGCCGACTTCGTTGATAGCCGCCATCAAGGTATGCCGCCGGGGCCCGTCGAACTCGACCAGCAGGACCCGTTCGCTCTCCCACACGCTGACGGCTCGCCAGGCCTTGACCGAACGCCAACCGGGCGCGTCGATCCACGGCGCTCGCGGCTGCGTCTCCGACAGGAGATCGACGGTCCCGTCGAGTATGTTGTGCTCACGCTCCGCCGCCACCCGGCGCAGGGGGCGGCAACCGCGGCTAGTCCCTGCGGCGAGGGCCGGCTCGACGCCCGCCCCACCACCTCCATGCACAGCTGGTGCTCCGACTCCCGCTCACTCAGACCAGCCGACAACCACGCCGCGCCGAGACACCCGCTCGCCCAAGATTCGGCGCCGAGGGCGTCCACAGAGGACACGATCTGCACGGCGCCGCGGATAACCTGATCGGAGTACCGAAGCTCCCGTACTGGACGCGGTCGGTGCTGACGGTTCAGCCGACCGCGGCCCTTGGGCCGACCACGGCTCTTCGGGCTCATGGGACCAAGTCCACCACATCGGCGGCATCGGGTCCACGGCGCGACGTCGCCGCGGAACACAGTGCGATGCGCCGTGTGCGTCACCCGGCGGCGGTCATGCGGTGCCGGGCTGGACCGCGCGTTCCTCCCCGGTACGATCCCCTCCGTGTTGGATACCGACGCCCTGGACGGCGACGCGGTCTTCGTGCCGGATGACGTGCCCCGCCGGGGGATGCTGGCGATGTGGGGCACAGGGTCCGGGCCCGACAAGGTCGAGCTCGTCTTCCCGTGCCCCAGGTGGGGTGTTCGCAAGCGTCAGGTTTCGGCGACGCTCGTGCCCGTCGCGGAGGCTTTGCCTGCGTTGCTCGCCGTCGAACCCAACGCGTCCGGTCCAGCGGGAGCAACCGTGCGGCGCAGCGTGGGGGTGTGGGCCGCCGCCGCGACCGCGGGGGTGGGTCTGATCTCGCGTGGCCGGCTGCTGCCCACGGTCGGCGCGGGTGGCGTGGACGCCTGGCGGGTCGGACCACTGGACCCGGCCGATCTGACCTGGTTGCACGAGCTTGCCGCCGCCTTCCCGCCGACTGCGCACGCTTTGGCGGTCCCAAACGTCCGTCCGATGCGGGTGCGCACCCCGGAGGCGTTGATCCGTGCGATGTGGGACGCGATCGCCGACACGCTTGTGCGTACGGCCGCGGCGCCCCGCACGGTCATGTCGCCTGCCTTCGCCGCGCGAGAGCCGACGGCGGTTCACGACCTGGCGGACTGGCTGGCGGACACCACCGGAGGGCTCTCCGCGGGAGCGAGCCTGGGACTGCGGGTGGACGCCATCTCGACGCCCCCGGCGCACGTCGACCTGGATGAGGACGACCCTGGTGACTTCCACCGCGACAAGAATGCCGCGCCGGGGGTGGAGTCTGAGGTCCCGCCGGCGTTCCAGTTGGCACCCCAGTTGCGCAGCACGGCCGACCCGAGCCTGATCGTCGACGCCGCCAACCTATGGCAGCAGCCGGAGAGTGTGCTCGCTAGGTTCGGCACGCATGCCGAGACGGACATGCTCCTGGCGCTCCGACGTGGCGCGGCGGTGTGGCCACCGCTGGCTGACCTGCTGCAGCAAGCCAGCCCGTCGGTGCTGGACCTCGACGACGACGCGATCGCCGACCTACTGGGACCGGCTGCGGAGAAGCTGGCTGGCACGGGCATCGAGGTGCTGTGGCCGTCCAGCCTGCTCGCCGACGGGTTGGGGCTGCGAGCGGTCGCCACACCGTCGCCGGAGAAACTGACGGAGGCCGGGTTCAACCTGCACGCGCTGCTGGAGTTCCGTTGGCAGCTCACCCTTGACGGGGACGTGCTCGATGCCGACGAGGTCGCTGCGCTGGCCGAGGCGAAGCGGCCGCTGATCAGGCTACGGGGCCGCTGGGTGACGCTAGATCCCGTGTTGCTGGAGAAACTGCGGCGCCCGCCACGGACCCGGATGCGCACGATCGAGGCTCTCGGCGCCGTCCTGGCCGGCTCCACTGACATCGACGGCGAGACCGTGGCGATCGTCGCCGAAGGGCCGTTCGCCGACCTGGCCGACCGGGTGGCGAACATCGCGTCCGCTCCTGACCAGCTCGCCACACCGCCGGGGTTGGCGGCGACGCTGCGGCCCTACCAGCAGCGTGGCGTGGCGTGGCTGGCCGGCATGTGCGATGTCGGGTTCGGCGGCTGCCTCGCCGACGACATGGGCCTCGGGAAAACGATCCAAGTGATCGCTCTGCATCTGCACCGGCGGGCAGCGGGCGCAGGGCCGACGCTAGTGGTGTGCCCCGCGTCGCTGCTCGGGACCTGGGAGCGGGAGGTACGCCGGTTCGCTCCGGACGTGCCGGTCCGCCGGTACCACGGCGGCGAGCGGCACCTGAGCGACGTGGCCCGCGACGAGGTCGTGCTGACGACCTACGGCGTGGTGCTACGAGATTCGGCCGAACTCACCGAGGTCGGCTGGGGGCTCGTCGTGGCCGACGAGGCGCAGCACGCGAAGAACCCGCTGTCGCGCACGGCCAGGGAGTTGCGTGCGCTGAAGGCGCCGGCCCGGATCGCCCTGACCGGCACGCCGGTGGAGAACAGGCTCACCGAGCTGTGGTCGATCATGGACTGGACGACGCCCGGTCTGCTCGGTCACCTGGAGTCATTCACCCAGCGGGTGGCGATCCCGGTGGAGCGCTACAGGAACCCCGAGGCCACCGCCCGGTTCGCGGCCCTGGTCCGGCCGTTCCTGCTGCGGCGCAAGAAGTCGGATCCGGGTATTGCACCGGAACTGCCGCCCAAGACCCAGACGGACCGGATCGTGCCCCTCACCTCCGAGCAGGTCACGCTCTACGAGGCGGTGGTCCGCGAGACAATGGACCTGATCGCCCGCGCGCAGGGCATCGAACGCGCCGGCCTGGTGTTCAAGCTGCTGACCTCCCTCAAGCAGATCTGCAACCACCCGGCGCAGTACCTCAAGCAGTCGAGGCCGCTGGCCGGCCGATCCGGCAAGCTGGCCGCCTTCGACGAGCTGACCGAGGTCATCCTCGCCGAAGGCGACTCCATGCTGGTGTTCAGTCAGTACACCCAGATGGCGACGTTGTTGCAGCAGCATCTGGACGCTCGCGGCATCCCGTCCCTGTTCCTGCACGGCCGGGTTCCGGTGCGCCGGCGGGAGCAGATGGTCGAAGAGTTCCAGAACGGGCGGGCGCCGGTCTTCCTGCTGTCGTTGAAGGCGGGCGGTACCGGGCTGACGCTGACCCGCGCCACCCACGTGCTGCACTACGACCGTTGGTGGAACCCGGCAGTGGAGGATCAGGCAACCGACCGCGCATACCGGATCGGGCAGGACCGTCCCGTGCAGGTGCACCGGTTGATCGCGGAGGGCACGATAGAGGACCGCATCGCGTCCCTGCTGGAGAAGAAGCGTGAACTGGCCGAGGCCGTGGTCGGCTCCGGTGAAGGGTGGATCTCCGAGCTGTCGAACGACGACCTCGCCGAGCTTGTGTCGCTGCGAGCCGCCACATGACCAGGACGGGGAGCAGGCCCGGGTTCGGTCACACCTGGTGGGGCCAAGCATGGGTGGATGCGCTGGAGCAGCGTGCCCGGCTGGACCCGAACCGGCTTCCACGCGGGAGCACCCACGCCCGCGACGGGTCCGTCGGTGAACTCGGGTTCGCGCCGGGAGAGGTACGGGCTCAGGTACAGGGACGCCGGAAGAAGCCGTACGACGTCCGGGTCCGGGTCCGGCCGTTCACAGCCGACGAGTGGGACCGGGTGCTGGGTACGATCTCCGCCCAGTTGGGACATGCCGCAGCCCTGCTGGACGGCGACCTGCCCGCAGAGATCGCCGATGATGTAGCAGCCGCGGGTCTGGACCTGCTGCCGGGCGCCGGCGAGGTCGGACCCCGCTGCACCTGCCCGGACGACGCCGACCCGTGCAAGCATTCTGCGGCGGTCTGCTACTTGATCGCCGACGCACTGGATGCGGACCCGTTCATGGTGCTGTTGCTGCGCGGCCGAACCCGGGATGAGGTGCTCGCCGGCCTGCGGTCACGACGGCGCGGCGAGCGTTCAGACCCGTCCGGGGCGACCCCATCCGCGGTTGGCGGAACACCGATCGGCCAAGCCCAGCGCGACGAAGGCGTTGATGCCCGCGCCACCCTGGCCACAGCGCACGCGTTGGTACAGTCGTCGGCGCCGATCCCCGTCCCGCTGATGCCACCGAAGCGGCCAGGGCATCCCGCCGCGCTTCCAGTCGAGCCCCCATCCGGGCGCGCCGACCTGCGTGAAGACCTCCTGGCCTTGGCGGCTGACGCGGCCACGCGCGCCTGGCAGCTCGCCGTCGGTGCAGACGCGGACACCGGCCTGGGCCTGTCCCCGGAAGCCGACCTGGCGCGGCGGGCAGACCGGACGCTGGGCACACAAGCGTTCACCACGCTCGCCACACGTTGCGGGATAGACGCGCGCGAGCTGGCCCGATGGGGCCTGGCCTGGCGTCACGGTGGCCACAGTGGGCTCGAGGTACTGCGCACAGATTGGGATCCCGCCATCGAGGCGGCTGGCATGAAGGAATTCATGAAGGCGGCGCGAGTGTCGCTGCAGGACACTGCGGGCGCCACCGCCAGCGTCACGCGCAACCGGGTCACCGCGGGCCACGTCCAGCTCCGGCTCGGCCGTGACTTCCTCTGGTATCCCTACTCGCGGTCGAACGGCGGCTGGGAACCGGCAGGGCCACCCCAGCCAGATCCCGTGCGGGCAGCCGAACTGCTCTGATGCAACGAGGTGCTGACCGGACTCTGGCCCCGAGCCGAGTTCTGTTCTCAACGCGGGAGGTCCCGCGGCCCAGCGGGAGTTCCGGCCTTCGTTGATTGAAGACGCGCTGCTGCAGGCGATCGCGGGCGCGGGCGTCGGTGCGCCAGGAGAGACGGAAGTGCGCAGGTGTGTCGCCGGTCAGGCTGGTAGTGATGACCTGGCCCACCCATCGGGGCTTGCAGATCGCGGCGATCTCGGCCTCCACGGCCGGGCGGTGCCGGCGGGTGTTGCCGCGGGCCAGCTTCGCTTGCAGGTCGGCCAGCCGCCGGCGGGTCTTGGCCAGGGTCTGGTCGAACCCGCGGGCCTGCGCCGCGTGCAGGGTCGGCGAGTGGGTAAGCACCGCTCGGCGGGTCCCGCCCGAGGGCAGATCCCGCGCCCACGTCGGGCGCCGGTCATGCAGCTCGGCGACGATCCCGCACACTGTCTCTACCTCACTGCCACGCCGAGCATCCGTCGGCAGCCCAACCAGGCCGTGTTCGCACGGTTCTTGATTGCCGAGGAGGGCATCCAACGCGCCGATCTGGCCGAACCGTTCGCCCGTCTGCTGGACGCCCATCTGCCCGCCTCGCTGGCGGAAACCAAGGACCTCGACGTGGCACCGGACGACCCCAGGGCCGGTGACCAGGAAGAACGAAACCCCGCCCCCCCTGCGGGAGAACGGGGTCCGAACATACCTACTCTTGTGGGCCCGGCGCGGCAGAATGCGAAATCGATCATCACCGTCGCCGGTGATCCCCTACCAGTACAGATGGCCAGGTCACGGCGTACGCCCGGCATCGCTGACTGAGGTCAACAGAGCCGGGCCGGCGGTCGCGCGGGTCTACGTCTGGGTCGAGCTTGGACCTGGCGATGGCCAATGTTCGGTGGGCCGGTTCGGCTCTCGTTCCTGGTTGTGGGTTGAGCCATCAGCACGGATCGGCGATCTCCTCGTTACCTCTGCCGGCGCCGCCGTCGCACTGCTGGCTGGTCCACCAATCACCGATCATCAGGGCAAGTGCGGTCACTGCCTGCTGGTGATCCTCGTCGGACAACGGAGCAACCTCCGGCTCCCTCACCCGGATCGGCGAGGTACGACGCTTCTCTCCCGTCATGAGCATGTCCCCTCTGTTGACGCCCGTTCCGCAGCTACGACTACCAGCCCCACGACACCGCCAACAACAGAATGCCCCGAACCTGAGGTTCGAGCATTCCTATGTCCTGCGACATCACATGGTGCCCCGGGCAGGTCGCGCGCAGCATGGGACCCGGCCGCCACCAGCGACGATACGCCGGCCATCGTGGTCAGCGGCACGTGCGCCTGAGCTGGCGCCGGAACTATCTCGAGCGCAGACGGGGTTGGTGCTGGCGTCGTTGACGGCCCCGGGCGGCCTGTTGGAGTTGCCAGTGTCCGTTGACATCGAAGTTGGCCCCGATGCTCGAATCTGGCCCGACCCTGGTTGTCGGGCCATTCGCTGCCATGCAGGTTTGTGCGAGGCGGGTCAGGCCGGGTTCATCTGGGTGGCCGATAGGTTCTGTGAGCCGGCACGGGTCATGAGCTGGTCGGCGACGGGCTTGCGGATGGGGTGATCGCGGGCGGGAGCGTGCCGACGGCTTGGCCGGTGGCCGGGTTCCAGAGCTGCACGGTGCCGTTCCCCCTGCCGCCGGCGAAGGTCTTGCCGTCGGGGCTGAACGCCACACTCAAGGTGCTGTCTGTGTAACCAGGGTTGGGGCCGAGGAGCTGGCCGACGGGTCGGCCGGTCACCGGGTTCCACAGCCTGACCGTGTTGTCTCTGCCCGCGCTGGCGAGGGTCTTTCCGTCGGGGCTGAACGCCACCGCCATGACGAGGTCGGTGTGGCCGGTGAGAGGTTGGCCGATGGGCTGCCCGGTGGCCGGGTTCCACAGCCGCACGGTGTGGTCCAAGCTCGCGCTGGCAAGGGTCTTGCCGTCGGGGCTGAACGCCACAGCCGCCACGTCACTGGTATGGCCGGCGAGGGGCGGACCGGCGGGCTGGCCGGTGGCCGGGTTCCACAGCCGCACGGTGTCGTCTCCGCTGCCGCTGGCCAGGGTCTTGCCGTCCGGGCTGAACGCCACGCTGAGTATGGAGCTGGTGTGGCCGGTCAGGGGTTGGCGGGCGGGCTGGCCGGTCGCGACGTTCCAGAGCCGCACGCTGGTGTCGTGGCTGCCGCTGGCGAGGGTCTTCCCGTCTGGGCTGAACGCCACACTGGTGACGCTGTAGGGGTGGACGAGTGACCCGGCGGGTCGGCCGGTAGCCAGGTTCCAAAGCCGGGCTGTCCTGTCCTCGCCGCCGCTGGCCAGAGTCTTGCCGTCCGGGCTGAAAGCCACCGTGAACACCGCACCGATGTGGCCGCTGAGGGGTTTGCCGGCGGGTTGGCCCGTGGCGAGGTTCCACAGTCGCACCTTGGGGTCCCCAGCGACGTGCCCGGTGGCGAGGGTCTTGCCGTCCGGGCTGAAAGCCACGCTGAAGACAGATGGACTCTGGGTCGCCCCACTCTCGGCCTCCCCGGCGGAATCCTTGCCGCCGGTTCGACCCATGACTATCGCGGTCGTCGCGGCGGCGATCAGCAGCAGGGCGGCCCCCACCGCCACGAGGCGGGCGCCGCGCGTGCGCGGCGGCCACACCTGCCGTATGCGGGCGCGGAACGGGGTCCGGTCGGCGGGTCGGGGCGGCTCAGGTACCGTGACCGTCGCCTCCTCGCGGGCGCGCGGGGGCACCCGCTTGGGCTGGGCCGGCGCAGGCCGAACCGGAGGCACGGGCCTAGGCGCGGAGAGTGCCGGTACCGGTCCAGGCGCGGGGACGGGATCGGGTACGGCCGGCGTCTCGGCGGCGGGAGCGGACGCGGGATCGGGTACGGCCGGCGTTTCGGCGGCGGGAGCGGACGCGGGCGTGGGTACAGCGGGCATTTCGGCGGCGGGAGTGGTGGCGAGGGCTTGGGCAGCCGCGGTCCGGACCCGGTTGGAGTCGTCGTGCTCGCGGAGCCGGTCAAGGGCGCGGCGAGCCGCTTCCCGCACGCCCGGCTTGCCGCCGTCGAGCAGCAGCTGCAGTTCGTCAACGGCTTCCAGCCGCAGGCCGATCCGGTTGCTGCGCAGGTCGGTGAGAATCGTGTGCGGCAGTTCGGCGCCGCGGACACTGCGGGCGAGCACCAGCGATCCCTCCACGCCGAAGCTCCACTTCATTGGCGCCTGACCCGGTTGGTCCTGCCGCACTTCGCGGTAGGTGTAGTCGTAGAGCTCGTCGATGGTGATCTCGCCGTCGGTGTCCAGGTCGGCGGCGCCGGTCTCCAGACCGCGAACCAGCGCGCTGGTGAACACCGACGGCTTTCCCGCGGACTCCAGAAGCTGACCGCCCTCGAACGCGTACTCGGTGGCGCTGAGGCGGTGAGCACCACCCGGCCCTGGCCACCGAACTCCTCGGCCACGTGAACGGCACGGTCCGCTCGTACCAGCGCACCGCGGGCGAACGCGCCGCTGTAGCAGCAGTCCAGGACAAGAACGACCCGGCGCGACGCGGACTCGGTCATCTGGTCGTTGAGGAAGCTGGCGGGGATCGCGGTGGCCGACAGCCGCCGCAGATCAGTGTCCCGCGCGGCCAAGAACAGCCGACCGCGGGCGTCCTTGACGCCATGACCGGAATAGTGGAGCAGCAGCAGGTCGTCGCGATCACGGTCGGCGAAGAAATCAGCGATGCGCCGCCGGATCGCCGGCTCACTCTCGTCGACGCACAGCTCGACGTCGAACCGGCCGATGTCCTGATCGCCCAGCACCCGGTCCAGGGCGCGCGCGTCGTCAGCGGGCGCCCGCAAACCGCGCAGCGCCGCGTCGTCGTAGCGCAGATTCGCGATCACCAGGGCACGCCGCACCCCGACCTCACCGCGCGCCGCGTCCGGCTGCGACGCCCTACCGACCAGCCGGTCCACGATCCGCTTGACCGTGGACTCGTCAGAGTCAAGCTCGATCCCGTCCACTTCCAGCGTGACCCGCCTGGGGCGCGAGGCCATCCACTGCTGAACGGCACGGACGATCTTCGCCAGCGCCTCCGCCGTCTGCGTCGCCGTCACCACAAGATTCAGCACACCGGCGATGTCGGAGACCACACCGCGCGCGTCGGGCGGCGCCGGCTCCACCGACACGCGCTCCACCCGTGTGGCACCCACATCAAGCAGCTCAGTCCGCAGCGCGTCGGCGAGCGCCTCCCACTCCGCAGCGTCGGCCGGACCGCCGCCCCGCACCCGCAACGGGAACCGCGTGGCCTGCGATCGCGACATCAGACACCCCAGAGCCGTGGAACCGAGGAGAACAGCTCGTCACTTGACGATTGCACAGCGTATTGCCCCACAAGGCCACCGCACCAGCGACTAAACGTCGTCCCCCGTGTCATCCATCCGATCCAACCCCTCCGCGTTCCAACCACCAGCCGACAACACCGGGTGGCTGCAGCTGGGCCTGCACCGAGCGCGCTGTCATGCCGCGGACAGCGCGTTCATGCCGAGGCTGCCGCGCAGGGCTGGCACATGCGCGCGTCTCGCCCACGTTTGGGTACGCGCCTGGGTGGACCAAACGTGGCAGAATAAGAACCGCGTTTTCCCAGTTCAGGGGCTAGATGTGGCTGTTCCTGCGGTCCGTGGGCGGCAGGTCGGCGGTAGGTAATGTCGCTCATCGCATCGGCCAAA
>Ga0184623_10000931_pt1 | contig 12743 bp, 9 predicted proteins | sample PLM1_100_b1_FD_133138 | JGI IMG/M metagenome (GOLD analysis project Ga0184623, IMG submission 133138) | Groundwater sediment microbial communities from an aquifer in East River, Colorado, USA - PLM1_100_b1 | ecosystem: Environmental > Terrestrial > Soil > Riparian zone | place: USA: East River...
CCTGGCCACCGTCTCGTACCTGGCGGACTCGCTCGCGGCGTTCCTGGTCCCCGACCTCGAGCTCCAGATCAAGCCCTTCCTGATCATCGCGCCCCTTGTCGGCGAGATCTGGATGGTCGTGTACTTGCTGGTGAAGGGTGTGAAGTCCGGACGCCAGGCCGATCCCGCGCCCGTGGCCGGCCTCGTGCCCGTCAGGCCCTGAAGTCCTGTTGCGCTGTCATCTCACGGGCGGTGGCATCTGGCCACCGCCTGTGATCGTTGGGACCACCGAGTCCGCACGGACCGACAGATCCAGCGGCCCATCTCGCTCGAGGCTCGGCACGTTAAGCCAACCCTCGGCACGTCCGCAGTAGATCAGCTGCTCGGTAGTGAGGCCCGACCTCGCACGAAGGTCGGCCAGGTGCCGCTTCGCGGTGCTCGGACGGATTCCGACGCGGGCTGCCGCCTCAGATACGGAACCACCGGCCTCGACGAAGGCGGTTAGAACGTCAACCTGACGCGGAGTGCGAGTGTGGGGCTGTTCTCCGCGCAGACGGCGGTCGATCACGCGCCCAGCCTGGCCGCGGCCAGCCACTCATCGCGGCCCTCGATCGGGATGGTGTAGGTTGAGATCGCGCGTCCAACACCTGTCGGGCGCGCCAGGTCACGGAGGACGTTCGACCTGGGTGCGACGATGTCGCGAAGGCGGGGCAGGTGAGAGCGCGCAGCTTCTGAGCGATGTCGCCTGGCTGCTCGAGCGGCTCGCGACCGAGCTCGAGCGGGCGACGCCCCGCAGCGGCAGGTCCGCGGCGAGGGTGTGATCGGCGTCAAGTATTGAGCAGGCCGCGAACCCCGTGCCCTTCGTGGTCAGCCGAGCGCCGAGGTGTCCTCGGCACCGCCGTAGCCGAGCAGTTCGACCCACGCTGCCGAGCCGACCGGCGCCGAGGAGCGGCGACGTCCTCGATCGGTCGCCAGAGTTCCGAGGGGCGGTTTATCGCGACCTGGACCGAGCGACCTGAGCGGGGCATTGGCCCCACCGGCGCGCAGTGCCTCGAGCGTGACCGCCCAGCCGCGACCCGCGAGGGTCTGCCCCGGGCGGCCCCGAGCGAGGGTGCGGATCCAGTCGACCCGGTCGTCGTTCGGGGCGACGAACAGCAGGTGCCACCCGGCGCGACCGGTGAGCGCCCGCTCGTACGCCTCGAGCTTCCCTTGGATGATCGGGCCATGCTGGGTCGCCTCATCGACCTCCAGGCAGACGACCGTCGAGCCGCCGGCATGATCGAGCGCGACGATGGCGTCGGGGTGGACGTCAACGCCGAGCACGTCGCGGCTCATCGACTCGGTCAGCCACAGCGCGACCGGCAGCGCGGCAAGGTCGTCGCGATCGTCGCCAACCAGGGCGCACGCGGCTTCGACGGTGTCGAGTGTGTGGCGGAGGTGGGTCACGCCTTCCATCTTCCGGGTCGGGTAGCCGAGACGCTCGCGACCGCGGACGCTGACCCGGTAGGCGACCGGCGCGCCGCCGCGGGCGGGTGGCAGGAGCGCGCGCTCGACGAGACCGAGCTGCCACAGGCGGCGCAGACGCTTCAGGGCCGTCCGCCGGCTGCGGTACACGAGCCGGGCGAGCTGCTCGGGCGTCGCCGCCTCGCAGCGGCCGAGCAGACGCAGGCAAGCGCGGTCGACGACCGGCAGGAGCCCGACGTCGAGCGCCCGGCGCGGCGTCCGGTCGCGGCTGAGCTCGAAGGCGGCGGTCATGGACGAGAGTTCCCCGCGATGGCTGCCCGCTCTAAACGGGGAATCCGGGCGCGGGACGGGCGCGACACGACCTTACTCCGCGCCGGTTCCGCGCCCGCTGCGCGCCGCGTCGTTCTCACTGTCGGCCGGTCACGGTCGGATCGGTGCCTCCCGACAGTCGGCCGGCAGGACTGCCGCCCGCCCGACCGCGGACCTCGGCGCGAACGTGCTCGAGCGGCCGGGCGTCGCGCGCGTCGCTCGCCGCGATGAGCGCCTCGGCGGCGCGCCCGTCGGCCGGTCCCGGTGGCGCGATCCGCCCGTCAACCACGTGCGGCCGGCCGTCGGACCCGTCGAGCCGGAGGGCGAGCTCGAACCGCCCGAGCCGGAGCAGTTCGTCGGATGGGATCGGCTCGAACAGCCGCGCCATTGCCCGCACGTCGTCGGCGCCCGGCGACAGCAGCGCGAGGCTCGCCGCGTTGGTCAGGATCGTGCTCCGAAGGCGCTCGCCGAGCCCCGTCCAGCTCTGGGTCGCGAGGACGAGCCGCAGCCCGAACTTGCGGCCCTCGATGGCGATTGCGGACAGGGCCCGGGTGTCGAAGCGTTGCGCTTCGTCGACGACGAGGACGTGTGGCCGGCGCGCCTTCGCGTCGGTGCCCTGGCGGCCGACGGCGTCGACGTAAAAGCGGGTGATGAGCATCGCCCCGAACAGTGTCGCGTTGTCGCCGCCGACGCGCGACAGGTCGACGATCAGGATGTCGCCCTGGTCCATCAGCGCGCGCGGCCGAAGGGTCGATGTGCCCTGGCCGACGATGTCGCGGATCGAGCCGTAGGTGATGAACGCGCCGAGCTTGTTGAGTACGGCCTTGATCGAGGTGTCCCGTTCGCGCTCGGCGGGGCCGGGCCACTGGGTCCGCCAGAAGGCCGCGATCGTCGGGTCGTCGAGGCGCTCCACGAACGGCCGCCGGAAGGCGTCGTCGGTCAGGATCCGGACGAGCTCGAGGATCGTCTGCGGCCGTTCGTCCGACAGCAGCGTCAGCAGCGCGTGGCGCAGGTAGTGCTGCATCTTCGGCCCGCAGAAGCGCGGCCACAGATCTTCCAGCATGTACACGAACTCCGATGCCACGAGCTCGGCCTCGTCGAGCGAGCGACGCTCGAGGAAGTTGAAGCCGCGCGGGTGCGCGCGGTCGGCGAGACGCAGGACGTGGACGCGTCCGGCGGCTGCGGCCGGCAGGCGGGCGAGGATGTCGCCGGCGAGGTCGCCATGGGGATCGATGACCGTCGCGCCGCAGCCGCCCGCCGCCAGCCCGGCCACGAGGTGGAGCAGGAGCGTGCTCTTGCCCGAGCCGGTCGCGCCGAAGATCGCCATGTGCCGGGCGAGCCCGTTGGACGGGATGGCCAGCGGCCGGCCGCGGCTCTGGCCGATGACGATGCCCGGCGCTTCCTCGGCGACCGGAGCAGCCGACGCCGGCGCGAGCGGTCGCGAGCGACCGACCCCGAGCCCGTCGAAGCTCGCGTCGGGCAGGTACCACAGTAGCGCGGTCTCCCAGTCGGTCAGTCGCGCCCGCGGCGGGTTGCCGACCGCGCCCCGGCGGATCGTCCAGCCGATCGCCTGGTGCGGGTCCGCCAGCGGATGCGTGAAGTCGACCAGTCGCCACAGGAGCGCCTCGGCGGTCGCGGCGGGTATCCCGGCGACCTCGAGCACGAGACCGACGTCGAAGCCAACCATGCCGGCCCGGCGGCGCTGCGCCGCGACGCGCTCGTCGGGTGTCAGCGTCCGCGGCGTGTCGGGCTCGGGCAGCGTCGATTCGGGATGGAACATGAGGCCCTCGACGATCGCGTGGCCGACGAGCCGGCCGATGCCGATCGAGTGATCGCGCGGCTCGGGGGCGACCTCGCGCCGCCAGGTGTCGGGCGGGACCGGTCGGGCGACGAGGCGCAGCCGGACCTCGGCCGACGGCCGCTCGGCGGCCAGGGCCGCGGCGAGACCGTGGAGGGCGCCGGCGTCGCCCGCCTCGGGCTCCCGGAGCGGCCAGCGGCTCGATGCGGTCAGTCGCCCGACGGCGGTCGCGGCGGCCGGCCGCTCGCCAACCGGCGCCTCGTCGATGTGGACACCGGGGTAGCGGGCGGCTAGGGCGTGCCGGGCCCCCGTCGCGACCTGCCGACCGGCGATGAGCTCCCATGCCAGCGCGCCACCGCGCCACACGACGCGCAGCTCGAGCGACGGCCAGCCGACCCGCCAGGCGTCGATGCCGCGCCGCTGGTGGGGGTGGAGCGCGCGGATGAGCGCGGTGGCGGCGCCGGGATCGGCGGCCATCGCCGCGGTCGGGGCGATGACGAGTCGGACCGCCTCGGCGGCGCATGCCTCGTCGTACGCGCGCTGGCGGGCCCGGCGCACGATCGGCGGGCCCAGCTTGACCGCGCCGTACGCGCCGAACACGGCGGCGACCGGCGGACCGAGCACGGCCGGATCGAGGAAGGGGACGTAGTCGAACGGGTACATCGCCGCTCTCCGTTTAGGGCCTCGCCCCGACGCGGCGGCGGCCGAGCGGGGCGCCTCGGCGGGTGACGAGGTATCGGTGGGCGCGTACCTCAGCAGCATTCGAATGGTGGCGGTATCCCTGGGACAGCGGGCAGTCGTCATCCGGCGCGGGCCTCGTCGTCGGCGGCCGCTCCGCCGGGTTCCTCCTCGACCGGTGGCTCGTCGGGCCGATCGGGCGGCGGCTCGTCGACCGGCGGCGGCGGGAGATGGCGCGCGGCGGCCAGTTCGAGTGGCGACGAGGTGACCCCGTGTTGTGCGCGGTAGTCGTCGACGAAGCGGCGGACCTCGCCATCGGAAGCGGTCGCGAGGTCGAGCCCGGCGCCGGCGAACCAGCCGACCGGGCGCGACAGCCGGCGCAGCCGGTCGTACTCGCGCGGGCTGATGAGCACGACCGCGTATTGACCGCCGTGGACGATCGTCAGCGGCTTGCCGGCGTAGACCTCCTCGAGGATTTCGCCGAATCGCTCGCGGGCGTCGGAGATGCCGGTCGTCCGGATCGGCTCGAGGATCTCGTGGAGCTCGGTGATGCCGACGATCGCGGCGACCGTCAGCTGCCGGTCGTCGCGCAGGATGTGCTCGCCGATGCGGGCGGTGTCGCGCATCGCCTCGGGCGCGATGTTGAGCCCGTGGAGGACCGAGACCGCCCGCTCGATCCGCAGCCAGCGCTGGGCCTCGGCATAGCTGATGAGGACGGCCCGCGGCGCACCGTGCTCGAGGAGGATCACCGGCTGCCCCGAATCGAGGACGCCGGTGATCACCCCCCGGAGCCGCTGACGCGCCTCGCGGGTCCCCATCGCTCGGTCGAACTCGCCGATCATGGCCGGGACCCTAGCACCAACCGCGGGCAAAGTCAAGCAAAGTGTGTACAGATATCGCGCATGCGGTCTGCCACGCGAGAAGGCGAACGCACATCCTCGACGAGCGGTTGACCAAGCGCGAACCGATCACGTTCTGACGCAGGGCGCGAAGCAGCCGGGTCAGACGCCACCTGCTCCGACGATTGGCATAGGACGATTACTCAATAACCGCGGCGGTCTTCCCATGCATCGCGCGCTCGACCCCGCGCAGGTTGTTCTAGCTTCGAGTAGCGAACGGAAAGGTTCAGCTTGCCCCGCGGCTGCGCTTTGACGCTGCCGCTCGTAACAGGGCTTCGGCATCTCGCGGCGCCTGATCGAAGAAGCCAGCCGGCCATTCCGCCAGCGATCCAAATCTGTTGGGTTGCAGCGAGCTGAAGACTGTCTTGCCATCGGCTCGACGTGCGTACCAGATCTGTACGAGGTTCGCGACGTTGTCGTACTGGTCCTCGGCAATGAGAAGCCTCAGCCGATTGATGAGGTACTCGCTGTGAGTCTCGATAAGGAGTTGTCGCCCGGTTTCTGCTATCCCCACCAGGAAGTCCCCGAGTATCTGCTGGGGAGCTGGGTGAAGATGGAGTTCGGGCTGTTCGAGCAGAACGAGTTCACCCGGCTGCGCCAATAGACAGAGAACCATCACAGGGAGGAGCTGACTAGCACCCACCCCGACACTGGTGGGATCGCGGCGTGCTCGCGTTTGTGGATCAACTAGCGAAAGCTCGAGACCTGATCGCCCCTTGTCAACGGTCTCAATGGCGCTCGCTATTCCAAACTTCGCCGCCCAATGATTGACGGCGTCCTCGAGCCGCAATTCTCGCGCGTCCCCATCAATCGGGCACAGCGTCAATTGGTCTCGGTAGGCGTTCAGGGCTGCCACGGTGTATTGGCCCTTCACGCCGAGTGTTGCGACACCACCCGTCTGCCCCGGCCGATACGAAGGGCTTGGGTCTTCACGCAGCGGTCCGAGGTAATGTACCGCGTCTCTGAAGAGCGCCGTCAACCCCGCGGCGACCTCGAGGGTCGCGGATGGATGAGGCGTAAGGGCTCCCCGTTCTTCGCGGTCAGTTTCGAGGCGGCTCGCGAATTCTCTGGCGATTGCCTCGGCATATCGGGCCAGTGGCTCGAGGAGTTCGCGAGGGTCACCTTCGAGATCCGCCCGCGGCACCCGGACGGCATCCATTCGATCCAGCTCGACCACCCACCGCCTGAAGACAGGAAAGAGCGTATCTGTTGCCGACTCGATCTGCTTGACGGCGGTCTCGGTGTCACGGCCCCCAGTCCGCTCTCGGACCCGGCTCTGTAGCCACCGTCGTCGATACTCGGGCCCGGCTTCAACCGAAATGAGCTCAAGCCACCGCCGCGCGAGATGAAGGGATTCGCTCGCCGAGCTGTAGAGCTCCACGGGAAAGGCATTCTCGACCGTAACCGCAGGCAGTATCTCGTCCTGTTCCTCGGGCTCTAGACGCGACGATGGGGATGTCGCGATCCGACCACGATATCGAGTGGCCCGTTCGACCTCTGAAACCATGCGGCCACGAGGCGACGGTGTCGGGCGGACCAGCCCTAGTCGGCGGGAGTGCACGTAGTCTCGCGTGGCGTCCGCCTGCTCGGCATCGCTGTTCGGCGTGATATGCAGCTGGACGCCGGCGCTCGCATCGTCGATGACGATCTCACTTACCCCGGCCACACCAAGAGCGTTGTCGGCGGGCTGAGTGAGCGTTACGCGCCAACTGGCTTCACCTGAAGCCGCTTCCTCGAGGACCGAGTGAGGGCCGGCAGCGGACAGTCGCGAACTCCGGAATCGGCGCCGCAACTCCGTGCGGCTCGAGACGGTCAGACCAATCTTGATCGGCTGATCGGCATGGCCTCCGTGCACGACGTCGCCGAAGTTGCCCAGGCTGAGTTCGGTTCCGTTGAGCGAGACGAGGCCTGGCCTGCTTGTCTCTCGGGAAATCTGAGCGAGCAGGAAGATCGTTTGAATGAGAGAGCTCTTTCCGGCGGAGTTCTCGCCCACGAGAACGGTCAACTGGCGGAGAGCGAGATCAGCTTGGGCGATCGACTTGAAGTTGCTGATGTCGACTTTGCGCAGGAGGAGCTCACTGACTGCCATCTACGCTGCCTCCTGAAGTACAGCTCGTCCGCGACAGACCCGGCCGGTGCTGTGTTGCACAAGCACCAGTCGGCCTCGCCCTGCCCAGCGGTTCGTCGTCGAACGTATGTCGACTGTCATCGTCCCGGCCTGAGCCTCGCAGGCCAGATACTCATGCAGCACAACGACTGAGCGCTCCTCCTCGCCGACAGCGCTTCGAACAGGTGCTTCGAGCGGCCCGCTGCCACGGATCTCGTCAGGGATATGCATTTGTGCGAGCACCCGCGTTACGTCCAGGCCGAAGTCGGTGCGCCACCTACGAAGCTCATCGAGGAGATCTGCGTGCCCCATGGCAACAAGGAGCTCGCTGGGAAGGACGAGCGGACCTGGCCGTTCGGCTAGCACCGTCAGAAGCTCCAAGTACATGCTCTCGGCCTCTTCCTGGGAGCTGCCCGCCGGAGGCGGCAGGAGGACCTCAGGATCAGGAACCTGGCGCTCGGCGGGTGCGCCCAACATCCAATTCCGGCATACGGAGACGAGCTCTTCCAGCTCCTTAAGCTCCGCGTCCTTGAATGATCGTCGCACGTCGCCTGGGCCGGCCAGCGGCGGACCCACGTGGTACCCGTCCAGCGACTCGCCGTCGGTCTCAAGTGCCGTGGCGACTGCCTCAGTCTCCTCGGGCCGCAGGCTCCCGATCGCCGACACAAGCTGATCGGTGAACATGTGACCGTACAGCTCGCCTTGGACCATGTAAGAGAACGGAAGCCTGTCGTTGTCCGCCTCGAGGATCAGGTCAAGGTCAGTGGCTTGTTCGACCTCGGACGCGATCAGGAGAATCTGCACGGTTTCACTCGCAACATCTTTGTTCGTAACCGCCACTACGCGGCGTAGCGACGATCGCGGCGCAACAGCGACAGCGATCTCATTGGGTTCGCCAGTCGGTCGTGACTGCGAGAGAGCGCCTTGGTGCAGACGTGCGTCGGTTGCTGCATCGCGGATTCTGTTGGGAATCACGATCGATCCTCGGCGACAAGGAGCTCATCTAGCCGCGCAACTATGTGCGGGTGCAGTGCTGGGTCGATCAACTCGAGCTCGGCTCGGACTGCGGCGTATACCTCCGTCTTTCGATGGGCAACTGTGGGCCGGCTGACTCCGAGCCTGCTGGCCACTTCTCGGTCCGGTAGGTTCGCGGACTTCATCATTAGGATTGTGCGGGCCTCCTCATCGAGCGCGCCTACGAGCCGGCTTGCGGTGTCGTCCACGAGCACACTTTGCTCGGGACCTAGTTGACTCGCGGCCACGTCGACGCGCTCAGTGTCGTCAAGGAAGGTTGTGGTCCACGGTGTCAACAGGATCTCGAAGAACCTTTGTAGGTCAGCGCGTCGAACCCATCCCCGTCCTTCCTGGAGGAGGATGGAGAGGACCTGGGCGAGGCGATCGGAATCGTAGATCCGAGGAGCGCGAGCTTCGGCCTCAGACCGGTCTTTCGGGACCTTCTGTGCCACGGCCGACGCCACGCGGAGTTGCTCGTCGGACACGGGCTGGTCGGGGGTGATGCCATCAAGCGAGAACCGCTCGTCATAGCCCACAGTCATTGCTAGGAACGGGGGCTGCCTCATGCGATCAACGGCTCGGTCCATCAGATTGTCAATCAGCGTTCGCTGGCGCGTCCTCGCCAGATAGCGGCGGACGTGACGAGTCATGAGTCGGTCGAAATCCTCGAGGCCTGGCGAGACGGTCATGATGTAGTCGATCTGCCGCTCTCGAATCAGGACATCGAGGACGAAGTCCTGCAGGACTTCGTCCACGGCATCGATGCGATCGGGCGAGCCATGACCGTATATCGCGGGGTCACGATGCCGCATAGCTCGCGAAACGAGGTCGCGCACGCGTGCGTAGATACGCTCACCGATCAGCTCGGCCTCGTACTCCTGTCGGAGCCCGGCAAAGGTCACCGACGTCCGCCTCTTCGGATCTCTCGGATTCGCTCCAGCAGCCTGGGATCGGGCTCAAGGCAGTTGCGGTCGCGAGCATCCATATTCCGGACAGATATCTGACTTGTCACGTGGGGTATTACCCATGCAGTTCGGTCCAGCCGGCAGCTCGCCTCATGGCCGTTGGCGTGGGGAGCGTGTTCAATGCAAGGCTGACCTTCCGGTGGCTGTGTGGACGAGCGAAGGCAGACGTGCGCAAACGCACGCCTCGGCTCGTAGTCGACGATGAAAATCCAAGGGTGTTCCTTGTCGCCAGAAAGCCTTGTGTAGCCGTCAAACAGCCACCACCAGGTTCCGGCTTCGATGGGAAGCACCGGTCGATGCGACGCGGATGAGCTCATGGAAGTCGCCCCACGGCAGCGAGCATACGAAGTTCTCGGCTGGGAGACCGCCGTGATCTGCACGTGAGCTTTACATCGATCCTTTTAGACCGCCTTAGCATGGGTAAGTCCAAGTCCGGACCAAGGGCGGACCGCTAGAGGGATCAATCGAGTGACCGACTTCGCCTCGCTGCGCGCCCGGCTCTGGGAGTGTGCCGAGGTCCTGCGCGGGAGCGCAGTCGACCGGACCGACTGGAAGGCGTACATCCTGCCCCTCCTCTTCTACAAGCGCCTGTCTGACGTCTGGGACGAGGAGCTCCAGGAGGCTGTGGAGATCTACGGAGAAGCCGATCCCATCGACTTTCCAGAGATCCATCGGTTCGTCATCCCGGAAGGATGCCACTGGCGGGACGTCCGCGAGACGCCAGCGAATGTCGGTGCGGCGCTGGCCCGGTCGATGCGAGAGATCGAACGGGCCAATCCCGAGGCCCTGTACCGGGTCTTCGGGGCTGCCGACTGGGGTAACAAGGAGATCCTCACAGACGAGACGCTCAAGGACCTGATCGAGCAGCTGTCGGAGACGCAGCTCGGCAACCGCTCTGTCACGACGGACATCCTGGGCGATGGCTATGAGTACCTGATCGGACGCTTCGCTGATGTGACGAAGCGGAAGAAGGCCGGTGAGTTCTACACACCTCGGAGCATCGTCCGGCTGATGGTCGACATCCTCGACCCCCAAGAAGGCGAGAGCATCTACGACCCAGCCTGTGGGACGGGCGGCATGCTCCTCGGCGCCATCGCTCACGTCGAGCAAGCTGGCGGGGACCCCCGGACATTCTTCGGGAGGGTCTTCGGGCAGGAGAAGAACCTCACCACGTCATCGATCGCCCGGATGAACCTCGTGCTCCACGGCGTTGAGGACTTCACAATCGTCCGCGAAGACACGCTCCGCACGCCTGCCTTCCTCGACTCGGCTACCGGTGGCGTCGCGACGTTCGACTGTGTCATCGCCAACCCGCCCTTCTCCTTAAAGAATTGGGGCCGCGAGGTCTGGGAAGCGGATCCCTGGGGACGTGCCTCCCACGGACTGCCGCCAAGCGAATACGGTGATTACGCGTGGGTTCAGCACATGGTCGCGTCGATGGCGCCGCGCACGGGTCGGATGGCGGTGGTGCTTCCACAGGGCGCCCTGTTCCGCAAGAACGCGGAGGGCAAGATCCGCCAGAAGTTGCTCGAGGCCGACCTCGTGGAAGCGATCATCGGGCTGGCGCCCAACCTCTTCTTCGGGACAGGACTTGCCGGTTCGATCATGGTCCTTCGAAGGACGAAGCCCGTCGATCGCCAGCACAAGGTCTTGGTCGTGGACGCCTCAGGCCTGTTCCGCAAGGGCCGGGCGCAGAACTTCCTTGATCCAGAACACGCGCACCAGCTCGCCACCTGGTTCCAAGCGTTTGAGGACGTACCGGATCGAGCGAAGGTCGTGAGCCTCGATGAGATCGAGGCGGAAGGTTGGACGCTCAACATCTCGAGGTACGTACTACCGCCACTCGGTGACGATGTACCTTCCTTGCGGGACGCCATCGCTGCCTTCGGCGAGTCGCTCGACGCGTGCCGTGCCGCGGAGGACCAGCTTCGCAAGGTGCTCACAAGCGCAGGGTGGATCGAATGACAGCGCCCGAGCGCCGGCTCAGCCAGCAGGAGCTCGAGAGTTATCTCTGGGGCGCGGCGACGTTGCTGCGGGGCCTCGTCGACGCGAGCGACTACAAGCAGTACGTGTTCCCGCTCATCTTCTTCAAGCGCCTTTCGGATGTCTGGGAGGAGGAACATGCTCAGGCGCTGAGCGACACGGCTGACGACGACTACGCCACGGCACTCGCAAACGACCGGTTCCAGATCCCGCCCGGAGCGCACTGGCCCGACGTGCGGGACATCTCGAAGGACGTGGGCCGCGCGCTGCTCACGGCGTTCCGCTCGATCGAGCAGGCCAACCCTGAGCGTCTCGGCGGCGTCTTCGGCAACGCGCCCTGGACGGACAAGGCGCAGTTGCCGGACGAAACGCTCAAGAACCTGATCGAGCACTTCTCAAGGCATACGTTATCGCTCGCGCTTATCCCCGAAGATGAGCTTGGCAACGGCTACGAGTATCTCATCAAGCAGTTCGCCGACGACAGCGGTCACACAGCGCAGGAGTTCTATACCAACAGGACCGTCGTGCATCTGATGACTCAGATGCTCGAGCCGGCCCCGGGCGAACGGGTCTACGACCCTACATGCGGCACCGGGGGCATGTTGATCTCGGCGCTCGCCGATGTGAAGAGTCGCGGTGGAGACCACCGGACGATCGGCCTTTTCGGTCAGGAGCTGATCGGCATCACGGCCGCCATCGCCCGCATGAATCTCGTGCTGCATGGCGTCGAGGACTTCCACATCGTCACCGGCAACACGCTCTCGAATCCGGCGTTCCTCGAGGGGGATCGCCTGAAGGCCTTCGACGTTGTACTCGCCAACCCGCCGTACTCCATCAAGAAGTGGAACCGCGAGAGCTGGCAGCACGACCCGTGGGGACGGAACTTCCTAGGTACCCCTCCCCAGGGACGGGCCGACTACGCGTTCCTGCAGCACATCCTCAAAAGCCTCGATCCTGCGACCGGTCGATGCGCCGTCCTCTTTCCGCACGGGGTCCTCTTCCGCCAGGAGGAGGTGGAGATGCGGAGGAAACTCATCGAGAGCGACCTGCTGGAGTGCGTGCTCGGTCTCGGTCCAAACCTCTTCTACAACTCCCCAATGGAGGCGTGCATCGTCGTCTGTCGCGCCGCGAAGCCGATGGAACGCCGCGGCAAGGTGCTGTTCATCAACGCGATCAACGAGGTGACACGGGAAAACGCGCAGAGCCTCCTCAGGCCCGCGCACCAGGACCGCATCATTTCCGCGTACCGCGCCTTCCGCAGCGAGACGGGCTTCGCGGCGGTAGTCGATGCCGACCAGGTACTCGCGCGCGACGCGAACCTGTCGATTCCTCTCTACGTACGCGGCGTGCGTCGTGGCCCAGACGGAGCAGGATCGACGCTCTCGGAGGCCTGGGACGCGTTCGAGAAGGACGGTCCGCCTTTCTGGAGGCAGATGAACGACCTGACCGACCTATTGCGGGACGTAGTCGCGGAGTCCGAACGTGGCTGAGGTGATTGGCTCGACAACGGCCGCATTCGGTGACGTCGTGCGCCTCAGCAAGGAACG
>Ga0184623_10000933_pt1 | contig 12714 bp, 16 predicted proteins | sample PLM1_100_b1_FD_133138 | JGI IMG/M metagenome (GOLD analysis project Ga0184623, IMG submission 133138) | Groundwater sediment microbial communities from an aquifer in East River, Colorado, USA - PLM1_100_b1 | ecosystem: Environmental > Terrestrial > Soil > Riparian zone | place: USA: East River...
AAGCCGCCGCCGAGGGACACACGGGTCCCATCATCCTGGTGCTGCTGGTCATTGCCATCGCCATGGCCGTGGTCGGCTGCATCGGCCTGGCCTCGACGATGAGCGCCAACATCCTCGAGCGGACCCGCGAGTTCGGTGTCATGCACGCCATCGGGGCACGCCCCAAGGATGTGCGGCACATCGTCGTCGCCGAAGGCGTCTTCCTTGCCCTCGCCAGCTGCCTGGTGGCGGTCATCCCGACGCTGGGACTCACCGCAGTCATGGGCGCCGGGCTCGGCAACCTGTTCATGGACGCGCCCCTGCCCTACCGGATCTCCATCCTCGCCGCCGGCATCTGGACCGCACTCGTCATCCTCGGGGCCGTACTCGCCACCGAAGCAGCAGCAACCCGCGCCTCCCGCCTCACCGTCCGCGAAGCCCTCACCTACCTCTGACGGCACGTGAGATGGTCAGGCACACCATCCCTGACAGCGTGGGCCAGCCACTCCTGACCTGCGAACGCCAACGCCGCGTCACGTGCGTAGCGCCTGTCGGCTGCCGCTCACGCTAACGTGGCGGTTGAGCGAGGGTGTCTCCTGTGCGAGAGGACCTCCGCCGCCACAGCCACACCCCCACCGCCTGTCCGACGACCACCGCGATCACGGTGAAGATGAGCAGGCGCGTAAAGGGGGATGTCATCCGCAACAGCGCCCCGTAGAAGAACGCATGCAAGATGACCAGCGCGAACAAGGTGTAGTTCAGGCGCTGGAGGTCCCTCCAGGTCCTGGCTTTGAGTTCCCGCAGGGCGCCGTCGGTGGAAAGAGCGAACAACACCACCACGATCACCAGCGCGGCAAGCCCGGTCCAGTTCCCCAGGCCACGGCTATTGAGCAACGGCCTGCCAGCGCGGACGAAGAAGTCGAGGATCTGTCCTCTGCCATCCACACCGAATCCGAGGATTACGTGCACGACGCTGGCAATGGCCGTCCACGTGCCCACATCACGGCGCAGATAGTTCGAAACGGGATTCCGCCTGCGGAGAAGGAGGTTGGCCGGCCCGATGAGGAGCGTGAGCCCGAGGAGCCCGAGGGCGAGGTAGCCGGTGGCGACGGTGGACCGCTGGATGAAGCTCGCTTCCATCTCCATTATTTCCATCCCCATCCCGCGGGATCGGGGAAACGTGCCACTGGAGATGTCCGCCAGGCCGTGGTACCTGGTGGCGTCGAAGGTCGGGAGACCAATGAACAGGACAAGGACCACGGCGCTCGCCAGGGCGAGTGGCACATGGTGGAGGAGCAGGCGACGACGCCAGTCGCGGCTGGTGCCCAGCGGTTTCGACGATCGGGTGGGGCCTTGCGTACTCATGCTTGACCTCAACTTCACTTGTTCGACTCAAATCCCACTCGGCCGACCGCGCTGCCGACCGCGCCGACCCAGCCGACCGTAGAAGTGATATGCACGGTGACCACGAATGTGCCCGTGGTGGGGTGTCATGGTCATAGCTGTTGCAGCTCCGATGGCTAGTGGGCCCGAACGCCATCGGGCGGTGCGTGTCCACCAGGGACACCGGACTCTGTGACACTGGAGTGCGGTGTGCCACCGGAGGGTGTCTGGCGACCGGGGCCGTGGTCACCGATGCGGCTGCCGCCCAGCAATATCGAGCTGATAACCATCCCGATTAGGACGAGGATGGTGATTGCAGACACTCTCACCCAGATGGGTATGCTGGTCATCCATCCGCGGTTAGCCATCAGCGTGTCCTCCTCTGTCGCGCGTGGTTGTCAAGGTCGTCACGACAGCAACAGCCGCTTGCGTGTCATGCGCACCAGTTCACCAAGTAGGGCGTTAGAGCAGCGCTAGGGAATTGCCTAACAGCCCTCTAACGCCACCGGCGGGCATGATGGTGGGCGTGCGGGTACTGGTGGTGGAAGACGAACGGCTGTTGGCCGACACGATCACCCACGGGCTGCGCAAACACGCCATGGCCGTCGACGTGACCTACGACGGTGATGCCGCGCTGGAGCACCTGGCGGTCAACGACTACGACGTCGTTGTCCTGGACCGTGATCTTCCACGGGTGTCCGGCGACCAGGTATGTGCCACGCTGGTGGAATCGGGAACCGACACCCGGATCCTGATGCTCACCGCCGCCACCGCGGTCACCCAACGAGTGACCGGCCTCGGCCTGGGCGCCGACGACTATCTCACCAAACCGTTCGCCTTCGCCGAGCTCATCGCCCGCATCCAGGCCCTGGGCAGGCGGGCCCGGCCGGCCGCCCCGCCGGTGCTCGAACGCGCCGGCATTCGCCTCGACCCGCACCGCCGCGCGGTTATACGCGACGGCGAGCCCGTGCCGTTGTCCCGCAAGGAATTCGCCGTTCTCGCCGAACTGCTGCGCGCCGACGGCGGCGTGGTCTCCGCCGAGCTGCTTCTGGAAAAGGTGTGGGACGAGCACACCGATCCCTTCACCGGCGTCGTCCGGTTCACCATCATGATGGTGCGTCGTAAGCTGGGCGACCCGCCGATCATCGAGACCGTCCCCGGCGTGGGATACCGCATCCCATGACACGCTGGTGGCAGTCCACGATCCGGGTCCGGCTCACGCTGCTGTATGCCGGGGCGTTCTTCCTCGCCGGCGCGGCGCTCATCGCCCTCACCTACGTCTACCTCGGACAATCGCTCGACCGGCAAGTGGCCGCACGGGTCGGCGATACCGAGCAGCACATAGCGAGCTTCCTAAGCGAGGCGGACACACACGACAGTCCACGCACGCGCGCGCAGCTGCACGACGCGCTCAGTACCCAGTTCGAGCAAGACCGCAACGACACGCTGCGTGCGATGCTGATCTGGTCACTGGCCTCGCTCGGTGTCGTCGGTGTCGTCGCCGGTGGCTTTGGATGGCTGCTGGCCGGCAGGGCACTGCGCCCCCTGCAGCAGATCACCGCGACCGCACGCCGCGTCGCCGACCGCAGCCTGCACGAACGCATCGCGCTCGACGGGCCCGATGACGAGATCAAAGACCTCGCCGACACCTTCGACGCCATGCTGGAGCGGCTAGACCAATCCTTCGACGGCCAACGCCGGTTCGTCGCCAACGCCTCCCATGAGCTGCGCACACCGTTGACGATCAACCGCGCGCTGATCGAAGTCGCGCTCGACACCCCGAATCCCCCGGAATCGATGCGACAACTTGGCGCCACGCTCCTCGCGGTCAACCACCGCCACGAACGCCTCATCGACGGCCTGCTCGTGCTCGCCAGCAGCGAGCAACGCCTCACCGAGCACGGTCGGGTCGACCTTGCTGACATCGCTCGGCACGTCGCCACCACATCTGACGACGCGGCACGCGAGGCCGGGGTCGAGATCCGCGCCACCATCGCACCGGCCCCCGTGGACGGCGACCCACTGCTGCTGGAACGCCTCGCGCAGAACCTGCTCGACAACGCCATCCGCTACAACATCACCGAGCACGGCTGGGTCTCGATCACCACCGGCTCTGCAGACGGCAACGCCTACCTCACCGTGGAAAACACCGGCCCCACGGTGCCCGGCTATGACGTCCACGGACTGTTCGAACCGTTCCGCAGACTGGCTTCGGCCGACCGGCTCGCCGATTCCGGCCGAGCCTCGCCCAGCCGCGGAGCAGGGCTCGGCCTGTCTATCGTGCGTTCGATTGCCCACGCCCACCACGGTGAGGTACACGCCAACTCTAGGCCCGACGGTGGTCTGTCCGTACACGTACGAATCCCCACCACGACGCGACCAGTCAGCGAACACGCCGGCGAGCACGCCGACTGAGCACCCAGGCCTCAGCGGCGCAAAGCCAGGCCGAAGTGTCAGGTGGAACCCGTGTCGAGCTTGACCTCGCCTTACAGCAGGAGATACGACCAGAACAGCCGGGTCACGCGGCGCTGGTGCTCGGCGGTCAGCGTACGGTGCTCGTGCCGTAGATGCAGCGACTCATACTCGGCCTCGACCAAGCGAACCCCGTCCTGACCTTGATGAGGCAACGACCGGCATGGCAGCGCAATCAACGCGGGACCGACGACCGCCGGCGAACACCTCGTGGATCTCGGCCCTCTGTGCGCAGCCGCATCCACGGTGCTGAGATGCCGGGACTATGGGAGCTGTCATCCGGCGCGCCCGCATCGAGGTCACCTACGCCGACAGTCATGATCCATCAGTTCGTACGCCATAGCCTCGGCTCCAGCCCAGGTCTACCCTCACGAACTACATTCACGACGGGCGCTGTGCTGACCCCGGCTCTCATGGCACGGGTGCTGTGGTGTGCCAGCAGTACACCTGCGACGGCGACCAGCCCGCGGCTCCGAGCAGGGTGCCGGTCAGGGCGTAGAGCGTCGCTGCCAACGGCCCGAACAGCAATCCGGCGAGCACGGCGATCCAAGCCCGCGGAAAGACGAACACCGCGAGCACCGCGATGCCGGCGACCGCGGCCGGCGGCGCCCAGCCGCCGGCGGCGGCCAACCAACCCCGGACCTCCTCCGGGGCGGGCGGTCCGGTCACGGCCGCAACAAGTAACGCTGGGACCACGAGGACGATCACCACGACGGCCCCGGCAGTGAGGGCGTCCGGCACGTAGGCGCCCTCACGGGCGTCGAGGACGACCGTCTGCCGGCCGCCTTCCACGCGCACCCGTCCTTGGCTGTCCGCCGCGGTGGCCTGCGCGCCGCGGGACGAGGCGCCGAGGGCTTCCCAGGCCCGGCCGGCGGTGACGGGCGAACCGGCCACCGCGAGGCCGGTGTTCACGGTGACCAGGCCCACCACGAGGACTACGACACCGGTCGCGATCGCCAACCGTCCCTTGAGGCCAGTCGCGGCGCGGCGGGCCGCGTAGCCGAGCACCGCGAACAGCGGCGCGGTGCCGAGGACGAACACCGCCATCGTCGCGGCACCGACGAGCGGGGATCCGCTGGCGACCGCGAGCAGTTCGACGCTGAGCGTCACCCCGCACGGGATGAGCACGGTCGCTACGCCAAGCACGGCCGGCGCGAACGCGGAGGACGAGCGGGCGCGGGCGCGCACCAGCCGGGTCCAGGCCGCTGGCGGTTCGATGGTGAACCGCCGGAACCCGGGGACACCGAGCTGCGCCAGCGCCAGCATAACCATCAGCACGCCGGCCGTGATCTGTGCGGCGGCGCGGGTGCCGGAGCCGAATTGGACTGCTCCACCGAGCGCGCCGAGAGCGGCCCCGAGCACCGTGTGCGAGACGAGCTTGCCGGCGAGGAACCCGCTGACCGGGGCCAGGTCATCGGCGAGCACTTCGCGGGCAGGCCGGGGCGGCTCCGGGCGCTTCGCGCTCTTCCGCGCCGCCGGTCTGGCTGAACCGCGCTGCTGGCTAGTGGAGGAGCCGGCTGGCTGCGCCGCGGTGTCGCGTTGGCGGGCGACGAGGCCGGCAAGTAAGCCGCCTTGGACCGCGGCGCAGCTCGCGCCGCCAGCGAGCAGACCGGTGAGAAAAACACTGGTGACGCTCACGTCGTGGGCGTCGGGGATCCGGTCACTGGGTACGCGGGTCGAGGTTGTCGATGTTGAACCACCCGAACGGGCCCCAGTCGAGGTTGCGCAGCACGGTCGTGAAGACCAGGAAGAAGACCGCGTAGCCGATCCACATTGCCTTCGACAGCCGCAGCGCCGGGAGCTGCACGCCGAAGCGGCCGAGCGTCCAGCGCAGCCAGGCGTAGGCCAGCACCGGCACCGCGAGCAGGGCCGGCAGGTGGTGCCGTGCCGCCTCGACGAGATTGCCGTGGATGAGGTAGTAGAACATCCGGGTGCCGCCGCAGCCGGGTCCGTTGATCCCGGTGGCCGCGTGCCACACACACGGACCGGTCGGGTCCACGGTGCGGTCGGTCGGGTCGAAGCGCAGCACGAACCACGCCGCGGCGGCGAACGGGCTGAGGACCGCGAGCGGCGCCAGTAGGCGCAGCCGCTCCCGGAGCCGGGCGAACCTGCCAGGTTCAACAGGCGCTGTCGGTGCCACTGCGCCGGGCATGCCAAGGCAGGAGGCGGCTGGTGAGCGCCCTGCGAACCCGCGACGCCTGGAGGTGAGGACATGCTCAGCGGTCTCCCTTGCGGCCGGCAGCACCATACTAACCTGCATAGTAACCAGCCCAAGCTGCCACGTGGCGGTGGTGAGCGCCAGCCCTACTGACTGGTCACGCGGTACCGGTGACCACTCGACCCTCCGCCACGTGAACCTGGACCTTCGTAAGCGGTCGCACCGCCGGACCGTTGAGCACCGCGCCCGTGGACACGTCGAACGCCGAACCGTGGCAGGGGCAGGTGAGCCGGGCACCGTCGGGCACAACCGCGCATTGTTGGTGGGTGCAGGCGGCGCTGTAGGCCGCGACCACGCCGGCAGAGGGTTGGGCCACGACGATCGGGCCCCGTTCCGGGTGATCCACTCGCACAGCACCGCCGACCGGCACCGCGGCCAGCTCCGCAAGTACGACGCCCTGCAGACCTGCCGCGTTCGGATCCACCTCCGTCTGCGTGCCGCCGGAGCCACACCCGGTCAGGACTGCGCCAGCGGTGACTACCCCGAGGCTCAACGCGCCGCGCCGGGACAGGGTGCTCTCCACAGCAAAAGGGTCCTGCTCAGGTGCCGACATGCGGCCTCCAGCCTCTGGGGCGATCTACTAGAAGTCATCGTAGATACCCGCCACCACTGTTGCGCAGAGCCGACCTACGGTGTGAACCGCAGGTTGCCGACCATGGCGAGTGGCTCCGCTGACGAGGCGAAGCACCGCCGTGGCCGTACGCGGGCTCTGCTCCGCCGCCCCGGCTACCGGCAGCTCTGGGTGGCGCGCACCGTGTCGCAAACGGGGTGATGCGTTCAACACCGTGGCGCCGCTGCTCACCGACTCCGTCGGCGCTGTCTACGCCGTCGCCTTCGGCATGTCCGCCGCGGCGGTCTTTTCCAGCCCGGCCGCTGGCGCGCTGCTGCCCCAGCTGGTCACCGAAGACGAACTCGTCGCGGCCAACAGCGGGATCTGGACCGGCGGTGCTGTCGCAGATCGTGGTCGCCCCGACAGGTGGCGCCGTGGTCCTCGCCTACGGCTACGGACCCGCGTTCCTTCTCAACGCCGCCAGTTTCCACGTCTCCGCGCTCGTCCTCACCTGGCTACGTGCCGCGTCCCCGTTCACCGCACACCACACCAAGCAGTCCTGGTCAGCACAGGCCCGGGGCGGAGCGCAGCTGATCGTTCGGCACCGGCTGCTCCGCGCCCTGGCCGCCGGGCAATTCCTCGCCGCGTTGTCCGCCTGCGCCATCAGCGCCCTACTCGTCGTCCTCGCCCAACAACAGCTCGGGCTCGAGGCCCGCGACTACGGCCTCATGCTCGCCTCCATCGGCGCCTCCATCGCCGCCGGCCCGCTGCTTCTCGCCTGGCTCGTGCACAACCCCCGCCGGCCCGCGTTCGTCTTCGGCCCCCACCTGCTCCGCGCCGCCGTCGACGCGGTCCTCGCCAACATCCGCATCCCGGCCGTCGCCATCGGCGGCTCGCCGCGACACCCTCGGCATCACCGCCGTCTACGCCCTCGGCGCGGCTCTGCTCCTTGCCGCAGCCGCCATCGGGTGGACCGGCCTGCGCAATCTAGCCCGGGGCGCCGAGCAGTCAGCACGGCGGACTGCACCCATGTAGGGCAGGTACGCGCTGGTGATGCTGTCAATCCTCACCACGTCGCCGGGACGGCGACCTGCGCCCACGCGCGCAGGGTGAGACCGGAGCGGTCGAACGAGCCTGGGCCGCCGGCGTCCCACTCGTACGGCTTGCCGAGTTCCGCGTAAGCGAGCTTGACCCGGACCCGCGCCCACCCAGCGGCGGGTGCGGAGCTGTTCATTGTGCTTTGGCCTGCCCGGCGACATCCGCTTGATCTGCGCCGGCGCCGGCGCCTGCGCCGCGGCGAGCTGCTTCTTCGCGTCACGAGGTGGCGGGGCGCGTGGTCCTGCGGAACAGCAGGATGGCGGCGACTAGGAGCGCGGCGAACCAGGCGAGGGCGATGATCAGCGCGCCGATTTCGTCGAAGCTGGCGGTCAGTGCGCCGTCCATGACGAGGCGGGTGCTGCCGTAGCCGGGCAGGTACTGGGCCCAGGTGGCGGGTTCGGCGCGCAGCATGGGGCTCTGCCCGATGCCGATGTCGAGGAACGGGATCAGGAAGGCGATGAACACGCCGCTGACCCGGCCGAATAGTGGTCCGATGAGGACGCCGAGTAGTCCGTAGGTGAGGGCGAGCAGGGTATTGGCGGCGGCGTACAGGCCCCGCTGGTGGGCGTCGAACACGGTGGCGGTGACGGCGAGCGAGGCCGCTGTGGCCACTAGCGCGGCGAGTGCGACAACGGTGAGCCGGGCGGCGAGCAGGACGCCGGTGCGCAGCCCGGCGAGCGCGAGCCGCTGGTCGCCGGTGCGGATGTCCAGCACGAGGAAGAGGCCGGCGAGGGTGGCCAGTGAGGCGATGGCGATGGGTGCCATGGTGCCGGCGTGGATGTGGGCGGGGTCGAGCATCTCGGTGACTCGTCGGCCGTTCTCGGCCAGGACGACCGGGGTGTGCCCGCGCGGTGTGATGGCGTCGGAGAGCCAGATGAACACGGCCGGGACGACGACGAGCAGGACCGCCAGGACGGGGTTGCGGCGCCAGTCGCGCAGCCCCATGCCGGTCGCGCCGACGAGTTGGTCGGCGACCGAACCGGGCGTGGCGTGCCATCGTCTCGCTTGGGCTACCCGGGTGGTGGCGGCGACCACGGTGAAGGCGGCGGCGACGGCGCCGACGGTCCAGATCAGTGCCCAGCCGAGGTCGCTGATGCGGCCGCCGTGGCGGGAAGGTAGGTCGACCATCCACAGCGAGACGAAGTGGGTGGGCAGGCCGCGGGTGGCGGCCCGGTCCGGGGCGGTGAGGGTCGGGCCGAAGAATACGTCGAGGATCCATACGAACAGGATCAGCACGGTGCCGTTGACCGGATTTCGGACCGCCGCACCGACGATGGCGCCGATCGCGAGGTAGATGGCGGCGAACATCAGGGTGCCGGCGGCCACCCGGGCCGGGGTGTCGATCCCGGTGCGGAGCGCGAGGGCGACCAGCGCGGCGGCGCTGGCCACCGCGGCCAGGGTGAGCCCGGTGAGTAGCCGGGCGGTGACCAGGCGGGCGGCGGGCAGGCCGGAGATGACCAGTCGCCGGTCGACGTCTTGGGCGGCGGAGATCTGGAAGTACATCGCGACGCCGGCGAGGAACCCTGCCGCCCATCCGGCGGTGAGCGTCTCGACGGCCGGGCCGCCGCTGGCCCCGCCGAGCAGTTGGGCGGCGTCCGCCAGCGAGGGGGCGGCCACCACGACGAGCACCACCGGTATGAGGAGAAGGACCAGCAGGTTGACCGGGTTGCGGGCGTAGTCGGCCAGGAACCTGCGCACGAACAGCGCGGTGGTCATCGCGGCACCGCCTGCCCGTCGCGGACTTCGACGATGCGGTCGAAGCGGTCCTCGTCGACGACGAAGTGGCTGATGATCAGCACGGTGCGCCCGGCGGAGCGCCGCTGCGCGACCAGGGTCCAGAACTTCTGGTAGGTGTCCCAGTCGAAGCCCGCGTACGGCTCGTCGAGCAGCAGCAGGTCCGGGTCGGCCAGCAGCGCCAACCCGAGGTTGAGCTTCGCGAGGGTGCCGCCTGAGAGCTGGTCGGCCCGCGTGCCCGCGTACCGTTCGAAGCCGAGTGCAGCGTAGAGGTCGCGCCTGGCCGACCGTTCGTCGGCCACCGAGATGCCGTAGGCGTGGCCGAAAAGCTCGAAGTGCTCGTCGCAGGTGAGTCGCCCGTACACTTGCGGCTCCTGCGGGCGGTAGCCCAGCCGTCCATGGTGGGTGACGGTGCCGGCATCGGCCGCCAGCGCGCCGACCAGGATCTTCATCAGCGTGGACTTGCCGGAACCGTTCTCGCCGACCAGCCCGACCACCTCGCCGGGGTGCAGCGCCAGGTCCACGCCGCGCAGCACCGGCCGCGGGCGACGCAGCGGCCAGACGCCGCGGCGGTAGGACTTCTCGATCCCGTGTGCGGTCAGCACCGGCTCGGTGCTCGCCTCGCCGGTGACCGCCGTGGCGGCCGCGATTGTCGGGGTGGTGCTCATGGAGGCCTCCGGTGTGGTGTGGTTCATGGCGCGACCCAGGTAGCGACGGCCTCGGCAGGTAGGCCAGTGATGCGCAGTTCGAGGCTGGCGCCGACGGGTACGGCAGTGGCGAAGCGCAGCGTTCCTTCGCGGTGGTGTCCGCCCGGCCCGGTCCCCTCCCAGGTGCCCGCGTCCGCGAGGCGCCCGTTGACGCGCAGCTGCGCCGCACGGGCAAGGTCGAGGTCCAGCGCCACGGCGTGGGTGTCCAGCTCAACACGGAACCGGGCACCGGAGGCTCCGAGCGTCAGCGCGGTCATTCGTACCTCGACCGCGCCGGCCTGCACCGTACGGCTGCCGAAGCCGGCCGGTTCCGGCTCACCGCCGCGGGCAAGCTGCACCGCTACTGTCGCCACCACCGCCAGCACGGCCGCGAGCGTGAACAGGACGAGGGTGCGCGGGCGCTGAAGCGCATCGGTCACCTCCGGTCACCTCCCGACCAGCACTGGCAGTGGGGTGCGGCGCAGGCGCCTGGCCGCGACAAGGACGCCGACGGCATTGATGGCGATGCCGGCCAGCATGATCGGCAGCCGGTAGCTGGTGAGGAACACCGCGGCGCCGGACGCGCCGAGCACCGGCGCGAGGTCGGCGACATGGTGGGCACAGCAGGCGACCATGCCCACCGCGGAGGCACCGCCGCCTGTACCGGCCGCGGCCCGCACGGCGCCGTGCAGCCGCCGCCGGCGGCGCAGCTCGACGTAGAGTCCGACCTGCGCGCCGAAGCCAGCGAGGATCATCGCCAACCATGGCCAGTCCGACGCGGCCTGCTGGCCGAGGTGGACCAGGCCGCCGACCCCGCCGACCACGGCGGCGTAGAACAGCGCGAGGCCAGCCGCGGCGAGGCCGCCCGCGCGGAGGCTGGTACGGCTCATCGGGCCCTCCCGGTCATGTCGGTGCGGGTCGGGGAGCGCGTTGCGTCGCCGCCGGGCGGGGCGGGCCGCCGGCGCGGTACGAAGGCCGGGGTGCGTGCCGCGTACCGGTACCACCCGTCGCCGAAGTGGGCGGCGACCTCGCGTTCCTCGGAGCGGGCCAGCCGCCGGTAGACGAGGAACAGGATCGGGAACATCACCAGGGTCGGGATGGTCGGCCACTGCAGCAGGAAGCCGATCATGACGAGGAGGAAACCGTCGTACTGCGGGTGCCGTACCCACGCGTAGGGACCGGTCGTCGCGAGGCGGTCGTGCTGTGCGGCCTCGTGGAGTACCTGCCACGCGGCGGCGATCAGCCAGAACCCGCCGCCGATGAACACGTAGCTGGCCAGGTGGAACGGGCTCAAGTGCGGGTCGCCGGTCCAGCCGATCAGGTCGTTCCACAGATGCCCGCCGGCGTGGGTCGCGCGCAGCGACGGAAACACCGAGCCGAGCCAGCCTGACAGCAGATACACCGTCAAGGGCACGCCATACATCTCGGTGAACAGGGCCACCAGAAACGCCCAGAACCCGCCCAATCGCCCGCCAGTCCCACGCGGTGCGCGGATGGAAGAAGCTAGGCGCGAACACCGCGAACAGCGCGGTATTGAGGATCACCAGCGGCCACAGGCCGTACGCGCTATCCGCCACGACAACTCCCCATAGATCGGCCGCGCTCACCACGGTTGAGGTGCACGTTCGCGGGAGGACTCCCGCCTCCAGCGTCGGACGGCAACGGCCATTCAGCCAGGGACCTACGACCCTGCATAGGAGACCCGCCCTGCCCGCTGCGGCCGGATCACGCGACGGTGAACTCAGCGGAATCGGCGCGCGGAGATCACCGGAGGTACGCGATGCACTGGGACTACGACGGCGGCTGGGGCTGGGGAGCCTGGCTGGCGATGACCCTGACCATGGTTGTCTTCTGGGGCGGGCTGGCGACGGTCATCGTCCTGATGCTGCGCCGCGCGGTGGCCCCCGGCCCTCGCGTGGACACGAGCGCTGCCATCCTCGCCGAGCGTTTCGCGCGGGGCGAGATCGACGAGGCCGAGTACGAGCGACGCCGCCAGGTGCTGCGCCTGTGACGACCGGCTTGAGCACCGTCTTGGGAGGTTCGCGATGAAGGACAGGAACTACGGGTTCTCTGCGCTTGCGGTGGCCATTCTGGTCGTCGGAGCGTTGTGGCTGGGGCTGCCCGTCTCCACGCTCGGCCTGCTCGCGATCGTTCTCGTCTGCCCGCTGATGATGCTCTTCATGATGAAGGGCATGCACAGCGGCGACAGCCATGGCCAGCCCGGTTCGAAGTCGAGCGACAGCGAGCACGACAGCACCAATCGCTGACGCCGCCGGCAGCCTGCCGCGGTGGGTAGGAACCGCGGCAGGAGCTTATGTTCATTGCACCCACGCACGAGCCGGGAGGAGCTACTTGTGACGGAGCACCCGAAGGATCGCAGTACGGCGGTGCTCGATGTGCGCGGCCTGCAGTGGGCGTCCGAGCAGGCCGTGGTGGCGGCGGTACTGGGCCGCCGTCCGGGCGTCCTGGATGTCGAGGTCAACCCGGTCGGGCAGACGGCGACCGTGGTGTTCGACCCGCGGCGGACCTCGCTGGCGGAGTTGCGCGGCTGGGTCGAGGAGTGCGGTTACCACTGCGCCGGCCAGTCGGTGCCC
>Ga0184623_10000934_pt1 | contig 12714 bp, 10 predicted proteins | sample PLM1_100_b1_FD_133138 | JGI IMG/M metagenome (GOLD analysis project Ga0184623, IMG submission 133138) | Groundwater sediment microbial communities from an aquifer in East River, Colorado, USA - PLM1_100_b1 | ecosystem: Environmental > Terrestrial > Soil > Riparian zone | place: USA: East River...
CGCGATCCTTGGTGACCTCCAACCGGCCGCCTCGCACGCCGACGTAGGCGCCCGGTTCAGTCACGTAGACGGGGCGCTGATCGTGGTCTCGCGGGATGATCCGGCGCGGTTCCTGGTCGGTACGCGCCAGCAGGAGGTTGGTCTCGTCAGGCAGACATAGCCCGACGAGCGAGCAGCGGGGACACTTCGGACTGTCGACCAGTGGAAGCGGTGGCGAGGTTCGAGTGGAGGCGGCCCGAGCATCGGCAACGAGCGCGAGCGCGTCAGCCAGTTGCGGCTCGTCGAACTCAACCCGGACGCGTTGGCGTGCCTGCGCGTAGGAGCCCTCGCCGTGATCGCTTCGGTAGCTGTTATAGCGTAGTAAGAGCCACTGCAGGCGGACCTGGACGCTGTCGCTTGGCCACGGCGTGCCATCCGGCTGCGGTCGGCCCTTCTTGAAATCGACTGGGATGACCGCGCCGCCGTCGCCCTCGATCAGATCGAGCTTTGCGACGACCCCGATCCTGGGCGAGCTGAGCATCACCGAGCGCGCGGCGCGCAGTTCGCCGTCCTCGGGTAGCGGCGCCGCGCCGGTCTCGGTGTCAACGGCCCGGTGGACGTGCCGGCCCTCGACGGTGTCGTCGCTGTCGGCGAAGCGCCCGTCCACCCACTCCAGGTAGAACAGCCGCGGGCAGTAGACGTACTCGTTGACCATCCGAGCCGGCATCAGTTCGCCAGTCCGTCGACTCCCGTCACGGCCCGCCCCCTTGACTTGCTGCTCCGGCGAGAAGCAGTCGCTACCTCATGGTGAACCTGCGGCGACGGGCCGGAACAGTCCGAGACCGAAGTGGCTGAGGTACCCGAGCAGGATCGGTCCGGTCACCGGCTGGGCGAACGTGATATCGAGAAGGGCACCGGGGCGGGAGGCCGCCCCGGCGGCGGCGTTGCCAGCGAGCCGTTTCGACGGCCGGTGCCGGATGAAACCGCGCCAGTTTTGGTCGTCGCGAATATCCACAGTCGCCGGCTCCGGCAGGCCGCGGTGGCTCAGTTCGCGTCGTACCTCCTGGTTGAGGAAGCTGGACCAGTCCTGTTTGGGGTGCCGCGGCGGGGCGAACGGTGTTGCCGAGCGCCAGGCGGTGGCGGGGCCGACCAGGTCATTGAGGACGACCGCCGCATCTCCGTAGGCCGCAAGGCGGATCTCCACTGTGCCCGGACCGGGAGCCCTCTCAGGCGCCCACAGCCGGCGGCAGCGGGCGAGGGCGTTGAACTCGTCGTCGCCAAGTCCACCGGATGCCCAGACGGCGACCTCGGCGATCCGGCGGTCGTCATCAGCGAGAGCGAGATAGTGGGCGTGGTGATGCCCGTCGAGCGTTCCCGTCGCGGAACGCCCGACGAGTAGGCTGTGCGCAGGTTGGTGACCGCGGAGCTGGTTCAGATTGCGGACGGCCGCGGATCGAAGCCGGTCGGTGAGCGCGACCGCGTCGGTCTCCCGCGGTAGCGCTGGTGCGATCACGGTGAACCGCGCGGCGACTACCGGACCGCGGGCCGCCGAACGCGGACGGCGTGCGGGCGCATGTTCCGGCGGCCGTTCGTACGCGACGAACCGGGTTCCCGGCGGGAACAGCAACTTTTTGTCCCGTACGTCGACTGGCCGCAGCACCAACGCCGCCGGGTCGAGAGGCAGCTCGGGGGCGAGCAGGGTCACCACCTGAGTCGTGGCGGGAATCGACTCGCCGATGTCGAGCGGGCCGCAGAGCCTATGGGCAGCAGACGCAGCCCAGTCATCGTCCAGCCTGGCTTCGCAGAGGCTGTCCGCTCGGCCAAGATACGGAAGCGAGTTCGCGAGCCGCTCCAGTGCCTTGCGTTCCTCGGGCGGTAGGTCGAACGGCCAGCGGATACCTAGTTCTCCGCCCTGTGCGAGGACGGCGAACGCGTCGATAGTGCGGTCTGTGCTCGGTGTGCCGGTCCGGTGTTTCGTGTCGGGGTAGTAGTGCCGGGTGTGCGCCAGCCGGTAGGGCGGGACGAGATAGCTCGGCGGTTCGGCGAGGCGGCCAAGCAGCCCGTGCACAACCTCTTCCTCAAGTTCGGGCGCGCGGGTCCGCCACACGGCGTACAGCGCGCGGAGCAGGCGCCACGGCGCGGGCGGCAATTCCACCTGCCCCTCGTTGACGTGCCGCCCCCATGGTGTCGCGTGATAGCGACCCCAGGGGAAACGGACGACGAGCGTGGTGGCCACGGCTATCCCTTCCAGGCGACGGTGATAGGCCCGCCAGCGCCCAGTGAGTCGCCCGCCTCTCCGATCAGTTCTCGGATCCTCGCGGCGAGTTCGTCCGCACCGGGCAACGGCGATCCGGAGCGGACCACGGCGTCTGCCACGACTTCGAGGTCGCAGGCGGTCCGCAGCCGCAGCCCGCGGGAGAGCAGCGTGCGGATCTCCCACAGCGCCACCGACTCCAGCAACTCCGTCGCTGCGGGCGGAAGGCCGTAAGAGCGCAGCAGCTCGACGTCGACCGCGAAAGAGGCGACGATGCGCCGCGCGGTCCACTCCACCCGGGAGAACGGAACCGAGCCGTATCCCTCAGCGGTGCCGCCGCCCTCTCCGTCCTTGTCGAGCTGGTGCCGTACGTGGTCGCTCTTCCGCCCACCGGAGACCACCCGGCGAACGTCATGCGCCTCGATCACCGCCGAGACCGCACGGGGGAACTTCGGCTGGCCAAGCCAGCTCTTCTGACTGAAGAAGACTCCGTGGATCAGGCAGAACGGGTCAAGCGCCAACACGGCTTCTGCCATGCGCCGATAGTCGAGCGGGGAGTCCTTCGCCAGGCCGAGCCGGTCACCGATCACCTTCTCCATATCCTGTCCGTCAAGCTTCGCGGTCCGGACGAACGGCGATGCCAACCGGTGCGCCTCCAACCGGCTGGAGGTCAGGAAATCCTCGGTACCTGCGCGAACCACGCGGACGTAGGGCAGCCCGTCGACCTCGGTAGCGGGAGCGGCGGCGCCACGGTCCCACGCGGTGGCCTCGAGCCTGTTGGCCATCGACTGCACCGACTCGACCAGCAGCGCCGGAGTGGTCCCGTCCTCGTCCCAGCGGTCGAAGGTGGCCGCGCCGAGGTCGGGAAAACCCGTCGGCTGAAACGTGCTACCCAACAACGGACGGAGTTCGACGTCGTAGACGTGCCGGGAGGTCATGCCACTGCTCCTTCGGTTGGCTGGGCGGTGCGGGCCTGTTGCGGGAGAACGGCGATCTGGCGCAGCGCGTGAAGCCGAGCGGCGGGCGCGACCCGCAGCAGCAGAGCAGCCGCGAGGGCTTCGCCGGACACGCTCGTCCGGGCGACCGCCGACTCGGCGACGACACCGGCGATGCCGGCGGCGCGCAGCCGGCGAACGGCGTCGGAGAGAACCACGGCTGGACCTGTAGCTCGCAGGGTGGCGATCCATTGAGCGCCGGGCCGGAGAACGAGCGAGGTCGGGAACTCCGCATCCGGCCGCAACCGAACGCGCAACGGTTTGACGGCGAAGAACGGAACCAGCAGCGCCAGCGCAGGCGTGATGACCGACCGGTCCGCGGACCGGTCCGCCGCCCGCACATCCGACCAGTCCAGCAGCAGCAGGCCACGCAAGTAGCCACCGAGCAACTCGTCGTCGACTCGGCCGCCGGCCAGCTCGTCCAGATCGGAGAGCGGCACCTCCAGGCCGTGGGAGTAGGCGCTGAGTATCCCGCGGACCGCTGGCCGGTGCTCGGCATCCGGGCGCTCGGCCGGGTCGTCGGCGACCCCGGGCAGGGCACGCCTGCGGTGTGCCTCGGCCAGAGCCGACACCGTACTCGCGCCCCATGCCACCTCCGGCCTGCGCAAGCTCCACTCCAACCAACGGCCTCCCGCAGAGTTCTGCACGGGTGTGAGCAGCAACCGGAGAGAGCCCGAGGTTCCGCCAGCGTCGCTCGCGGAGGCCAGCGCCACGGCGATCCGCAGCTCGGCGCTGTCGGGCGCGAGCGCCTGCCACCACTCAGCTGCGCGTCGCAGGATCAGTGGCTTCACCCGAGCGCGGACCGTGCCAGAGCGGGACACGGCGTCGTGCAGACGTCCCAACGCGACCACGGTCCGCCGAAAGGCATCCGGGTCGCCGTCCTGGGCCACCGTGTAGAGAGCCGCCTCAACCTGACGCATCCGTGCCTCGACCGCCGCGGTGGGCGACGCCCTGCGGACGCTGTCCAGCCAACCGTCCAGCTCACTTAAGAGTCCCACCGATCCGCGATGGCGCACCGCGACCCGGTCGACCGGCACGGCCAGCGGATTTTGTCCGAGCCGTTCGACGAAGACGTGGCGGGTGAAGTGCGTGATGCCGCGGTCGACACCGAGCGCGGCGACCGCACGGACGAAGTCGACCCCGGTGTGGGCAGGGTGTCCGTTCCACTCGACCCTTCCCTCGGCGAGCAGGTGCTCGACCTCTCCCAGGCTGGCCGGTCGGCCCCACTCCGGAGTCCACAGCTCAGCGTGGGCAGTCTCACCGACCGCGGTGGTACCGAAGCCGGCGGTCGTGGTACGGACAGTGAACGGCACCGCCGCCCGGCTCATCTGCGCGCCCTGCCGCCGCACTACGGCGCCGGCGAACATTACGGCGCCCTCGATCGTCAGCAGCAGCGACCACGGGTTGGCGAAGCCCCGATCGTCCTGCTTCTCCCATGGCGATGACTGGATCCCTCCGGCCCGGCCGGGATCGAACTGCCCCACCGTGTCGCGCAGGTAGGGCACCGACTCGTCGGCGAAGAGCGCGGCGCGGAGCCAGCCTTCGGACTGACGCACACCGCGCGGGTCGGCCAGCACGGTAAGCGCCCGTCGGACATAGGTGGCCGAGAGGTCCTGCCGGCCGAAGTTGCCGCCGGTGCCGAGTAGTCGGTTGTACGCGGGGTCACCGTCCTGGCCCAGGACCGCCGCGGTGTCCAGCCAGGGTAGGGCGTCGTCGGGGAGCAGGTTGCGGCACAGCGTGAGCACAGCGGGCTTGCGCGCGGCGTCCCACAGTTCTCCCTTCGCCCCGCCCCAGCCGCGAGCGCGTCCCTCGGCGACGATCGCGTCGGCCGCGGCAACGGCCGCGCGGAGCGGCGCCAGTCGCTCGTCGTCGGTCGCGCGCACCGCCGCGAGGGCCTTCTCCGCCTCGACGTTCTTACTGTTACCGGCGAAGCCAGAGCCCGCATTCCACGGCGACACGATCGGCAGCGGCGAGAATCGGTCGGTGAACGTGCTGACCATCGCATCGCGATCGAGCGCGGTGGTGAGGACGAGGCAGCCGCCCCCCCATTGGGCCAGCACATCGGGGTCGGCGGTCCTGACCAGCGCACGCCACGCGCCAAGCCCCTGCAGGTAGGAGCCGAGCGGCCCGCTGCGACACCCAGGAAGCGGGATCCGGCTCACTGCAGGGCCTTCGTTCCTTCGCCGCCCGTGTCGTACCGGGCGCTCGCTCTCCAGTCGGCGACACGCACGAGCGCCTCGAGGAAACCCAGCCGGAATGGCCCGACGTCCGGACGGTCTCGCAGCCGGCAGGTCATCGCCTGCCAGGAGTCCTGTCCGTCGGCTCCGGCACCGAGAGCCAGACCGTGCAGATCGAGCCGGACGGCAGGCACGACCCGACCGTCCGGCAAGGTGATCTCTGGGAGCTCGGAGTCCGGTTCGAGGCCGAGCACTCGTCCCGAGCCCTGCTCGTCCGGAAGCGCGCGCACCGACATGCGGGCCTTGCCGTGATGCGCGGCGACGAGATACGTCACGAGATCCGGTTCTTCGATTCCCTCCAGCAACATGCTGTCCGGATGCCGCACGACGAGCGCGCTGACCAACTCGTGCCGGAAGAACCGGGGGTAGTGACGGAGCGGGGCCTTCGACGGAGACTTCGCCCACGGTCCGCCGCTGAGAGGCGCGGGGTGATCGCGCGCGGCATTATTGAGCGACGCGACGAACGTGGGGTGTGCCTTGCCCAGGTCGTGATAGAGCCCGGCCACCGTCGCAGCCCGTCGTTGGGGCGCGCTGAGACCGGGCAGGTCACCCAGCTCATCGACGAGCCGATGTACCTCCTGCTCGACATCGGCGAGATGTTCGGCCAAGGGCACCCAGCGGCCCTGGCCACCGGTGAGCGGATCGCCGCCGATCCCGGCCGGCTGGTCCTCGGTGTCTTCGGCCGGGCGGGCGATGGCGTCCACCGGCGCGGCACTGGTCGGGCTCCACCCGCGCTCCGGCGTGTAGCCGCCCTTCGTGGCGTCGAGCACCACGATACCGCCGGGCCGCGCGTCTTCCGGCGACGCCGTCCGCCACTCGCCCGTCACCTGGTCGTGGACCACGGCCGAGCCGGACTTCTGCCGGACCCTCTCCCGCAGCGCGCCCAGCGGCACGGAACACAGTTCGTCGCGGGCCGGGGCCGCCTCGGCATCGTCGGGCACGTCGCCGGTGAAGGGTCGCCAGGCCACCGACACGGTGTTCTCCTCGGCGTCCCGGATCCATCGCCCCACGTCGATGTCGTTACCGGACAGGTCCGGGGCGGTGTCCAGCAGATCGAGGACATCGCGGCGCCGGAGCACGGGATGGAGCGGTGTCTCCTCCGCGACCTGGGCCTCCTGCAGATCACTGCTGGTCACTGGCTCACCCTCCAGAGCGGTCAGCGCCTCGGCCGTCTTGCGGAGATCCTCGTCGATGTAAGGCGCCGCCGAGTTCTTGCCCGTCGGCACGCGCAGCCAGACCAGCACCGCATCGGCGTGCTCACCGCCGCGGTTGCAACGCCCGGCGCGCTGCACGACCGACGACCACGGAGCAACCTCGGTGACCAGCAGCCGTGAGGACACGTCCACCCCGGCCTCGAGCACCTGGGTCGTCACGACGACCGTGCCATGCTCGGCAGGTGTGGCGAGGGCCTCCTCGGCGTGCGCCGCGCGGTCAGCAGGACGGAACCGAGAGTGCAGCAGGACGATCCGAGCGGCCGGCGCGGACTTGACCATCGCGTCGAACACCGCCGTTGCCCGCTCGACGGTGTTGAGCAGGACTATGGTCCGCGTGCCTGGCGCGTGGCGATGAAGCGCGAGCTGGGCGACAGCGGACGGGTAGGAATTGCGGTCGTCGGTCACGTCGCCCCGCTCGATCCGCCGGGTCGCGTCAAGCCGGTGACGCAGCGGCCCCACGCGGTCGTCACCGGCGAGCTCCACTGCGCGGTCAGGCCCGGCGAAGTCGACCGTGCGCAGCATCGCCGGGTCAACCGTCGCGGACATCCACATGGATCGACACGGCGCCGCAGTGCCGATCGTCGACCGCAGAGCTTCCAACTGAAGCGAGGTCGGCAGGGCGGGACCCATGAGTTGGACCTCGTCGAATACGAACTGCGTGGACGAATGCAGCAGACCGAACGCGACCGGCCATGCCGCACGCGGCTCGCCATAGCCGCGGAGCAACAGGCGGCTCAGCACCATGTCCTGCGTGCCGACCAAGATGGCGTCGGCGGCGGGACGCATCTTCCACGCCCGATCGTCGGTCGAGGCTCCGCCCATCAACACGTGCAGTCCGACGCGGTCGTCACTGGACGTCTCGCCCAGCCGACCGAGCCACTCGCCCACCACGGCCACCGTCTGCTCCACCAGAGCCCGCTGCGGCAGAACCAGTACCAGCCGGCGCGGCGTCCCGTCGCGGACCGCCCAATCCGGGTGGTACCGGCGCCGGAACAGCCACGGCAGGACAGCGGCCAAGGTCTTGCCCGCACCGGTCGGAACCCTGAGCAGGTCAGGCAAACCGTCCTCGGCGAGACGTCGCTGGTAGGGATAAGGCCGGTGGACCTCGGTGGCCACCGTGACGAGTCCATCGAAGGTTGTCGGCTTCCCAGCCGGCGGGTTGGGAGAGGGATGCACGGTTCTCCTCTGGCTCCGAGGACGTATTACTTCTCGCGTGGATGGGTCAATGGGTCAAAGAGAGGACGCAGTTCGCAACACTGGACAGAGCGATTGACTGCGTCAAGCCTGACGAACGCGGTCTGACCGAACGGGTGAATTGAGCCCGAGAACGATTGAGCCTCTTCCAACTTCAACTGGCTTGGGTGTCGACGGTGAGGACGGCGGCAGCGAGAGCGGGTGATGCGCCGCAGACGGCAGCGGACCTTGCGGAGGAGCCGCCAGGTCTTGAAGACGGCGTTGGCGCGTTCGCCGACCGCGCGGATCTTGGCCTGTGCGGAGTTGACCCGCTTGGATGCAGGTCACGGCCTTTGGTCGGGTGCCGGTCGCGCCGCGGGCGCCTTGGTAGCCGTTGTCAGCGAGCATGGCGACCGCAGCGCGGGTCAGGGCACGGACCACGTTGTGGGCACGGGTCGGCGGTCAGGTCGTGGGCCGATCCTGGCAGGCCGGCGAGAATCTGCAGGTTGACACCTGTCCACAACGCGCGGTGTCGCTACGGGCGACGGAGTGATCGTCCGCGGCGTGATCCTCACCCGCTGCATCGGCGTGCGAGGCGCTCGCTGAGGTGGCCGTCACAGATGGGCGGGGCGGACAAGGAAGCGGCCGTCGCCGAGGCTCTGACCGTCGCGCGCAGCCCAAAAGACGACGGATGGAAGGCTGAGACCATCGCTCGGCTCGCGCCGTCTCCCGTCGTGGCCGACGGCAATACTGCGATCACCAGACTAAAGTGCCCCTATGAGCGGACGTTCGCAGGTCGCACGCCTCCAGGGGATCTTGGCTCCGACCGCAAGGTGGAAGATCCTCGGCTGTGGTCTGTCTCAAGCGTTTGCCGCAAACCGGCTCATAATCCTCGCTGCGCCGGGCTCATGAATTCCCAGCTCAACACCAACGGACGACTTTCTGACACCCACAGGGCGGCGCTGTCGGTGCGTGCGGCGTGGACGTGGGCCAGGAGCACGGGCAGTATCGGAAGCCATTCTCGGCTACCACGACTCCACGGCTGACGGACTCGTCAGAGCGCAGCGCCGTTGATCGCGCCGGTCTACCCGCTGAGGATGGTAACGAGTACCGGTCCTATTGCCGCGACAAGCATTGCGATAGCGCGGATGTACTGAACGGCCACCAGATGGCGGGACGGCCTTTCGCGCAGCCGCTCGCGCGGCACCTCCTGAGGCTCGCGCTCTGCCGGTTCGGACATATGCCCCTCCTGGTTGACTTCGGGATCGATATCACTAGTCCACTGATTCCGGACACCTTGGTGTGGTGGGAGCTTCGACGCTTCCCATCTGGATTTCTATCTGCCATCGCCTCCGGGCGGTTTCACGCAGACGCGTAGACCGGCCGAGATCACGTAAGTATCCAGGTCAGAGCTTGGTGCTGTCGCGGGCAGGATCAGCGTGAAACCATCTGGCGCACTTGGCATATAAAACGTCAGGTGAGACTTGGAAATCTGCTGGCTTGGCTACGACGGAGCTGATCCAGCGCTGCGTGATAGAGAGGTTAGGAGGGTGCACTACTAGGCATGATCGGGTGAGTATCGGAACAACACGGTGGGCATCAGCCTCAGCGTTCAATGTCTCGCGGTAAACCAGCACGAGATGAGTGTGAGAATTGTCTAACAGTTCCGAGGAGGCGTCGGATGATGAAAATGCTCGAGACTCTGCACTTTATGAGGGCCTATGCCGATCCAACTTTCAGGGTCCCGTATGGGGTGGTGTTGCTGACCGTCTGGCTGGATATGGGCTTGCCGTGATGCGGGCATGGATTCAAAGCGGACAGATCTTTCACGAATGCAGAAAGAAGGGGATCGGCCTCGACACGCGGCGGCCAGAGTTCGATCATGTCAGGAAACAAGACATGGCGAGGGACACGGCAGCGAAAGGCCTGGCCAACTTCAGGGCACGAGGGTTAAAAGGTGGCGGTTGGAAGGCGGACGGCGGCTCGACCATGGAGAGTTACTTCATTAGGGGATGCCTCTTTGCTTTCCCTAACATCTACACGATGCATGTCAATGAGTTCAAGATGGCACAGCAAGGACACGAGTTCCTGAGCCTCGATGATGAAGAACTTCACCCGAAGGTCGCGGATATTGCAGGTCAGGTAATATTGGGCGTTGAAGTTGACAAGATCATCGAGGCACAACCCAGCCTCAAACTAAAGCGCCTTCTTATCTACAAGGCATACGGGTATACAAATTCGGAGATTGTTGCGCTTACCGACTATGAAACGGTGGCGGCGGTCAAGACAGCTTGGCGAAGGCTCGTGAAAAGTATTCAGGAGAAGTTCGGGAGCGAAGGCTCGCTTGACGGGAGGAGGCTCCAAAGTGGACCACGCATCTAAGATTCTACGCATACTAGAAGGAACGTCCCTCGACACTGAAGGCGTCCACGCCCTCTACCGTCGCACGTCGCAGCGGGACATTGACGATGTCGTACAACGCGCTGAAGAACTCCGCCCCACAAGCTGGCTGGGAGTCAAGAATGTGCTCCTGGTTGACGACCATGATTTGATTCGTCAAGGTTTGCGTCACGCGTTCGAACGGGATCTCTCATTCAATGTCATTGGTGAGGCTGGAACCGTATCTGATGCGCTATCGAAAGCCGATGATCTCATTCCGGATGTCGTTATTATGGACCTGCGCTTGCCGGATGGAAGTGGCCTGGATGCCACCCGCAAGCTGCGAACTTCATATCCAAAAATGGGTGTCGTCGTTCTGACCATGTACGCTGGCGATGACCAACTGTTTGGAGCTCTTGAAGCCGGCGCAAGCGGCTTTATGCCGAAAAATGCACCTGCTGACGAAGTGCTTGTTCTCGCTCGACTGTCAGTAGAATCTCCCTATACATTTACTTCCTCGGATCTGGCGGAGGCGATGAAGCGCCGCCTGACTCCCGCCGGGCCTCACCTCTCACCACGAGAGGGTCAAGTGCTCCGACTTCTCGCCGATGGCATAAGTATTGCAGGGATCGCCCGCCAGTTGTACGTAAGCGAATCCACGGCTCGGACCCATATCAGCAAGCTTTACGAGAAACTCGGAGCGGGTAGCCGAGCTCAGGCGTTGATGACCGCGCTGCGCCTAGGACTGCTAGAAAGTCCAAACAGCTCAAGCCCGTGACATCCAGGTCCATGCGCCACTCCCAGCACTCCACGTGCGAGGTCGGCGGGCACCCCTTGGTGCTGCTCCAGCCCGCGGAACATGCTGCGGTACACGTCCCGGGGACGGCTGCTCGTGACGGACCAGTTCACAGCCCGGCTCCTGCGGATCCACCCGCGCGATAAGGATGCGCAGCTCATGCAGGTGCGTGCCCTGATCGGGCCGGCGCGGTGAAGTGAAGAAAGCCTCCCACCTCGTTTCATACCCCAGCTCGGGGAACAGTCCAGTCATCACGCGGACCCGCAAACGTCGTCGGGTCAGGAAACGGCGAGGAAGAGGGCTTCGCCGGTTCTGACGCCGCTGGCGCGATCCTGAAGCAGCGTGACCCCGGCGGCGACCTGCCGACAGTCGTCCTCGAGGTCTCTTAGATTGCGGTCGGCGGCTTCGATGGCGATGGTGAGTGCACAGAGCCGGGCGGCGGCCGCGTCGGCTGACGTGCACTGTTGCTGCCGATTGAAGATCGGGCGGGCCCTGTCGATCAGGAGCGAACCAAGCGCCCGGGGAACCGCGGCATCCAGCAGGTAAGTGCGGACCTCTTCCAAAGTTGACCTCAGCGCACCCAAGCCGATACCTCTGTGCTCAGGTTGGAAGCGGAGCACACCGGCAGCGAAGTCATCCCGCTGCATTAACCGATCCGTTGCTGAGATCGTGCTGAGTAGCCTTCCACGGGTCAGCATGAGGGCCATTCCGTCGCCGAGCACTGCGCTGACCGATCCGTGGCAGGCATGCTCGATGCCGACGAGACCCCAACGGTCGTTGTCGATGAACCGGTCTAGTATCACCTCGTCCCCGCCACGGCGTGGCTCAGGAGAGCGGCCACGGGAGTGCGCCTGTCGGACCGCGGCGCCTTCGGCAGCGCGCATGCGACGGAAGGCGTTAGCGGCCAGATCGATGACCAGGCTGGTATCGAAGTGGGACTGCCCGTCGAGACAACCTTGTAGGACCGCGAACGTGATGCCAGCTGTCTTGGTCGAGGACAGCGTGGACTCGACGTGCGCCAGGTCTGCCGGGGCAGCGGTCCGGGTGAACGTTTCCAGCGCTTCGCGGGCTGCGACGACGGTCGGCCCATCGTCGGTAGCGGTCGCCATGAAGGCCAGGGTCCGGTCCACGCCGCGGGCGTAGCGCCGGGCGGCGGCGCGTGGGACGAGGTACTCCTCGCTGTAAGCCGGACGCTGATCGCCATCGCCTGGTAGGTCGAGGCTGCTGATGGCCCGGCACAGCCCGCGGGCGTGCAGGAGACACAGCCTGCCGAGTAGCTCACTAACGACATCGGCATCCTCGACGATCCGGGCACGAACCTCTGCTGTGGAGACTCGCAAACGGTCTTGGCCACCGTTCGTTGTCCACCGTTCCAGCTCCCAACCGCCGATGCTGTGTGGTCCCCAGAAGCGGTGGTCGCCGGCCCGTTCGGTGAAGACGGACAGGCCGAGCTGGTGGTCGAGCGCCAGTAGGTCCGTCTTGGTGGTCAGGCTGTAAGGAGCGCCGGAGTCGGTGTCCAGGCCGTTGGCCCAGATCACGAAGGCCGCCGCGTCGGTCGGCCATATGCCCGTGACCGGCGCCGGCGATTCGGGCGCGGGCGGTGGTCCGTCCGGAAGAGGGTTGCCGGTGTCATGGAGGAACAGCCAGTAGACGTCCTGCGGGACCGGCAGGGAGTACACGCGGCGCC
>Ga0184623_10000935_pt1 | contig 12713 bp, 10 predicted proteins | sample PLM1_100_b1_FD_133138 | JGI IMG/M metagenome (GOLD analysis project Ga0184623, IMG submission 133138) | Groundwater sediment microbial communities from an aquifer in East River, Colorado, USA - PLM1_100_b1 | ecosystem: Environmental > Terrestrial > Soil > Riparian zone | place: USA: East River...
CGATCGAGCATTTCTCGTGCGGCGTCGAGCCGGCCTCGCCGCACATGAAGCGCCGCATGGCGATAGAGGACCGTTGCCTCGCGGTGGGTGTCGCCGATGCGCGAGGCGAGAACGCCGGCCTCGGAGAAGTAGCTTTCCGCCGCATCGTCATCTCCTTGCACCAGCCGCGTGGAGCCGATCGACAGGAGCATCGCCGCCTCGCCGTGCGGATCGGCGACCGATCGCAGCAGTTGCAACGCTTCGCCGTATCGTGCGAGCGCATCGATGTTGTGGCCCTGCATACGTTCCGCGGTGCCAAGGCCCGCGAATGCGTACGCGGCCCCGTGACGATCGCCGGCCTCCCCGAACAGCTTGAGCGACCTTGCCATGGTCGCCGCGCTCGCGTCGTAGTCATCCTGGTACACCTGCAACTGCCCGAGGCTGCGCAGCACCGTCGCCTCACCGAGCGCGCTGCCCGCTCGCGTGGCAGCCGCAAGGGCAAGCTCGTGCGTGTGCATCCAGTCGTCGCGGTGATTACGCAGGTCGTAGTACGGCTGGAACGCACAGGCGATCTGCCACGCGAGGTCGTCAAGGCGCCAGGCCGTCGCCATATCAACGGCCGCAACACCTGCCTGATGCTCCGCCTCGAACCACGCGGTGGCGTCATGAACGAGGTCATCACGATCGGCCGGCCGCCAGCCGGCCTCGGCGGGCGGAAGCACGCCGAAGAATCGAATCGGAAGCCGCGCAACGGCCGCACGCGCGAGCGACAGGTACCCCTCAAGAACGCACCGCACCACGTCGCGCTGTGTTGCTGGGTCGTCCTCGGTGGCACGTTCGGCCGCATAGCAACGCAGCAGGTCGTGGAGACGATAGCGGGGCCGGCCGGTGACGTCGGAGGTGACGAGCTCGACGAGGTGGGTGTCGACGAGTACATCGAGTACATCCTCGGCGTCGGGACGGTTCAGTGTGGCTGCCACGACCCATGCCGGAAACTGAATCGGCCCGAGCGTGCTGAGACCTCGAAAGGCGCGTGCCGCGCTCACTGGCAGCTGTTCGTAGCTGAGCGAGACGCTGGCACGCACCGCGAGATCACCGGTGCGAAGCACGTCGAGCCGGCGCCGCTCGTCGGCCAGCCTTGCCGCGAACATGCCCAGCGTCCAGCTTTGTCGCTGTGCGAGCTTGGAGCCTGCCACTCGCAAGGCGAGCGGCAGATGGCCGCATGACTCCTGAATCACTCTGGCTGCCTCGGGCTCGCTCCGCACCCGGTCCGGGCCGACAAGACGCTCGAAGAGATTCGCCGCCTCCTGCTCCGACAACACCGGCAGCTCGACGCAGTGCGCACCGGCGAGATCGGACAGCCGATGACGGCTGGTCACGATGACGACGGAGGTGCCGGCGCCGGGCAGCAGCGGCCGTACCTGCGCCGCGTCGGCGGCATCGTCAAGCACCACGCAGAGATTCGCATCGGCAAGGCGCGCTCGGAACATCGCCGATCGCTCGTCGCGATCACGCGGGATGTCGACATCAGGGATGCCAAGTCGTCGCAGCAGCTCCGCCAGCACCGATACGGGCTTGCGCGGCGACGCCGAGGTGCCGCCCAGATCAACAAGCAGCTGTCCATCCGAAAACGACGATCCAAGGGTGTGCGCGACGCGGATCGCCACCGCCGATTTGCCAACGCCGGGCGGACCGGACAATGCTGCCACCGTCGGGGTGCCGCCGGCGCGACGAGACTCGATCAGGCGCAGCAGCGCGTTGATGTGGTCTTCACGGCCAGTGAAGTCGGGCAGGTCGAGCGGCAGCTGGCACAACGAGGACGACGCACCTCTTGAGACTCGGGCGTTCTGCCTTTGCAATGCCTCGCGAAGCACCTGACCGGGAGCGACGTCGGCTTCTGCCCGCAGCACGCGCTCCGCCTGCTCATAGGTGACACGAGCCTCGGCATGCCTGTCGGATCTGGCGAGCGCCTCGATCAACTGGGCCCATAGCTCCTCCCGCAGCGGGTTAAGTGTGACCAGTTCACGCAAGGAGGCCACCACATCGGCCCTCCCGCCGAGCTCAAACCGGGTGCGCAGCAACAACTCGCGGGCGCCGAGCCGGAGCTCTTCGAGGCGCGCGATGGTCGGCTCCCACGCCACGCTGTGCGGCACATCTGCCAATGGATCGCCGCGCCACAGATCTGATGCCGAGCCGAGCAGTGCGAGCGCTCGTTCGTGGTCACCGGTCGTCAGCGCCTGCTGGCCGTCGGTGATATGTCTTTCGAACAGAGCCGCGTCGACCTCACCGGCGGCGATGTCGAGGAGGTAGCCGGAGGCCACGCGGTGCAGCGACGGCTCACTGCCTGCCGAGAGCAGCTGTTGCCGGAGGAAGTGGACATACGTCCGGATGTTGGCCTCCGCCGAGGCTGGAGCACGACGGGGCCAAAGGATCTCGATGAGTTTGTCCTTGGACACCGGCACGTTCGGCCGCAGCAGCAGCGTGGCCAGCAGGACCCGCGGTTTCAGCCCGCCGAGCGGCACCTCGCGATCGTCGACCAACACGTCGAGTGGGCCCAACATCCGGAAGAACACCGCGGCCACCACGCCAATCTACAGCGCATGCAGGTATCCGACGATGTCTCAATACCCGGATGTGGGCCCACACCCGCAGTCGATCAGGCCTGTGGCTTGCCTGCGATCGTCGCCAGCCGGTCACCGGACGGGCCGCTGGCGAAGCCGAAGCCGAGGATCGGCGCGGAACTTCGGGGCTTGTATACCCCGAGCCCTTCCGGCTCTCGGAAGTCGAGGCTCTTGTACGCCTCGGTCAGCTTCATTTCGGCCAGTGTCGCGGTTCCACCATCGACGATCTTGTACGAGTACAGCGTGGTGTTGCCGGGATACGGATTGGTCGAGCTGTAACTGTTGCCGTAGTACAGATACACGTAACCGCCGTATACGGTGGTTCCCTGAGATGTTCCGCTCGGCCGGGGCACGTCGGTGCGGTAGACCCGGTTTGTCCAGATGTCGTTGGCGGCGTCGGCGAGCGGATAGGCGTCGAAGCGGTAAACGCTGCCATAGCTGTACCTGACGATCAGCAGATTGTTCTTCTGGTCGACGATCGGGCGGGGTGAGCGATCGACAGCCTCCGGCGGAGTGCGCTCCTGCACATCACTCGAGGTGACGCGGCCCTTGCTCGACCAGGCCACCCTCGAAATCCGAGTGCCGAAGGCATCCTCACCCGAGGCCACACTGCCGGAGTGCGACTCGACCCAGAGGTAGAGCCCGCTCGTGGAGGTGGCTCGCTCGATGCCGATCGTCGTGCCGTGGCCAAAGCCGTAGAGCACCATGTAGCTCTGGGTCGACTTGCCGGGGCGGGCCGTCACCACGATGTTGCCGAGGTTGCTTTCGCCGTTGCGCACCTGCGTGGTGTAGAGGTCGTTATTGGTCGGATCCCATGCGAACGACTGCATCACCGTCTGGTTCTGCAGTGGCGTCTTCCACAGCAATGCTGGGTCGACAAGCGATGCCGAGAGGCTGAACCTTCCGTTGGAAGGCACCGCACCCTGGGCACTCCCGGCCATGCCTATGATGGTTGCCACCAACGTCAGGCAGGTGCCCGCGGCGAGGGCCGTAAGCCGGCGCCGCCTACTTGAGACATGCATCTGGGTTCCTTTCGTAGGTCCTGACGCAGAGCCTCACCGGGCGGCGTACAAAGGCCATACAATCCACCGGTACCGCCGGAAGAGCACGGCCGCCGCCACGACCAGGCCGAGCCACCTCAACAACGAGGCGTCTGCCGTTGGAAGATCTGCAAGGTGGCCAGACCGGCGACGCCCGCCGCGACGAGCACGTCGAACGCGAGGGACCCCGGGATACGCATGCCGCCAGCCTGTCCGGCGGCTACCCTATGACCCGATACGCCGGCTGCCGGGCGTACTCCAAAAAAGATCACGCCGGGCGAGCCGGGATGCGCCGTAGGTCGATGGTCAGGTCCTACAGCAGCGCGTTCACCGTTCCCAGTGGCCAAAGCCGAGCCATGCGAGCGGTCGGTCAGCCCTCATCTTCCGATGCTCGGTGGGTGCTCTCAGAGATGGCGGCCGCGTCCCAGCCGCCGTCCGACCCACCATCACGCAACTGGCGCTGATCGATACCGACGGCCAAGAGTTCCGCTACCACGCCCACCGTGATGGCACCCCCACGCTGCCGGGCATCGACCGGATCGACGTGGGGCAGTTCCATGTCGCCCTGCTCGGGGCTGCCGCCTTCCTGAGCGCCGTGGCGGACCTCACGGACCGCATCCGCGAGGTCAACGACGAAATCGCCCGTGAATACACCGAGCTGTGGTAGCCCACACCGGCCTGTAGGCCGCAACGCGGGTCGGCCAGGATCGACCCCCCACGGCTTGCAATCGACCCAGCTCCGCAACGATGCCGGTCGAACCCGGCTTGAGGACTTCGGCAAGGCGGGCGTACGCCGCCTCGCCGAGCACGGGATCGGCATGGGCCGGGCCGGTGCGGGTTGCGCTCGCGGTCGACCGCTGATGGGCACGGCACGCCCATCTCGTTGAGCATCCGGGCGATGCTGGCGATGCTGTGGCCCTCCAGCCGCCGCGTGAAGATCCACTTGACCCATGGTGCGGTCTGCGCGTCCGGCTCCAGGCGGTGCAGGCGCCGGCCCCACGTGGCATGCGGGGAGTTGGGGTGTGGCCCAGCATCGACGATGCGGTACCCGTACGGTGGCCGACCGCCCAGATGCCGGCCCTGCTCGCGGGCTTGTGCCTGCATCGCGGCGGTGGTGCGGAATCGGGCCCGCTGCACCTCCTGCTTGGCCTGGGCGCCTAGCAGCATCAGCAGCGCCTGGTGCGTCGGATTATCCAGGTCGACCGGTCCGTCGACCTCCGGAAGCCACAGCTGCACTCCATGTTCGCGCAGTAGCGGCGCGAGGTGGACGGCTTGGCTGCCGTAGAACGCTCGCGCGTACTCACCGACCACGATCGCGTCGAACCCTCGGTCCGGGTCGACGATCGCGGCCAGCAGCCGGGCGGTCTCGGGCCGGTCGTTCCAGGCGATCTCCCGGGAGTAGCCGACGTCGAAGAACTGAGCCACGATCCGGCCATGCCCGGCCACCAGCTCGGCGGCGAAGTCGAACTGCCACCGCCGCGACGACACCGGATCCTGATAGTCCTCCGTGGACACGCGACCGTAGAACGCGAACCCCAGCCCGGCTCTGCGAACTACAGCGCTCCCGCGCTCCTGCACCGCGTGGACCCGCGCCGCGGCCTCGCCGACGCGGACTACTTCGCCATCGCCTAGTGGCTGAAGAAGGAAGGTTCTGGAGCGTAACCCCTATAGAGTGATCAAATGGACACTGCGGACTGGGCGAAGGTGCCCTGTGTGCAGAGCCGATGAGGGCAGAGAAGAGGGAAGACGGACTACAAACCCATATGGGCTGAGAAGGCGGCATCCCACGAACTGCCTCCACCGTGCAGATGTCGAGAGTGGAACGCCGCCAAACGATCAGTCGCTATAGCAATGGGATTGACGCCAGCAGCGTCGGACCCGGTTGGGTTTTGGTTTGTGTAGATCCTCGGACACGCAAGTCCCTACGAGTGGTGCTGACCTACTGGTAAGAGCCACTTTGTACCTACGTGTGGCTATGTCTGGGTGGGGCCAGGTCCGCGGCGAAGGGCGCCGGTTTCAAGCTGTCGGGCGGGCTATGGCGATGATTAGTGGTTTGTCGTCGAGGACCTGGACCTGGACCTGGACCTGGACCTGGACCTGGACCTGGACCTGGACCTGGACCTGGACCTGGACCGTGAGGGCGCGGGTCTCGGCGCTGTCGGCGAACAATGCGATCTTGATGGTGTGGGTTTGGTCGGATCGTAGGCGGGTGGCGAATCCGGGATCGAAGCCGGTGTCGTCGAAGGTGTCGATGAGCCAGTCGGCGCTGGCTGGGGCACACGACGTTGAGGAATTCGCATTAGCGCTTGCTGGACGGCTTCGGTGAAGGTGGGGACCGCGAACTGGAGTTCGGCGATTTACTCGATGCGCATGCCGGCATCCCTGGCCATCTGCACTCGCCAGATCGGGGCCGGGTGGGTGCCATGACCAGTGACATTGTGCCCCTACAGGCCGGTGGGACCACCCGGCCGGGGCAGGCGGCGGTCAGGACGGGGACTGCGCGACCGTCGTCTTCGGCACGATTGTCAGCTCGATCTGCGTTTCCAAGCCCGACGACGAGTGGTCGGCGTTGCGCAACAGCAGGTGCAGCGTGTGCTTGCCGGCCGGCGCCTGGTTGATCTGCGAAATGTCGAAGTCCACCAGCAGGTAGTTCTTCGTCTGATCGTCGAAGTACGCGTGCACGTGATGGCGACCGGTGGCCGGGTCGCCGAGCAGTACGCTGCTGGACAGGTGCAAGGTGAAGGGCACTGAGACGATCGACCCCGCGATGGGTTCCAGGATGGTCAGGGTTTCATCGGAGGTGGTGCCGCAGGCCGCCTGCGTCGTCGCGGCGAGCAGGGCGATTACGGCAGCGGCGGAGTACCGCCGGAGGGGCATGCAGGAGTTCATACCGAAAAGTACGACGTGGACACCTGCCGGAGATCTCCCGATCGGACAGTTTTCGCTCACCGACCCGCCGCCGTCACCCATCCTGGCGGCCAGCCCCCGCTGATATGTTCGCTGGTAAGCCAGAAGGAGAACCAACGGTAAGGAGAATGCCGTGGCGGACGTGGCGCTGCGACCCGTCGGCGACTCGGACCTGGACGCGCTGTTCGACCAGATGCGCAACCCCGAGTCGGTCTGGATGGCCGCCTTCACCTCCAAGGATCCCAACGACCGCGAAGCGTTCGACAGGCACATGGCGAAGGTGAGGACATCGCCGGACAACACGTTGTGCGCAGTCACCAGCGATGGATACCTCGTCGGCAGTGTCGCCAGTTTCGTCGTCGAGGGCGACACCGAGGTCACGTACTGGATTGACCGCGCCTTCTGGGGTCAGGGCATTGCCAGCCGAGCCCTTGCCCTCCTCCTCGACATGGTGGCGGTTCGACCGCTCCATGCGCGTGCCGCCAGCGACAACGCCGGATCGCTCAAGGTCCTGCAGAAGGCAGGCTTCACGATCATCGACACCGAAGTCTCGTATGCGAACGCCCGGCACGCCGAGATCGAGGAGACTATCCTGCGCCTCGGCTAGCCCACGACATGAAGCCGAACGGATGGTCCTGGCACACGCCCTGGTGCTACTGCGGTGACTTCCAGGACCTGCCGATGTGGCGTCGCGACGTGGCCAGCTTCGCGATCGGTCTCGCCCAGGACTACGACCGGCTGCTGCCGGTGCCGATGACGCTGGTGCGGCCGGAGTATCTCGCCGAGATCCTCGGCGCGATCGAGGCCGAGACCCCGGAGCAGCTGGTCGAGGCGGTACTGGCGCTCGTCGGCCCGGTCGGGAGCCGAGTCGTCGGCTGAGCGCCGAGGACATTCGGACCCGACCACGGTCGCACAGGGCCCGCGTAGGACGCTGAAGTATCGACGGGCCTGGTAGTAGCCGTCCTCGTCGTCGAAGAAGTCCGGCCGCAGGTCAGGGTGCTCGCAGAGATACTCGTACCACCAGCCGATCTTGCCGAGACGATTCGCTATCCGATGCCACGTTCGGCGTGCAACCATTTCCCCTGCCGGGAGGGGTCGATCGGCACCGCGCGCCACCGCGGCCACCGCGTCGGTTGCTCGATCGGCGTCGAACAGGACGAGCGCCGGGAGCAGCGCGGCACCACCACGACTCTGATCATCGAGATGGCCGCTACCACCTCCACCCGCTCGTGCTGGAGCACGCCGCGCGACGTCGATGACGTCACCCCGCGGTGTACGCCTCATGCCCGCCAATCCGCAGGGCAGTGTCATGGTGGCCGGTCACGGTGTGACAGCCACGGTCACCGCACAGTCGGGCAATGTCCTGACCGTCAGTGTGGTCAACCCGCCGGCTGCCTGATGAGCCGACACACGCGCTGAAGCAGCCGCCGAGGCCCGAATGTGCAATCTCGACAGTGGTGACCCCACACGCCGTTTGGTTGATGAAGCCCACGGCGTTGATGATGCGGCGATGCCGGCCTCGCCGCCTACGCCCTCCTCGTTACCGGCGTCGACCAGGCCCAGCTATTGGTCGTGGTGCTTGGCTGAGTCGGGTGTGTTCATGCGGTTCGCGAGCTCTGTTCTCGACCGCACGGATAGTTTGCGGTATATCCGGGTCAGGTTGGCTTCCACGGTCTTGACGGACATGAACAGCTCAGTGGCGGTCTCTTGATTGGAGTATCCGGCTGCGACGAGTTCGGCGACTCGGCGTTCGGTCTCCGTGAGAACGCTGGTAGTGGGGTGCAAGCCGACCCGGGCGGCTTCGTCTTGGGCTCGTTGAGCCCATTGCGGGATGCCCAACTCGTCGAATGCGTCGGCTGCGGCGTTGAGTGCTTGGCTGGCCATGCCTTTGTATCCGGCACGGCGGTAAACCTGGCCCAGGGCCAGCCGGGACCGAGCTGTCTCGAACGGAGATTCGGAGCCCGACTGATCGATGATCTTGCGAAGCTGGTGCAACGCGTTGTCGACGTCGCCACGTGTAGCGGCCAGCAGGGCCTGGCAGCGGTCGGCGGCAACGTCTGCGTCGGGTCTGCCGGAGGCCGCTTGGCGTCGCAGGATGGCGATGGCCGCCTCGACGTCGGGTAGCGCACCGACCTGCAGGCCGGCGTCGGCGTAGTCGACGCCCCAGAGGAGTTGTTCCAGGTCGACCATATTGGTGACGGCGAAGATGTCCGCGAGTTCGCGCAGAGCCTTGAGGGCCGGATGCCAGTTGCGGGCAGACGCCTCGACGAATCCGATCTGTGCCAGGAATCCGCCTCGCCAGTACGGTGATCCGCTGATCTGCGGCCGTTGTAGGGCGCGCTGAGCTGCCGCGCGGGCTGCGTCCAGGTCGCCCGCAAGTGCCTTTACCATGACGCGGCCCATGGCTTCCTGGGCGCTATCGGAGGTCGTCCACGCACCTACCCGGTCTGACTCGTCCAAAGCAGCTTGCGCTTGGCGTACTTTCGAGGCTCGGATGAGGAAGACGATCAGGCTGATGTATAGGCTGGCCAGGTGGCCATACTGGCCACCGTCGACGGCCCAAGCGATGCCGTCGCGCACGTGTTTTTCGGCTGTCTCGTCGTTCCAGGCTGCCTGGAAGCCACGGGCGCAGGCCCATCGCAGGCTGAGATCCGAGCCGTCGGAGAGCGGCTCGATGTCGCGTAAGGTTTGCTGGGGTTGGCCGACACCCCAGATCCGCTCGATTGCCTGTCGTTCATACAGCGCCGCGACTTGAATGTCGGAGCGCTTGAGTGCGGCGGCTTCCGTGATGGCCATCTGGCTCAACCGCAGGGCGATACTGCCGTGACCTTCGACGCGGTGATAGGCACTCAACCGTTCCAGGATCGCGGCGCGAACCTCACTGCCTGGGGTGGCCAGTCGGAATGCCTTCTCGGCTAGGGAGCGAGCCTCTGTGATCTTGCCGACCAGCCGTGCGCGCCGCAGCAGCATTTGGGCTTGTTGCTGCGGGACGGTGGCCAGCCCCGCCGCTTTGTCGAGGGCCGCTTGTGCTGCTGCTTCGTCGCCGGCCCTGTTGTAGGTATCCACGGCGCGCAGCCATCGACTCCAACCCGCAGTGGCGTATAGGTCGGCCGGTGTGGCCTGGGCGGCTGCCTCCAGTAGTTCGCCGGCCAGTTGTTGGGCTCCCCGGCTGCGGGAAATGTCGGCTGCGCGTTCCAGTTCGGCGGCGACCGCCTCATCGGGGACGGTGATCGAGCTGTACCTGTGGCGGGCACGCTGCACCGGGTCGCCGAGCATCTCAGCGAGCACACGGTGTACGCGACGGCGCTCGGCCGATGTGGCGGTGTCGTAGATGGCCGATGCCAGCAGCGGGTGGGTGAAGGTGACCACCGATCCGGCGTTGACGATGGCCACGTCCGCATCCGTGGCGGCTTCCAGGGCCGGCCACAGCCGCGCCTGCTCGACGACACCTTGCAGCTGTGTGACAGTGATCCGCCCGGCCGCGGAGGCTAGCAAGAGGACTTCGTGTGCGTGCTGCGGTAGCTGCGCCACCCGCTCACGCAGCAGGTCGGCCAAGCTCGCCGGCACGGGGAAGACCGCATCGTGGCCGTGCCGGGTGGTCCCGCGTGCGTTGGACGTCTCTACTTGCATCGCCCGCGCGATCTCCAGGGCCAGCAGCGGATTTCCGCCGCTTGCCTGTGCCACCCCGGCACTCACGGGCGGGGTCCAGCGGGGGCCGAGGCGGCTGCGCAGGAGTTGGCCGATCGCCCAGTCCTCCAATGGGCGCAGCACGATCTCGTGCCGTGGTTCGGCCAGGCATCGGATCAGGTCGGTGCCGGTGTCTGGGTCGGGTCGGGTGGCGACCAGGACGGTCAAACGATGGGGTCCGGCCGGCACACCGCGGATCGCGAAGGCGAGGCTGCCGACACTGGCTTGGTCCAGCCATTGGAGGTCGTCAATGAGCAGCGCGACCGGTTCAGACTCGCACAGCTGCGTGAGTAGACCCCGGGTCGCCAGGGGTATGGCGAGGGCGTCGATGTCGCTGCCGTCGGGTTCGGCACGCTGCAGCGCAACCGCGAGGGCACGTCGCTGCGGGCTGGGAAGATCCTTGTCGGCTCCGTGGGGAAACTGGCTGATCAGTTCGGCCAGTCCGGCGAAGGGCAGTCCTCGCTCAAACTGCGTTGGAGTAATGGACAGCACCCGTCGTCCCTGACGCTGGGACAGCCGGGCTGCGACTTGCAGCAGGCTGCTCTTGCCGGCGCCGGGATCGCCGACGGCGACCGCGCTTCGGCCACCCCCCATCAGGTCGCTCACGGCGCGTAGAGCGTCCTGGCGGCCGAACAGCCCGAGCGCGCCCGCGACCTGGTCCACCGAAACATCATCCTCCAACTACACGGCTTCTTTCGAGGGTGTCCCCCGGCCGCGCTCGATCGAGGGGAATCCCTGATGCCTCGCCTTCGCCCCTCATCAGATTCTGCTTCTGCAAGCGCAACCGCGCCGAACGTAGGTCGCCACCAGCCGATATCTGGTCGCACGCCTTCTGTTGTCGCGCCGTCAGTTCATTCCTGTTGGAGGGAGAAGGTCATGTCTCAGATCAAGAATGTGGTCTTGGTCCACGGAGGTTTCGTGGACGGATCGGGATGGAGGCAGGTACACGGGCTGCTTTCCGCCGACGGCTACCGGGTCTCGGTGGTCCAGAACCCCACCCTGTCGCTCGCCGGTGACGTCCTGGCCACCCTGCAGGTCCTGCGCGCGCAGGACGGACCATGTGTGCTGGTCGGTCACTCCTACGGCGGCGTCGTGATCTCCGAGGCCGGCACGCATGACTCCGTCGCCGCCCTGGCGTACATCGCCGGGTTCGCCCCCGACAGCGGCGAGTCGGTCAACACGCTCATCGCCAACCCGGCGCCAGGAGCTCCGGTGCCGCCGATCCTGCCGCCCCAGGACGGGTTCCTGTTCCTGGACCGAGACAAGTTCCACGCCTCGTTCGCCGGCGACCTGTCTGCGGCCGAGGCACGGTTCATGGCCGACTCGCAGGTCCCCTGGGGAGTCGACGCCCTCGGCGGCCAAGTCACCCAGCCCGCGTGGCGGACCAAGCCCAGCTGGTACCTGGTCGCCACCGAAGACCGAATGATCCCGCCGCCTGCGCAGCGGGCCATGGCCGAACGTGCCGGTGCCACGGTGCGCGAGGTCGCCGCCAGCCACTCCCTATATGTGTCTCAGCCACACGCCACCGCCGACCTCATCCGCCAGGCCGCCATGTCGGCCGGCCGCTAATCCCGCCACACCCCTTAAGGAGTACTCACCATGTCGAGCAATGTCTCCCGGCGCACACTCATCGCCGGCGCGGGCGCGGCGGTGGCCGCCACCACCGCAGGCATCGCCCTATCAAGTGCAGCTGAAGCCAGCGACAGCGCATCCGCATCGAAGCCGACCGTCGTACTCGTCCACGGCGGATTCGCCGACGCCACGGCGAGCTGGAACGACGTCGTGGCGCAGCTGCAGCAGCGCGGCTACCCGGTGATCGCACCGGCCAACCCGCTGCGCACCCTGGCGTCCGACTCCGCTTACATCGCCAGCATCCTCAACAACATCCCCGGCCCGATCATCCTCGCCGGCCACTCCTACGGTGGCGCTGTCATCACCAACGCCGCCGCCAGCGCCCCCAACGTCAAAGCCCTCGTCTACGTGGCCGCATTCGTCCCCGACACCGGCGAAGCCCTCGGTGGACTCATCGGCAGCTACCCCGGCAGCGAGATCCAGGCCGCCCTGAACCCAGTGCCGTACCCCAACCCGGACGGCACCACCGGCGTCGACCTGTACCTGCAGGCCGACCAGCTCCGCCGGGTCTTCGCCGCCGACCTCCCGGCGTCGACCACAAGGATCATGGCGGCGACGCAGCGGCCGTTCGGCGCGCAATGCTTCGCCGACCTGACCCAGGCCGCCGCGTGGCACACCACCCCCTCGTGGAGACTGATCGCCACCGAGGACAAGGCCATCCCGCCCGCGTTGCAGCGGTTCGAGTACCAGCGGGCCGGGGCGAGGAAGACCGTCTCGGTGGCCGCGTCGCACTGCGCAATGAGCTTGTTCCATCCTGATTCCGCAGGTAGATGGGTCTTGCGGGATCAGTGCCAGGAACGCTCTCGCTGGTCTCACCGTGTGGATCTTGCGGCTTGATCATCTGCCC
>Ga0184623_10000936_pt1 | contig 12691 bp, 7 predicted proteins | sample PLM1_100_b1_FD_133138 | JGI IMG/M metagenome (GOLD analysis project Ga0184623, IMG submission 133138) | Groundwater sediment microbial communities from an aquifer in East River, Colorado, USA - PLM1_100_b1 | ecosystem: Environmental > Terrestrial > Soil > Riparian zone | place: USA: East River...
ATCCTGCCAGAAACAACAACCGTGAATATTGTGCGACGCCGATGCAGCTCTCATCGATGTGTCCCATGGGACAGAACGTGGACATCTCTTTTGAGAATGGGCCATGTCTTTTGAGAAGCTACATGCGCGTCTAGCCGAGCGGAGCCTCGCGGTCGCGCATCCACGTTTCTGGGTTGGTCGGGACGCCGTGCCGGCCTGTTCTTCATCGGATACTTCTTGTTCGAGGTGCCCAGCAACCTCGCGCTGCACCGTTTCGGCGCGCGCCTCTGGATCACCCGGATCGTGGTCACCTGGGGGTTCGTGGCCGCGGCTATGGCGTTCGTCCAGGGCCCTACCAGCTTCTACGCGCTGCGGGTTCTGCTCGGAATTGCCGAGGCCGGCTTCTTCCCCGGCATGATCCTCTACCTGACCTACTGGTTCCCCCGGCGGGATCGGGCCCGGATGACCTCCCTGTTCTACGCGGCCCTTCCCCTGTCCGCCGTCGTGGGCGCGCCGATCTCGACGTGGTTGATCAGCCGTGGCGACGACGTGCTCGGCCTGACCGGCTGGCGGTTCATGTACCTGGTCGAGGGCATCGCCGCAATTCTGCTCGGCGCCGTGGCCTACCGGTTCCTCGTCGACCGTCCGGCCAAGGCGAGCTGGCTGACCCCGGAGGAGCGCCGCTGGCTGACCGACACGATCGCCGCCGAGGACGCCGATGCCATCAATGGACACCGCCCCGGTGCGTTGCGCACCTTGGTGAATCCGCGGGTGCTCGCCCTTTCCCTTGCGTACTTCGGCGTGGTCTTCGGCCTGTACGCCATCGCGTTCTTCCTGCCTCAGATGATCCAGGGCGGCACTGTTGCATCTGGGAAGACGCGGCTCGGCATGCTGGCCGTATGCGCCGCGCCCGCCGTGTCCGTTCCGTCCTTCCGCCGCGTTCGGCTTTCGCTGGCTTTCGGTTCCCGCCGGAGGTGATCGTGCTGGCCGTGCGCTGGTACTTGCGGTTCGGGTTGTCCTACCGAGACGTCGCCGAGTTGCTGGCCGAGCGCGGTGTGCAGGTCGACCACGTCACCGTCTACCGGTGGGTCCAGCGCTTCACGCCGATCCTCGCCGACGCCGCCCGCTGGTGCCGGCACGCCGCGGGTTCGCGTTGGCACGTCGACGAGACCTACGTCAAGGTCGCCGGTTCCTGGCGGTACGTTTACCGCGCGGTCGATGAATATGGGCAGGTCATCGACGTGTATGTCTCGGCCCGGCGGGACAGCGCGGCGGCTCGACGGTTCTTCGACCGGGCCCTGGCTAGCGCTGTCGTGGCCCCGGATGAGGTCGTCACCGACCAGGCCGCGGCATACGTCGGCGTGCTCGAGCAGACGCTGCCGCGGGCGTGGCATCGCACCGAGCAGTACGCCAACAACCGGATCGAGGCGGACCACGGGCAACTGAAGCGACGGCTCCGGCCGATGCGCGGCTTGAAGACCGATGCCGGCGCCCGCACCGTGATGGCTGGGCACGCCTTCGTTCAGAACCTCCGCAGGGGACACTACGAACTGGCCATCGACGAGCCCGCTCGGCTGCGGGTCGCCGTCGCATTCACCGAACTCGCCACAGCGGTCTGACCGACGCACCACCACGGTCCACTGTGTTCTGTGAGTCGACAACGCAACAGCGCCGACCAGCCTGGTCAAGGACCGCGCCGGGGCAGGGGTGAACACCGCGGCGTATCCGTTCGACCTGCCGGCGGTCCTCGGGCTCCGCGACGCCGGTGTGCTGGAGCTGCCGGCGGGGGTGACGTTCCTGGTCGGGGACAACGGGTCGGGCAAGTCGACGTTGGTGGAGGCGGTCGCGGTCGCGGCCGGGTTCAAACCGAAGGCGGGTCACGCAACTTCCGGTTCGCCACCCGTGGCACCGAGTCGATGCTCTGGCGGTACCTGAAGGTGGGCCGGACTCCGGGGCGGCGGGAACGGACCTCGTTCTTCCTCCGCGCGGAGTCCTTCTACCACGTGGCGTCGCCTTCGCAACTCTGGTCGGCCTTCGCCGTAACGCTGTTCGTGATCGGCGGCATCGGAGGAATCGTCACACTCATTCGCTGGCTCACATGACGAGGCCCAGAGCTTGGGTACGTCCGCCCTCTGGTTCATGATCGAACGAGGTGGCGGTTGACCCGGCGGTCAGCCGAGTGAGACGAGAAGGGCCCGCGTGCCTGAGGCTTCTCTCGGGCGCGGGCGTTTGTCGTTGTCGTGCGGGCGCGCGGGCGCGCGGGCCGCTCGAGCGGCCCGCATTTCACTCGTGAGGAACTGAGGAACGTCTTGACCGGACGGGCCTTGACTGCGGTTCCCCCAGGTGGCGAGGAGAGGAGGGCTGAAACCGATCGAATCCTCCTCCTGCAAGATCAACTGACCCACGGAAACGACAGAAGAGCCCACCACCGTCCCCGCCGGGGACGTGAAACGTGTTTACCATTGAGATGGTCACCGACCTTTGGGGCTTTCTGCTCGCGAACGTCCTCTCCGCCGCATTATTCTTTCTCTGATGCCGTCGCCAAGGAGGGTCAAGGTGCCGCCCCAGGCCCCTCCCACTAGCATCGCCTTCCACCACTCGGGAGTGACCCCCAACTGGTAAACGTCGCCCAGGTAGAGGAGGGTAAGGCAGCCCGCACCTACCGCCGCTCCCAACGCTGAGAGAATGCGCCAGGTGGGCCTTCGCGGCGTTATTCTTTCTGCGAGAGCGTCGGCGAGGAGGATTAAGGAGGCCCCCCAACAGAATCCCGCAGCGATCGCCACCCAATTCACTGAGAACATGTCGACGAACAGGTAGAGGAGGGTAAGCGCGCCTGCACCTACCGCCGTTACCAACCCTGAGAGAACGCGCCAGCCGGTCACTGCTCGTGTCCTCTCGTCGTCGTTCGTTATGTCACCGACAATACCAGCGCTGCACCTGAGGACGCGTTGGATCCGGCGCTGCGAAGGTGTCCGTGGGTCGCCTGGGGAGACTCAGCATCTTGCTGGCCAGGCCGTCGGTGGATATACACGCAAATAAGGCCATGTCCTAAACACGATATAGACGACCATACACGCGCCCAGCCAGTAGTATGATATTCCTGCTATGGTCGCGATGTACCATGCATAGGCAGCTGCTACTAAGACGATTGCCCTGGCCCAAGGCCACTTACCAAGCACGGCGGCAGCAAACATTAGCAACTGAAACACCGAACCTGATGACCATGCCATGGCCCGGGTCTCCCAGCGGTTGAATTTGATCCTGACCCACCAGTAGGGTGACCACCACCTCTTCCACCAGCTCACGTAGAGTCGACCGGAGAGATCCACGCAGTTGATGGGGTCGCCCGCGCAATAGTCGTACGCGTTCGCGCTGCCGCCGGGAATCGGATCGACCTGCAGGAAGCGCCCTGTTGACGGGTTGTACAGCCGAACACCCATGAGGGTGAGGCCGGCGACGGTGTCGCTGCTGCGTTGTTTGGCGCCGAGCCATCCGTAGCGGGTGGCCAGGGTGGTGCCGCGGGGGTTGCCGTACTCGTCGTAGTCGAGGAACGCCCCGTCGGGGGTGGCCGCTTCGGGGCTGGTGGTGGTGATGACGTCGCCGTGGAGTCCGGGCAGCTGGTAGCGCACGTTGGTGACGGTGGTGCCGGTGTGGGTGATAGCGGCGACCAGGTTGCCGTCCAGGCCGGTGAGGTAGCGGGTGCGGGTGCCGTCACCCTCGTCGATCCAGGCCGGGGAGTCGCCGGTGTCGCCGTAGTGGTTGACCTTGGTGGCCTCGCCGGTCTTCGCCGCCGTGCGTAGCCGCCCGGCCGGATCCAGGGTCCAGGATCGGGTCAGGCTGCCCCGGGTCTGGGTGGCGACCATGTCGGTGGTGTGGTAGCCGACGCTGGTGGTGGTGCCGCCGGCCAGCGCCGCGGGCAGGGTGGTGGTGCGGCCGAACGCGTCATAGGTGAGCCCGGCGGCGATCCCGGTGGGTTGCAGCCGGTCGGCGGTGTCGTAGCTGTAGCTGGTGGTGGCCGGGGTGGTGGCGGGTGGGCAGGTGCCGTCGGCGGGCCAGGTGCGCAGGGCGGTGCGGTTGGAGTTGGGGTCGAGGGTGTAGGCGCGCTGCACGCAGGGCGGCTGGCCGTTGCGCTGGTCCCACACGACCGCCAGCCGCCCGGCCGGGTCGTAGCCGTAGGCCTCCCACCCGGCCGGGCCGACGTGCCAGCGCCGCTGGCCGTGGATGTTGGAGTCTTGGCGGTCTTCGAACCAGAAGCTGCCCTTGGCGTAGGCGACCTTGGTGACGTCGCCGGTGGGGTCGATGGTGTTCGTGGCGGTGATGCCGTTTGGCATGGTCTGGGTGGCGAGTGTGCCGTCGGGGTCGTAGCCGGCGGTGAGCTGCCCAGTCACGGCGGTGTCGGTGAGCGTGGTGGTGAGGCCGCGGTGTTCGGTGCCGCCGTCGTAGCCGAAGGTCTGCGAGCCGAGCACGGCGCCGGCGGGGTCTTTCCAGGTGGTGGTGTTGATCCGGCCGCTGGTGGGGCTGTAGGTGGTGTCGGTGGTGGCGCCGTCGGCGTCGGTGACCGAGCGGGGGCGGCCGAACTCGTCATACAGGGTGCGGATCTCCACCGCCGGGGTGGTGGCGGTGCCGGTGGTGGTGGGCAGCCCGGTGGCCGGGTCGTAGGCGGTGGTGGTGGCCGGCACCGCGGTGCCCAGCCCGCCGGTGACCTCGCTGCGCACCTGTCGGGGGCCGTTGCCGGCGTTCTCATACGTCGTGGTGGTGGTGCGGGTCCGGGTGGTCCCGCCGGAATCCACCACCGTCTCGGTGAGCACGGTGGGCCGCAGGAAGGTGTCGTAGCTGTACGTCTTGACCGGCAGCTGCGGCAGCCCGGCCACCCCGGGCTGGGCGCCGGGTTCGACCTTGCAGGCCAGCCCGTACCAGGCGCTGGAGGTGCACGCGGCGGGGTTGTGCGCCCCGGCCGTGTAGTTGGTGGTCTTGGTGGTGCCCGGCGATGCCGTGGTTCCGGCGGCGGCGGGCTGGCGGGTCTCGACCACCTGCCCGGTGGCGGCGTGGTAGCGGGTCTGGTGGACGATGTCCGGCTCGCTGCCCATGACGGTGGTCACCGCCATCGGCGCCTTGAACGTCCACCCGGTCGCATCCGAGGCGGACAGGGCGTAGCGGGTGCGGGTGGTGCGGGCGTCGGTCTCGTTGAGCGGGGACGGCGTCACCGCGCGGCTGGCCGCCACGGTCTGCTCGACGAGGGCGTGTTTGGGCCCGTCGACGGTGGGGTCGGCCCCGGGTTCCTCCAGCTGCCCGTAGGTGTGGCGGGTGTGCGCGCGGGCCTCGACCCAGCCGCCGTCGATGGCGATGTGGTGCCACGGCCCGTAGGCATCGAGCAGGTCGATGCCGTCCGCGGCGTAGGCGCTGACCTCGTCCAGGGCCCGGGCGATGTCCACGCTGGTGGAGCCCTCCGGCAGGCCGAGGCTGGCCGGGTTGCCGGCCAGCGCCAGGTCGCGGTTGCGGGCCGACAGGGTGCGCACGGTGTTGCCGAACCGGTCGTACTCGCTGGTGTCGATCTTCCAGCCGGCCTGCCCGGTGCCGGAGAAGTCCGCGGTGTTGACCTTCCGTCCGTTGCCGTCCAGGGCGTGGATCTGCGCCTCGCGCAGGTCGGCGGTGGCATCGCCGGGCTCGAAGACCGCGACCGCGGTCACCGGGACACTCTGCTGCCCCCACAGTCCCACCCGGGCCGCGGACAGGTCCGGGTTCGCGTCGCCGGTGGTCGCCCCGATGGGGACGGCGTACTGCAGCGTGGTCGTCTCGGTGCCCGACCCGTCGCCGTGGGCGCGGGACACCGTCGACAGCCGGCCATTGGTGTCGTAGGTGATGGTCCACGGCCGCAGCCCGGGCGGGGTGATGGAGGTCAGCCGCCCGCTGGCCGGGTCGTAGCCGTAGCCGGTCGCCAGCACCGGCGTGCCGCAGGTGGTGCCCGTGGGGCGGGGGTCCCAGGCCTGGGTCAGCCGGCCGTTCGCGTCGTAGCTGAAGCAGGCCACCGCGATCAGCACCGACGCGCCTGATGTACTCGTGGTGTTGAGGGTGATCGCGGTGATCCGGCCACTGACGTAGGTGAAGTCCAGCGCCCGGCACCCGGCGGCCAGACTCGCCCCGCTGCAGGTCACTCCGGGCGGGACGGGGGCGAGCACCCGGGTGGGCCGGCCGGCGGTGTCGTAGGTGTAGGTGGTGGTCTGGGCCTCGCCCGGCTGCTGCACGGTCGCCACCCGGAACACGGTCGGTGCCGCGGTGGTGGTGGTGAACGTGACCACCACGCCGTCCGGGTGGGTGAGGGTGAACGTCTTGGTGGTCCCGCTGCCGGTGGAGGTGAGCTTCAGCCCGGTGGCGAGCGTCTCGCCGACGCCTTTGTAGGTCCCGGCGGTGGCGCCGGGGGTGAAGTACAGGGCGCCGCCCTGCTCATCGACCAGCTTCACGCTGGTGCCGGCGTCGTCGATACGGGCCCACGGCACCATGGCGGTGGTCATGACCAGCGACGGCTGCCAGCCCGGGCCGAACACCCCGTCGCTGGTTGGCTGCAGGGAGTTGAAGCTGCGGGCCACACTCAGGTCGGAGCCGTAGGCCCCAGCACTCGCGTCGGTGGCGGACACCGTGAACGCGCCGTTGACCAGGGTCACCGCCCCGGGCCCCGCCTGTTCGGTGGCATAGGAGCCGCCGGTGGCCTTGGTCTCCAACGTGACGGTGACGGTGTTGGTGGCCTGCGGGCTGGTGGGGCCGCCGGTGAACTCCGCCTGCACCTCCACCGGGCCGTCGGTGCCCGCGCGGGTGGCGGCCAGATTCCACACCAGGTTCGCTGGCGTCTTCGACAGCGCCGGGTCGGAGCTGTCGGTGGCCACCGGCCAGCCGGTCAGCGGCGCCCCGTCCCGGGTCACGTCGGCGACCGGCAGGTCGGTCCAGGTGGACGTCCCGGGCAGGCGGTGCTGGAACCGGACCCCGGTGTGCCCGGGCGGTGCCGTGGCTCCGAGTGGTACCCGTACGGCGGTGCGGTCACCGTCGCCCGGGGCGGTGAGCGCGGTCCCGTTGCCGAACGCGTACAGGAACTCCCCGGACCGGTTGAATCCCTTGTCCAGCGCCTGCACGTGCAGCACATGCCAGCCCGCCCCGGGCGAGAGCGACGGGGTGGTGTAGGGCGTGCCGGCGGCGGCGTCGGTGGGGGCGTCGCCGTCGAACCAGTACCGCCACCCGGCCACATCAGCGCTGGGTGAGGTGAAGGTGAACGTGCCCGAGGTGGTGTTGGGGCTCCACGTGTCCCGGGCGAACGCGACGGAGGTCACGTTGCTCACCGTCGGCGGGTCGAGGTCCACGGTGAAGCGCAGCCAGGCGCTCCACGGCCCGTAGTCGGTGCCGTCATGGGCCCGTACCCGGTACTCGTAGGCGCCGCCCTGGGCCAGCAGGCCCGCCGGCACCGTCCACGACTGCACCGTCCCCGACGACAGGTTCGGGAACGACGCGGTCGCGAGCGGCGACCCGGTCGGGACATCGGCATGCCCGGCCCACAACTCGAAGTCGTACCGCAGCACCGCCGCGGCGTCCGGGTCGGTCACCGAGGCGGTCACCGCCGGGGTGGTCGTCCCGCTCACGCGCGTGCCCGAACAGCCGGTGCCGAAGCACTCCGAGACCCCGAGGCTCGCCGGCGCGGCCGGGTAGGAGTTGTAGGTGACCGACATCGTCGGGTTGTTCGCGAACTTCTTCCACTGCAAGTTGTCCGTCTCGCTCGGCGCCCTCAACCCCAGATACAGCGCCGAGGAGCTGGTATCCGCGGCGGTCTGCACCGCCGACGTGGCGTCGAACGACACCGGCCCGGCCGGGCAGGACGACGAATAGCCCTTCGCCGCCGTCACCGTCTGCACCAGCGCCTGCATCGACGGCGGGTTGTTCCAGGTCGTCCCGGAGCCGATCCCGCCGGTGCGCCACAGCTCGACCGGCTTGGCCGTGCACGACCACGACCACTCCAGCTGCCCGGTGAACGTCGCCGACAGGATGTGCCTGCCCTGCAGCCCGTTGACGTTCATGTGGAAGAACGACCGCAGCTTGTTCCCGCCACCGTTGTAGGTGCCGACCTTCGCCTGGTCCGAGGAGTTCCAGTACGAGGTGGTCGGGAACCCGGAGTCGATCATCGTCCAGTTCACCCGCGAGGAGGAGAACCCCGGGTCGAGGAACACCGGGTACTCGGTGGTCGGGCTGGTCAACACTGCCAGGTCAGGCTCCACCACCAGCTCGCCGCCGGCGATCGTCGTCCTCATCGCCACCTGACGCTTGGATTCGGCCGGGCCCTTCTCATCCGGCCTGGACTGCGGCTGCGCAGTCGAGGAGTCCCACATCCGCGGCGCCGAGCCGAGGAACACCGCCCGGCCCTGGCTATCGTCGGCACGCAGGTTCCCGTCGACGTCGGCCCTCGCGGCCACGCCGTTGCCGGACAGCGCGAACCGCAGCTTCGCCAGCTTCGGATTCGAGCCGGCTTCGCGGCTCTTGACGACCAGCAGCTCGGTGAACCCGTCGACATCGGCGACGACCTTGAGGTCCACCCCGGGCAGCACCTCGACGTAGGTTGCGGTGTTGCCGACCAGCAGCGGCGCGGGCAGCTGTTCCCGCCAGGCGACCGCCAGCGACCGGCCCGCGTCGCTGATCTCCGCCAACGGGCCAGCCCCGCCGGAGAACCTCAGTCCCACCGTCGTCGCGCCCGGCTGGACCGAACCGTCCGTCGTCACCGTCAACGCCGTGTCCACCGGCACCCACGACCCGTCCGTGCGCCGCACCCGAACCGGACGCGCCGCGGACTCCATCGACAACGTCCCGCCCGGGTTCGCGAACACCTGCGTCGTCTCCGTGCGCGACGACAGGTCCTCCACACGCGACCCCTGCCGTCGAGCCGCCAACATCGCCGACACCGCATCCGGCCGCTCCGTCACCGCGACCGGCGCCGCAGCGGAGGCCTCGACCACGCGCGGCGCAACCGACGCGGCGGCGGGATCAGCCACCACGATTGACGACGCCGCGAACACCAGGACTGTGCCGAAGGTCACCAACCGAAGCCGGTGACCGAACCAGTGGAAGAAACATAACGACCGCAGATGTGCGGACCGGCTCATCGGAGCCCCCACCGGCCGGCATCCCCCCGCCGGGATGCGATGCCGTCGGGCATACACCTGTAACGAGATCATTACAAGTGGTAGCCGGAAATTTGTCAGACGATTCTTCGCCGGAGCACGACGAAAACCGCACGCACCACTACACAACGACCCGCCACAGCGGCCACAGGTAGGGCCCAACGCTGGGGCGGCGGGCTGCTGGCGTCGGTCGACGGGATGCGGTTCGTGGTGCCGGTGCAAAGCATCCACGCCGCCCTGAGCCGCCGCTATCTCGGGCTGGGCCGCGGCATCACCTGGCTCAACGCGGTGAACGGCCAGGTCGCCGGGATCGGCGCGGTCGTGGTGCCGGGCACGATGCGGGACTCCGTGAACATCCTCGACACGTTGCTCAACCTCGACGCCGGACCGAGACCGGAGATGGTCACCACCGACACCGCCAGCTACTCCGACATCGTGTTCGGGCTGTTCCGGATGCTGGGCTACCGCTTCTCCCCGCGCATCGCGGACCTGTCTGATCAGCGGTTCTGGCGGGCCGAGCTATCCAATGCGCCGGCCTGCGACTACGGGCCGCTGAACGCGATCGCCCGGAACCGAACACCCGAGCGGGCTTGCTTCAGGTCGCCGCGCACCTGGCGCTGCACGTCGGACTACACCGGCGCCGAGGCCCGTGGCAGCGCGACACTGGCCGAGATCGACCAGCAGTACGAAGCATTGACGGACGCGATCGACCAGGGTGCGCTTCAGCAGCATCTCGACGCGGCGCCCTTGGTGGACATCGACGACGGCATGCGGCGACTGCTCGAACTGAGCGAGCAGCTTCCCGACGCGCCTGCTTACCCGATCGATACGTTCAGCGCCGTCGTCGATCTCCTCGCGCCGAGCCTGCGTGACCACCCGCTGTACCGGCAGGTGTGCGACGGGCTGGACGATGCCGTCAAGCGACAGGAGGGGGACGCCGCGGTCGGCGACAAGTGCCGTATCATTCGCGAGCAAGCCTACGTTGGAGGCAAGGGAATCGACAACACGGGCGGCACCGTTGTCCACTACCTTTATCACAATGCCCTCACTCGAAACGCTGTGCTGATCGAAATTAAAACACCAGAAACAGCCTTGCTTACCACCGCGGAGTATCGCAACGGAGTGTACGGGCCATCGAGGGAACTTGGGGGAGCGACGCAACAACTCCTCCATGCCGGGCAAACGCTACAGGATAACTTCACCCAGCTTACCCGGGATCGGCCGAACGAGTTCAATGTGTTCAGCCCGCGTGCCCTGCTGATAATTGGACACTTACCTGCCGAGCAAGACGCCGTGCGACGTCGCAGTTTTGAGACCTACCGGAACAATGTCAGAGCGCTCGAAATCATAACGTTCGATGAGCTACTCGAAAAGGTTCGGGTGCTACTGCAGGTCCTTGAGCAATAGCAACTAACAATTTCATTGGCGCCTTCCAGGTTGAAACTGCATTTGGAACTGAAGGAAGGCCTCCGGCCTCGCGCCAGGGGCTCTTCTCGCTTAGCGCCTGCTCAGCAATCGCTTCTACCTTCGATACTTCCTCAGCAACCGCTTTATAGTGCTCAGACTCATGCCATGCTCTTTGGCCAGCCGATGCTTGGCGACCCCGGAGCTGAACCTGGTCACGATCTCGCGCATGTCCGCCTCGCTCAGCCGATCACTCGGCCGCGGTAACCCACCCTCCTGTGACCGCACCCCGTCCGGTTCGTCCGCCTGATCCCCCTCCTCGATCCTCCGCAGCACGTCGAGCATCGGGCCGAGCAGGTCGGGCCGGTTCGAGTAACGACGCATTACCTCCACCAGCAAGAACAGCCCCGTACCGGACTCGGCACGGGGCTGTTGGTGGCCTGAGGGGTGGCCTAACGCTTCCCGAGACTTACCTCGTGATCGGCGCGTCGCGGAGGACGCCTAGGTCCTGAGCTTCGCTGCCAAGCCGTGCTCTCCGACGGCCCAACACCCAACGTGTGGCACGCAGTTGACGCCAAGCAGCAGGGTGCGGTCAAACAGTGTCCAGGTATGCCCACCGTCGGTGCTTAGGTCGCTCCCGGTGCGACCAACCACAACGGCGGTCTCGTTGAGGTCTGGAATCCAGGCCACGCTGTTCCGGAGTCCAGCCGGCGCGCCCACGAGGGACCACGTGCTGCCCCCGTCGGAGGTGCGAGCGACCACGCCCTCGTTCGGCGGTGACGGGTCGCCGCCGATCGCCAGGCCGTCTAGGCGATCCCGGAACGACAACGAGAGGATGCCTGCGGGCCCACCTGGTATCGGCGTCGTAGCGACCGTCCATGTTCTGCCCGCGTCTTGTGTGTGGAACACCCGGGCGTTGGGGTTGGGCTCCATATCAGGGTTCGTGCCGAACCAAGCGTCGTCAGCGCCCACTGCGACCAGACAGGTGCCGGTCGCCCTGGTGAACTCGCGGAGTAGCGCAACAGGCAAGCCACTGGGCGGCGCCATGTGCCAGGTGCGGCCGCCATTGACGGTGGCCAGGATGGGAAACTTGCCGTCGACTGGGTCGCTCACCGCAAGGCCGCGGCGGTCGTCGAAGAACGCCATGCAGGAGTAAGAGGCCTTCGGCTCGGGATTCTTGAACACTAGTTGCCAGGTGGCCCCACCATCGGCGGTGCGGTAGATCCGCGAGGCTTCGCCCTCACCAGCCGCAAGCACCAGGGCACGGTCCTGGTCGAACGCCTCGACGTCCCGGAAGCTCCGGGACACTCCATCCGGTGGGGTTACGTTCTGCCAGGTCTGGCCGCCGTCCACGGTCCTCACGACGGTTCCATCGTTGGTGGCTCCTAGGAATCCACCGCCGGCGGCCCACACGACCCCCTGGTCCACGACATCGACCACGATCAGTGTGTTGGTCGTGGCGGTCGGCGTGAACTGCCAGGACGGTAACAGCGCGGATGGAGTTGACGTAACCGGCGCGGCCGGTACCGCAGGATCCGCTACCGCAGGAGCTGCCGCAGCCACGGCAAATCCGACGAGCGCAGACACCCAGAGCATGAATGTGCGAGAAAAAGCACCCATGCTGGCGACGCTACGCTCACACCCGTCGCCTTAACAGGGCTAAGGGCAATTTGTCAAGATCACATCTGAGGTTCGATTTTCGTGTGCCAGTAAAACGCTCCCGCCTCGATAGCGAAGCGGGAGCGTGACGAATAAAGGGCCTTGGGTCGGTCGGGGTTCTCGGTGAACATGTTGCCGATGGGCAGATTCTCACCGGCGCCAAATCGACGTACGCGATCACCGGCATGACCGCGCGGTGTGGCGTGGACGTCCTGGTACTACAGCCGGGTTTCTTGATCTCGGCGTCGGCGGCGAGCGATGTGGCATTTCTTGGCTCGGGCTTGGTGCGCGCGTCGCCATCGTGACTGGGTGATGGTGAGCGCGTCGGGGTGAGTGACGCGCCAGGCGATCCGGGTGAGGAGACGGCGGATCTCCTCGGCGGTGTAGGCGATCAGGCCGACCAGGCGGTGTGAAGAGCCCCCTTTTCGGGCTCGTCGGCGGCGGAGAGGGCGGGCTCGGTCGTGGGCGCCGGGTCGGGAGTGTCCGCGACGGGCACGGGG
>Ga0184623_10000937_pt1 | contig 12684 bp, 6 predicted proteins | sample PLM1_100_b1_FD_133138 | JGI IMG/M metagenome (GOLD analysis project Ga0184623, IMG submission 133138) | Groundwater sediment microbial communities from an aquifer in East River, Colorado, USA - PLM1_100_b1 | ecosystem: Environmental > Terrestrial > Soil > Riparian zone | place: USA: East River...
ACCAGGTAGGATCGCGAGCGCCCGGGCGGTACTGCCGGAACCTGAAAACGCAGCTCGGCACCGTCACCGTGCTCCATGACGAAATCCCGGCCATCGCGGAACCTGAGTCGATCGCTGACATCCGCGCCGGGATGGTTCCTGGCGCTCTCGGCGAACACCTCGTGCACCTCGAGGGTGGCCGGCGCCGAGGAATCGAGGGCGACGTAATCGATGAGCCAAAGCGAGGGAGCCGATTCGAGCCTGATCCGAAGGTTGTCGCCCTCGACTCGAGACAGGTCGAGCGTGAACACCTGGCGTTTGACGATCTCAGGTCCGGCTTCCCAGATGTAGCCCTGCTGTTGCCACCGCCCGTCAGCCCAGACCGATACTCCGAGGAAGGCTTGCTGGGCTATCATGGTGCCCAGGCCACGCGCGAGGTGCGGGTACGTCTCCAGTGAGTCATACCAGGCCTGGGTCGCCCGGCCGTGCGCGCCGACGAACTCCTGCATTAGATGCGACGCCCAGGGCGTGTTGTTGCCATCGACCACCAGCCGGGCGTACTGCACCCGTGGATTGGGGAAGACCAGCTCGAGTCCATCTCGAATGTCCGCGGCGACCGCGGTGTCTCGCTGAGTGGGGTTCGATTCCCAGTTCCACCCGTCGGCCGCGGCCACCCGCGCGAGCGCGTCGGCGCCGCGAAAGTCGCGTGCGGTGGCTGGCGCCATCAGCTGTCCCAGCGTGTGGACCCGGCCGGCGGCATCAGGCGCGACCGTGAGGCCGGGGGCGTGATCCACCGCAAGCACGGAGAGGGCGTCGAGGTGGTCGGTCTCGTTGAGCTCGTTGGTCACCCGGAGACTCAGCATGCCGTCCTGAGCTGTTGCGTACACGAGGTTGTCCACGTCGGTACGTGAAAGCGCCGGGGCGATGGCGCCCCCAAACGTTCCCGAGTCCAGCCGCCAGGTGGTGCCGTCCCAGCTGTACACCAGCGGGCAGGAAACCCCCCATGGCGGCGTGTCGGACGTGGACGGAGGAGGGGGAGGAGGGGGGTCGGCTCTCGTCGCCGCGCCTATCACCGCGATGGCAGTCACTCCCAGGCCACCGATCAACAGAGCGGTTCTGCCGGCATTCACCTGTCGTATGGAGACGGATTGCACGTCCGAGAGGGGGATGGCGATCCGGCTGTTAGAAGTCGTTCCACTCGAGCCGAGCCTGGTGCCGGCGAGAGTGTCCCCGACGATCAGCGGGTGAACAAGCTCCATTGTGCTGCCGTCGGGCCTGGTAACTCGGACTCGATCAGGCGTTTTCTCGGCGAGCACCTGTTCCGGTGCAGCCGATTGGGTCTTCCACGTCATGCACCCACTGGCCAGAGGTGCGAGTATTGCGATCGCGGCGAGGTGGGCTGGAGCAGAACGGAATCGAAGCATGGCTGCCTCCTCAGAACTGCAGTGACAGGCCCAGCGCCGGGCGCCGGGCGGCGCCGGTTGGGACCATTCGCGAGCTGGTGCGGATTGGTGACCGGGGCTCCCATGTCTCGGACTTGACGGCCCATCGGCGATCGCGCCAGCATTGCGTGGGAGTCTCGCTCATCGAGGCGGAGCGAGTCGCCGGACTGCCCAACCACCGTACCGATCAGCCAGCGGTCGGGCCGATCACGCAGGGCCAGCCGGACCCGCGCACCCGCGAAGGAGGTGGTGGGGTCCTGGCCCTGCACATTGCCTGGTACGGTGGCCTGCGTCCCTGCCGCGAATACCACCGCGACAAGGAACAGCCATGGATTGTGTTGCCCGCTACACACCGGCGGCTCCAGGAAGATTGGAGCCGCACAGTGACATCAGGTCATCAAGCGGGAGTCAAGTGCTAGAGCCTTCCCTCGGCCGCTGCCATGTCGCCCAGGCTCCGCTCCATCTCGGAATCCATCTGCTTGCGCAACTCCCCGAGTCGCCCGGCGTAGCCTTCCAGCGCCTTGTCGATCGGTGTCGAGGGTTGCCAGCTCGGCACGGGCGACGCTTTACCCTCGGCATTCAACCCGACGAAGACGATCACGCAATGTCCGGTGCGGCGCCGCTCGCCGGTCTTGGGATCGCCGGCATAAACGTCCACCGCGATATCGAGGCTGCTCCGCCCGGTGCGAATGACGAGTGCCCGAAGCTCCACCAGCTCACCCACGAATATCGGACCCAGGAAGTGCAGGCCACCCAGGTACACCGTCACGCAGTAGGTGCCTGTCCAGCCGGCGGCGCAGGTGTACCCCGCCTGATCGATCCACTTCATGACCGACCCGCCGTGTACCTTGCCGCCGAAGTTGACGTCCCCTGGCTCCGCCAGAAATCGTAGCGTCACGCTCCGCTGCCGCTGCACCTGAGTCCTCCTGGATGGCTGGTTGTGCCGTTCAGTGGGGCAGGATCGCCTCGGCTGAGGTCGTGGAGCTTGCGGCCTCCACCACCCGCTGCCGCTGTCCCGGCGTCAGCATGTCTCGAGCGATGACCTGCTGCGTGACCCGGGCGAGAAAGCTGTACCCGCGAGGCTCGAAGACCAGCCAGCGGTGCCATTCCAACTCATCCAGCGCCGCCGCGAGCTCGGCGGCAGGCAAGCCGGTAACCCGGGCCAGGAGCTGGATTGGCACTCTCTCGCCGAGGACCGCGGCTGTCGATAGCACCCTCTGCGCGGCGGGCGTGAGCCGGCGAAACCCGATCCGGATGGCAGCCACGACCGTCTCCGGAAGATCGCCCGGAAGCGTCTGGTCGAGCGTCTTCAGCGGCTCGGGCCAGGCCCCCGGAGTGCCCCTGAGATCCAGCCCGAGAGCCACGGCGCGGAACAATTCGACCGCTAGAAGCGGGAGCCCGGCGGAGTCGGTAGCTACGCGGCGCACCACTCGTTCGACCTCGACGTCATTGAAGCCGGGGAGCATACGCCGCGCCAAGGCCCTGAGATCGGCCGAGCCGAGGGGCCCAAGCCGAACCGAGACGCCCCTGATGTCGCGGCCGAGCCGGGCTCGGATATCGTCAAGATCGGGCCTCGGCGGGTGAAGATCGGTAGCAAGCACGATGATCAACGGAGCCGACGCAAGATCCCGCAACGTTGCGAGCAGGGCGAGGAACGAGGAGTGATCGAGCCAGCCGGCATCATCGACCGCAAGGGCAACCGGCTGCTCCTCCGTTGCCGCCCGGAGCACCTCACTCAAAGCACGGCCGAGCGTCGCGGGCGCCGCATCTCTCGGCAGGTTCGGAAAACGCTCAGCCCATTCGCCGAGCGCGCCCGTGAAGCCGGCGAGGGCCGACGCCGGCGCGGCCGCCAGTCCCCGCGCCAGCAGGAGCCCGCTCCGCGCGAGCGCCAGCACCCCGCTCCATTCCTCACCCCGGTCCGCCTCGACCGCCCGCACCGCGGCGACGACTACTCCATCCAGGCGCAGCCGCGCGAGCAGCTCGTCGGCAAGTCGTGTCTTGCCTACTCCGTTGTCACCCTCGAGAATCAGCATCGCCGCGCGCCGCTCCAGGCAGGCCCTGGCGGCCGCGTCCACCAGGCGGGCGATCTCGATCTCGCGACCTACCAGCGGGAGCTTGAGTTTCTCATCGGCTTGCTGCGCCGTCCCAGCGGGGTGCACCGGGCGAATGGACCGCTCGTGCCGGACCCGCTCCGCCAGCGACCGAGTCTCGGCATCGGGCGCACCACCGGTCTCCTTGCTCAAGCGAGCACAGAAGGCGTCGTACCGCTCGAGCGCGCCGGCGCGGTCTCCTGAGAGCGTGAGACCCCGCATGGTGACCCGGAGGGCACGCTCCGATCCCGGCTCCAGAGCGAGCGCTCGCAGAGCGACCGCAATGGACTCCGAGGCCTGCCCGGCCCGGAGCAGCTCGTCCGCATGGCTCACCAGCACCTCGACCGAGCGTTGCCGCAGCAGGGAACGCTCGCTCGCCAGCCAATCCTCGAAGGCAGAGGCCCCGGCGATGGCGAAGCCTTCCAGAAACTCACCGGCGACCAGGCGGGCGGCAGCTTCCCACTCACCTGCCTCGGCTAGCGCCTCCAGTTGCGCTGCGTCGAGCTGAACCGCCTCAGACGATAGCCGCACCTGCCCCGCGCCGGTGTCTACGCTGGTCTCGCCTGCATAACGTCGAAGCACCCTGATCGCCTCGTTGAGCGAGTGCCGGGCAGCGGCCTCCGGTTTCTCCGCCCACAGCAATCCGACTAGGTGCTCCCGAGTACGACCTCGGGGGGAGCGCGCCAGGTAAACCAGAAGGGCAAGATGCTTGCGCCACAGCAGCTCGGGCGGTGCCGGTCCCCCATCCACGCTCAACCCGACGGGGCCCAGCGTCTGGCAGAAGATCATTGCCCGCAGCTCCGGACCAGGGAGTCGGCCTCGTTCACCAGGGAGCGTAGGTGCGGGTCCGCCCGCGACCAAAGCTGCGACACCCGTCTGATGTAGCCGCAGCCGGCCTGCCGCTCGCGCGGCTTGGCGCCGGGCCGGAGCAGCGCTCGCGCACGCAGCAATCGGGCGTAGACGCCGAGCATCCCGTCCACCTCGCCCGCCTGCATTACACCCTGAGGCCATCCTTCCACGTCCGAGCTCTCGTACCAGAGCCACTCCCGATCGGCTCCGTTGAGGTGACCGGACTCCGACAGCCAGCGACCGCGTTCCAGATGAAACGCCGATCTGGCGAATGGATCTGGTGGCTTGGTTGCGTTCATCGCGATACTCAAGGAGTCCGAGATGGCGAGTGCCGCTTGCCACTGTCCCCGTGCCGCCGCGAGCATGGCGCCCACGAACCGCTCGAGGTCCGGAGCTCTACCAGCGGTCCTAAGACTGTCGCGCCAGCGTGCGGCGTCCACGGTGTCGCCTGCGGCGAGCGCGCTCAGTGCGAGCGCCCAGGCGGCACGGGACCCCAGCACCGGATCAGCTGAAAGTGCCACCAGCCGGGGGCGCCAATCCCGGCCTTCTGGAGCGACAGGGAAGCCCAGCGCCGGGAGCACGGCTCGCAGCTCGGCCTGCTGCAACCGGGCCTCGTCGGTGTCAAGAAGTGCCGTCGCTGAATCGAGCTCCGCCAGGGCCTCGGCCGTCCGGCCAAGGGTCATGAGGCCGATCGCCTTCCCTTCGTGCGCACTGCCGCGGGCTGCCGCATCCGAGGGACCGGCGCGGAGCAGAACCTCGCTCAAGGCTACCTGGGCGGCGGGAATGTCGAACCAGGACACCCCGGTGCGGAAGAGCCGGCTCACTCCCTCGAGCTGGGCGGAGTCCGCCATCGCGGCCAGGTACCGTCGCTTGACCCAGGCTCGCCAAGGCACAAACCGCTCGTCGTAAGCGAGCTGGGACAGCGCAAGCACGTCAGGATCACCGGGCGACGGACGCCGTGTCACCCGACGCCGGCGATTCAGCATTTCCTCGGCGTAGGCGCGACGTCCCAGCCGGATGCCGGTCATGACAAGATGATCGTAAGCCAGCGCCAGCGAAGAGTCCCTGGCGATGGCGTCAGCCATAGCCCTGGTGCCTTCGTCGAATCCACGCCCTACCAGCGGGCCTCGGTGGAACAGCTCTTCTCCGTAAAGAAACCGGGCATACACGTCTTCGGGGTTCCGGGCGATCACCGTGTCCAGCCTTGCCAATCTCGCCCCGAGCTCCGGCTCGCGGAGGGCCTCGATGAGCGCGCGGTCGAGTGGTCGCAACCGAGCATCGGGACGATGGTACAGGCTCAGAAGGTCGGTGTTGGAGCGAAGGCGCCGCCACCGCTTCAGGTTCCCGAGCCGCCATGCAGCCAGAGCGAAGGTAGAATCGAGATCGACCGCGGCCTCGTAATGACGCTCGGCACTGGCCCAGGCATCCTGCTGGAATGCCGCTTCACCGCGTAGAAATTCACGGAGGGTGGAGAGCCGCACACTGCCAAGATCACCGACGACGCGATAGGACCCCGCGAGGTGCGGCGCAATGGTTCGCACCAGCAACACGGCGAGGCTGTCGCTGAGTACGCCAAGATCTCCTTTGGGTACCCGCACCTCGGGGATGGGGATCTTCCTGCCGCCGGAATCGTACAGGGTGAGTCCCACCAGCAGACTGTCCCCCCGAAGACTGATCGCGCCGTGCGCCAGCCAATGAACCCGCAGCTCGCGCGCCGCCCTGGACTTCTCGTCGCCGATGAGCTCGGGACCACGGCGCTCTCGCCAGAGCAGCACCTGACGAAAGGAAGTGAGCGGTAAGCCGGGCAGGTTATCGAGGTTCCGGTGGAGTAGATAGGACAAGTCCACCCCCAGTGAGTCTCCGGCTGGTCCGTCCTCGGCCGCCAAGGGGAGAATCGCCAGCTCAGCCGGCACAAGGCCCGGCAGGGGTGGATCCACCACGGGGTAGAGCTTTGTGACGAGTACCCAGATCAGGCCGGCTGCGATGAGGGCAGAGAGCGTCTTAGGCCGCAGGCCGGGCCGATCCTCAACAGCTTCAAGCGCATGGTCGAAGTCGGCCGCCGTCTCCCACCGTGCCTCCGGTACCGGGGCCAGGGCACGGCGGAGCCCCGGCCGAAGTCCACGGGGTATGCCAGACCACCTCCCCTTGGCAACGGGAGTTCCCGAAGGCCACTGCCGCCCCGTTAACGCCCGGTAGAGCACCATGGCCACCACGTACAGGTCGGTTCGCGAGCTGAGCTCGGTGCCGGTGAGCTGCTCCGGAGCAGCGTAGTCCGAACTGACAGCCCGCCCTTCGTCCCTCGACTGTAGCCCGTCGGAGGCCTCCATGGACTTCGCGATCCCGAAATCTGCCAGGACGGCTCGTTCCTCCAGGCAGAACACGTGGTCGGGATGGAGATCACGGTGAATCACTCCAGTGCGGTGCGCAGCTCCGAGCGCCGCCAACAGGTCCTGCGCGAGCTTGAGCGCTTCGCTTTTCTGCAGCCGCCCTCGGGCCAACCGAGCCGATAGAGGCTCGCCCTCGAGAAAGTCTCTGACGTAGTAGAGCAGGCCACCCAGCTCTCCGGTCTCGTGGATCGCCACAACGTTGGGATGGCTGAGGCGGGCAAGAATGCGGGCCTCGCGAAGGAATCGACGTGAGGTGGCTTGGCCGGCAAGCTCCGGGTCCAGCACCTTGATGGCAACAACGCGCTTGAGGGAGACATCCCGTGCCCGAATCAGCACGGTGCCGGTGCCGCGCCCCAGCTCCCGCTCCAGCTGGTAACGCGGCTGGAGCAGCGGCCGGATCCGCTCGAGCAAGTCCGACGCATTCAGCTCGAGCATCGCCGGATGATCTGGCTGGCTTCAGCCCGCAGCGGTTCGATTGACGGCTCGGCTCGGCTCCAGGTGCCCACGACCTGGGTCATCATACGGCAGCCCTGGGCCAGTTTGCCATTCGACGCAGCCAGCTTGCCACGCCGCCACCGGGCGTAGCTGCCGAGGGCCCAGTCGACCTCGCCCGCTTGAGCCACGGTCGAAGGCCATCCGACCACATCGAGGTTTTCGTACCAGAGCCAGGCCGCGTCTGCCGAGGCAGGCCGGTTCGACGCCGCGTACCAATCCCCCCGCTCCAAGTGGAGCGCAGCCCGAAAGAACGGATCGCCCGCTCCGCCGGCGGAGTCATAGGCCAATGCCGGTTCAGACAGCTCGAGTGCAGCCTCGAACCGACCAGCCGCGGCTTCCCCCATTGCGCGAAGCATAAGATCGAGCGGACTCCCGGTGCCTGCGCCTGAAGCCACCCGGTGCACCCAGGGTGCAGCCCTAGCCGTGTCACCCCGAGTCAACGCATCGAGCGCCAGCGCCCAGGCTGCCCGCAGGCCGATGACGCTGTCAGCGGTCAAGCGCTCGAGCTCGCGGCGGCCCTTTTCGATTTCGGGCTGTGGAATCCCGGGGATCCCGAACGCCGCCGGGATGACCCTCCACTCGGCAGCCTGGATCCGGGCCTCGGAGCGGTCATCCAACAGAGCGGCAGCCGAATCGAAGTGGGTCAGCGCGCTCATCGGACGACCCAGCGCCATGGAAGCCACACCTTGTGCTATCTGGCCGCTACCGCGAAGCGCGGATGGAGCGGAGGGCAGGCCGCTGAGACGTGCGCCAAGGGCGTACTCGACCTCGGGCATGTCGAAGGTGAGCGCTCCTCGCGCGGCGAGGGCGAGGACAAATGGCGATTGGAGCGCCGGAGACTTCAACAGCACGGAGTCGGGAGCAAACCGGAGGCTGTAGGCCAGCTCCAGCAGCGCCGGCAGATAAATCTCCGATTCCTCGGGCTTGCCAGCTGAGCGGTGGAGCGCGTCCAGGCTGCGGCGAGCTCCGTCCTTCTGGCCCACCCGGATGAGCGCCCAGGCCAGGTGCTCGTGCGCCGGCGCGAGAGAGGAGTCGAGGGCGACTGCTTCCTGCAGGGTAGCGATGGCCCTGCCGAGGCCGTGGCCGGAGAGCGGACCACGATGGAACAGCTCGTCACCGTAAAAGAGAGCGGGATAGGCATCGCGGGGCGCCACAGCGAGAGCCGTGTCATAGAGCCTGAATCTCTCCTCCGCGCTCGGGGCGAACTGCGCCTCGACGAGTAGCCGATCGAGCCGCGGCAGCTTGCTCCCGTAAGAGCGGTACAGGGAGAGAAACCCGACTGGGAGCGGGGCCTCCGGCCGCAGCGGCATCCACCGCCTCGCATTGGCCAGTCGCCAGGCGGCGAGCACGAATGTCGAGTCCAGCTTCAATGCGTTCAGGTAATGTCGCTCGGCCGTAAGCCAGGCGTCGCGCTCGGAGGCATCCTCGCCAAAGAGGAACTCGCGCACCGCCCGTGAGTTCACCCCCGCCAGAGCACCCGCACTCCGGTAGAGCTGCTTCGAACGGGGGAAGACCTTGTGCACGAGCTGGAGGCTGATGGAGTCGCCCAACCCGAAGCGGTCGCCCCGGTCTCCGTGCACCACGGTATCGAGCACCCGGTGGCCGCTGGAATCCACGGCGTGCAGCTGCACCTCCCAACCTTGGCGCGATGGCCGAACCACTCCGGATACACCATACTCTGCCCCGACCCCGGCAGTCAGCTGGTCCAGGCGTTCCGCGGGCTGGAGGGGAGAGGCTCGCCACTCACGGAACGTGGTGCGGAGTGGAGCAAGCGTGATGCCGGGCAGCGCCTCGAGATAGCTCGCGGTCACTCGAGCGAGCTGATCGCCGAAGGCGGTATCGGTCAAGCCGACGACCTCGAACGGATAGATGGCCAGACTGCTGGGTGGCGGCGGCGGCCGAGGCCAGAACCACCACGCGAGGAAGGATGCGACGGCCGCGAAAGGGACGGGCAGTCGCGCCCATCGGGCCCGTGGGCGCGCACCCGCCAGTGCCTTGGCAAAGCTCTGTGCGTCCGCCCAACGATCCTCGGGCCGCCACTCGAGCGCCGTCCACAGCACGTCCACCAACTGGCCGGGCACTCCGGACCAATCGCCTTGCTCCGGCTTCGCCAGCCGTATCCAGCGCCGGCCGGTGCAGGCCTCGAAGAGAACCAGGCCCACCGCGTAGATATCGCTGCGAGCGGTGACAGGCCCCCCGGTCAGCTGTTCGGGCGCCATGTAGAGGGGGGTACCTATCGACACCCCGGGCGAAGTGAGCCCGGTGTCTTCGGAGCGCACCGTGTGGGCAATTCCGAAATCGCCGAGCATTGGTCTTCGGTCGGACAAGAAGATGTTGGACGGCTTGATGTCTCGGTGGATCACGCTCTTCGCGTGTGCCGCCGCGAGCGCGCCGAGGAGCCCGCGACCCAGCGAGATCGTCTCGTTCAGGCTGAGCGGGCCCCGCGCGATCCGACGGTCCAGGGTATCGCCTTCCACGTAATCCATGACGTAGTAGACGAGCCCGTTCCCCTCGCCTGCGAAGTGGACTGGCAGGATGTTGGGATGGTTGAGATTGGCGAGATACTGTGCCTCCCGCAAAAACCGCTCGACCGCCACGGCAGTGGAGAGTTCCGGTCGCAGGATCTTGATGGCGACAGCTCGGGCGAGGCGCTCGTCTCGTCCCAGGTAGACCGTGCCCATTCCACCGGTGGCAATCTCGCGCTCGACGGTATAGTCGGGCGCCAGCGCTTCCCGCAGACGTTCCAATACCGAGGGCATGGGATCGCGCGGCCTCGCGGACGAGGTTCACTGCAAGGGGATACCGAAAAGATATGTGCCTGCACCCGAAGCGTAATGACTGTGAGAGGAGGTTCCTTCCTGGTGTGCCCGGGAGCACTGTGTCCCGGCGCCGCAAATGGCATCCTTGATCCGGTGCTCGATCAGGAGGATACGGTGACCGTCACACTTCGATGCCAAAACTGCGGTTTCAGCTTCACAGTCACTTACCCCGCCTCCTCTCCAGGCGAGACCGAGGCTACTCCCGTCGCGTGCGGGCACTGCCGCTCTACCCGGTGGTCCTCACAAGCCAGCTGAATCCGGCCGAGAGAAGAAATGGAGGCCGACGCTATTGCTTATCTTGGTGCTGAGAGGCGGGGCGCGATTCGACCAGGGTGGTGAGGAGCGGTAAGAGCGGTGGATGGCTTGCACTGGAGCACTCATGAGTATCGATCTGCCGCTCGCCATCGCCGCGTTCGGCATTGGCATCGTCGTCGGCCTCACCGGCATGGGTGGCGGGGCACTGATGACCCCTGTGCTGGTGCTCTTCTTCGGAGTGCCGCCTCTGACGGCCGTGTCTTCCGATCTGGTGGCGAGTGCCGTGATGAAGCCGGTGGGCTCGGTCGTGCATTTGCGCCGCGGCACCGTCCACCTTGGCCTGGTCAAGTGGCTCTGCATCGGTTCGATTCCGGGCGCCTTCAGTGGAGTGCTCATCGCCCGGTCCCTCGGTCATGGCCAGGAGGTGCAGGATTTCATCCGCATTGCGCTTGGCGCTGCCCTCCTACTTGCGGCTGCCGGGCTGATTGTTCGTGCCTACATCCGGCTCCTCGAGCGCGCCCGCCGTCGCGACGGGCGCGCAGAGCCGCTGCCACAGGGCCCTCCCTCGGTCAACCTCCAGCCGCTTGCCACGATCGTAGTCGGCGCGATTGGGGGTCTGGTCGTCGGCATAACATCGGACGGTTCGGGGTCTCTGATCATCATAGCGCTCATGGCCCTGTATCCGACCCTCACGGCCAACGAGCTCGTCGGCACCGACCTGGTCCAGGCCGTCCCGCTGGTCGCTTCCGCCGCCATGGGGCACATTTTGTTCGGTGACTTCCACCTGGACCTGACCACGTCGCTGCTGCTGGGTTGTGTTCCCGGTGTCTGGGTGGGCGCCCATCTTTCTTCGCGCGCTCCTGGGGGTCTGGTGCGCCGAGTGCTGGCGTTTGTCCTGCTGGCCTCCGCCCTTAAACTCTTAAATGTCTCCACGACGAACACCGGCATCGGCCTGGCCCTCGTAGTCGTCATTGCGCCCGTACTGTGGATGCTGGTTCGTCGCTACTACGGGTTCCCTGCCCTCGCGTCGAGGACCCGCCGCCCGGGGACCTCCCAGTAACTCAGACTCGGTGTGCAGTCGGAGGCGATTGTGATTTGGAGGTAGTTGCAAGTGACGGCGGAGCGGGGAAATGCCGGTATGGAGAGCCACTGGTCGGATTCGAACCGACGACCGCTCGATTACGAATCGAGAGCTCTACCCCTGAGCTACAGTGGCGTTCTCAAAAGTGAGAAGTGAAAGAAAGTAAGAAGTGAGAGGTGAGAGAATTGTCATCCTGAGGGGAGTGAAACGACCGAAGGATCTACTCCGCTGGGTCCAAGATCCTTAGGATAGATCCTTCGCTTTGCTCAGGATGACAAATGCCTTACTTCTTACTTCTCACCTCTTACTTCTCACTATTTTCGAAGTGCCCTGGCGCGGATTCGAACCGCGACGCCTTTCGGCACTACCCCCTCAAGATAGCGTGTCTACCAGTTTCACCACCAGGGCGTGCGGCGCAGCAAGATAGCCGCCGCCGCATGACGGGTCAACCCTGCGACAGATGGCGTAAGTGGTTTACCCGGCGTAACTAAGAGTGAGCCCTCTCAGGGCGAAAAGGGGCTCCCTGCAATCGGAACGCCGTTCAGTGTGACGGCCACGGGCTGGGGGACAAAGGTGGCGTAGCTGGCCACGTAAGTGCCGTCTCCGTTATCCCGAACCTGGCGCGCGGTGCCATCATTCACCTGGACCACTTCCCCGCCACGTCCGAGCAGGTTCCCGAAGGCGTCTCGGGTGGTGACGGTAACGTCAACAATCCAGAAGAAACCCCGGAAACTCTTGGTAGCCACAGCTGTCGTTGTCGCCGGATCGGCAGGGCCCGCGGCGACCACGCTCCCGAACGGGCTTCCGCCCAGCGGGGTCCCGCCCACGCGCACGTCCACCTGATCGGTGCCGGTGTGAATCGGAGTGTAGGCGGCCGAGTAGGATCCATCACCCCGGTCGACGGCCTCCAGGCCTGCCACCGGGTTTGCTCCAGCAACCGAGATTGCGATGTCTCCCGCTACGCCCCCGACCGGGGTCCCGAACGCGTCCTCGAGCCGGATCGTGATCGTCGTTTGAGTACCGGCGGTCCCAGTAGCCGGGACCGACGCGGAGCTCGCGCTGGGCAGAGGTGGACCCGGCCCGACGTCAATGTCGGTCGAGACCGCCGAGGTGAAGTCGCTCGCAGCAAAGATGAGGGTTCGGTCTCCCGGTTTCCCCTGAATCGAGAGATTGGTAAATGTCACCACGCCAGCGGCGTTGCTCCCGGCCGTAGTGCCCCCGCCGAGTGAGCCACCTCCACTCGCGATCTGGACCGTCACGGCGACGTCGGCTCTGGCGAGGGGAGCA
>Ga0184623_10000939_pt1 | contig 12667 bp, 8 predicted proteins | sample PLM1_100_b1_FD_133138 | JGI IMG/M metagenome (GOLD analysis project Ga0184623, IMG submission 133138) | Groundwater sediment microbial communities from an aquifer in East River, Colorado, USA - PLM1_100_b1 | ecosystem: Environmental > Terrestrial > Soil > Riparian zone | place: USA: East River...
GCAACACGCCGACTCAACGCGCGCCGCGCATCACACAGCCGGCCGCGTCACCGCCACCCGGCCCACGCCCCCCAGGCAGCCCGCACGCTGTGAAGCAACACGCCGACTCAACGCGCGCCGCGCATCACACAGCCGGCCGCACGGCGACCGCCCAGCTAGCCGTCGTAAATTTTCTACATTCCGTCGACTTCTTGCGCTAATCGATTGGACTTTGTATCGTCACCGCCACGAAACAAGGCACGCGCCGAATCCCCGCACTACCCCACGAAGGGTGTTCGTCCATGAACAGATCCATGCTGCGCGGCACCATCGGGCTGCTGCTGGTCGCCGGGGTCGGGCTGTCCAGCGCGGCCTGCTCCGGCGGCGACGAGTCGGCGGACGGCAAGGTCCGGATCACCGTGAACGGGCTACCGCCAGCGACCGAGGCGGTCAACCACAAGCGGTTTCTCGACGACGTCGCGGCGTTCGAGAAGTCGAATCCGAAGATCGACATCGTGGCCCGCGAGGGCAAGATGGACCCCAAAACGTTCGCTGCGAAGCTGGCCGGCGGCCAGTTGGAGGACGTGTTCTACGTCTACTTCACCGACCCCGCCAACCTGATCGCCCAGCGCCAGGTCGCCGACGTCTCCCCGTACCTGGACGAGTTCCCGGCGACGAAGCTGCTCCGGCCTGAGCTGGTGAAGGTCTTCTCCGACGCGGACGGCAAGGTCTACGGGCTGCCCACGGAGAACTACTCGATGGGCCTGCTCTACAACCGCACGCTGTTCACCAAGGCAGGGCTCGATCCGAACAGCCCGCCGAAGACCTGGGACGAGGTCCGGACGGCGGCGAAGAAGATCGCCGCCCTCGGCAACGGCACGATCGGCTACGGCGACTACAGCAAGAGCAACACCGGCGGCTGGCACTTCACCGCCGAGATGTACTCCCTCGGCGGTGAAGTCGCGGTCAGGGACGGCGACGGCTGGCAGGCCGCGTTCAACGACGACAAGGGTAAGCAGGTGCTCCGCCAGCTCAAGGAGATGCGCTGGACGGACAACAGCATGGGCAGCCGCCAGCTCCTCGAATGGGCCGATCTCCTGCAGCTGATGGGCGCGGGCAAGCTCGGCATGTACGTCGCGACCGGCGACAACATCCCGACGATCGTCAACCAGTACAAGGGCGACTACTCCCACTACGGGCTCGCCACGATCCCCGGTGGTCAGGGCACTCTCGCCGGCGGTGAGGGCTACATGTTCAACGCCAAGGCAACGCCGGCGAAGATCCGGGCGGGTCTGAAGTGGCTGACGTTCAAGTTCAACAGCCTCGAGCGGATCACCGAGGACAAGAAGTTCGCCGCTGACCACAAGCTCCCCGTGGGACTGCCGGAGCCGGCGATCTGGACAGGCGAAGCCGCGCAGAAGCAGGCCAACGCTACCAAGCAGTACGCGAACGTGCCGCAGGAGAACTACCAGCCGTTCGTCGCCGGCAGCGCCGCCATCCAGGTCAAGCTCGAACCGCCGAATGCGCAGCAGATCTACGCCGTCCTCGACGTGGCGATGCAGAAAGTGCTCACCGACCGGAACGCCGACGTCGACAAGCTCTTGGCCGACGCCGAGAAGCAGGTCAACACGATCCTCGCCAGCGCGAAGTAACCCCGCCACACCAGCGAAGAGGAAGGTCGCCCGCATGGCGGTCACCACAGTGGCGCAGCGCGCCCGGTTACGCCGGAAGGTCCAGGACAACGTTTTGGCGTACGTCTTCCTGGCGGGCGGCATCCTCTGCTTCGCGCTCTTCTCCTGGTACCCGCTCATCCGGGGCATCCTGCTCAGCTTCCAGCAGGTCAACTTCGTCACCGCCCCGGAGTGGGTGGGGCTGGACAACTTCCGGAACCTGTTCGCCGATCCGCTCTTCTACACGGCCTGGAAGAACACGCTGGTCTTCACCGGGCTGGCGCTGGTGTTCGGGTACGCCGTGCCGTTCGTCATCGCGGTGCTCCTCAATGAGCTGCGGCACTTCACGGGCTTCTTCCGGATCGCGGTCTACCTGCCGGTGATGCTGCCGCCGATCGTGGTCGTCCTGCTCTGGCAGTATTTCTACGATCCCGGCAACGGGCTCTTCAACGCCGTACTCAGCGCGGTGCACCTCCCCACGTCGCAGTGGACGCAGTCGTCGAGCACCGCGATGCTCTCGCTGGTTCTCGTCTCCACGTGGGCGAACCTGGGCGGCGCCACGCTGATCTACCTCGCCGGTCTCCAGACCATTCCCGGCGAGCTGTACGAAGCAGCCGAGCTGGACGGCGCCAGCGTCTGGCAGCGGCTGCGGCACGTGACGATCCCGCAGATGCGCTTCATCATGCTGGTCCTGCTGCTGCTCCAGGTCATCGCGACCATGCAGGTCTTCATCGAGCCCTACCAGCTGACCGGGACGTCGAACCCGGACACGGTCACGGTGATGGTGCTCATCTACCGGTACGCGTTCACCGTCAACCACGACTTCGGCCTGGCCGCGGCGATGAGCGTCCTCCTCTTCGTCGTGCTGGGGCTGTTCTCCGCTCTATACCTGCGGCTCACCCGATCCCCCGACTGACCGTCAGGAGTCGAGATGACGATCACCGCATCGCGCCCGACCGCGCGAACCACCACCGCCGTCCAGCCCCGGCGGTCCCGTGCGCTCGGGGGCGGCACCCGCACGCTGATATCCACGGCGGATCTCAACCGCGGCCGGGGACGCACCCTGTACTGGCTGGCGCTGATCGGGGTGACCGCCCTGTTCGTCCTGGCCTTCCTCTTCCCGATCTACTGGATGGTGACCGGGGCGCTCAAGGCACCAGCCGAACTGGCGCAGCCCACGCCGACCCTCATCCCGGAGACGTTCCGTCCCGAGACGTACGCGCAGGCCTGGAACGAGATGGAGATCGCGCGCTACTTCACCAACACGGCGCTGTACGCCCTCGGCGGCTGGCTGATCCAGCTCATCGTCGCGGTCGCCGCTGCCTATGCGCTGTCCAAGCTGCGTCCGCTGCTCGGCAACGTGGTGCTCGCGCTCATGCTGGCCAGCCTGATGCTGCCGTCGGCGGCGCTGCTCGTGCCGGCATACCTGACGGTCAGCGACGTGCCACTCGTCGGCGTCAACCTGCTGAACACACCGTGGGCGCTCTGGCTGCCCGCAGCCGCGAACGCCTTCAACATCTACGTGCTCAAACGCTTCTTTGACCAGATCCCCGACGACCTGCTCGACTCGGCGAGCCTCGACGGCGCCGGCCGGCTGCGGATCCTCTGGAGCGTCGTCCTGCCGCTCTCCCGGCCCGTACTCGGGGTCGTCTCGATCTTCGCGATCATCGGCATCTGGAAGGACTTCCTGTGGCCGCTGCTCGTCCTGCAGGACCCAAACGTGCAGACCCTCAGCGTCGCGCTGAGCCGGCTCTCGGCCACCAGCCAGGTGCCGCTGAACGTGATGATGGCCGGCCTCGTCATCGCCAGCGTCCCGATGGTCGTCATCTTCCTCATCTTCCAGCGCAGCATCATCGGCGGGCTCTCCGTCGGTGCCATGAAGGGGTAGTCGTGTCCACAGCAGACTCCCGTCCATGGTGGCGGAGCGCGGTGATCTACCAGGTCTATCCGCGCAGCTTCGCCGACGGCAGCGGCGACGGCATCGGTGACCTCGCCGGCGTCCGGAGCCGCCTCGACTACCTGGCCGAGCTCGGGGTCGACGCGATCTGGTTCAGCCCGTGGTACCCGTCGCCGATGGCCGACGCGGGCTACGACGTGGCCGACCATCGCGACGTCGACCCGGTCTTCGGCACCCTCGCCGAGGCCGAGGCGCTGATCGCGGAGGCGCACGCGCTCGGGATCCGGATCATCATCGACGTCGTCCCGAACCACTGCTCGGACGCCCACCCATGGTTTCAAGCCGCTCTGGCCGGCGGACCCGAACGCGACCTGTTCTGGTTCCGGCCCGGCCGCGGCGAGCACGGCGAGCTGGCGCCCACCGGCTGGGTCTCCAACTTCGGCGGCACCACCTGGACCCGGACCACCAACCCCGACGGCACGCCCGGCGACTGGTACCTACACCTGTTCGCGCCCGAGCAGCCCGACTTCAACTGGGACCACCCGCGCGTCCGCGCCGAGTTCGAGGACATCGTGCGCTTCTGGCTCGACCGCGGGGTGGACGGGATCCGCATCGACTCGGCCGCGCTGCTGGCCAAGGATCCGCTGCTGCCCGAGGTCGACCCGTCCGCCGCTAGCCCGCACACCGACCGCGACGACGTCCATGACATCTACCGGCGCTGGCGGGAGATCGCCGACGGATACCCGGGCGAGCGGATCCTGGTCGGCGAGGTGTGGCTGCCCGACAGCGAGCGGTTCGCCAACTACCTCCGCCCAGACGAGCTCCACACCGCCTTCAACTTCGACTTCCTGGGCTGCGCCTGGAACGCGGGCGCGCTGCGGCGGTGCATCGACGGGACGCTACGCGCCCACGCGCCGGTCGGGGCGCCGGCCACCTGGGTGCTCTCCAACCACGACGTGACCCGGCACGTCACCCGCTACGGCCGGGCCGACACGTCGTTCAGCTTCGCCGGCAAGCGCGAGGGCGTAGCGGCGGATCTCGAACTGGGCGGCGTACGGGCCCGCGCCGCCGCGCTGCTCTGCCTCGCGTTACCCGGTTCGGCCTACGTCTACCAGGGCGAGGAGCTGGGCCTGTGGGAGGTCGAGGACATCCCCCACGAGCTGCGGCAGGACCCGATGTGGCACCGCTCTGGTCGCGTCGACCCGGGCCGTGACGGCTGCCGGGTGCCGCTTCCGTGGGCGGGCGTGGAGGCCCCGTTCGGCTTCAGCCCGCCCGGCACCAGCGCGCCGCCGTGGCTCCCGCAACCCGCTGAGTGGAAGGACCGGACCGTCCAGGCGCAGACCGGCGATCCCCACTCGATGCTGGAGCTGTACAGGGAGGCGCTGCAGATCCGGCGAACCGAGCCCGCGCTCGGCGACGGGGACCTGCACTGGCTGGCCGCACCGGCCGACGTGCTGGCGTTCACCCGCGGCAACGGCTTCGCCTGCGTCGTGAACCTCTCCGACCGTCCCGTCGCACTGCCGGCCCACGACACGCGGTTGCTCAGCAGCGGACCGCTCGAGAACGACCTGCTGCCCCCCGACACCACCGCCTGGCTGCGCGCGTGCTGACGACGCCCGCCACGACTCCCGAAGACGGAGGCCCGCACATCCGCACCCACGAACCGCTTCGCGACAAGGGAGTACACCTCTCATGGCCGACTCGACCCGACAGCGATCCATGCCGCGCACCGCCTTCCTCGCCACCGCAGTCCTCGCTGGATCGCTACTTACCGCGGTGGCGGCGCCCGCGGCCGCCCTCTCCCCCATCGGCGTACCAGGCCGCGGCGCCATGGTGCCGTTCATCGAGCAGGAGGCGGAGGACGCCGCGCACAACGGCACGGTGATCGGCCACGACCGCGTCTACGGCAGGTTGCCGTCCGAGGCGTCCGGCCGGCGGGCGGTGACGCTGGACGCGGTCGGCGAGTACGTCGAGTTCACCCTGACCGAGCCGGCCAACGCGATGGTGGTCCGGTACAGCCTGCCGGACAACGCGGCCGGCACCGGGATCGCGGCCCCGATCGACCTGCGGATCAACGGCAGCAAGCTGAAGGACCTCTCGTTCACCTCGCGGTACGGCTGGTACTACGGCGGCTATCCGTTCAACAACACCCCGGGCGGCGCCAACCCGCACCACTTCTACGACGAGGCGCGCACACTGTTCGGCTCGACCCTGCCGACCGGTACCAAGGTGCGCGTGCAGGTCGCGTCGACGTCGGCCTCCCCCACGTTCACCATCGACCTGGCCGACTTCGAACTGGTCGCGGCGCCAATCGCCCGGCCGGCCGGCTCGCTCTCGGTCGTCGACTATGGTGCCGACCCGGCCGGCGCCGGCGATGCCACGGCCGCGTTCCAGGCCGCCATCGACGCGGGCCGCGCGCAGGGGCGCGAGGTGTGGATCCCGACGGGCACGTTCACCCTGTACGACCACGTCATCGTCGACCAGGTGACGCTGCGCGGCGCCGGCCCCTGGTACAGCGTCCTCGGCGGCCGGCACCCGAGCCAGCGGAACAACGCGGCCGGCGTCTACGGCAGGTACGCCAACCAGGGCGGCAGCCGCAACGTGACGCTCAAGGACTTCGCGATCATCGGTGAGATCACCGAACGGGTCGACGAGGACCAGGTGAACGCCATCGGCGGCGCGATGAGCGACTCGGTCGTGGACAACGTCTGGATTCAGCACACCAAGTGCGGCGCCTGGATGGACGGCCCGATGAACAACTTCACGATCCGCAACAGCCGGATCCTCGACCAGACCGCCGACGGCGTGAACTTCCACTACGGCGTCACGAACTCCACAGTGGAGAACACGTTCGTCCGCAACACTGGCGACGACGGCCTGGCGATGTGGGCCGAGAACGTCCCTAACGTCAACAACACCTTCAAGTTCAACACCATCGGCGTGACGTTGCTCGCCAACAACATCGCAATCTACGGCGGCCGGGACATCAAGGTGACCGACAACGTGGTGGCCGACACGGTCACCAACGGCGGCGGCATCCATGTCGGCAACCGGTACCCGGGCGTCAACTCCGGCAACGGTACGGCCGTGTCCGGCACGTTCACGCTGGCCCGCAACACGCTAATCCGCGCGGGCAACTCGGACTTCAACTGGAACTTCGGCGTCGGCGCGATCTGGTTCGACGCCCTGAACGAGCCGCTGACAAGCGCGACCATCAACGTGACCGACACCGACATCCTCGACAGCTCGTACGCCGCCATCCAGTTCATCGAGGGTCGCATCACCGGCGTCCACTTCAACAACGTGCGCATCGACCGCGCGGGCACCTACGCGCTCCAGATCCAGTCGCCCGGCCAGGCTTTGTTCACGAACGTCCGGGCCACCGGCATCGCCCAGGGCAACCCGATCCACAACTGCGTCGGCCCGTCGTTCGAGATCAGCCAGGGCGCCGGCAACTCGGGGTGGTACACCAGCCAGCCGTTCTGCGGCCCGTGGCCGGCGCCGGTGTGGAACAGCGACCCGGGCGGCGCGCTCTCGGCAAGCCCGACCAGCCTGAGTTTCGCCCCGCAGAACCTCAACACGACCAGCGCAGCGAAGCCGGTGACCGTCACCAACACCGGCTCGGCGGCGGTCTCCCTGCACGGCACCTCGACCAGCGGCGACTTCGCGCAGACCAACACCTGCGGATCATCGCTCGCGCCAGACGCGTCGTGCACGGCCGACGTCACATTCCGGCCCACCGCCGCGGGCTCGCGCACCGGCACGCTGTCGATCGCGAGCAACGCGCCGGGCAGCCCGCTGACCGTCGCGCTCATGGGCACCGGCATCGACCCGTACGCCAACCTGGCGTTGGGGCGGCCCGTGTCCGCGACCAGCCACACCGATATCTACGGCGCCGGCAACAGCGTCGACGGGAACCCGTACAGCTACTGGGAGAGCGCGAACCACGCGTTCCCGCAGGCACTCACGGTCGATCTCGGCGCGGCGACCTCGGTGTCGAGGGTGGTGCTGAAGCTGCCGCCGGCCACGGCCTGGGCCACCCGAACCCAGACGCTCTCTGTGCTCGGCTCGACGGACGGTTGGTCTTACACGACGGTCGAGCCCTTGGCCGACTACATGTTCAACCCGGCGTCAGGCAACACCGTGACGATCACCTTCACCGCCACCAGCCAGCGCCACCTTCGGCTGACGTTCACCGGCAACACCGGCTGGCCCGCCGGTCAGATCTCCGAGTTCGAGGTCTACAGCGCCTGACCCGACTTTCTCGTCCGAGTAAGGAGCGCGTGATGGAACGCAAGCATGTCGTCGTACGGCTGCTCTTGGCCCTGCTCATGATCGGCGCGTCCCTCTCCGTCGGGCCGATCCCGGCCGCGGCCGCCGGGCCGAACCTGGCGCTGGGAAAGACCGTCGTGGCCAGCAGTTCTAACGGCCCCTACACGGCGGCCAACATCAACGATGGCAACCAGGCGACGTACTGGGAAAGCACCAACCACGCCTTTCCACAGTGGATCCAGGTCGACCTCGGCAGCAGTACGAGCATCGACCAGCTCGTGCTGAAGCTCCCGTCCGGCTGGGAGACCAGGACGCAGACGTTCACCGTGCAGGGCAGCACCGACGGCTCGTCCTTCTCGACGATCGTCGCGTCAGCGGGCTACAGCTTCAACCCGGCCAGCGGCAACACCGTGACGATCAACGCCAACGGAGCCGCCAGCCGGTACGTGCGGCTGCACATCACCGCCAACACGGGCTGGCCGGCAGGCCAGGTGTCCGAGTTCGAGGTGTACGGGACCGGCACCGGCGGCGGCTCGAACCTGGCGGTGGGCAAGCCGATCAGCGCGTCGTCCACGATCCAAACGTACGTGGCGACCAACGCGAACGACAACAGCGTGACGACCTACTGGGAGGGCGGTGCCAACAGCTACCCGAACACGTTGACCGTGACGCTGGGCGCGAACGCCAGCCTCAGCTCGATCGTGCTGAAGCTGAATCCGGACCCGATCTGGGGGACGCGCACGCAGACCATCGAGGTGCTGGGACGGGAGCAGAGCGCCACCACGTTCACCAGCCTGAGCGCGGCTGCCGTCTATACGTTCAACCCCGCGTCCGGTAACACCGTGACGATCCCGCTGACGGCCACGGCCGCCGACGTCCAGCTCCGGATCACCACGAACTCCGGCGCGACGGGCGGGCAGGTCGCCGAGTTCCAGGTGATCGGCGTGCCGGCGCCGAACCCGGACCTGACGATCACGGGCATGGCGTGGACGCCCCCCTCGCCGCTGGAGACCGATCCGGTCACCTTGACCGCCACGGTGCGGAACGGCGGGAGCGCGGCAGCCGGCGCGACGAGCGTCAACTTCTACCTCGGCAGCACCCTCGCCGGCACCGCGGGAGTCGGCGCGCTGGCCGCTGGAGCATCCGCCACCGTGTCCGCAGGCATCGGCACCCGCAACGCGGGCACCTACCCGCTCAGCGCCAAGGTCGACGAGGCCAACAGCGTCATCGAGCAGAACGAGGCGAACAACAGCTTCACGAACCCGTCGTCGCTGGTCGTCAGCCCCGTGGCCAGCTCCGATCTGATCGCATCGCCCGTGAGCTGGGCGCCGAGCAACCCGGCCAGCGGTGACGTGGTGACCTTCTCCGTCGCGATCAAGAACCAGGGCAACGTGGCATCCGCGGACGGGGCACACGGCATCACGCTGACGGTGATCGACGCGGCCACCAACAATGTGATCCGGACGCTCACCGGCGCCTACAACGGCACGATCGCCGCCGGCGCCACCACCGGCCCGGTCAGCCTCGGCACGTGGACGGCCGCCAACGGGAGGTACAGCGTCCGGACCGTGCTGGCCAACGACGCCAACGAGGTGCCGATCAAGCAGCCGAACAACACGAGCACGCAACCCTTCTTCGTCGGACGCGGCGCGAACATGCCGTACGACATGTACGAGGCCGAGGATGCCGTCGCCGGCGGTGGCGCGGCCGTGGTCGGTCCGAACAGGACGATCGGTGACCTGGCCGGTGAGGCGTCCGGCCGCAAGGCCGTCACCCTGAACTCCACGGGCAGCTACGTCCAGTTCACGACCCGGGCGAGCACCAACACGCTCGTCACCCGGTTCTCGATTCCGGACGCGCCGGGTGGCGGCGGGATCAACTCGACCCTGAGCGTCTACGTCAACGGATCGTTCAACCGGACTGTCGACCTGACCTCGAAGTACGCGTGGCTGTACGGGGCCGAGGCTAGCCCCGGCAACTCGCCTGGCTCGGGCGCACCGCGCCACATCTACGACGAAGCCAACGTCATGTTCGGTACGACGATCCCGGCCGGTAGCACGATCCGGCTGCAGAAGGACACAGCCAACTCCATTACCTACGCGATCGACTTCATCAACCTGGAGCAGGTGTCGCCGGTCGCCAACCCGGACACGGCGAGGTACACGACCCCCACCGGCTTCACGCACGAGGACGTGCAGAACGCACTCGACCGGGTGCGCATGGACACCACCGGCAACCTCGTCGGCGTCTACCTGCCCGCAGGCACCTACCAGACGGCGAGCAAGTTCCAGGTGTACGGCAAGGCGGTCAAGGTGATCGGCGCCGGGCCCTGGTACACCCGCTTCCAGGCGCCGTCGAACCAGGACAACACCGATGTCGGATTCCGCGCGGAAGGGACCGCGAACGGCTCGACGTTCGCCAACTTCGCCTACTTCGGTAACTACACGTCGCGCATCGACGGGCCGGGCAAGGTGTTCGACTTCGCCAACGTCGCCAACATGCTGATCGACAACATCTGGAACGAGCACATGGTGTGCCTGTACTGGGGCGCGAACACCGACTTCGTGACGATCAAGAACTCGAGGATCCGCAACCTGTTCGCGGACGGCATCAACATGACCAACGGCAGCACCAACAACCTGGTCACCAACAACGACGCCCGGGCGACCGGTGACGACAGCTTCGCGCTGTTCTCGGCCATCGACGCGGGCGGCGGCGATATGAAGGACAACGTCTACGAGAACCTGTCGTCCACCCTGACCTGGCGCGCGGCCGGGGTCGCGGTGTACGGCGGGCTCAACAACGTGTTCCGCAACATCTACATCGCCGACACGCTGGTGTACTCCGGCATCACGATCAGCTCGCTCGACTTCGGCTTCCCGATGAACGGGTTCGGCTACCCGCCGACCAGGTTCGAGAACATCTCGATCGTGCGCGCCGGCGGTCACTTCTGGGGCGCGCAGACGTTCCCGGCGATCTGGGTGTTCTCCGCGTCGAAGGTGTTCCAGGGCATTCGCGTCAACGACGTGGACATCGTCGATCCGACCTACAGCGGCATCATGTTCCAGACGAAGTACTCCGGCGGCCAGCCGGAGAACCCCGTCACGGACACGGTCTTCACGAACATCTCGATCTCGGGAGCGCAGAAGAGCGGCGATGCCTTCGACGCCAAGTCCGGGTTCGGGGTGTGGGCCAACGAGCTGCCGGAACCCGATCAGGGTCCGGCCGTCGGTTCGGTGACCTTCAACAACCTGAGGTTCAGCAACAACCACACGAACATCAGGAACACGACGTCGACCTTCACGATCAACGTCAACCCCTAGCGATTTCGGGTGGGATCGGGGAGTCCTACTCGCCCGCGCCGATCGTGACGCAGCAACGCCCGGGCGCGGGGTCGAGCCGGGCGCAGAGGCCCGCCGGCCCGAAGACGTCCAGCAGCCCGTGAATGAGGTCCAGGTTCATGCCGCAGACCAGGTCGGTGTAGCGGTCGGCGAGGCTGTGGAACGGGCAGTTGGCGAGGGTCACGCCATCGGCGGTGACGCGCGGCTCGTAGCCGTTCTCAGCGAGCACGCCGGCCAGGTCGCCGTGCCCGTCCTGTGCTCGTGCCCGTTCGCCGAGCGCGCGGCCCGCGGCTCTGGCGGCGTCGCGCAGCGCGCCGGTCATCGGGATCCCCTGCTGCGCAGCCGCCGTAATCGCCTCCGCCATCACCCGGCCGGCGAGGTCGTAGCGACGGTCGGGGAGGTTCACCGCGATGTCGCGGGACGCCCGCCGGTACAGCTTGGCGGGACGACCTGCGCCCGGCCCGCTCCGCCCCGGCGGCCGGCGGTACTCGACCTCGAGCAGGCCGTCGGCTTCGAGTCTGTCCAGGTGGAACTTGGCGACGTGATGCGCGACGCCGACACCGGCGGCGGCCTGCTCCCGCCCCACCGGCCCGTCCTGGGCCACCACGTACCGGTACAGCTCCCGGCGTATCGGTTCGCCGAGCGCCGCGACGCTCGTTACCTGCTCGTCAAACTCATCGGCCATCGGTCGCTCCCCTCCCAGCCCACTCTAACGGACACAGTAGTTGACGAAAGAACGCTAGGTCTCTAACGTCAGTTTCAATATCTGTTAGAAGGAGCCTGTGTCATGACCGTGCACACCATCAGCCCTGCCGACCGTCTCAAGACCGACCCCACCTACCAGGCGTTCTGGCTGCTCCGCATCGGTTTCACCGTCGCGCCGATCCTGTTCGGGCTGGACAAGTTCTTCGAGGTCCTCACCGACTGGGACCGCTACCTCGCGCCGAGCATCAACGACCTCGTCCCCGGCACCGCCCACCAGGCGATGCTCGCTGTCGGCGTGATCGAGATCGTCGCCGGCGTCGCGGTCGCGCTCCTGCCGCGCTTCGGCGGGTACCTGGTCGCCGCGTGGCTGGGCGGGATCATCGTCAACCTGCTGCTCGTCGGCGACTACTACGACGTGGCGCTGCGCGACTTCGGACTGCTCCTCGGCGCCCTCGCGCTGGCCCGCCTCGCCACCGCGTTCCCGTCCAAGGTCCGCGCCGAACGCAGCTGATCAAGCGCATCCCGGCCCAGGCAGCGGGACAACTACCCGCCCGCCGCATCTCCTCACGACTTGTAGTCAGCTAGAGGATTCCGAGTTCGTTCGCGCGGGCCATCGCCTCGATCCGGTTCCGCGCGCCGAGCTTCTCCAGGGTCCGTTGCAGGTACGTCTTGACGGTGTTGCGCGTCAGCCCCAGCGCCGCAGCGATCTCGGGATTGGTCTCCCCCATCGCGACCCGGCGCAGGATGTCGTACTCGCGCCGGGTCAGGCCGCTCTCCTTCAGCCGCCGGCTCAGCAGCGTGCC
>Ga0184623_10000940_pt1 | contig 12661 bp, 14 predicted proteins | sample PLM1_100_b1_FD_133138 | JGI IMG/M metagenome (GOLD analysis project Ga0184623, IMG submission 133138) | Groundwater sediment microbial communities from an aquifer in East River, Colorado, USA - PLM1_100_b1 | ecosystem: Environmental > Terrestrial > Soil > Riparian zone | place: USA: East River...
CACGCGCTACATGGCCTCAGCCTGGACAGGGCGGGCATCGCGCACATCGCAGTGTTCCGGGACCCTATCGTGTGTGCGTCGTTCGTCTCACGGTAAGAGCGCGGCGCCGAGGCACTCATGTTGGGTCACGCCGTGCGTCGCCCTGTCCCCTGGGCGAATCTGGGGCCGGCTCGGTCAAGGATGTCCTGGACTGTGATGCGCTCGTAGCCGACGTCCAGGATCAGGGCGACGAAACCTCAGCGAGCAGGCGGCGGGTGCGGGCGTACGCGCCGGTCCTCCTCGACCATCAGCCACCTCCGTTGCGGAACAAGCCATGGTGCACATCTGCCGTTGGGGCGCGTTGTTGCTCCAGTCTGGGCGGCAGACCGAATCGGGAGAACAACGGTGGGCTGACAAAACCGGTGATCGCCGCGATACAACCATCGTGGACGGTGAAGACCTTGATGGCAAACGGCCGATAGCCGTCATCTGCCGGCGCATAGACGGCCAAGGCGGGCTGCCGGTTGGCGGCGGCGGGCATCAGCCGCAGATCCGCACCCCACGGGGTCGCGAACAGGTGCTCGATGTAGATGCCGATGTTGTCGCGACCCAGATACCACGACGGGGTCGGCGGCATCGCCATGTGCGCGTCGTCGCGCAACAGTGCGACCAGGGCCGCCACGTCCTTGGCATTCCACGCCTTCACGTACTTGCTGACCAGCTCGGCTTGCTGGGACGGGGTGGTCGGGCCGGGCTGGGGCAGTTGCCGGTCCAGTGCGACCCGGGCCCGTCGCAGCGCGCTGTTCACCGACGCCGCCGACGTACCCAGTAGATCGGCGGTCTCGGCGGCCGGCCAGCCCAGCACCTCCCGCAGGATCAGCACAGCGCGCTGCCGCGGGGGTAGGTACTGGATCGCGGCGATGAACGCGAGCTCAATGTGCTCACCGCGGATCACCACGTCGGCCGGGTCGGCCAACGGATCCGGGTCGGCGACCTCCAGCAGAGCGTCGGGAAAGGGTTGTAGCCACGGCACGTCACGGTCGTCGGGGTCCGCTGGAAGATGCGGATCGGCCGGGCCGGCGACCGCAACAGGCAGGATTCGCCGGGCGCGGTAGCGCATCATGTCCAGGCACACGTTGGTGGCGATCCGGTACAGCCACGCCAGCACGCTGGACCGGCTCTGAAAACCGGCCAGGCTCCGCCACGCCTTGAGCAGCGTCTCCTGCACCGCGTCGTCGGCGTCATCCAGCGAGCCGAGCATTCGGTAACAGTGCACCAGCAGCCTGCGGCGGTATGGCTCGGTCAGCTGCCCGAATGCCTCCGGGTCACCGGCGGCCGCCGCAGACACCAGATCTACGACGTCGGCCTGGCCCGCCGGCTCACCAGTCGAGATTGCCACCAAATCAGATTAAGCCGTCACGAGCGATGAATGTGCCGTCAGGGCGGCGTCACAACTGTTAGAAGCCCCAAACACCTTTCCGCTGGAGGAAACCGATCATGCCGACCCTGACCAACACCATCGAGATCAAGGCCACGCCCGGCGACGTCTGGGCGGTGCTGGCGGACATGCCCGCCACCCGGCGCTGGCTGCCCGGCGTCGTGGCGGCCCACCTGGACGGCGATGTCCGCATCTGCCAGACGGCCGACGGACACGAAATCCACGAAAAGATCAGCGAGATCACGGCCGGCCATCGCAGCTACCGCTTCGAGCACCTCCGCGTACCGCTGCCCGTTCGTAACTCCGGCGGCACGTTCACCGTCGCCGCCGGCCACGACCCGCACACCGCCACCGTCACCCTGCAGAGCACCTTCCAACCAATCGACCCTGCCAGCACCGGCCAGCTCACCGAAGTGATCCACACAGCGTTTCAGCAATCCCTGGAATCACTGCGCCGCTTGATCGAAACCGGTCTCACCTGGGACGCCACCTAACAACCCAACCTGTCGGTCACCCTGCTTGGACTGGGGCGGACCGTCCGGAGGCGGCCGCGAGTTCTTTGGCTTCGTCCAGCACCGCCCGCCAGCGTCGTCGATCTAGTGCCCTGATACCGCAGGCAGGGCAGACCCATCATCGTCGACCGGCTGACCAACTCGTCGGCGGCTGGCAGCGGTGCCGTCAACTCCCAGAACATCTGTTCACCGTCCATCGACGCATACGATCGTCCTGGCGGCGTCCAGGCATACGAACTCCTCGCGTCACATTCCGCCCGCAGGCTTGAACAGCGCTAGCTGCGCGCCATCCGGGTCGGCGATCGTCACCGACGTGCCGGCCGGGCCTGCGGTGGCGTCGACGACCACCGTCGCGCCGAGCTCGACCGCCCGCTTAGTGGCTTGATCAAGGTCCTCGACGACCACGTACAGCAGCCACCGTCCTGCGCCGACCCCATCGGTGTGGGTGATGCCTGCCCACGGTCGCCCGCCGTCGATGATCCACGCCTCGTATTCGCCGGCGTCGACGGCGGGGCCTACCGTCCAGCCGAAAAGATCCCGGTAGAACGCCCCAGCCGCTCAGCGTCCGCGGTGGCCAGGTCGAACCACATGAACTGTCCCGACATGTTCGTCTCCTTTGCGCGATTTGCGAGGGAACTCTTGCCCCCTACTCGGATTGATCCCGGCCCGATGGCGAACTCATCGGTCCTGTCCGTGCCCGGCGATAATCTGAACCGGTGACCGCAACCCAGACCGTCGGGCAGCAGCCAGACCAGGTGCTGGCCGCGGCCCGCGCCGGCGACGGGGAGGCGTTCAAAGCTCTGGTCGCGCCGCACGTGGCGGCTTTGCACGTGCATTGCTACCGCATGCTTGGCTCCCTCGACGACGCCGACGATGCGGTGCAGGAGGCGCTGTTGTCGGCCTGGCGCAGCCTGGACGGCTACGAGGGTCGCGCGCCGCTGCAGCATTGGCTGTATCGGATCACGACGACCACCAGTCTGAAGATGATCCGCACCAGGTCACGACGTCCGGCCACCACCGCCGAGATCTCATATCTGCAGCCCTATCCCGACCGGCTGCTCGACAAGCTCACCGCCTCAGACGGGGACCCGGCTGCGATCGGCGAACGCCGCGAAAGCGTCATTTTGGCCTTCATCGCCGCGTTGCAGTTACTGCCCGCCCGCCAGCGCGCCGTCCTCATCCTGCCGCAGGCCGATCGGTTCGGCAGGTCGCGGGAGCTGCTGGCGCAGTTGATCGGTTGGCTGGACGGTGACGGCAGCGCCGAGCTCAGCCACGCCGAGCTGGAGGACCAGCTGACGGTCCGGGGGCGTGAGGTTCAACGGCAGTTGCTGCAAGACCATCTTGATCTTCGTGCGGTGCGGGAGGAACGCCTGCCCGAGGTCACCGGACAAGACGATGTCGTGCGCCGGCATGCCGAGTTCGGGCATGAGCGGGCGCTGGCCACAGTGTTCGGGCAGGTGACCGCCACCCGGATCGCCTATCGGGCCGAGGGCGCCGACAGCCGGTGCGCCGCCGACGCGGTGTTGAACCTGCCCGCGGGCAAGCACTCGCATGGGCTGCGCCGGCTGGCTGCGTTGCAGGCCGCTACCGGCTCGTTCGAACAGGCCCAGACCGTGATCGAGCAGGCCACCGGGGTGGTGGTGGTGGGCAACCCCACCGCGGTGCGCGGACAAGGCCTGCTCCTGCCGGCCGCACCGGGTGCCCTTCGCGCCTCGGACGCGAAGCGGCTCCCTGTGCCGCCTCTGTGGCGCCTCGGAGTGCGCGGAGTCTTTGAAGTCCGCCAGGAAATGTCGCGGTGGGATGTCGAGAACCCGCGCGCGGCTTCGTCCCCGCAGTGAACACGGCCACAATGGGCCTTACCGCACTAAGGAGAGCATGATGGCCAAGTACCTGCTGCTCAAGCACTACCGGGGCGCGCCGGCATCGGTCAACGACGTGCCGATGGACCAGTGGACGCCGGAGGAGCTTTCGGCTCACGTGCAGTACATGCATGACTTCGCCGCTCGGCTCGAGGACACCGGCGAGTTCGTCGACAGTCAGGCGCTGTCCCCGCAGGGCACGTTCGTCCGCTACGACGGCGAGGGGCGGCCGCCGGTCACCGACGGCCCGTTCGCGGAGACCAAGGACCTGATCGCAGGCTGGATCGTGATCGACGTCGAGACCTACGAGCGGGCGCTCGAGCTGGCCGGCGAGCTGTCCGCGGCTCCGGGTGCGGGTGGGAAGCCGATCCACGAGTGGCTCGAGGTGCGACCGTTCCTGGCCGCGGCCCCGACCATCACGGAGTGACGCATGGTGGACGAAGCCCTGCTGCGGACCCTCACCCCCACCGTGATCGGCATCCTCGGCCGCCGCGGAGCCGACTTCTCGGCAGCCGAGGATGCCGTGCAGGACGCTCTGGTCGAGGCCGTGCGAGTGTGGCCGGACGACCCGCCGCAGGACCCCAAGGGCTGGCTGGTCACCGTGGCCTGGCGCAAGTTCCTCGACGCCGCCCGCGCCGATACCTCCCGACGGCACCGCGAGGTACTCGTCGAGGGCGAGCACATGCCCGGCCCGGGCGAGGAGGTGGACGACACGCTCCAGCTGTACTTCCTGTGCGCGCACCCGTCCCTGACACCGGCCTCGGCCGTCGCGCTTACGCTGCGCGCGGTCGGCGGCCTGACCACGCGTCAGATCGCGCGGGCCTACCTCGTGCCGGAGGCGACCATGGCCCAGCGGATCAGCCGGGCCAGGCGGACCGTCTCGGGCGTCCGGTTCAACCATCCCGGTGACGTCGCCACGGTGCTGCGCGTGCTCTACCTGGTCTTCAACGAGGGCTACTCCGGTGACATCGACCTCGCCGCCGAGGCTATCCGGCTCACTCGCCAACTGGCGGCCAAGATCAACCATGAGGAGGTCGCGGGCCTGCTCGCGCTCATGCTGCTCCACCACGCCCGGCGCCCGGCACGGACCGGCCCCGACGGAAGGCTTGTGCCTCTTACCGAGCAGGACCGCAGCCTGTGGAACACCCGCCTGATCGCCGAGGGCGTTGACGTGCTCCAGACAGCCCTCACCCGCGACCGCCTGGGCGAGTTCCAGGCCCAGGCCGCCATCGCCGCGCTCCACGCCGACGCCCGGACGGCCGCGGAGACCGACTGGGTACAGATCGTCGAGTGGTACGACGAACTGGTGCGCCTCACCGACAGCCCGGTGGCCCGCCTCAACCGGGCCGTCGCGGTAGGCGAGGCCGACGGCCCGCGGGCCGGCCTTGCCGCCCTGGCGGGGCTCGACCCCGCCCTGCCCCGCCACGCCGCCGTCGCGGCGTACCTACACGAGCGTGACGGTGACCCAACGACCGCAGCACGGCTCTACGCCGAAGCCGCCCGATCAGCGCCCAACCTCCCCGAACGCGACCACCTCACGCGACAGGCCGCACGGCTCAACGCGCAGCTGCGCAGTTGAGCGGCGGGCGGCAGGCATTCACCGACCCGATAGGCAAGGTCTGCTCACCCTGTTGGCCGGCCGGACCGCGTCACTTGACCGTCACGAGCCCGAAGATCCCGAGCTCCTGGCCCCTGCGCGGCGATCACCGCAAGCTGATCCCTCACCGGACACCACGGCCCGGTTGTGCGCCGGACCTCGGTCATCCGTGCATAGGACCGCGGACCAGGACGATCGCCGAATCGGCTCGCGGCCGTCGTCGTCTCACTTAGGTGTGCGGTGATTTGTACGGTGACCGGGGCCTAAACGTTGCACTCGCCGAATGGTGCTGATCGTCGACCGACAAGCAGGACGTGGCCGCCCAGCGGGAGATGCTGCGCAACCTTGGGGTGCCGGAGGATCGGATCTATCAAGCAGCCAAGCTGTCGGCTGCCCAGCAGCGTCATCTGGTGAAGCTGCACCGCGAAGGTAAGCACAACGTCGCCGAGCTCGCGGAGTTGTTCGGGGTGTCTCGCCCGACGGTGTACCGGGTTCTGGCAAAGCATCAGCCCGCCACGACCCTGCAGAGATCAACTACTTGGCGGCCGGTGACAAGATCGCCGGGAAACCCCCAGCAACGCCGCAACGTCCACCCACGATCAGCTCGCCGGTCGCGCCGAGGGCGTCGAGGATGAGCGCGATCGCGGTGCCAATCGCTCCCGCGCCGATGAGCGCGATCCTTTCGAAGCGCAGCGGCTCGGCCGCCGACATGGTCGGTGCAAGGAGTGTCATTGGGCAGAAGTCCAGCGTCTTGATGTGCCGGTACCGGGTGGGCCCGAGCGCGGTCACGGTTTTGAAGACCCTCGCCGGTGAGCAGCGCAGCGGTAAGCACGGCGCCGAGGCCGGTGCCAGGGTGACTGAGCATCGGAAACGGGTGGCCGGGGCGGCGCAGGCGAGACCGCGGTGACCGTCGACCTGCTGGCACCCCTGGACGTGGCCGGGATGATGCTCACCCTCGACGCGCTGCACACCACGAAGAAGACCGCCCGCCTGATCACCGGGCCGCTGAACGCCCACTACACGCTGATTTTGAGGGGGAACCAGCCGTTGGCCCTGCAGGCCGCTCAAAGGCTGCTGTCCGGCACCGACACCGAGGTCATCGACAGCATGGACGTCAACGACGACCGGGGACACGGGCGTACCGAACGCCGGACGCTGCGCGTCGTATCCTGCGACGACACGCTGTTTCCCGGCGCCCGGCAGGTCTTCCGGCTCCGCCGTGACACCGGCGGTCTCGACGGTGTCCGCACCAGCAAAGAGATCATCCATGGCATCGTCAGCGTCGACGCCGACCAGGCCAGCCCGCAACACCTCAACCACTATGCCCGGGGCCATTGGGCCGTAGAAGATCGTCTACATTGGATTCGAGACGTGACCTTCCACGAGGACGATTCCCAGCTACGGACCGGCACCGCCCCACGAGCCCTGGCCAGCTTCCGCAACCTGTCCCTCAACACCTTCCGCCTCGCCGGACGCGCGAACATCGCCCACGCCCGCCGCGACCTGCACGACCACACCGACACCTTCACCGTCTACGGCATCTAACAAACGATGACCAAACCGGACACTCCCGAACAACGCCGGGGCCGTGGGCTGTCGCCGACCGTCGAAAGTCGTAGAAGCCCAGATCCGACGCCGGCACGTCTACCTGGCCAGCGACGAACCCGATGGCGTTGTCCGCCCCGAACTACTGCTGCGCGAAATCACCAAGGAATGCGGCTGGACCGCCAAGGTCGGCCCGATCCAGGTCGCCTGGCAGTACCTCAGGTCCCACATTGGCACTATCCTGACCCGGCCGGCCTGAATAGCCGCGTCCAGACGGACGCCCAGGGCACAATGTGAGCCGGGCCAGGCGTGTCACATTCGCCATGTCTGAGGGTTCATCTCTGTGAGCCCTGGCGATGAGATGGTGTGACCGATGGACGAGAATGAGTGGCTGGCCGCGCACTTCGAGCAGCACCGACCCCGGCTGCGTGCGGTGGCTTATCGAATGCTCGGCTCGCTGGCTGACGCGGACGACGCTGTTCAGGATGCCTGGCTGCGGCTGAGCCGGTCCGACGCGGACCAGATCGACAACCTCGGCGGATGGTTGACCACCGTCGTCGCCCGGGAGTGCCTGCATATGTTGCGCTCCCGCCGACGCCGCCGGGAGGATCCGTTCGCCGCGCACCTGCCCGACCTAGTTGTCATCCCGGACGGGGGACCTTGACCCCGAGCAGGAGGCGTTGCTGGCCGACTCGGTGAGCCTGGCCCTGCTCGTCGTGCTCGACCAGCTCACTCCTGCTGAGCGGTTGGCGTTCGTGCTGCACGACATGTTCGAACTGCCTTTCGAGGAGATCGCCGGCATCGCGGGCCGCACCCCGGCCGCCGCGCGGCAACTCGCCAGCCGGGCACGGCGCCGGGTGCACGATGCCGAGATCCCATCACCCGGTCCGGATCTAGCGCGCCAGCGGCAGGTCGTCCGTGCCTTCTACGCGGCTGCGTGGACCGGCGACTTCGACGCCCTCGTCCAGGTCCTCGACCCCGACGTCGTCCTCCGCACCGACTTCGGCACCACCCGGCCCCCAACCGTCGTCCGCGGCGCGCCAGCCGTGGCCAAGCAGGCACGCGCCCCACGTGGTGGCCAACTGCGCCCCGCCCTGGTCAACGGCGCGATCGGAACGTTGATCACCCGCGACGGGTGGCCGTTCTCTGTCATGGCCTTCACCGTCGCGGGCGACAAGATCGTCAGGATCGACGTTGTCCGCGACCCCGACCGCGTCCACCGCCTCGCGTCCGCCCTCCTGAACCGGACGGAGCGAACAATGCGGTGAATGCCGAGCGGGATGGCGAGCCCCACTTCGACGACGTGGGGGTCTGATGCCGCGTGACCGGGCGGCGCGGCATCAGGCCAGGGATTCGAGATATTTCCGGGTTTCCAGCTTCTTGAAGTACTGCGCCCAGCCCGCCGGCTACGCGTTGAACCCGGGTTCGCGGGCGATGACAAACCGCCCCCTGAGGATGGGTGGGGCCATCTCGCCGGTTAGCGGGTACGCCCATTCGCCGGGCCGGACGCCGGAGCTCAGCCGGTGAAGGAGATCAGTTCGTCCCGGACGCCGCCGCCGGCCACATCGACGGTCAGCACCGGTCCGACGCCGCGGGCGTAGTACTTGCGCTCCAGCAACTGTGGTTCCAGCGGGTTGGTCTCCTTCGTCATGACGACGCCGTCATAGGAGCCAGTGGGCACCTTAGCGTGCTCGGCGGTGGCGAGCACCTCGGCCAGATCCTCAGCCTGGCCGCGGTAGTACTCCTGCCGGTAGCGCTCGCCGATCTGCGGCTGGGCCGGCATCATGATGCCCGGCAGAGCACCGTCCACACCCGCCAGCCACGAACCTTTGGTGCTGACGACCTTGCCGCCCTCGTATTCCTTGGTGTCCTCGCCGAGATACCACACGGTGCCGTCGCGGTGTTGCGCGTACCAGTCGAGGGTGTCCTCGATGATCTTCCCGTCGAGCCGGACGGTGTCGCGGACCTCGACACACTGCACGCCCATCAGCGTGCGTGTGTTGTGCATGACCTCGACGACGGTGGTCTCGACGCCCTCGTCGGTCTGCGATCGATACTCCCAGCGCATCCCGGGCCGCAGCGGGAAGAACGGATTGTCGACTGTGGATGCGAACATGGCCGGATCGATGCTTGGCGCGTAGACGCCGGTGACCGAGGCCGCCGACCCGGCCGGAACCGGCGCCACCGCCGATGGTGTGACCAGTCCGGAAGTGCCGGTCACCGTGGGGTCGGCTGGCCTGTCCGCGGTGCATCCCGCGACTAACCCGGCGACCGTGACCGCCAGGGCGAGTAGGACGCGCTTGTCAGCGTGACGTGCCGTCATCGCCAGAACCCTCGTCATCAGGCTGCTCGTCGGCGGTCGAGCCGACCACCGCGATGCTTTCGTCGAGCTGCACGTCCACCTGGCGGCCGTCGGGCAGCGTCACCTCGACCTCGTAATAGCTGTCCTCGTCACCGACCTCGGTCTCAGTGACCCGGCCGCCTCCGGTGTACGCGAGCGCGGCCGCTTCGGCCCTCGCCCGCGCCGGCCCGGTGATCGGCGTGTCGTAATCTACCGCGCCTCCGGCGACGGCCATCCCGCCGCCCACCGCTGCGGCGAGCACCCCACCGGCCGCCACCGTGATGATCCAAGGCTTTCGTCGAGTCATGGCACACTCCCTCCGGTCCGGATTGAGCGTCACATAGCGGCCCTGACACCATGCTGAACGGCGTCAGCCCGCCGACAACGGCAACCGCAAGGTCACCCGCGCACCACCGAGCGGGCTGTCGCCGATGACGGCCGTGCCACCGTACGCGGCGACGATCTCCGCGACGATGGCCAGCCCCAGGCCGCTGCCCCCGTCGACGCGGGCACGCGAGCCGTCGAGCCTGACGAACCGGTCGAAGACCCGGGACCGGTCGGCGGCGGGCACGCCTGGGCCGTCGTCGTCGACGTGCAGCTCGGCCCAGCCGTCCTGTTCCGACAGGGCGAACGCCACTGTCTGCCGACCATGGCGGGCGGCATTACCGGCCAGGTTCTGCAGCACCCTGCCCAACGCCGCCGGGTCACCATCGACCCGGGCCGCCGACACCCGGCTGACGTCGACCGCCAGCGAGCCGAGATCGCGCAGCCGGCGCGCTTGGTCGAACACCGCGTCGTCGAGGTCGACCGGTTGGCGCTTGAGCGGCAACACACCCTCGTCGGCCTGCGCCAGCAGGAGCAGATCATCGACAAGCGTCTGCATCCGCAGAGTTTCGGCGTGCACCGTCCGAGCGAATTCCCCGTCGGGCGATCGGCCGGGATGGGCGAGAGCGACCTCGGCGTGCTGGCGGATGGCGGCGATCGGCGTACGGAGCTCATGCGAGGCGTCGGCAACGAACCGGCGCTGGCGGGTATGCGCCCGTTCCAAGCGTTCGAGCATCTGGTTCATGGTGCCGGCTAGCCGGCCGATCTCGTCGCGGGCAGCCGGTTGCGGCACCCGCCGGTGCAGCTGGGTGGTGGAGATCGCATCGACCTCGGCGCGGATCGCCTCCACCGGCGCGAGAGCCCGGCCGACCACCCGCCACGTCGTCGCCCCGACCACGACCAGCAGCATCGGCACCCCGATCGCCAGCAGCCCCGCCACCACCCGCGTCGACGCTGTCACCGCGTCGAGGCTGTGCCCCACCAGCACTGTGCGGCCACCGGCGGCGGCCGCGGCCACCACCAGGAACGGGTCGTCGTCGGACGGGACGGCGACCTCGCGGGACTGCCCGGGCGCAAGCCGGGCCAGCGCCGGCCCGCCGGCCGCGTTGGGGGTCGCCGCCAGCACGGCACCGGTCTGGCCGAGGACCTGGATCAGCACATCGTCGTCGCCGGCCACCGCGGCCACGGGATCCCCACCGGACTCCAGCACCCGGACCGCGTCGGCGGCATGCACCCACGCGGCCGCCCGCACCTCCCGAACCAGGACCGCGTGCAGGCCGGCGACCAGCCCAACGGCGCCCGCGAGCAGTGCGACGCCGACCACGAGCACCGCCGCGGCCGTAGTGCGGATCCGCACCGAATCCCACCGGGATCGTCCTTCAGCCGCCATCGGCGGCCATCCGATATCCGGCACCTCGCAGCGTCTCGATCGCCGTACGGCCGAAGGGCCGGTCCAGTTTGTCCCGCAGACGCCGCACGTACACCTCCACGATGTTCGGATCGCCGTCGAAGTCGAAATCCCAGACGTGCGCCAGAATCTCCCGTTTGCTGAGTACCTCCCCGCGACGGCGCAAGAGCACCTCCAGCAACGACCCCTCCCGGGTGGTCAGTGCCAGTTCCGTCTCGCCGCGCCAGGCGCGCCGGCTCGCCGGGTCGAACCGCAGGTCGCCGGCGCAGAGCACGGCCGGGCGTTCGGGTGCCCCGCGGCGCAGCAACGCCCGCAGCCGGGCAACCAGCACTGCGTGGGAGAACGGCTTGGTCAGATAGTCGTCCGCACCGGCGTCCAGCCCTTCCACCTCGTCGGACTGGCCGGTCTTGGCCGTCAGGATCAGAATCGGAGTCCAGTTGCCTTCGGCGCGCAACGTCTCGCAGACCGCGTACCCACTCATCCCGGGAAGCATCAGATCAAGCACGATGGCGTCGAACGGCTCCTCGCGAGCCAGCCAGAGCCCGTCCGTGCCGGTAGGGGCGACATCGACCGCGAACCCGTCCGCGACCAGGCCGGCCCGCAACCCCTCGGCCAGGCCAGACTCATCCTCCACCACCAGCACACGCATGACCCATCCATCCTCGCCCGCTCAGGCTGAACACGCGCTGAAACCCATCCTCAGAGGGCGGGTTGGGACGCTAAACACGCGAGCGTGGCGTGCGCCCCACCCGGTGACATTCCCGCAGGTGGTCGCCCATGTTTCACGCTGTGGCCGGTGAACGATGTCCTCGACCGTGCAACGGCAGCCGAACCGCAACAGGTCTGGCGGCTGCCCGTCCCTTGGAGTGGATGGGCAGCCTCGCCATCCGGGGGGATGGGTGGCCGGCCTGCTCGAAATCGCTGATAGGGAGGCAGCGACGGTCGCTGTCTCCCTATCAGCGGTAGTCACCGGGCACGCTGGTCGATCAGTCCTTTGAGGGCGATCGCAGCCCCGGCGACGAAGACGAGGGTTGCCAGGTAGATCAGGCCGAGGTGGCCGATGGTCGCCAGGCCGTACGGGTAGTGTGCCGGCAACGCAACGGCCAAGCCGAGGACCGGCGTCGCGACAGCGGTGACGTACGCCCACCGAAGCCCGGTGCGCACCCCGTACCAGGACAGCGCCGCCGTCGCGAGTCCGGTGGCGGCGATGAAGCCGGCGACGGCGATGTGCAGGTGCGAGATGTACTCGTACAGGTCCGGGCTGAAGGCGCGGATCTGGTCGCGGCCGACGTCGACCTGGCCGGGGCCGATGCCCAGCTCCAGGAACGATCCGGTGAAGTTGCGGACGAAGAAGATGACGGCGTAGCCAATGAAGGCCAGTCCGGCCAGCGCCATGAGCGCCGAGCCAATGCGCAGCGCGCTGGGCGTGGCGACGGCGGCCGGGCGATGAGTGATCGTGGTCATGACGTCCTCCAGGTCAGTCGATGGGTTTGCGGGCTAGCAGCGAGATGCTCTTGACGCCGTAGGTGTGGCTTGCGCGGCGGGCCCGCTCGGACAGGAAGGTGTACGCGTTGGTGCGGACGACCTCGACGCACAACCCGGCGTCGCTGATCATCTGCTGGTAGTCGTCGTGCTGGGCCGCGCCGCCGATGCACGAG
>Ga0184623_10000941_pt1 | contig 12652 bp, 8 predicted proteins | sample PLM1_100_b1_FD_133138 | JGI IMG/M metagenome (GOLD analysis project Ga0184623, IMG submission 133138) | Groundwater sediment microbial communities from an aquifer in East River, Colorado, USA - PLM1_100_b1 | ecosystem: Environmental > Terrestrial > Soil > Riparian zone | place: USA: East River...
GAGCCGCCCGCCATCGGGGCAACGACCGCGGTCGGCAGCCGCCATCCCAGCTGCTCCGCAATCTCAAACGCCATCGTCTTCGACCCTTCGCCGTAGTAGCCGCGCAGGTTGACGTTGACGATGCCCCAGCCGAACAGATCCGCCACCTGCGCGCAGAGACGATTGACGTCGTCGTAGTGACCGCGTACGCGCACCAATCGCGCGCCATAGACCGCGGTCCCGACGATCTTAGCGGTCTCGAGGTCTTCCGGAATGAAGATCCACGCTTTGAGACCGGCGCGGGCTGCCTGCGCAGCGACGGCATTTGCCAGATTGCCGGTGGAGGCGCAGCCGATCGTGTCGAGCCCGAACGCAGCGGCCGCGTTGATCGCCGTCGCGACGACGCGATCCTTGAAAGACAACGACGGATGTGAGACCGCGTCGTTCTTGACCCAGACGTGGGCTACGCCGAGCAGCGCGGCGAGTCGCGGCGCCTCGACGAGCGGCGTGCCGCCGGTATCGAGCGACAGGACGGCCTCACCGTCGAACGGCAGCCACTCGCGGTAGCGCCACAGCGACCAGGGGCGCGCCGCGATCGCGTCACGCGTGGGGAGCACGCGTGCGGCATCGAACACGGGATCGAGCGGACCGAGACACTGCTCGCACACCGCGATTGGGGCCGGCTCGTGTAACGCTCCGCACGCGCGGCACACCTGCGCGCGCGGCCGCAAGGCCGCAGGCGACGCAACGCTGGTCGTCATGGTGTGGCCTCCACAGCCGGTGCTGGTCGCGGTGCCGGACGGGCCAGGCGGGCCGCATGTATCAGCGCCTCGTCCGCGGGATCGAGCGGATAGCAGTGCTCGGGACCCGGGAACGCACCGCTCCGCACGTCACGCGCGTAGTCGCGGAAGGCCCCCTCGACGGCAGAGCCGACTTCGGCATACCGCTTCACGAAACGCGGCGAGATGTCGCCAACGAAGTTGCCCAGCATGTCATGCGAGATAACGAGCTGCCCGTCCACGTGGGGGCCTGCGCCAATCCCATAGACGAGTACGGATTCGCTCAAGCGGTCGCGCACAAACGCCGCGGTCTCCGCGGGCACCGCCTCGAGCAGGATCGAGAAAACCCCCGCTCGCTCCAGCGCCTCGGCGTCGCGCAGTAGGCGCTCCGCCGCCGCCAACGATTTCCCCTGGACGCGGTAGCCACCGAGCTGGCCGAGGTTCTGGGGCGTGAGGCCCAGGTGACCCATTACTGCAATGCCCGCGTCTACCATCGCGCGGACACGGCGTGCGACGCGGCTTCCCCCTTCACACTTCACCGCGTCGCAGCCGGCCGCAACAAAGGCACCAGCGCTCCGCACCGCCGCCTCGTCGGATGGCTGGTAGGACATGAACGGGAGGTCCCCGATCACAAACGCGCGCCGCGCCGCCCGCGTCACTGCCCGGATAAACACCAGCATTTCGTCGAGTCCGATCTGGAGCGTGCTGGGCAATCCGAGCATTGTCATGGCCGCGGAATCGCCCACCAGAATCATGTCGACACCCGCGCGATCGGCGAATGTGGCCGTGGGGTAATCGTACGCCGTGACGAAGACGGCCTTCTCGTTGCGCGCCTTCAACCCCGCCAAGGTGGCAACGGTCACTTTACGGACGGACATGGATGCCTCCATCGGTCTGAGAAGCGACCGCGAGGTCGCTGACGCACTCGCGCATCCGCTCGAGCGCGAGATCGAGATCAGCGTCGGACGTGGCGAACGACAGGCGCAGGTGCCCTGCCCCGCCCGGCCCGAACGCGGTGCCGGGGAGGACCGCGACGCCGTGCCGATCGAGCAGTCGCGCAGCCAGCTGTTCGGTCGAGAGCCCGGCGCGTTCCTCGATCTTTCGGACATCGGGAAACGCGTAGAACGCGCCTTCGGGGGCGGGACAGCGGACGCCGGGCAGGCCGTTCAGCCCGTCCACCAGCCCGTCACGGCGGCGCTCGAAGCGTCCCACCGCCGCCATCACGCCGTCTTGCGGACCCGTGAGGGCGGCGAGCCCCGCGAGCTGCACGAACGGCGGCGTGCAGGAGGTGCCGTTGACGACCAGCGTGGTCACGCGCTCGACGAGCGCCGCCGGCACCACGCCGAAGCCGAGCCGCCACCCGGTCATCGAATAGGTCTTCGAGAAGCTGTCCACGATGACGGTGCGCTCGAGCATCCCCGGCAACGCTGCGATGCTATCCGAGCGCCGGTCGTACCGGACGCGCCCGTATACCCGTCCGAGATCACGACGAGGTCGTGACGCTGCGCGAGCGTGGCAATGGCGGTCAGCGCGTTGGGCGCTGCGACGACGCCGGTCGGGTTCGCCGGCAGGTTCACCACCAGCGCCCGCGTGCGCGGTGTGATGAGGGCAGCGAGGCGAGCGACGTCGAACCCCGTCCCCCCGCTATCGACAGGGTAGCTGACGGGGACTGCCCCAGCGAAACGCACGACCGACGGGTAGATCGGGAAGCCCGGATCGGGGACGAGCACCTCGTCGCCCGGCTCGAGCACGGCAAGGAGTGCGTAAAACACCATCGGCTTGGCGCCGGGGACCACGACCACGTTCTCCGCCGCACCCCGAACGCCCCGCCACACGAGCGACGCGGCGATCGCATCGCGCAGGGCGGGCAGTCCCGCCGGATCCACGTAACGCGTGTGGCCGTCGTGCAAGGCGCGGACCCCCGCCTCGACTACGTGGGCCGGGGTCGCTCCGTCGGGCTCGCCGATTTCGAGATGGACCACGTGGCGGCCGGCGTCCTCGAGGCGGCGCGCCGCAACCAACACGTCGAACGCGCCTTCGCCAGAGAGGGCGGTGACTCGTTTGGCAGGCCCGACGGGCATGTGGCACGCTCCGGGTGAAACGCAAACGGCCGCTCACGTGAGCGGCCGCGGGAAAGCGATTCCCTCCAGAAACACTAACGCCCGGACAAATAATGCCGCGGGCGAGTTCGCTTTTTAGCACTTTGTTTAACGTGGCGGCAATACGCGGCAAATGACCACGAGTCGTCAGTTGTAAGGGTAGTCTAGCCCTCCGGTTCCTACGGCGTCAAGGGTCGTTCGGCCGCACCACGTTGACCGGTCTCGTTTCGACCGCTATATCGGCCTGCGTCGTGCGTTCGGAGGGACCATGGCGGAACCATGGATCGCTCTGCTGGAAGCAGGCGACCCCGAGCGCGCCTGGGATCTCTTCATCGAGCGCTACCGTCGCCTGATCTTTGGCGCGATCCGTCGTTACACAGCCGAATCCGACGACGTCATGGACGTCTTCGCGCGCGTGTGCGAAGTGCTGCGCGAAAACGATTATGCCCGGCTACGGCGCTGCGCCGCCCGCTGGGAGCCCGACCGCCCACTCTCGACCTTCCTCTTTACTGTCGTTCACAACATCACGATCGACTGGTTCCGCCATCGCGACGGCCGTCCCCGCCTATCAACCGTCGCGGCCGCGTTGCCTCCACTTCAGCAACGCATCTTCGAGTACGTATTCGTCGACGGCCGATCCCATGTCGAAGCCTACGAGCTGCTCCGCTCCCGGGACGCGCCCGATCTCGCATTCGGCGAGTTTCTCGGCGAGCTGAGTGGCACATACCGCGCGGTCCGGCGCGGCCCGCGCGGCTACATCGCCTCCCAGCTCGCACAGCCCCCGCCCGCTACTCCCGACGCTCCCCCCGACCCGGCCGTGGCATCCGAGCAGCGCGTCTTGCTCGCTCGTGCGCTCGACGCGCTTCCTCCCGAGGATCGACTCGCGGTCCAGCTGTACGTCGTGGACGAGATGCCAGCGGACCAGGTCGCGCGGGTTCTCGGATATCCCAACACGAAGGCGGTTTATAACCGGGTGTATCGGGCGCTGGCCGCAATCCGAGTGCACCTGGCGCAGGCGGGCATTCGAGGAGCCGACCTGTGAGTCGCCGGCGAGCAGACTTACGGCTCGCGTCCGTACCACGAGCGCGATGCTTGAAGCGATCCTGCGAAGGCGCCGCGTGACGGTCCCCCATCCGGGCCCGGAACTTCTCGTGCCCTATGCTCTCGGCGCGGACGATCCGGCAACCGCGCGACACGTCGAGGATTGCGCGATCTGCCGCACCGAGATCGACGCACTGCAGGAAGCCGCTGGGTTGCTGCGTGGCCCACGCGTTCTCGAGCGCCGAACGGAAACATCGGACTGTCCGGACGAATTCGTCATCGCAGACTTCGTTGACAGTCACCTGCCACTGCAGAGCCGCGCGCCAGTGGTCGCGCACTTGCTGACGTGCGCGCGCTGTCGGGCGCTCGTGAAAGCCACGAGCGACCTCGCAGCGAATGCGGTCGGGCATAGCGGGCAGGCAAGGCGTCGCGGGCTTCGCTGGACACTCCCGGTCGGTCTTGCAGCCGCGGCGGTGCTCGTGTTGCTCTTGCTTCCGCGTGGCCTCAACGACAACTCAACGCCCGGCCTTCGAGAGCCGACCGTCACCAGTACGATCGCCCCGGCGCCGATCACGCCGGCTCCGGGCGCCTCGGTCGCGCGGGTGGACAGCCTGGTTTGGTCCAGCGTTCCGGGGGCGGAACGGTACCGAGTGCGGCTGTACGACGGCGAAGGGTCCGTGTTGTGGACGGTTGAGACCAATGACACGTCAGCCGCGCTCCCGGATTCGCTCAGACTCCAGCCGCGCGTCTCGTATTTCTGGCGGGTGGAGGCGCAGGCGGAGTGGATGCGATGGGCAGCCTCCGATCTCGTCTCGTTTCGAATCAATGCACGGCGATGATCAGCACAATGTCGCTGCCCTTCATCTTTATCACCGGTGCTCTGACGCAATCGCCTGGCCCTGGCGATCTACAAACGCTGGCCCGCGACGGTCCCGATTCCGTCCTTGTGGATCGCGCACGGCAACGCCCGGATGACGCGCGTGAAGCGTTGCGACGGCTACTCATGGAAACTGCGGGAGGCGCGTCCCTCGTGCCGGCCGAGCGCCTGGCCGGCGCATATGCGGTCGCGTGGAGTGACTCGTTCTTCGTCCGGCAGGTAACGCGGTTTCGCTCGCTATCTCATGCCGACCGTCTCGCGAAGCTCGCCGCCGACAGTGTCCGACGCGCGGGGAACGAGGCGTTGGGGCAGCGTGGGATCGACGCCGCGATGCGGGGGTGGCGCGAGAGCCTGCGACGCTTTGAAGCGCTGGACGACACCGCCGGAATTGCAGCCGCTGTTGGCAACCTCGGCGCCGGATTCTATATGGCGCAGGAATACGACAGCGCAGAGGCCTATCTCGCCCGGTCTCGCGGACTCGCGGAGCGCATCGGCGACTATCGGACCGCGGGCAATGCCGTCGGAACACTCGCGAACGTGAGCAAAGACCGCGGCGACTTGCGAGCGGCGAGCGAACTGTACGTGCGCGCAGGAGAACTGCGTGAGCGGACTGGTGACACGCGCGGCAAAGCGGCGGATCAGAACAACCTTGGACTCGTCGCCCAGGATCTGGGAGACCTCGTCGGGGCGCGGCGCGCGTTCGAAGCAGCACTCGCCACGAATCGAGCTGCCGATCGCGCCGAGCCGGCCGCGACTAACCTCGTAAACCTCGCCAATGTCGCAAGCCTCGAGGGCGAATATGCCGAGGCTGCCGAGCGCTATCGCGAAGCACTCGCGATCTACCGGGAGCACGAGAATCGCCTCGACGCGGCGACGGTGCTTCATAACATGGGCCTACTCGCAATGCGGCGCGGCGATTACGGCGCGGCGGTCGCCGCGTTGACGGAGGCTGCCGGGATCTACCGCCGCACCGGCCCGGTCGCTGAGGAAATAGTCGCGCGTCAGGACCTAGCGAACGCCCGTGCCGCGGTGGGCGACCTGCAAGGGGCTCGGCTCGAATTGCAGCGGGCCGAGCGTCTTGCAGGTCGGGACAGCACCAGCCTCGCCGGTCTCGCCCTGGGGCGCGCCGAGCTTGCCGTGCAGTTCAACCGACTTCCCGAGGCCGAGCGCCATTACGCGCGGGCCGAGCGGATCGCGCGCGGCGCGAGGGACGACGAGAGCCGTGCGGCCGCGCAACAGGGGTTGGGGCTCGTGCTATTAATGCGCGAGAGCTACCCGCGCGCCCAGGCTACCCTCGAGCTGGCGTTACAAGCGCAACGCGGGTCCATCGACCGGCGTGGGCCGGCGCTGACGCGCCTGTTGATCGGGTACGCCGAGCGCCACAGCGGTGACACCGCGGCCGCTCGCCGCGTTCTCGTCCAGGCGCTCGATACGCTCCGTGCGCTCGGTGACGCAGGGGGCGAGGCCGCCGCTCTCGGTGCGCTCGGAGATCTCGAGAGACAGGCCGGTCTGCCGCTCACGGCGGAGTCCCTTTACCGGCGCGGGCTCACGCGCCTCGGCCTGGGTCCGGCACCGGACATCGCGTGGCAGCTCCACGCCGGCCTCGCGGGAGCCCTACGGAGTCGCGGAGCGCTCGCGGAGGCAGCCACGGAGCTGCGCGCGGCCATCGCCGAGATCGAGCGCGTGTCTGGCGGCCTGTCGGTCGAAGAGCGCCGGGCGGGTTTCCTCGCCGACAAGTGGGAGGTGTACGTCGACCTGGCGCTGGTCGAGCGAGCGCTCGGGCAGCCTGGAGCCGCGTTCGAGGCGAGCGAGCGGCTGCGCGCGAGGCAGATGCTTGACCTGCTCGCGCGCGGGCGTGTCGCGCCGGCGGACGAGGCGAGTCGCGCGCTGACAGGTCGCGAGCAGGACCTCCGTCGACGAATCACGGAGTTGACGCGACAGCTCGACGCACCAGGCGATGCCGATCCAGGCTTGCGCGGCCCGGCGCTCGCGGGGACGGCGGCAGCCGCGACTCGCGAAGCACTCGCCCGCGCGCAAGACGCGTACGCTGAGCTCCTGGCCGGGATGCGCGAGGCGAATCCTGCGTACGGCGCGCTCGTGCGCGGCGATGTCGCGCCCGCGGGCGAGGTCAGGCGTGCGCTCGCGTCCGACGAGGCGCTGCTCGAGTACCTCGTGGGCGACTCGACGACGATTGTCTTCATCGTCACGGCAGACAGCGTTGCGGCGCTGGATCTCAACGTGCCGCGCAGCACGATCGCGGGGCTCGTGGATTTCGCGCGCGGCACGCTGGGGAGTCCTACCGAGGGGGCCGCGCGGCAAGCCTGGCGGGCGCCGATGCGACGGTTGTTTCGATATCTCGTCGCGCCGGTAGAGGCGAGCGGCCTCCTGGCCGGCAAGCGGCGGCTGCTGATTGCGCCCCACGTTGAGCTCCACTACCTGCCCTTCGCGGCGCTCGTGCGACCGGGAACGCCGGAGCGGCTCCTGATCGAGCGCTATGTGGTCGAGTACGTGCCCTCGGCCTCGGTGTGGCTGCGGCTGCGTGGTCGGCCAGGGCCACCCGCGCGGAGCGGCGTGCTGGCGCTCGCCCCCCGCGCCGCGGCGCTGCCGGGCTCTCAGGCCGAGGTCGCCGCCATCGGCCGGATTCACGGCGATCGGGCGCGGGTGTTGGTCGGAGTGGGCGCGACCGAGCGCGCGTTTCGCACGCTCGCGCCCCAGCAGGGGATCGTCCATCTCGCCACGTACGGCGTCCTTAACAAGCACAACCCGCTCTTCTCCTACGTCGAGCTGGGCGCGGGCGGCGGCGAGGATGGGCGGCTCGAGGTGCACGAGGTGTTCGGACTCGCGCTCAACGCGCGTCTCCTCGTGTTGAGCGCCTGTCAAACGGGACTCGCCGCCGGGGCGCTCGCCGACGTGCCCGCAGGTGATGACTGGGTCGGGCTCGCGCAGGCGTTCCTGTTCGCGGGCGCATCCAACGTTCTGGCAACGTTGTGGCCGGTCCAGGATCGCGCGACGGCGCAGTTCATGGAGCGGTTCTACACAGAGCTCGCCGCGGGGCATCCGGAGGCGGAAGCACTCGCGCTGACGCAGCGAGCAGCGGCGCGCGACAGAGGAACGGCGCATCCGTTCTTCTGGGCAGGCTTCGCGTTGGTGACCGGCCGATGAAGCGCCTTGAGCACCGTAGGGAGGCCCGTCCGTATCACGGGGCCGTGAGTAACGTGACGAGATTCGTGCGCGCAGGAATTACCGTCACAATCATGAGCGTGCTGGGATGGCTCGGTGGCTGCTCCGACAGTCCCAGCGGTCCGTGTCCTGACTGTCCGCCCGAAGGGGGGTTGATGGTTTCAGACACGGTGTCGGCACTGAGCGTTGCCTCGGCGGCCGGGGCTTCCCCGACGCTCACAAGCAGCACGGGCGACGAAGTAGCCTACGTGTCCCTGCCTCCCGGCACGGTCCCCGCCGGCAACATCGCAATCATCCGGCGCGTGGGCGACGCCGGGTCGATCTTCACAACACTACGGGACGGCGGCTTCGATCCGGTCCCGGTCGACGCGGGCGCAGGCGACTCCATCGACGTCATCGTCAGGAACGCCGCAGGTGGAACGGTTCTCCAGACCCGCCTCACGGTGGCTGCCACTCGGCCGCCCATCGTCGTGCGGACCAATCCGCCCCGTAAGAAGCGCGACGTACCACTCAACGCGGCGATCGTGATCGTCTTCAGCGAACCGGTGGCAGGAGGTACGCTTACCTCCTCGTCGGTGCGGCTGTTCCGCGGCACCACCACAGTCGCGGGCACGGTGAGGTTGCTCGAGGGGACGGGGACGCTCGTGGCGTTTGTCCCTACCGCCCGGCTGCTTGCGAACACTCCGTACAGGCTGGAAGTCACGAGGGCCGTGACGGATCTCGACGGGGACGCTCTCGCATCTGGCGTGACGATCGCATTCACGACGGGGCAGTCCTCGACCGGACCGGCCGCCTCGATCGCGCTGTCACCCGACACGGTGTTCATGACCGGGGCGACCTATCAGATGACGGCGACGGTGCGGGACGCTGCGGGCAACCTATTGATCGATCAGCCGATCACGTGGTCCACGGACGATCCGGCCGGCCTTTCGGTCTCTTCGACGGGGCTCGTGACGGCTTTGGCGGCGGGCTCTTACTACGTGACCGCGTCGGTGAACGGTTTGAGCGCAGCGGCATTTGTCCGCGTCTCAGCAGGGCCTCAGGCGTCGATGACGGTTGCGCCGACGCAAGCCACCGTCGGGGCAGCGGGCGACACGATCATCCTGACCGCGACCGTGCGCGACGCGGTGGGGCGCTTGCTTGATTACCCGTCGGTCGCGTGGACCAGCAGTGACGCGGCGGTGGCGACCGTGGCGCCCGACGGCGCTGGGCTCCACGGGCTGGCGTTCGCCACCGTGACGGGCGTGAGCCTTGGCAGCGTCGTGGTCACCGCCGCCAGTGGAACGGCGAGCGCGACGGCGTCCATCACGGTCACCCCTCCTCCGCCGGTCGCGTCCCTAACCGTTAGTCCAGCGTCGGCGTCGCTACCCTTGCGTGCGACGACACAGCTGTCCGTCACGCTTTGGGATGCGAATGGCAGGGTGCTCACAGGGCGGCGCTCGGTCAGCTGGAGCACCAGCGACGCGGCCGTGGCAACGGTCGACACGGCGGGGCTGGTGACGGCAGTCGGCGCGGGCTCGGCGCTTGTATCCGCAGCCAGCGAGGGCGTGAGTGATACCGCGGCCATTACGGTCACGACGCTGAGTTTCAGGTCGGTGAGCGCCGGTAACGGGTACACCTGTGCCCTCACCGTGAGCGGGGCGGCCTACTGCTGGGGCTCCAACGGCGGAAGCTGGGTGTGGAGCGACTCAATCGTCACGGTCCCCGTGGCTGTCAGCGGTGGGCACACGTTCTCAAGCCTGAGCGCCGGCACGTTCCGCACATGCGGTGTCGCGACCAACGGAGCGGCGTACTGCTGGCTCGACAACCCGCAACCTGTCGCGGGCGGGCTCGCCTTTTCTGCGGTGACCGTCGGCTCTGCTGTTGGCACCGACTATCTCGACCACACCTGCGGTCTCACCACGAGCGGGGACGCGTACTGCTGGGGTGCCAACTCCAATGGGCAGCTGGGAATTGGGTACGCACTGGGGCCGGAAGTCTGCGATGGTTGGTCCTGCAGTACGACGCCCCGGGCCGTGATTGGCGGTCTCACGTTCTCAAGATTGAGCGCCGGCCACAACCATACTTGCGGTCTCGCGACGAACGGAAGGGCCTACTGCTGGGGCATCAACTACTTCGGACAGCTAGGAATTGGAAGCGCGACGGGTCCGGAGGAGTGCATCGCTGGAACGGCGTGCAGCACGCGGCCCGTGCTCGTGGCCGGTGGCCTCACGTTTTCAGAATTGGACGTCGGCTTTGAACATACTTGCGGTCTTACTGCCGCAGGGGCGGCATATTGCTGGGGAGATAACGGCAACGGTCAACTGGGCAACGGCTCCACCGTCAGTAGCTCGGTCCCCGTGGCAGTCGGCGGTGGCCTCACGTTCTCGGCGCTGAGCGCCGGCCACCTGGGGCAGACGTGCGGTCTCACCACGGCCGGGACGGCCTACTGTTGGGGCTGGTTCTATGGTTCGCTCCCCGTGGCTGTCCCCGGTGGGCTCACCTTCTCCGCGCTGAGCACTGGCGGTGGACACTCATGCGGCATGACCGTGGCCGGCATCCTGTACTGCTGGGGCAGTAACGGCTCGGGCGCGCTCGGCGACGGCTCCCTGACCGACAGCAACGTGCCGGTGAAGGTCGCGGGGCAGCCGTAGCGTTCTGATTGGATTTCGGATTGTGGATTGCGGATTGGGGCGCTCAGTCCGCAGTTCGCGCTGTTTCTCCCCGCTCCCGCCTCACCCTTCGCTTCAGCGCACGTGCAAATCTCCGCTGAGCAAGCCGTCTGCATCCGTCCGTATAACGCAGGCGTCAACATCGGTCACCCCGATCGACCTCTAGCGAAGAAGTTCTGCGAGGAGGGCTGTATGCTCGCTGTGCGCCGCTTCTGTCTGGGGAGTTCACTCCTGGTTCTGTTCGTCGTCGGCTGCGACAACCCGGATCCCCTCGCCCCGTCCTTAGCCGTCACCAGGGGCGCGCCTGCAGCGCCAACAAACCTCACGGCCAAGGCGCTCTCGTACCAAGACATCAGCTTCGCTTGGCAGGACAACTCGACGAACGAGAACGGGTGGGAGGTCCACCGCTCGATCACGGGGCCGACGGGGACGTTCACCCTGTTCACGGTCTACCCCTGGGCGAACATCACTGAGGGCGGCAACGGCGGTCTCCAGGCCTCAACAGAGTACTGCTACAAAGTGCGAGCCTTCACAACCCTGGGACAGAGCGGAAAGGTCCGGGCCTACTCCGATTTCTCGAACACCGCCTGCGCGACAACCCCGGGCTTGCCAGTCCCCGCCGCGCCGTCGGGCGTGCGCGCGGCACCGGATGCGTGGGGCAGGATCCAAGTCATCTGGACTGACAACGCGAGCAACGAAAGCGGATTCCGCGTCGAGCGCTCGGCAACGAGCAGCGGACCGTGGGCCAGTCTCGGGACTGTTGGTCCGAACGTGGCGTCGTTCTCAGACTGGCAGGCTCCGGCACCGGAGCAGCAGGCCTGCTATCGGGTGTTTGCGTTCAACTCGTATGGTGACTCCGAGGGTTCGAACGTCCCCTGCACCGCACGGCCCGCCGCGCCCTCGGGTCTCGTGGCCACTGCGGCCGGCTCCGATGTGGACCTCAGCTGGACTGACAACTCCAATGTCGAAGACGGATACCAAATCCAACGGTGGACGTCACCGGGTGGTCCGTTCGATGTTGTCGCGACAGTACCCGCCAACGCGACCTCCTATCACGACCCGGGGCTCGCGGACGACACCTACTGGTACCAGGTGAAGGCGACCAAGGACGGCGGAACGTCCGAATCGTCGAACAATGCCAGTGCGACGGTGATAACCGGGCCGCCAGTCCCCCCTTCGACGGTGAACGCCATCCCGGCCTCAAGCAGCGTGGTAAGCGTCACGTGGTCGAACACAGCGACTGCGTCGGGCTTCCGGGTTGAGCGCTCGACCGATGGCGGAGGCAACTGGGTCTCCGCAGGCACGACGGGGGCGGGCGAGACCTGGTTCAACGATGTCGGGCAGGCTAGCGAGCAACAGGTGTGCTATCGCCTCATCGCGATCAACAGTCTTGGCGAGTCGTCGCCGTCGAGTGTGGACTGCACCACCCCTCCTGCAGGCCCGACAAACCTGAGCGCGGCAGTCGAGGTCGACGGAACAATCGTTCTGAACTGGACGGACAACTCCGCCGTCGCGGAGGGCTATGAGGTGTGGCGGACGTTCCCGTACTGCGATTGGGACGAGTACGGGAATTACTACTGCTACTACTACTTCGACGTGATCGCGACCTTGGGACCGGACGCAACGAGCTATCGCGACTCAGGGCTCAACCCGGGCGAGTACTACACCTACTTCGTAATTGCCATCAAGGACGGCGGCCACTCTGACGGGTCGAACGAAGCCTCTGTGACAGCACCATGAATAGAGACCGAGCTATGACGACTGCATCCCGCATTCTCGCTGCGCGAGGAGGTTTTATGCGCGTTCCCGCGGTAGCAGTTATCACGATCGGCTTCCTGGGCATCGCCGGATGCGGCGACCGTTCAGATCCCGCGCGGGTTGGGGCTCCCAACTTCGCCGCGGACGGCAACGCCGCTCAGGTCGTGACGATCGATCATCAGGTTCCCCACATTTCGACGGTCCCGGCGAACAGAGGTGAATTGGTCCATCTGTTCGTCCGAGAGCGTTTCCCCGGCAATAGGGACGCGCGCAAAGTGGTTCTCATGA
>Ga0184623_10000942_pt1 | contig 12647 bp, 10 predicted proteins | sample PLM1_100_b1_FD_133138 | JGI IMG/M metagenome (GOLD analysis project Ga0184623, IMG submission 133138) | Groundwater sediment microbial communities from an aquifer in East River, Colorado, USA - PLM1_100_b1 | ecosystem: Environmental > Terrestrial > Soil > Riparian zone | place: USA: East River...
CCGGGTCAAGACCTCGGGTCCCGGCGACAGCCGACACCTCGGTCGGTGTCCACATCTGGAGGCCAACGCGGGATCCTCAACTCGGCACGTCAGCGCGCCGCGCCCTTCCCTCAACAACCAGAAACTCTGCGTGACGATCGGTCAGCGGCAGAAGAGTGTGCTGCGCACGGTTGGTGATTTAGCGGCGTGTGGTGGACCTGTGTAGTGCTTGACCAAGTGTGGCGGCGGTGAACTTTGCCAGACCCCGGACGCCGAGTAGTCGCAGCGCGTTACGCGGTGACCGGTATTCCTTGATCGGCGTCACGCCGGCGAATACGCCGAGGAATCGGTCGATCTCGGTCGGCCGGCCGTGCAGGGACGCGAGCAGGTGCTGATCTGCCCGGCGTGGCGGGTTGAAGGCGGCGAGGGCGGCGGTGAAGTCGTACATCGGTCCGAGGGCCGCGTCTCGGCGGCGCTGGTAGTCGGCGAGGGCGGCGTCGAGTGGTCGGCCGCCGTCGAGTCCGGCCGCGATCGCCGCGGCGAGGAGTTCGGCCTCACGCAGCGCGTTGCCGATTCCCTGGGCGGTGATCGGGTCCATGACCAGGCCGGCGTCGCCCACCAGGGCCCAGCCGAGTCCGTGCGGGACGCGGAAGGTGTTGGGTAGGTCCGGGGTGGTACGAAACCGCTCGGCCCGCTCGCCTTCGCGCACCCGGTCACCGAGGTCGCCGCACATGTCCAGGGTCTTGAGGTAGTGCCCTTCGATGTCGGTACGGAACGCCTCGAACTCGGCGAGTGGTGCAGCCACGTAGATCATCGTCAGATCGTCATTGGTGGAAAACGCGGCCACGGCGCGGCCGGGCCGCTGATAGAGCTCACCGCCGGCGGTGGGAACCCCGCTCCAGTAGGTGTAGCAGGCCAGTGTCGAGGCCGGTCGCTGGCGGTAGCGGGGCGCTGCGGCAGCGGCGGCGACCATCGAGCGCTTGCCGTCGGCGCCGACCACCAGCCGCGCCGTCTCGATGGTCGCTTTCCCGCCGCGCTCGTGACCGCGGATCCCGGCGACCCTGCCTTGCACCCTGTGGGGTGCCAAATCGCTGTCGTGGGGCCTGAGCTGGACGTTCATGCTGCTGGCTGGTACTCGTTGATCAGGCCGCCGAGCACGGTTCGGCGGGTGATCCGCTGGGCTGGCAGGCCTGGGATGGGGTGGTCGGGGCGCGGCGGTCGTAGCTGTCGGCTGCGGTGTGGGCGTCGCTCGTTGTAGTGCCGGGCGTAGTCGTCCAGGACGTGCTGGAGGTGGCGTTGGCCGAAGATGAGCATCCGGTCGGTGAGCTCGGTGCGGGCCGTGAGCACGACCTCTCGGCGTAGGCGTTCGCGCGTGGACAGCTGGCAGGGATCTTGAGGACTTCGATGCCCGCGTCGGCTAGGACCGCGTCGAACGCGGTGGTGAACTGGCCAGCCCGGTCCCGGACGAGGGACGTGAACGCCTCCGCGCGCTCGCCGAAGTCCATGATGAGGTTACGGGCCTGCTGGGTGGTCCACGCCCCGTCGGGATTGGCGGTGACACCGAGGATGTGCACGTATCTTGTCTCGACCTCCAGGGCGAAGAGAACGTAGATCCGGCGAAGGGTCACGGCGTCGACGTGGAAGAAATCGACCGCGAGCGCGGTCGATGCCTGGGCGCGCAGGAACTCCCCGCCAGCGGAGGTCTCCGTGGCGCTGCGGCGCCGGCGGGATCCTGGCCCGCCTCAGGATCCGTCGGATGGTCGAGGCGGCGACCGGGTGGCCGAGCTTGCGCAGCTCGCCCTGGATCCGCTGGTAGCCCCACGAGGCGTTGTCCCTGGCGAGTCGCTCGATCAGTGCGGCTACGTCGTTGGGCAGCGGCGGGCGTCCGGTGCGGGTCGGGAAGGTCCACTTGCGCGCAACCAGGCGGCGATGCCAGCGAAGAACCGTCGCCGGTGTCACCAGGCGATGGTTCTTGAGTGGCTTCGACAGCAGCCGGATCAACACGGCCAGGACCGCCCGGTCGGCCCAGTCCAGACGCGGCCTCGGATTACCGCGCCGCAGAACGGCGACCTCGTGACGCAACACGAGTAGCTCGGCGTCCCTCGACGCGTTCGAGCGGGCCAGCAACACCAGCCAGCCGACAATCCGAGTGAAGATCAAAAACAGCAGCCGCAGCGACACGAGCCAAGATCATCCCCGACCTCCCACCCCCCGCTCGTCGGTCCAGGTCACAACCACGAACAGACTTCTGACACCCCACAGGCAAGGCGCTTCGCGCCAGGCCAGCGCCAGGATCACGGGCCAGTACCGCTGCCAGTGCCAGGGTCAGTGCTAGAGCAGGGCCAGAGACAGGGTCAGCATTGAGATCCCGGCACTTCATCCGACCCAAAGGTGGATACTTGGAAGCCGAGGATCTCGAGCGCGTACCCACTCGTTGTCTGGGGGTATTCTTCGATTGACGCAGGATCAGCAGCCAAATCTGGGTGAGATCTTGATGCACGAATATGATCGACTCAAGGTCGAGCAGGTTCAGCGCATTAGCACCAGAGACAATCTGATCTACGCCACGCTCGTCTCGTTCGCCGGTGTCATAGCGGCGACGGCGCAGGCGAAGTCGCCGGACATGTTGTTGCTGCTGCCGCCGATCTGCCTGATCCTGGGTTGGACCTACCTCTCCAACGACCACAAGGTGTCGGCCATCGGGCTCTACATCCGGACCGTGCTCACCCCGCGGCTGGAGGTCCTGACCGGGGAACCCGTCCTGGGCTGGGAAATCGCGCACCGCTCGGACGCCCACCGGCGATCACGAAAAATCGGCCAGCTCATCATCGACCTGGTCACCTTCGCGGTGCCAGCGATAGCCGCGCTGATAGGATATTGGGTCGCCCGATCCGGCTCGTTCTGGTTACTCGCCATATCGGGCGTGGAATTGGTGGCCGTCGGCCTGCTGACTTCGCAGATGATTCGGTACTCCGACCTGACGACGAGCACCTCAACGGCCGAAACACGCGGGCGACGAGAAGGCATCCCATGAGCCTCGCGACAGGTAGGCCCACCGTCGCGATCGTCAACGCCCTACCCGTCGAGAATGCGGCGCAACGCCTGCTGACTGACGACCTGCTTGAGCGGCGAATTTCGGGGGATCCCAACTACTACCAGGTCGGGTCGCTGCCCAGCGCGGACGCTGGCACTCCGCATCGGGTGGTGGTCGCGATGCTGGGCCAGGATGGCACCCGCAACGCGGCCGCCCTGTGCACCGATCTGCTGCGCAGTTTCCCGACGGTGCGCTGCGTGATCCTGAGTGGCGTGGCCGGCGGGGTGCCCGCTCCGCAGGCGCCGGACCGGCACGTCCGCCTCGGGGACGTCGTCGTCGCAACCGATGGCGTTGTCGATCTCGGCCACGTCCGCACGGTCGACGGGGTCGACGTGCTGCGACGCGCAACGGAGGGGCTCTCCCACTATCTGCTTCGCGCGGAACGGGAGCTGCAGGTGCGGGAACTGCGGAACGTCAGGCCCTGGGAGGCGTGGCTGGGCATCCCGAACGCACCGGTTCCACCCGGGTTCTCCCGTCCGCCCGAGCAGACGGACGTATTGTACGTCGGCGGGCGCCCGGTCGAGCACCCGCCGGCGGAACCTCGGGGAATGCCTCGTATTCATCGCGGCGCCATCGGTAGCGCCGACCGATTGTTGCGCGATGCTGTCAAACGGGACGAGCTCGCAGGCCGATACCACGTCCGGGCGCTGGAGATGGAGGCATCCGGTATCGCCGCCAGCTCAGCGCTCCGTTCCGTCCAGTGGTTCGTCGTGCGAGGAATCGCGGACTACTGCGACAACGCGACGAAGAACGACCGGTGGCATCCCTACGCGTCGCTCGCCAGCGCGGCGTATGTGCGGGCCCTGCTCGCCTCGTGCCGGCCACTCGCAGGGCAGGACGACTGGCAGGCCGGGCCGGCGGCGAGCAGCCTCTCGTTCGAGGACGTCGTCGAGATAGCCGACGCTCTGCTCACCCTCGAACAGTTCCGCGACGACTACGACCGCCGGGCTGTGATGACCAACCTTCCGGCTGAGATCCGAGCCAACATCGCGGACAGTCCCCGAGCGCGGCTGCACGTCATCGCGATGGTTCGAACCTGCGCGGAATTCGACCACGGGAAAGAGGCGCTGCTAGGCGCCCTGCGCGCGGCGGCGCCCGGCTCCAGCGCGATGGAACGAGCGGCCGCCACCATAGCGGCCCGCTGGCCGGGCTAACACTCGCTCCGAACGCCCGACCAGCCACGGGGCCAGCACGAAAGGCACCGATGAGCTGTGGCTTGGCCATAGACCGAACAGAAGTTGGACTCAGGTTCCCACCATTGCGTAGGGTGGTTACCTCATCACGCTGCTGTAAGGACCCGGATGTCGCTCGCAAGGCCGATGCAACCGCTGCCACCTCATGAGGTGCCTGCGCCGTTAGTCAAGGCAGGAGCAGGTGGTCGGACCGCGAATCCGGTTCGGGTTTGTAGCGGCCTCAGCATCGTGCGGATCGCAACGAGCGGTGGCCAGCGAATGCTGGCCAGTGTCGGGAAGCCTGTCGGCGTCGCCAGGGATGCGCGCCAATCCCGTCCGGGCTGTTCGTAGCTGCCTGATTGACGTCGCCAGCAAGTGCATCGCACGGCTGGGAACAACGACCCGGCCACGGTCAAGCGGGACGCAGGGCGACAAGGAAGCGAGGGGCGGGTGACCGGTCGGCACCTCTCATGGGATGACAAGCGGCGGCTTTGTGAGTCGCTGTTGAGGGTCCGGGCCCTCCACGAACCCGATGTTCGCGACCTGTACGTGGCCGAACTCGAGGCGCAGCTCGGACAGTCCTTGAGTGTCAAACGGCACTCCGATCCCCGACATGATCTCTTCTCCGTCATCACCGCCTGTGACACGGACGGCCGGGCCGTGCGTGCCTTCGTCCAGATATTGCGGGGCATGCAAGGCGACAACAAGGCCGTACGTGAGGTGGAGCAGCTGATGGACGAGCTGGAGCGGGATCTGTTGCTGGCCGCGGAGGATCGCGAATCACTTGTCCGGCTCATCGCTGTGGTGCGGCCTGACGAGCTGACCGCTCTGTACTACGACGTGATGGTGTCGAGTGCCGAGGACCTGCAACCAAACTGGCAGGACATCAACGCCGTCGTGCACCGCGTCGAGCTGGCGTCGGCGGTAGCCGGTGGCCCGCTACTTCTGATGTCCTTTGTGGACAGGCTGGCACACGTGACCGACCAGTTGACGTCGATCGCGGTCCATCGGTGGATTGACACCGTAGGTAGAGGCCTCGGCATGGACCAGGCAGAGATTCGGGGCCTCTGCCTCGACACCCGGCACAGACAGAACGAAGCAAGGCCGCCGAGCGCCGACGGGGCGATCGGCACAATTTCCGGCGACACAGACAACGAAAGAACAGACTTCTTGTCCAGTACAGAGGCTCTCACCGCAGGAGCGGCCGTGATTACCAGTACGTCCATCTTCGCCGGGACCGAGGGGCCGAGCCACACCGAGAATCTACGTCTGATCAGGGGCGGAGTCCCGATCCGGAACCCGGACTTCACTGGGCGCGAAGGTCTCCTGCAGGGCCTACGCGAAGCATTGGAGGAACGGTCAAAAGCTTCCGTGCTACCGCAGACCCTGCATGGTCTGGGCGGGGTGGGCAAGACACAACTCGCGGTCGAATACGTTTACCGCTACTGGGATCATTACGACCTCATCTGGTGGATATCCGCCGAACAGATGCCCCTCGTGCTTGCCTCGCTGGAAACGCTGGCGGACCGGCTCGGCCTGCCGCGCAGTGAAGACCGCAAGCAGACCGCGAGAACCGTGCTCGATTCGCTGAGCACGAGTGGCCCCCGATGGTTGATGGTGTTCGACAACGCCAACGAGCCTGATGAGATCGCCTCGTTGGTGCCGTCGGCCGGAGGCCATGTCATCATCACGTCCCGCAACCAGGCCTGGGCGAACGTGTGGGAGGCCATCGAGGTCGACGTTTTCGCCAGAGACGAGAGCGTCGAGCTGCTGCGTAAGCGTGGGGGTAAGGGAATCTCCGCCGCGGACGCCGACAGATTGGCGACCGAGCTCGGCGATCTCCCGTTGGCACTGGATCAGGCGGCATCCTGGCAGGCGGCCACCGGCATGCCCGTATCGGAGTACCTTCAGCTCTTCGACGAGCATGTGCAGGAGCTGCTGTCGGAGGGCAAACCTACCTCCTACCCGACCACGGTCGCCGCCTTCGTCAACCTCGCTTTTGAGCGCCTTCGCGCCGATGCGCCTCCCGTGGCGCAACTGCTCGAGATGTTCGCCTTTCTGGGGGCCGAGCCAATTTCGGTGGCACTGCTGCGTCGGGCGCGTGAGGCCAACATCTCCGAGCCGCTGGGTCGAGCGTTGCGCGAGCCGATCTATCTCAATCGCACCATCCGGGATCTGCGCAAGTATGGCCTCGCGAAGGTCGACGCGAGCCAACGGATTCAGGTGCACCGGCTGGTGCAGCTCGTACTACGCGACGGGCTCGACGGGGATCTCGCCAAGCAGAGCCGCGCCAACGTGCACAACATGCTGGCCTCGGCGAATCCCGGTGAGCCGGATGATCCCGATACCTGGTCGGTGCACGCCGAGATGGGGCCTCACGTCGGGCCGGCCGATCTGGTGGGCGCGGACAACCCGGAAGCACGCCGGGTGGCGCTGGACCAGATCCGCTACCTCTGGAACACCGGCGACTACGAAGGCAGCCGGCAGCTCGGCGAGGCCACCGTCGCGGCATGGCGCACCGCTGGAGGCGAAGGACTCGGGCCGGACGGAGAATTCACTCTCATCGCCACCCGGCACCTGGCGAATGCCCTGCGTTCTCTGGGGGTGAACGACAAAGCTCGGGAGCTGACCGTCGACACCTTCGACCGCCTTCGAAACAATCCGCTGTACGGCGAAGAGCATGAGCACACCCTGATGACAGCAAACAGTGTTGCACTCGACCGTCGGCTGGCGGGCGACTTCCGTGGGGCGCTCGCTCTGGACGAGGACAATCTGGAACGCCATCGCCGCGTCTTCGGTGACGAGGATCCGGCCACGCTGCGGACCAGAAACAATCTCGCGGTCAACCTCCGCATGCTCGGAGATTTCAAGGGTGCTTACCAGATCGACCAGGACCTGGTCCGGGAATGGCAGCAAACCGTTGGACAGGCCGATCCACGCCCGTTGCTCTGTGTTGCCAATGTCGCTCGGGACCTTTATGGCCTCGGCCAATATGCCGAGGCACTCGAACTGCAGCAGCGGGCGTGGCCGGTATACCGGGACTTGCTCGGCGCTCGGCACAACCTGGTCCTACTTGCGGCTCGGACGATCGCTATCGCGCTCCGCAAGACCGGGAAGTACGACGACGCCTCCAGCCAGGCCAGGGAGAATTACCGCAGCTACCACGCGCGATTCGGCATTGACCACGAACACACACTGGCGGCGACGATGAGCTACGCCAACACGTTGCGGGTGGTCGAAAAACTGAGTGAGGCGCGAGCGCTGGCCACGGATGCGGTGGAGCGCTACCGAAGCAACTTTGGCCCACGGCATCCGCTGGCGCTGGCCGGTGCGACGAACCTGGCCATCATCCTGCGATCGCTCGGCGAACTTCGGGAAGCCCGCCGACTGAACGAGGAATCCCTGGTAGTGATGCGGGAGGTGCTAGGCCCCGAGCACGGCTACACCCTCTGCGCGGCCAACAACTACGCCAATGACCTGGTTCTCGCTCATGACCTGGCGGCCGCACGCGCCATCTCCACGGAGACGCTCGCGATTTCACGACGGGTTCGTGGGGAGAACCATCCCTACACGCTGGCCTGTGCGACCAACGCCTCGTTCGACCTCCAGGCCACCGGCGACGACGCCACGGGCCAGGATCTGCTGAACCAGACGGTCTCGGCGCTGCAACGGGTACTGGGGCCGGAACATCCCGAGACACTGGACGCGGGTCGGGGTAAGCGCGCCGAGTGCGATCTCGAACCACCACCTACCTGACGGAACGACTCTCCCGACCGTTGCGGCGCAGCCAGTTCTGGTGGCTGCGCCGCAACGCGTCTCGCGCACTGGCCTCCGTGCGGGCTGGCACTGGCACAGCGAGCAGCGTGTCGAGAGTCGACCGCATTCCGGCGGCGAACCGTACGCCATCCGGAGTCAGGTGCTCTGAGCGGGCGAGCGTAGTGAGCGCATCGTCCACCTGTGTCCGGACCGCGGCGAGATTCCGTTCGGCGAGGTGGCGGAGATCAGGATTCTCCCGCAGGCGTTCCCACACCGTGGCGATACCCAGAAAGGCATAGATTCCTTGCAGCAATGCGCCAATCGGGCGCGGATCTGTTCGCCACGGGGCAAAGTACGTACGTCGACTGGTCGAGTCATACAACGGCACGATGTCCAGCACTCCGTTGAGTTTGGAATGCTGAAACTCATGAACCATGGTCATGGCGAAGTCCACGGCTGACCCCGGCTCACTGGCGCCGAGCATGCCAAACGAGTCGCCGCTTGTGGCGCTCAGTTCCGGGCCGGCCGTCACGGCGACCAGCGGCACGATTGCCCGGAGCCCCGTGCGGAGTTCGTCGGCCCGCTCCGGAACGTAGCGGGTGAGCAGGTCCCAGGCGTGCGCAAAGAGCGTCTGCCACCGTTTGAACTGTCCATCGGGAATTCTCCCCGCAGGAAGTCCGTAACGATCGCCGCAGTACGGATCCAGGTCGTCCACCGCGACCGAGTGGCCGAGCTCACCGTTGCTCGCCGCCAGCCAGCGCAGCGGCAGCCAGCCCGCGGACTCGGCTTCTCCGGCCGGACGGATATCGACACTGAGCCCCTTTTCGGTCACCGTCAGCGCACCGCTGGCGGCCTCTATCCGGACCCGGGCGCCGTGAGGCAACGGCACCGTGAGGGCACCGAGAACCGGCAGCGCCACCAGCCCGTCGCGAACATGCGCGGCCAGGCTGGCGTCGAGCCCGGCAATCAGCGCCGACACCGCCGCGATCGCACTCAGGTGACCGGCCTCGGCGGCCAGCGGCGCGGAGGAGGCGGAACCGCGGAGCCGGCGGGCCACCCAGGTCGCCCAGGTGGCTATCGAGGGGCCAGCAAGGAACTCCGAGACCGGTCCGGGTGCTCGCCGCTGAGCTGCGGCGAGGACCGCGAGGGCGTCGTCCCGTTCACTGGTGTCTCCCGGCCAGGACTCGGCGATGTACCTGATCAGGAGAAGGTGCTTGCTGAGCTGGGCGTGCCGCAGGACGTTGATGGTGTCCGCACCGCCGTAGCCAGCCGCGAGCGACTCGAAGGCTCCGTCACTGAGCCGGTGGGTCGCGATCATCGGCGGCTCGGTGTCACACGTTGAGCGATGTCTTCGCTGACCCGGGCCCGGATATGGTCGATCAGACAGCGGAGGTCCGCGCAGTAGACCGAAGGATTCCGGAAGCCAACCCCAGCCCGGTAACGATGGGCATAGTGGCCGGCGCCACAAATTCTGTGCACAGGGCAGCGCAGACATTCGTCGCTTAGGGCGGCCAAACCTAATTGACGGGCAGCTATCCCCGGGTTATCCAAGGCGGCGTCGAGTCTGTCATCGACCACGTTCAGGCCGGTCCCGCAGGCGCCGGCATAGGTCGATTTCAGCGAGTCGACCTGCTCCAACCCACCGTCGGTCTCGATGACCAGCATCCCGACCGGGCTCAGGCCGACCTGTTCTGACCTACTCGCTCCCCCCAGGACCAGGCTGATGATGTCCTCGAAGAGTCGAACCCGGGTCTCCTGACGTGGTGCGCGGTACCAACGTTCGAAGGCGGCCACCAGCCAGTCGCCGTGGGGAGTGGTCCGAATCGTTGCCGTTGATCGGGCCGCACTGGACCAGTTGGCGTGCGGAAAGAGAAAGTCGATGGCGGGTGGTCGATACGCCAGCAATTCCTCGTAGCAGCCAATAGGATCGCTGACCGGGTTGATCGTGCAGAGCAGACCGGCAAATATGGATCTGTTTTCAGCGGCCCCGAACAGTTTCAGCGCTCGGCGCACGGTCGCGTAACTGCCCCGCCCGTCTGGACCCCGCCGGTACGTGTCATGGTCGGTCCCGATGCCGTCAAGACTGATCCCCACGGCGATCGAGTGCTCACGAAGGAAGCTCAGGATCGCCGCGTCGAGCAAGACGCCATTGGTCTGCATTCCGAGCGCGACGTCGCAGCCGGCTGGCATGGCCGCACGCAGGGTGGAGACCAGGTGATGCAGTCGCTCGCGGCCGGCCAGAAGCGGCTCACCACCGTGCAGAACGATCTGTACCTGTGACAGCTGGTACGTGCTCGCGTGCTCAGCTATCCGGCTAGCGACGGCCTCGACGATCCCGGCCGGCATGACCGGCGGGCGGGCGCGCCAACTCTGGTCTGCCATCGTGTAGACGTAGCAGTATTCACACGCAAGGTTGCAGCGCTGGTGCACCTTGAGAATGAACTCTCTGAACGGGGTCGGCTGCCAGCCTCTTATGCGCAGGTCAGCAACGTCGACTCCGTTGTACGGCCATTCATCCACCGGATGGGTTGCGGCGGCTACATCCTGCGAACGGGCCGCACCGCTCATCGGATGTAGTTCTGGTGGCTGGCAATGATCTCCTGCGGACGGTCCAGTTCGGTGAGTAGTCGGCGCAACGAGTTGGCCAGCACGGTTTCGTCGGCTGCGAGGATATCGGTTAAGGACATCCTGGAAACATCGGCCAGATCGGTTCCCCGTTCTGCGTCCAAGCCCGACTCAGGCTCTGCGCCGTCTGCCTGCTCATTGGCGAAGCTGTCCATCCACGTGCCTCCCGCGCCTAGGTCCGAGGGGAACCTGATGGCAGGTCCGGCCGGCGTTGCCGAGCTACCTCTGCCTCCGACGAACGGCCCGTGGCCCTGCGCGGCTTCTGACGCAGCGCACAGTAGAGATCCTTACCAGGGCCTCGGCATATCCCCATAATTCCATGCAACATCTTACGTGGATGACGCCGACTTTCACAGATCTGATCGTGCGCCGTAACACTCCGTTAGCCTCACGGAAGCACTGCCCTGGAAACTCACTCCGCGCTTGGCACCGGCCCCGGACGATGCAACCGTGTCGACGCTAGCCGGCCGGATCGTGCCGCTGTGCGTCGTTGTTCGCGGCGCCGAGCGGGCGGAGCACCTGGTCCGGGATCACCAGGTCGGCGCGCAGCCGGGTCCGGGCCACCAGCTCGGCGTTGCGCTGGTCGGTGCCGGTGGCCCGGGCGAGCGCCCGCCCGCTCGACCAGTCGCCCTCGTCCAGCAGGAGGTAGTTGCCCTCCGAGACGATCAGCCGGCCCGCGCGTGGCCCCGGGATTCAGACGGTCGAGGTTCGGCAGCGCATGAGGCTCAGCCTCGTTGACCAGCGTGATTCGGATGGGCCTCGCCAAGGCGAGGTCACGTCTTCCGTCTTCCTCGTCGAGCGTGTATAAGCGCAATGGGCCCTCGATCAGGCGCCCGTCATCGAGGTGCAACCCGACGTAAGGCACCTTGTCCGCCGGTCGGTCGCCGGGGCTGTGCACCCACACATTCCCCTGGCTACGGAACTCGGCCGGCTTTCGACGGGCGCGCAGCCAGTAGAGCCCAGCCGCTATGAGTACGGCGACAACGAGGATCAGCGCGACAGTCCAGATGGACGCCCGGATGTGCGTCCGGACGTAGCTTTCTCCTTGGGCGGCCCAGGCGTCGATATCGAGCGTGAACGGAAGCAAGCGGTGGGGTGTCAGGAGAACGGCGAACGCCCCGACCCCCGTAGTTGCCGCCGCGCGGCTGAATGGCCAGCCATGGCGCCCCCGAGCGCTGGCTCGAGGTCTGACCGGAGAGTGAGCGGAGAGTGAGCTAGGCGTCGCGCCGACTTGGCTTGCCGTAGTACCGCCGTACCCGCCGGGTAATCCGCGCAGCGAGGCAGTGACGGGCCGACCACTTTCTGACACGATGGCGGGGCGCCATGTGTAGGCCGGCGCACATTGTGCTGGGGGTACCACCTGATGCAGCAGCTCGTCGATGACGACCGCCTGCCTTCGTACCGACTGGTGCACGATCCGGTACGTGGCCTTTGGCTCCTCTACGCCGATGAGGACGAGCTGGACTCGTTGCCCGACTCCGAACGGGACGAGAACGAGTTGGCCAACGTCACTGTGGTGAAGCGGTGGGCGGCGAACCTCATCGCAGAGCGCCACGGCGAGACCGTCACGGGCTGGAAGCGACGCACTGGCACGGCCACAATCGAGTACGCCGCGCAGCTGGCGACAGGCCGACGGCGATGATCGGGACGCCGGCAAGCAGACCGTTGGTGCTGGGTTGAGGGGTGTAGGACACTAAATCCGAAAATCGGCGGTGAGTGGGCAGGCGGCAGCTTCCCGGCGGAGCGCAGCGGAGCCGGGATGGGTCGTGACGGGCTACGCGGCGGGTTCGAGGGTGACTTTGAAGCCGAGGGCTTCAAGTTGGCGGACGTGGTTGCGTCTCTTACGCGCCGTGTCGGTGCGGGTGTTGTGGAAGTCGGCCCCGAGGTCGTTGAAGCCGACCTCGGGGTCGGACAGCAGGTGCCAGATGAGACCGTCAAAGGCAACCAGCCCACACTGCACCGCCAACTCCGTGAACTGCCCTGGCGGGCGGTCGATGTCGCGCACCGTGCCACGAGCCGCG
>Ga0184623_10000944_pt1 | contig 12644 bp, 9 predicted proteins | sample PLM1_100_b1_FD_133138 | JGI IMG/M metagenome (GOLD analysis project Ga0184623, IMG submission 133138) | Groundwater sediment microbial communities from an aquifer in East River, Colorado, USA - PLM1_100_b1 | ecosystem: Environmental > Terrestrial > Soil > Riparian zone | place: USA: East River...
CCGGGAAGGCCTATGAATATCTGGCCTCGGGCGTCGACGTTCTGGCATTGACACAGGAGGGAGCGACGGCCGATCTAATACGGAAGACAGGCGGCGGTGCCGTCGTTGATCCCGAGGATATCGGCGGGATGAAGAGCGCGGTGTTGGAGCGCTACGTGAAGTGGGCGGCTAACCGCTCTTGCAACCGAAGCCGCCCGTCCACTGATGCGCGGATGTATGAGAGAAGAGAGTTGACAAGAAAACTCGTCTCGATCCTGGATCCGGTCACGTGAGTCGGTCCGGTTTGACTTTGACTTCGTTCAACCCGACGTCGTCTGCTTCTGCCCAGGAGCCTGCAGTGGCGTTAGGTCGCCTCAGGCGAGTACTGTACGCGATCGGCTTGAATCCCTCCCTGAAGTACGGCTCCCTGGAAGAGCAAATCTTCTTCCTCGCCCGCGCATTTCAGAAGCAGGGGGGTCTTTTCCTGCCGCTTTTCCAGTCCCCTCCCGGGCCGGAAGCGCTTGCGATGTATCAAGCCGCAGGGCTGAAAGTTGAATCGCTAAATCTGGACGCTTTCGACTTCGCGACTCTGCGCCGTTTGATGCGTCTTATCCGCCAGCACCAGATCGAACTCCTCCATTGGAACCTCTACCGTCCTGTCAACCCGTATGTCTGTTCTCTGGCGCTCCTTTTGCCAAAGCTCAGACACTACTTAACGGATCATGTGACGCGGGAATTGCCGATGATCCTCCCGCCTGCGGGGCCACGAAGGGCCGTCAAAAGTGTCCTGCTCCGGCGGTACAGTAAAGTCCTCTGCGTCAGTGATTTCGTCCTGAGACGCCTCGAAGCTGAGGGCGTATGGCCTAACCTCCGTACCTGTACCCATTTCATCAATACCGAGCGTTTTCAACCCGACGACATCGTGCGATCCCATAGCAGGAAGGAGCTCGATGTCGCAGATCAATTTGTAGTCCTCGTGGTCGCTCACCTGGTCGACTGGAAGGGGATTGATGTCGTCCTTCGGGCCCTCAGGAGACTTCCCTTGCGAGTCGTTGCGTGGATCGTAGGGGATGGCCCCGATGCGAGCCGCCTCACCGATTTGTGCAAGACACTGGGTCTGGAGGCCAGGGTCCGTTTCTTCGGTTATCAGGTGGATGTATCCCGCTATATGCAGGCCGTTGACTGCCTTGTCTGTCCAACGATTTGGGCCGAAGCCGCCGGCCTGGTGATCCTGGAAGGCCTGGCATGTCGACTTCCGGTGATCGCGAGCGCGGTCGGCGGAATCCCGGAGTTCGTCGAGGATGGTCGAACCGGCTTTTTGTTCCCTCCTGGCGATGACGCTCAGCTTGCCGAGAGAATCCAGCGTCTCGAGAGCGACCCAGAGGCTTGTCGACGCATGGGACTGGAAGCTCGCTCAGCCATGGTTGAGCGATTTTCAGCGGAGAAGAGACTGAGTGAGTATCTCGACTTGTACAGGATTTCAGCTCGTGGAGGACAACATGGGCGACCCCCTGGTCACTGAACTGGAAGAGAAAGGTATCGTGCTGCTCCCAGGCCTCCTGACCAGCGAACAGCTCAGCGGGATGCAGCAGGCGTTTGCCGCCCGGCTGCGGCGAATGCGCTGGAACGACGTCGACGGCTACGAAAAGACCGAGTCGTACCGCCACATGATTCAGGATGTCCTGACGCTCGACCAAGGGTTTGTTGACCTCGCTCTACATCCGCGTGTCAAAGAAATCCTGTCCGCGTATCTCGGCAGTCGGTACGAGCTCGTGGAAGCCAAAGGCTGGAAATCACTGCCCACGAGACAGGATTTTCATGGCTGGCACGCAGATGCCTGGTACGACCAGAAGCAGATTCAGCACTTCCCGAGAGAAGTGAAGCTCGCGATCTATCTCACAGATGTGAAGAGTGGCGCCTTCAATTACGTCATCGCCACCCATCGCCGGCAGCACCCTCGACCAGTCAAAAATAGCGAGGTGCAGGATGTGCCCGCTTCCAGAATTGCGGAGGTCATCGGCCCCGCCGGCATGGCATTCATCTTCGACACCTCCGGGATTCACCGCCAAGGCGTCCCGATGCTGGAGGAGCGGCACGCCGTCTTCTTGAACTACCACGACCCAGACGTACCACTCCAACAGGAGGACCTGGACTATTATCGCTATCACCCGCTGCTCTTGAACGCGGCCTTCCTGGGCAAACTGTCTGCGGAGGATCAGCGCATTCTTGGCTTCGGAAATAAGACCAACTACATACATGCGTTCGAGCGGCACGCCAAGCACACGGCTCTACAGGGTATTTTCCGAAGTACCTTCACCGTGAAGCTCCATGCGGATTCGGTTCTCCAACGGATCCTCGGAAAGCTGCGGCGCACATGGCGGGCGTGGAGGCGATAGCTCCTCGCTGACTGTGGCTGCCAAGAGAAAAGTTTGGAGGACTCGTCAAGTGAGAAAAATCATCACGCGGCCAGCTAAATGGCTTTTCCGGCGGATGGGTTATGACCTCGTAAAAGGGGACCGTGACCTCGTGCCAAGAGACGGCTTCCCTCCCGATTTCGAGCAGAAGGAAGTCGAAGATTATCTTAGTGTCGCGGCTTACACCTTGACCGGTCCGCTCCGCACCATTTCGCTCATCCGCTCTGTTGGTTACCTCGTGCACAACCACATCGCCGGAGACATAGTCGAGTGCGGGGTTTGGAAGGGTGGCAGCATGATGGCCGTGGCCAAAACCCTGCTACGCTTAAACGACTTCGAGCGATGCCTCTGGCTCTATGACACCTATACGGGAATGTCCCAACCCACGGCGGTGGACATCTCCGTGTGCAACCTCTCCGCTCAGAAAGACTTTGCTGCTGACTACCTGCGCGTGGGGTTAGACGATGTTAGGAAAGCCGTCTTGAGTGTTGGTTACGATGAGCAAAAGGTATTTTTCGTGAAGGGAAAGGTCGAGGAGACACTACCCGCGTACGCACCCGAACAGATCGCTCTCCTCCGGCTGGATACAGATTGGTACGAATCGACCCAGCACGAGTTAGTACATCTGTTTCCGCGCCTAGTTCGAGGGGGAGTCCTAATAATCGATGATTACGGCCACTGGCAAGGCGCCCGCAAGGCAACTGACGAATACTTACAGAATAATGGCATCTGTATGCTCCTGAGTCGAATCGATTTTAGTGCGAGGATCGGCGTAAAATTGTAGGAGGCACTCAGTCCGCACTCTTCAACTGCAACTACGAAACGGGCCAGCTCGCGGGCGAGTCTCACGTGAGTCAACGTAGGGTGCTACGAAAAGAGACCCTCTCATTTTTTTCTCGACAGGAACGCTTCCCCCAGGTGCGAAGACTTGAAGATGCAACTCTCCGCGTTGCGGTGATCATGAACACACGATCGATGCTGAAACCTACCGCTAGCCCCGGGCGGATCGGGCTCGGGCCCTTCTTGTTCGTCGCAGCGGAGATCGCGCTCGCCGTGTTGGTGGTCCGTCAGTTCCAGGTCGAGAGCGCGGCATTCCTTCGCATCGCCTTGCTCGCCTTCGCCGGGTTTGTCGTGCATGCATGGCTCCCACTGGCATGGCGGCTACCGTGCTTCGCCCTGCTCTCGTTGGGCGCTATCGGCCTGGTGCTCGGGCTTCGCGAGGGCGCCTGGCTCGTCGGCATCGGGCTCCTGCTGATCGGGGTCTGCCACCTGCCGGTCGCGTTCGGGCTTCGGGTGACGCTGCTGGTGGCGCTTGGGGCGTTGCTCGTCCTGGGACGCGCGGATTGGCTCCCGGCGCCGTGGTCCAAGGCGGTGTGGCCAATCCTGGGTTCCATGTTCATGTTTCGCCTAGTTGTGTATCTTTATGACCTCCGACACGAGAGCGTGCCGTTCTCGCTCTGGCGCTCGCTCGGTTATTTCTTCCTTCTTCCCAATGTGTGCTTCCCGCTATTCCCTGTCATCGACTACAAGTCGTTTCGTCGCACCCACTACGACGCCGACGCCTTCCTGATCTACCAGCGGGGTGTGGACTGGATGGCGCGTGGGATCACGCACCTTATCCTCTACCGGGTCGTCTACTACTACCTGACCCTCGCCCCTTCGGAGGTCGCGGGTCCCGGCCGCCTCGCCCAGTTCCTGGTAGCGAACTTCCTCCTCTACCTGCGCGTATCCGGACAGTTCCACCTCATCGTGGGCCTACTGCACCTTTTCGGGTTCCATCTGCCGGAGACGCACCACCACTACTACCTGGCCTCGAGCTTCACGGACTTCTGGCGGCGGATCAATATCTACTGGAAGGATTTCATGCTCAAGATCTTCTACTACCCCGCCTACTTCAAGCTACGGGCGTGGGGCCCGACGCCCGCGCTAGTCGTCTCGACACTGATGGTCTTTGCCCTCACCTGGCTGCTCCACGCGTACCAGTGGTTCTGGCTACGGGGCTCGTTCCTCCTCGCCTGGACGGACGTGACGTTCTGGGCCGTGCTGGCGGTGCTGGTGGTGACGAATGCGCTCTGGGAGACGAAGCGTGGCCGGGCGCGCACCCTGGGTCGAGCGCGCTGGACCCTTCGGGGCTCGACCGGCCTAGCCCTGCGTACGGCTGGCACCTTCGCCGTCATCTGCGCCCTGTGGTCGCTCTGGACGTCCGAGACCTTCGGGGCCTGGCTCACGTTGTGGACCCGCGTGGCCGACTGGCGCGCCGCCGATTCCGGCCTGCTCGGGCTGACTCTGGTCGTTGCCGTGGTGACGGGGACCACCACTGCCCCGCGTTCGGGTGCGAGCGCGGCCGGCTCGCGGCGGCGGTGGTGGCCCGTTCCGCCAGTCTCGACCACAGTCATCACGGTGGTCCTCCTGTTTGGCTTGGCCCTGGTCGGCATCCAGGGAGTTCACACTCGTTTCGGCCCCACAGTGGCGACCTTCATCAACTCCCTCCGCTCCGGCCAGCTGAGCCGGCTCGACACGGCCCTGCTCGAGCGCGGGTACTATGAAGATCTGGTTCGTGTCGATCGCTTCAACAGCCAGTTGTGGGAGGTTTACATGCAGAAGCCCATCGACTGGCTGGACGTACAGGGGATCGGGCTCGAGCGATTCACCGGCGATTTCCGCCAGAAAGAGCTGGTGCCGTCCTTCACAGTTCTCACCCGATTTGGCTCGATCCGCACGAACCGATGGGGCATGCGCGACCGAGAGTACGAGAAGCAACCGCCGGCGGGCACCTATCGAGTGACGTTGCTCGGAGCGTCCACCGTGATGGGGTGGGGGGTAGGTGATGGGGAGACGTTCGAGGCGCTGCTGGAGAATCGCCTGAACCAGGATGGGCTCGGTTCGGGTCCCGCCCGCTGGGAAATCCTCAACCTTGCCGTGCCGGGTTATGAGCCACCCCAGCTGCTCGCCACGCTGCCCACGGCGCTGGGCTTTCAGCCCAACGCCGTCTTTTACGTGGCCCCCGGTGGTGAGCTGTCGGCGGCGGCACGCTATCTGATCACCGTTGTCCAGAAGGGGATCGAGATCCCCTACGCGCCCCTGCGTGAAATCGTACAGCGGGCCGGGATCGACGCGAGTACGGAGAAGACGACGGCGGAACGCCGGCTCGTACCGTTTCGAGTCGAGATACTCGGCTGGATATACCAACGGATTGTGGCGGAGTGCCGCGGGCACGGTGCCGTACCGGTGTTCATGTTCCTGCCCCAGGTGTACACCGGGCAGTGGCAGGGGGAGACGCCAGAGACATTGCGGCTCGCCGCGGGAGCAGGTTTCATTGTGCTGGATCTCCGCGACGTGTACGCCAACCAGGACATTGCGACCGTTCAGCTCGCCGAGTGGGACAATCACCCGAATGCACGCGCTCACCGGCTCATTGCCGACCGGCTCTACCAGGAGCTGCGCCAGCGCGCCGGCGCGCTGTTCGTTCGTCCGGTCGACGCGGCGATGGCCGCTCCCACCGGGTCGGGCCCGGCCCAGTGACCCTCGAAGGAGGTCATCGATGCAAGCGATTAGCGAAAGCGTGAAGGATTACATCTTGAAGGAGTTCTTGCCCGGTGAGGACCCGAACGAGCTGACGGATGCCACGCCGCTCATCACCGGCGGGATCCTCGACTCGCTAGCCACGCTCAAGCTCGTGGCCTTTCTCGAGGAACGCTTCGGCATCACACTCAAAGCGCACGAGGCGGACGTGGATCACTTCAACACGATCACCGACATCACCGCGCTCGTGCTGTCCAAGAAGTAGGCGCGACATGTCATCTCCCGTCTTGCACTGGACGCTCGAGGACGCCGCCCGGCGAGCGCCTGGCCGTCCTGCGGTAGAGGAGGGCGACGATCCAGCCAGCGTCATCACCTACGGGGATCTCGCAGCCCTCTCCAAGCGCGTCCGAGACCGGATGCGACTGATGGGGGTTGGCCCCGGCGACCGGGTTGGCATCTACGTGCGCAAGTCGATCGACACTGTGGCGACGATCTTCGGGATCCTCAAGGCCGGGGCTGCCTACGTCCCCGTAGATCCCTCCGCCCCGGCGGCGCGCAATGCCTACATCTTCAACGACTGCAGCGTGCGGGCCGCCGTGGTGGAGCAGCGGTTCGAGACACGGCTCCGAGCTGAAATGGCCGCGCTCGGACCGGTGCCCCCGCTCTTCGTCCTGGACGGAGCGGGCGGGGGGCGGGCGCTCGCCACCGCCCTGGACCGAGAGGACGTGTGCAATCCGGCGCCGGTCACCGCCACGGTCGTGCCCGGCCCCGACGATCTCGCTTACATTCTTTACACCTCCGGCTCAACGGGTCGGCCCAAGGGCGTCATGTTGTCGCACACCAACGCTGTGAGCTTTATTGATTGGTGCTCCGAGACCTTCACGCCCACGGAAGCCGACCGTTTCTCGTCTCACGCTCCCTTCCATTTCGACCTATCGATCCTCGACCTTTACGTCTCGATCAAGCACGGGGCAACGCTTGTGCTCATCGGCGAGGAGGCCGGGAAGAATCCCAACCGGCTCGCCCCCCTCATCGCCGAGCGACGCTTGACCGTGTGGTACTCGGCACCGTCGATCCTGAGCCTGCTCGTCCAGTACGGAGACCTCCAAGCGCGCGACCTTTCGGCGCTGCGGCTCGTCCTGTTCGCCGGAGAAGTCTTTCCGGTCAAGCACCTGCGCGCCCTTCAGACGCTGCTACCGCGGCCGCGGTACTTCAACCTCTACGGCCCGACCGAGACCAACGTCTGCACGTTCTACGAAATTCCCGGGAAGATTCCGGAGGAGCGTACCGAGCCGTTTCCGATCGGACGGGCGTGCTCGCACCTGTGCACGCGGGTTGTGGATAGCGAGCAGCGATCCGTCGTTGCGGGGCAGGAGGGGGAGCTCTGCGTCAGTGGGGCCGGCGTGATGCGCGGTTACTGGAACCTTCCCGAGCTGAGTGCCCGTGCCTTTCTGGTGGACGACAACGGCGTGCGCTGGTACCGGACGGGTGACCTCGTCATCGAGGAGCCCGACAGCGCCTTCGTGTTCCTCGGCCGGCGGGACCGCATGATCAAGCGCCGTGGCTATCGGGTGGAGCTCGGCGAGATCGAAGCCGGCCTCTACCGGCATTCCGCGGTGCGAGAGGCCGGCGTGATCGCGCTGCCCGATCAGGAGACCGGGATCCGCATCAAGGCCTTCCTTGCCTGTCACGAGGGCCGCCGCCCCTCCCTGATCGAGATGAAACGCTTCTGCGCTGACCATCTGCCCGGCTACATGATTCCTGACTTCTTTTCCTTCCACGCGGCATTGCCCAAGACGTCGACCGACAAGCTCGATTACCAGCGACTCAAAGAGATGGAGTGATGGACTTCGGCCTCAGTGAGGACCAGCAAGCCCTCCGGGAGAACATCGTCCGATTTTCCCGGGAAGTTCTGAATCATGGCGTCATCGAGCGCGACCGCGAGCAGACCTTCGCACGCGATCTCTGGCGCCGCTGCGGGGAGGTAGGCATCCAGGGCCTGCCCGTGCCCGAGGAGTACGGAGGCAGCGGGCTCGATGGCCTGTCGACGGCCGTCGCGCTGGAGGCCCTGGGCTACGGCTGTCGTGATGGCGGACTGGTGTTCTCCCTCTGCGCCCACCTTCTCTCCTGCGTGGTGCCTATCTGGCAGCATGGCACGGAGGCCCAGAAGCGCCGGTACCTGCCGAGGCTCTGCGACGGGACGCTCGTGGGTGTTCACGCGATGAGCGAGCCGGGCTCGGGATCGGACGCGTTCGCGCTCCGTACCCGCGCCGAGCGTGACGGCGACGGCTTCCAGATCAACGGGACGAAGACGTTCATCTCCAACGGCCCGGTGGCGGATGTCGTCATTGTTTTCGCACTCACTGACCCGGCCAAGGGCTACCACGGCGGCGTCTCCGCCTTCCTCGTGGACGCTACCGCGCCCGGCTTCAAGGTGAGCCAGCGGTTCGAGAAAATGGGGTTGCGAACCTCGCCTCTGGGAGAGTTGGTGTTCGAGGACCTGCGCGTGCCGGAAGAGGCCGTGCTGGGCGGCGTTGGCGGCGGCGCCCAGGTCTTCACGCAGGCCATGGACTGGGAACGGGCCTGTCTCTTCGCGAGCCATGTGGGAACGATGGAGCGCCTTCTCGAGACGTCGCTCGCGTACGCCCGCGAGCGCAACCAGTTCGGCCAGCCGATCGGCAAGTTCCAGGGCGTCGCCCACAAGATCGTGGACATGAAGGTCCACCTCGAGGCTGCCCGCCTCCTGACATACCGGGCAGCCTGGCGCCTCGGACGCAGCCGGACGGTGTCCATGGACGCTGCGATGGCCAAGCTCTTCGTGAGCGAGTCTCTGGTGCGGACGGCGCTCGACACCGTCCAGGTTCACGGCGGGTACGGCTACATGACGGAGTACGAGGTTGAGCGGGCGCTCCGCGACGCCGTCGGGAGCACTCTCTACTCCGGCACCTCTGAGATGCAGCGGAACATCATCGCGCGCTGGCTCGGTCTCTGAGTTGACGTCCTGCAGCCCCTTGGCTGCGACTATCCAAAGGTGAACGACTCGAACTCCGATACGGGCTCGCTGTTTGGGATGGAAGCCCTGAACCCACACGGATTCAGGCTGTGTACGAACGCTGGCAGGCCCTTGTTCAGACTTTGCCTTAGAGGGAAGCAGACAACTCTTGCTTGGCTTGCGAAATCAACCTCTCAGAAACATGGCCGAAGCAACTCGAGGGGATGCTGCAGGCTTCGACCGTGGCCGGTGGGGTCGTCAATGCTGGAACTCCAGCCACCGAAGGTGCCGGGCCTGGCCCATCAACCGCCGGGCGCGTTTCTCCAGCCGGGCGTTGCTCGCCAGCGCCACTGACGTACTCGAGCGCCTGGGCCTCGAGGAAATGACCATCGTTTGAATCGCGAAGCAGGATCAAGTTCCCATTCGTGAAAAAAGAAGACCATCGGTGGTTTTGGCGGGTGTTGTCACGTTTGATCCCGCGTCGGATGTCGTCGGCGTGCGCCGCAGGCCGGGACAACGTCGAACCCGAGTGACACGAAGAGTCTGACGAAAAACGTGACATCGGAGCACGTTTCTTTGACAGCTTGACCTTCCGTGTGCCAGGAGGTGTCAGTCTCTTGACAGCTCGAGCAGAGGTTGAACGGTCAACTGTCGAAGATTGTCGAAGATACTCAAGATTATGAGAAAGGAGAGGCTGGTACAATTCTTGCGTGACAAGGGCGACGTTGCCGGAGCGATATCAAGCGATACCAGGGGGTGCTTATGGCTGTGAAGTCGCATAGACTCTGGGGGACGAGGGCCATGGCAAAGCCAGTGATCACCAGGGTGTCTCCATTCGTCGCTTTCGGAGCGATGGCGCGGGTATTTCTCGCGACGGAGCTGGCGAGCATCAATGAACGGCCTCTATCACTGACGAAATGGATCGTTGCTTGTCTCTTGCTCTGTTTCTCTGGAATCGCTCTCGCGGGGACGGAAGAGCGTTGCACCGCACTCGGCTCCAACTGTAACTGTGGCGAGCCCCTGAACACGGCCCAGCATGATGGAGGAAATCCCGTTTGGACCAACGGTGGTCAGAATTTCTTCTTCAATGCCGATGACTCTCCGTCAAGCACAGAGTGCTATCCGCGGTTTGCATTCTTGGGAACCGAGAACTATTGCATTGGTGGCCTCATCCCGGTCACAGCGGCCTCCCAAGCTGCATTCCTTCCTGGCACGCAAAACATCTCCTTTATTCTGAAACAATTTGGTCAGGGGATCTGCCATGTGATGCACCCCCCGATCAACCTTGCTTCGCAATCGACTTCCTGTCTGCGAGTGTACAAGCGCTTCGATGCGAACACGCATATTCCAAGAAACGACACGGGTCAGGACGAGCAACAGAAGGTCTTGACGCTTGGTGGTCACGTTGCGAACACCAACGACATCATCAACATCCAGATCTCCTATGGCGTATCGAACCCACCAAATATCTATGGCGCATTACACACACGCTTCGATGGAAACTTCTTTGATGCCCCCGTAGATTTCCAGGATCTTGGTAATGCTCAGGCGGACTGCACGAATAACTACTGCCGCTTTGAAGCGTGTCTCGACTACTCAGCGACTGGGGAGGGCCGGGCCCGCTTCAGAATGACACGGCTTTCGCCGTCGTCAGGCTCTGTGACAGTCTTCAAACCAGTCGGGCAGCAGCTGCGGCCGCCGCCGGGCCCCACGCTCACGATGGGGGCCGGGGTCGGTCTCTCCATGTTCGGGGCTAATGGAAACTACATCACATACAACTCTCACTTTCTCGACACACGTGTTGTTCCCGAGGATCGGAATTTCTGGATCGGCCCTGCGTGCGAGGTCGAGGGCGGGTGCAGCGGCGCTGGGCCAGTGTCTCCGGCAGCGCCAACGAGCCTGATCGCCAGGTAGTCGGCGAAGCTGCGAAAGGCGGCGCTCCACAGGATCCGCCCCTCCGCCGTGCCCTGACAGTGTTGAGGCTCGGCTGATAAGTAACTCCGCCGGCGAAAGCCGACTGTGAGCACGAAGATGTGCCGAAACCCGCTCGCGTAGGAAGGGCACTCGCGCCTGCCGCCAATCGATCTGGCGCTGTCGCCCCGGGGGCGTCTCGAACCGGATGAGGGCCCGCGCGACAGCCAGGCGCAGGGCCCGCAGGGGCCGGACGAGCTTCACCGTCTCGTAGCCGCCTTGATAGCCGTGTCAGCGGTAACGCAAAATTCCCCACTTGTCGAGCGACGACTCCGCGGCGTCAATTACCTCGCAGGGCGCCAGTCCCTGAGTCCGGGCGTGGAGGCAGTAGCGTGAAACTCCCGGTGGCCCAACCCGTTAGGGGCGTCCCTCGATTCCTCTACTCGTCCTCCTGCAGCAGCTACGGGAAGGCCGGCGACGACCTGGTGGACGAGACGGCCGCGCTGCACCCGATGACCGCGTACGCGATCTCGAAGGTGCGGGTCGAACGGGATGTCGCCGAGCTTGCGAACGACCACTTCAGCCCGACGTTTCTCCGCAACGCCACCGCCTACGGCGTCTCACCGCGGCTGCGCTTCGATCTCGTGCTCAACAATCTCACGGCCTGGGCTTGCGCGAAGGGGCGCGTGCACATCAAGAGCGACGGCACGCCCTGGCGCCCCATCGTCCACATCGAGGACATCTCGCGCGCGTTCCTGGCCGTGCTGGGGGCGCCCCCGGAAGTCGTCCACAACCAGGCGCTCAACGTGGGACAGACTGAGGAAAACTACCGAATCCATGAGCTGGCCGAGATCGTCCAAGGACGTCGTCCCGGGCTCGCGGATCGATTACGCCCAGGACGGGGGCCCGGATCCCCGCTGCTACCGCGTCGACTTCGGCAAGATCCACCGCCTGCTGCCGGAGTTCAAACCCCAGTGGAACGCGCGGCGTGGGGCCGAGGAGCTCTACGACGCGTATCGTCACTGAATCTCGCCGCCTCTTGAGAACGAAAGTGTCCAAACCCGCTGGAAAGCCAGCGTCCGTCCTACAACGCTGTGACCAATTCGTCGGCCGGACGATAAACTGGCTCTACGACCACCTGCGGTGCGTGCCGCGCCACACGCCCATCGTCTTGTCTGACACAATCGCCAACCGCCAGGAGTTTCCCCTCCTCGAGGCCCGAAGCTGCAACCCGAACCGGTTCGCCCGCCGCGTCTGGCGTCGTCTCACGCAAGACAAGCCGTATCCGCTCGACACCCGATGGATACGCCGTTTCCGTCCCGCCATCCTTCACTCCCACTTTGGGTACGTCGCAGTCGGTGACTATCGTCTCCACGCGTCACTCTCGATACCTTGGCTCGTGAGCTTCTACGGTGCTGATGTCTATGAGTTGGGGCGACAGGCCGACTGGCGCGATGACTACGCCCGCCTCTTCGAGCAAGCGAATCTCTTCCTTGCCCTGGGTCCCGAGATGGGAGACCGGCTGGAGGCGCTGGGATGTCCCAAGGCAAAGATCGTGGTGCACCCTCTGGGCGTCGATATCGACGCTCTTCCTAGTCGCCAGCGCCTCCTGGGGCGCGGCGATCCGCTCCGCATCCTGTTTGCGGGCACATTCCGGAAGAAGAAAGGAATCGAGTACGCCGTCCAGGGTGCGGCGCAGGCTCGTCGCTTGGGCGTCAACCTGCATCTGACGCTCGTCGGGGACGTCGGCGGCAAGCGCGGTGACCTGGAGACAAAGGAGGCGGTATTCCGCGAGATCGACAGACTCCACATGAGCGATGTCGTGA
>Ga0184623_10000945_pt1 | contig 12642 bp, 8 predicted proteins | sample PLM1_100_b1_FD_133138 | JGI IMG/M metagenome (GOLD analysis project Ga0184623, IMG submission 133138) | Groundwater sediment microbial communities from an aquifer in East River, Colorado, USA - PLM1_100_b1 | ecosystem: Environmental > Terrestrial > Soil > Riparian zone | place: USA: East River...
GACGTCGGCATTCAGGACTCGACTACCGGACCCCACACCAGGTCCACAACGAGTACCTGGAACGGCGGCTCGCAGCGTGAATTAACCGTCAAAGAGCTGTCCGGAAAACGCGGGGCGCATCAGCCGGAAGGGACTGTTGCATCTGGCCAGGGCACCGCCCGGCATGCTCGTCGCATGCGCCGCGCTCGCCGTACCCGTCCGGTCCTTCCGCCGCGTTCGGCTTTCGCCGGCTTCCGGTTCCCTCCAGAGGTGATCGTGCTGGCGGTCCGCTGGTACCTGCGGTTCGGGCTGTCCTACCGCGACATTGAGGAGCTATTGGCCGAACGTGGTGTGCAGGTCGACCACGTAACCGTGTTCCGGTGGGTTCAACGGTTCACCCCGCTCCTGGCCGACGCCGCGCGCTGGTCGCGGCACGCGACCGGGTCGCGGTGGCACGTGGACGAGACCTATGTGAAGGTCGCTGGCCGGTGGAGGTACGTCTTCCGGGCGGTGGACGAGTACGGGCAGGTCATCGACGTGTACGTCTCAGGGCGGCGGGACGCCGCGGCTGCGCGCCGGTTCTTCGACCGGGCCCTGGCCACCGCCGTGATCGAACCGAGCGAGGTGGTCACCGACCGGGCCGCGGCCTACCTCGGCGTGCTGGAACACCGGCTACCAGAGGCGTGGCACCGGACCGAGCGGTACGCCAACAATCGGATCGAAGCCGACCACGGCCAACTGAAGAGACGGCTCCGGCCGATGCGTGGCCTGAAGACCGACGCCGGCGCCCGCATCGTGATCGCCGGGCACGCCTTCGTCCAGAACCTCCGCCGCGGCCACTACGAACTCACCGGAGACCTTCCACCGAGGCTGCGAGTTCAGGCCGCCTTCGATCAGCTCGCCCAGGCCGTCTGACCAGCCACCGCTCCCAGGGCTGACCCTGACCGCGATCCCGGAACGCAACAGCGCCCCAGCCAGCACCCCCGCTACTTCGCCCACTGGGCCTGGGTCAACACACCCCTGATGATCAAGATGGCAAGAGCGGAGTGACGGGAGACTGTCACGCTCCGTTCCGTGGGAGCCCGGGGGTGAGATCCCCCCGGGCGACCCGACCGTGGCCAGTGACCGGACGTTGCCATGAAGGAAGGATGTATCCGGAATTGATGTTGACCATCGCGTCAACCCGCCTGCCACCAGCCTGCCACCAAGGGTCGGCGGACGCGCTCACCCGCGCCGGCCGCCAGATCCTGCTGAAACAGGCCGGCCGCAGCCGGAGTCGGCGCAGCGACGCGGCGAACCTCTCTGTCCAGGACAGCTCCAGGGTTGGGCTCGGCCGATCGGGTGCCGACGTCCACGTCCCGGGGCGACCGCGCGAAGCCGACGGTACGACCGGATGTCACAGAGTAGAACGAACATGGCCTGCCGCAGGTATCCGGGTGGTCAACACGGCGTCCGAAACCGCCAGCGGGACAGGGAAAGAGCGATCCCGCAAAATGGTCATGAGTTCCGCGATCACCCGGCGGTCAGATATTATTTGCATTCAAACTCCTCGGTGTATGGGAATGAGCGCCCGTGTCGGAAATGCTCGTCGGTGGCAATGATCTCGACCACCTTCTTGATGCTTTGCTGGTGGTTCCAGGACTTAACGATTCCGATGTCCGAGACGCGCATGCGGCCGAGCTGGAACAGGTACTTCCTCGTTCGGTCGGCGCGACGCGGTTCGCCGACGCGCGGCACGACCTCTCCTCGCTGGTCAACACGTGCGCCGCTTATTCGGGCGGACTGCGGACGCTTGCGGCGATCGTGTACCGGCGGCACCCGGACGAAGCCGCGGCCCGTGTGGTGGCGATGGTCGATGACATCGTGGGTCCGGTGCTGCTGTCGCCGGCCGACCGTGACGAGCTGCGCCAGCACCTTGCCGGCATTGCGGTGGAGCAGGTCGCCGACGCAGTCAGTGAACTCGTCGAGGCTGCCGAGCTGCGCTCCCTCCAGACCTGGCGTGACGTGCTGGCCGCGATCCGGATGATGGAGCGCCTGCCCCTGCCGGACGACGATGTGCCCCAACTGGTCACGTTCGCCGACCGCCTGGCGCTCGTCGTGGGCGGGACGAAGGGGGGCGACCTGCGTCGCTGGGTCGATATGGTGGCCGGGGGCCTCGGTGTCGACGCCGCCGCACTCACGCAGCTGCGCGCGGCCAGCGCAGCAGGTGGCCGGCGGTCCGCGCCACCGATCGGACTCGCAGGTGACGGCCGCCCGTCGCAGTCGCGGCGCGCGGAGGAGGCGGCCCTAATCTGGGGCGGCGTGCCGATCCGCAACCGGAACTTCACCGGGCGGGTGGCACTGCTCGACCGCTTGGGCGAGGCCCTGCGGAGCAGCTCGAAGGCATCTGTCCTTCCGCAGACGCTGCACGGCATGGGTGGTGTCGGCAAGACCCAGCTCGTCATCGAGTATGTGTACAGCCACCTCGACCAATACGAGCTCGTCTGGTGGATCGCCGCCGAACAGACGGCGAGCGTTCTTGCCTCCCTGACCCAACTGGCAGAACGGCTCGGACTGCCCACGACCGAGGACCGCCAGCAGGCGGCCCGGACGGTTCTGGACGCCCTGGCCGGGGGCGAGCTGTCATGGCTCCTCGTGTACGACAACGCAGGCGACCCCGCCACGCTCGACCAGTTCGTGCCCTCGACCGGTGGCCATGTCATCCTCACCACGCGGAACCAGGAGTGGTCGACGATCGGTGCCACGATCGAGGTTGACGTCTTCGAGCGGGCGGAGAGCGTCGAGCTGCTCCGCAAGCGCAGCCTGGACGGCAGCGGGGGTCTGCGGTTCCACGCCGACGAGGCGGACGAACTGGCCGACAAACTCGGTGACCTGCCACTCGCCCTCGAACAGGCGGCGGCTTGGTGTCTGACCACGGCGATGCCGGTCACGGAGTACATCGAGCTTCTGGATAGCCACATCAAGGACCTACTTTCCGAGGGAAAACCGGCGAGCTATCCGCTTACGGTCGCCGCCTTCGTGTCGGTGGCAGTCCAGCGGTTGTACGAGGCCGCGCCGGCCACCGCGCAGATGTTTGAACTCTTCGCCTACCTGGGTGGCGAACCGGTGGCCGTGTCGCTGTTGCGCTACGGCAAGGACGCCGCCGTCGTGGAGCCACTCCGCGGCATGCTGAGCGCGTCGATCCCTCTCAATCGCGCCATTCGCGATCTCAGCCGGTACGGCCTGGCGAAGGTCGATGCGGTGCAGCGGGTGCAGGTGCACAGGCTGGTGCAGCGCGTCCTGCGGGACAGTTTTCCCCCCGAGCGGGCAAGACAGACTCTGCGCAATGCCCAGAACCTGCTCGCCGCGGCGAACCCGGGCGATCCGGACGAGCACGGAGAGCCGCAGCGCCATCGGGACATGGGTCCGCACATCGAGCCCGCCGACCTGATCCACGCGGAGAACCTGGACGCTCGGCAGGCGGTGCTCGATCACGCCCGCCACCTCTATAACACCGGCGACTACGAGAACAGCCTCCGGCTCGCGCTACGGGCCGGAGATGCCTGGGAACGGGACACCTCGCACGCACGGCTTGGGCCTGACGGCGAGCTGACCCTGGTCGCGCGAGCACAATTCGCCAACGCGACGCGCACGCTCGGCGAGAGTGCTGTCGCCGCGCCCATCGCCCGGACTGCCTACGACCGGCTGCGGCGCAACCCGGCCATCGGTCCGCGCCACGAACTCACGCTGATCACCGGCAACCAGATCGGATACGACCTGCGGATCGCCGGACGTTTCCGCGAGGCGCTCGAGTTCGACATCGAGTCCGTGACGCTGCATCGGGAGGTGTTCGGACCGGGCGAGACCTACACCCTGCGCGCCCAGGCCAACCTTGCGGTCGACCACCGGATGGTTGGCAATTTCGCCGAGGCCTTCGCGCTTGACGCGGACATCGCCGGCCGGTGGGAGGACGTCGGCGGTACTGACCCACGGGCGCTGGCGGCCTATATCAACATGGCCCGCGACTATTACGGTATGGGCGCGTACCGCGCGGGCCTCGACGTGCTCGAGCGCTGGATGTCACCGCTACAGGAGAACCTGGGTCCCGGGCACAGCCAGGTCTTGCTGGCGGGCCGGACCTACGCCATCACGTTGCGCAAGGCCGGTCGGCTGGTCGCCGCGCACGAGGTCATCCAGGAGAACCAGGAACGGGTACAGAAGCGGTTCGGGCCCAACCACGAGTTCTCTATCGCGACCGGCGTCAGTCACGCGAACATCCTGCGGGAGCTCGGCGCACTGGACGAGGCCCGGCGGCAGTTGGCCGATGCGATCGGACGCTATGAGGCGCACTTCGGCCCGAGCCATCCGTTGACGCTCGTGGCGCGCGTCAACGACGCCCACGTGCTTCGCGCACGGGGCGACCTGGCCACAGCGCGGAATATCGACGCACAATGCTTCCGGAGCCTGGCTGAGCTGCTCACGCCCGACCACCCTTATACCCTCTGCGCGGGCGCAGCGCTGGCGACCGACCTGGCCTTCGCTCACGAGCCCGAGTCCGCCGCGCAGCTCTCGACCCGGATCCTCGAGCTCAGCCGCGCCGCCGCCGGCCGCGGTCACGAGGCACGCGATGGCGCCGAGCACCCCTACCTGCTGATGCGGGCAGTCAACCTCTCGCACGACCTCCGTACGACCGGCGCGCTCGACGCGGCGGACGCGCTCTACACCGAGTCCGTCGTCGGGCTACGGGCTGCGCTGGGCAGTGACCACCCGGACGTCCTCGCGGTCGGGCAGGGCCAGCGCACCGAGGGCGATATCGAGGCACCGCCGACCTAAGCGGTCGATCCCGCCCGCCACAGTCCATGCTTCAGCCTGCGCCGCCGTGACGTTCCCACCACCGTCGCAGCGCCTGTTCGATTGCCCGTTCCGCGGCCCGAGCTGTAGCCGCGCTCACCGGCTCGGCGAGCAGCCTGTCCGTCGCCCGCCGCAGCCCGGCGGCGACCGCCACCCCGGAGGCGGTCAGCGCCCCCGAACCCTCGATGGCAGCGAGTCCGCGGTCGACCTGCAACCGGGCCTCGGCGAACCGCATTTCAGCAACCGGCCCCACACCGTCCACATCGCGCAACGCCAGCCAGGTGTCTGCCACGCCGACGAACGCGTACACCCCCTGAAGCAGCCCGGCCAGCGGGCGCGGATCGGTCCGCCAGGGCGCGAAGTAGCGGCGGCGATCCGCCGGATCGGTCATCGGTGTCAGGTCGAGCATCGCGCTCAGCTTGGAGTGCTGGAACTCGTGGACGAGCGTGACGGCGAAGTCCGCAGCGGACGGCGGCCGTGTCAACCCGAATACGCCGAACGCATGTCGAATGGTTGCACTACGTGCTGCCCGCTCGTCCTGCTGCGTGAGCGGAACGAGCGTGCGCAGCCCCGCGCCGAGCTCAGCCGCCCGACCGGGCATGCGCTCGGCGAGCAACTGCCAGGCTACGGAGAAGAGTTCGCGCCACAGGTCGAATTCGGCCGCCGGAAGCCGGGACGCGGGCGGGGCGTGGTGACCGTGCCGGTAGGGATCCAGGTCGTCCAGGCCAAGGCGGATCTGCGGGCCCGCTCCGGTGGCCACCAGGTGCCGGACGGATTGCCAGCCAGGGCCGTCCTCAACCGGATCTGCCGGCACGACCACGACGGCATTCAGCGCGCGCACCACGAGACGGCCGCTCTCGGCGATCAGGCGGGCCTTCACGCGCGAACCGGCGGTGGGGATGACGGCGACACCTAGGCCGGGGACGGCCACGGCGCCCTCACGCATCGCCACATCGGCCGCGCCGTCGACTCCAGCGGCCGCGCAGGCGACCATCGCCAGCGCGTTCAGGTGCGCGAGGTCGGCCCATGAGGCACGCCCACGTCGCTCGGCCCGGCTGACGATGGCGGTCCAGCCGCCGACCAGCGGTGCCGCGAACACCCGTCCGAATGCGTGGGGGTCACGCCGACGTGCCTGGTGGAGGGCCGCGGCGATGGCGTCGCGTTCGGCAGCGTCACCGGGCCATCGCCGCAAGAGCCGCCCGATCAACAACAGGTGCTTGCTGAGCTGGGCGGATCGTAGTGCCTCGATGGCCGCGGCACCGCCTTCACCAGCGGCCAGTCGGTCGAACAGCGCCGGTGCTAGCCGATGGTAATTGGTCACGGCACGCTCGCTGCGGTCCGCTGCCGGATGTCGGCAACCACGCGGTCGCGTACGTGATCGATCAGCCGTCGTAGGTCCTGGCAGTACACCGACGGGTTTCGGAAGCCGGTCGCGGGGTCGTACCGGTGCGCGTAATGACCCGCTCCGCAGACCCGGTGGACCGGACACTGTAGGCACGTGCGCGACAGCGCCCCAAGGCCGAGCTGGCGGGCCACGATGCCCGGGTCGTCGAAGACGGCGTCGAGGTCGTGGTGCCGTATGTCCAGTCCCGTGGCGCAGGCACCCTGGTAGGCGGACTTGAGCGCGTCAACCTGCTCGATCGCCCCGTCCGACTCGACGACCACGATGCATGCAGGGCTCAACCCGACCTGTTCGGACCGGCTGGCGCCGCCGAGTAGCAGGTCGATCACGCTCTCGAAGAGCCGGATCCTGGTGCCGTCCGCGGAGTCGTACCACTGGTCGAACACCGCGACCAGCCAGTCGCCGTACAGCGTCGCATCGCCGCCCGCCGGCAGCGGCGGGTGCTGCCAGTTGGCGTGTGGCAGTAGGAAATCGATCATCGGCGGCTCGAACGCGCGCACGTGCTCATAGCACGCGACCGGGTTGGTGTCCGGCGCGACAGTGCACAGGATCCCCGCGTAGCTCGCCCGGTACTCAGGGCGCCTGAGTAGGTCTAGTGCGGCCTCGGCCGCCGCGTAGCTGCCACGGCCGGCGGCGGTTGTGCGGCGTCGGTCGTGCTCGGCCGGGCCGCCGTCGAGACTGACGCCGATCGAGATGCCACGCTGGCATAGCACGCGCAGCATCGGGGCGTCGAGGAGGATGCCGTTGGTCTGCAATCCGATCTCGACCGTGGCGCCGCGAGGCATGCCGGCGCGCAGCTCGTCAGCGAGCCGCGCCAGCCGGTCGGTACCGAACAGCAACGGTTCGCCGCCGTGCAGGACCACCCGGATGCCGGCCGCGCTGTGCCGCCGGACGTGGCTGCCGATCCTCTCGACCGCGGCCCGCCAGATCTCATCCGGCATCGCTGCCGGGCGCTGCCGCCAGCTCTGGTCGGCCTGTGTGTACACATAGCAGTAGTCGCACGCGAGGTTGCACCGCTGGTGCACCTTCAACACAACCTCGCGGATCGCCACGGGTCGCCAGCCGTCGGCGCGCAACCGCGCCACGTTCAGCTCGGCATATGGCCAGGGTGCCGCCGCGCGCTGGGCGACATGGACGGCTTCGGCTGCGCTGAGTGACTCGCCCTCCGCGTTGGCGCCTCGGCGCCGACGGCGGTCCCGGCTCGTGTGAGAGACCGTAGCTGTCACGAAGTGAAGGACTGGAAAGCCGAGATGGTCCCGTCCGGATCGTCTAGACCCTCGATCACCCTCTGGAGGGATCGGGCGAGCACCGAGTCGTCGGACGTGAGGAGTTCCGCGATCGACAACTCCGACACGTCGACCAATGGCGCCCAGTCATGATCGTGACTCACGGCTGTCGCCGAGACGGGTGGGACATCCACGGGTCGACCTCCACTCTGAGGGTACGCAGCCGTTCCCCTCAAGAAAGGGGATGTCAGCACAGAAATCGTTACAACACGCGTTTGTAGAACGCATGGGAAGAGGAATGCTAGGCCTGTCGAGAGGGCGCGCCCTAGCGGCGCGCGGCGGCTTGACGAATTTTGACAGCACCTCGCGTCCGTCAGGTGGATGGCGGCTCGATGGTGCACTCCAGGCGGACCCCGCTGGCCGCGGCCGTGACGTTCGGATGCGCAGGGCCGAGCGTGCGGCGCAGGCCGGCCAGCGCTTCGTCCAGCAACCGGTCGCCCGCGTCCGTTTCACCGGCCGCGCCGCGATCGATGGCGAGGTTGGCGGCGGCGGCCAGCGTGTAGGGGTTCTGGTGACCGCGCACCTCCAGCACGTCCGTGTAGACCAACTCAGACATCCGCAGCGCCCGGCGGTATTCGCCGGCCAGCCAAATATCGGTGGCCAGATTCATGCGCGCGGCCACGGTGAACGGATGTCGCCTGCCGAGGAGCCCCCGCAGCGCTTCCTCGGCGATGGTGTCGGCCTGCAACGCACTGTTGCGTTCGCCCTTGGCCCGGAGGATGGCCCCCAGGTTCACCTCGGCGGCGAGGGTGAGGGGGTTGGTCCGCCCAAATGTCCGCCGGTACGCGCTGACGGCGTCGGTGGCATGCATGTGCGCCTCATCGAACCGGCTGTGTTGCCGCAGTGTGTTGGCGTAGCTCATCGTCGCGACCAGGGTGTACTCGTGATCGGGCCCGAACGCGGCGATGCAATCGTGATAGTGGTCCCGCAGCGACGTCAGCGCCTCGACCACCTGGCCCAGCCCACGCTGAGCAAGGGCTATGGTTCGTCGGGCCAGGATCGTGCTCTGGTGTGTGGCGCCGAGCACTCGACGACCTGTCTCGGCGTAGCGTGTCTGCAAGTCGAGGGCGTCACGGTATCGGCCCAGCCCGTACAGATCCTCCGCCAGCGCGTAGGCCGACAGCACGGTCTTGCCGTACTCATCGCCGCGGTTCTGCCGATGGCCTTCGAGCTGCGCTTCATCCACCGAAGCGGCGGTGGCGAAATCGCCGACCAGCCGAAGACTGACAGCCAGGTTGTGCCGGCTGCCCGCAGTCCGATCGTGGGTCTCGCCGTACCGGGTGGTGTGCCGTCGGTGAACGTCCGTGTCGGCCCTCAGCGCCTCGTAGTATTTGCCCTCGATCCGGAGGTCTGCGGCGCGGCTCAACGCCATCGCGAGTGTGTACGGGTGGTCGTCGCCGTACTCCGGATTGGCCCGAAACCGGTCGAGTGCGTCACTGGTAAGCTCCCGGCAGCGCTGGTACTGGCCAAGGGAGCGCAGCGCGTTGGCCCACTCCCGCGAGGCGCGCAGGACCAGCCCGTGATTCGCGCCAAGGAAATCTTCTTGCCGCCAAGCGGTAATGGCCGTCTCGCCCAGCCGCCGCGCGTCCTCGTAGTCTCCGATGAGATAGCGGTACCGGATCTGGTGGTACACCGTCCGCTGTGCGGCGGGGGTCCGGGAGTGGATGAGGTCGGTCGGCAGGACGTGCGGCGCCATCTCACGGTGGAGGTCCCAGGAGGGCAACCCGTCCGGCCAGCCCGGGTCGGCTGCAGCGAGAATCTGGTGGACATTGCGCCGAGCACGTTCGCCTGCGTCCGCGGAGAGGGCGTCACGCAGCGCGCGGCGCATCAGCGGCTGCACCTCGATCCGTTGTACGTGGGCGTGGAGCCGGGCCAGGCCGTACCGGCTGATCGTGGCGATGGCACGGTTGAGCTGGACCGGGTCCCGCAAGGCACGCAACAGGGGCGCGGAGATGTCACCGGTCCGGCCGCTTCGCAACAGCGCGACGGAGACGGGTTCGGAACCGAACCAGGCGAACAGCTCGAAGAGCAGTTCGGCAACCGGATCGGCGGTGGCCAGCTGGCTCAGCGCCAACTGCAATGACGCGGCGACGGTGTGCGGATAGTGGGCCGGCTGCCCGGTAGACAGCAGGCCGGCCGCTGAGCCGTTGAGTCGGGACAGCAAGTCGTCCCAGGGCATGCCGGTCGCGACCTGCAACGCGGTGATCTGCTCAAGCGCGAGCGGCAGCCGGCCCAGCACCTGCGCCAGCTCGTCGGCCTGTTGACCCGACAGTTGATTGGCGCGCCTGCGGAGGAACTGGATGGCCTCGGCCCGGTCGAAGTCGGGCACCTCCAACCCCGTGCTCGAGCTGTCGTACGCCCAGGCCGGATCGCGGCTGGTCACGATGACATGCCCACCAATCGTCGGCATCAAGCGACGGACCTCCTCGTCCGCGACGGCGTCGAAGACGAGAACAAAGCCGTTCCGCTGCGCCTCCAGCCAACTGATCACGCCGGCGATCTTTTGCTCGCTGCTCTGTGGCATTGGAACACGCAGGCGTTCGGCGAGGCCGACCATCGACGATCGCGCGCGGTCCGCGGGCACCCACCAGACGACCGGACAGTCCGCTGTGTACCGATGAAGGTATTCGCGGGCAAGCTGCGTCTTGCCTGCCCCGCTGAGTCCAAACAGGACCAACGGTGTGTGCGGGTGCTGCGTCAGGTGCGCGTGCATGTGGTCGAGCAGGATCTCCCGACCGATGAAGTGCGGGTTCCGGTCCGGCAGCTCGCCGATGATCCGCCCGCCAGGCAGCGCGTGCGGCGCCACGGGGTGGGGGAGGGGCACAGCCCGCACGAGACCGGTCGACATGGCACGCGTGATCGACGGCGGGAACTGGGCACTCGCGAGGGTACCGGGGACGGCCACTTGCGCGGGGGCCACCGCGGACGTCTCCGCCGTCGCAGAGGAGGGCTCCGCCTGCGCCGCGAGCCACAGCCGTTGGAACCTGGCGACGGTCGCGCCCCGGTCGGGCTGGGCGATCGACTCTCGCGACAGCTCAATGACGATCGATCGGACCTTGGCCCAGCCGGGGAGCGACGCTCCACGCAGCACGGCGCTGATGGTCTCGTGCGACACGGTCTCGCGTAGGCTGAGATCGCGGCGAATCCCCTGGCTGATGACTCGGGCGCCGGGTCTGCCGGCGGCGTCGTACAGCGCGTGCACAGCAGTGACGAAGTCACGAGTCGGCCCGGCAGGCAGCCGTTCCGGCCCGGGCATTGCGATCGCCACGCAGTACGCTCCGAACCCCGCGCCAACCATCGTCAACTTCTGTCAGATCCTTAGAATCTCACGGCTCCTCCGGATGGAACAGCCTCCGCTGTCCGATACCGCGCCGACCACGTGTATGGGGCCCGGATCAGACTCTGTTCCGGGCGATCAGTCTCACGGCGGCACGGTCGGACTACGACGTGCGACGGCGCGAGCGGGAAAGCATTCTCCCAATACGCCGGCCGCCAGAATCGTCAAGTTGAATGACAGTGTCGAAATACGTCAGAACATAGCGGCCAGCAGTCAGCGAAGCGCTGCGTGGACTGTCCAGAGCGCAGGCTTGATCTACAGCTCCGATGACCCGGAGCGGTCAGCCGAGGAGGTCCTGTGTCGCACCATTTCGATCCCGCTCTGCTCACGTTTATCGTGCTCCTGCTCGGCTCAGCTGCTCGGTCGCTGGTCCTGATCACCACGGCGGCGGTGAGCCTGTACTCCCGGAATCCGGCCCGGCGGGCTGCCGCACGGCGATTGATACGACTGCTGACCAGAGCGGACCACAATCGGTCCAGTTGAGCATCGATGGGCCGCGCACCTCGCCAGCTCGCGCGGCTCGAGCGGGGATGCGCGCACGCTCATCTGCTGGACGGTCTTGGCCAAGACGCTGTGGAGATAACGTCCTTCCGCATAGGTGTGTGGCGGCCGGTCCGATCACGCCGATCCGGTCGAGACCGCACAGCGCCGCCGCCGACCTGTCTCCAGCCGTATTCGAAGGCGTGCACCACAACTCCGACCAGATCGGCTTCCCCGCTCTGTCCAGATGCGCTAACGGACGGCAGCCCCTCGGCGACTAACACAAGGTCTTCGGTAGGCCGTGGCGCCGCCGCATGCGTATCAACAGCGTTTGGCAGAAGTGATGGAACCGCTTGTCCGATTGGTGGCTGCTCTCACCCGGTCGCACGATGACGGCTCTTGTTCGCGGTGACGTTTCCATGTCCAACGGCTCGGCAGGGTGGCACTCGTGCGAAGTCGAAGTACGGGAAGATCTGGATGGGCGGCGTCCAGGTCAGGCGCTGTGCCCGGGCCTGACCAGGACGTCGTTCTTCGACACGGCTGGGGAGTTGGCTTCCATTGGCGCGAAGACGACGACGGGTCGACGCGGTCCGTCCGTCCAGTCCGAGCGCCCCGGAACCTGTCAACCTTTTCGAGGCGGGTGGGTCAGGGATTTGTTGAGTCAATCTCCGGTGGCTTGTTGATCCACGCTGTGGTGGGTAGGGCTGGCGGCTGCGGGTGTTTGCGGACGAACCGTTCGGGGTTGCGCTGGTAGGCGGCGGTGAGGGTTTCAGCGCGGGCGGTGCGGATGGATTCGGCGTGGCCGTGGTGGACGTCGAACGGGGTGTGCAGGCCGATGCCGGAGTGCCGGTGGTCGTGGTTGTACCAGCCGAAGAAGTCGACGCAGAACGCTCGGGCGTCCTGAATGGAACCGAATCGGTCGGGGAACGCGGGTCGGTACTTCAGGGTTTTGAACTGGGCCTCGGAGTAAGGGTTGTCGTTGCTGGTGCGGGGCCGGGAGTGGGATTTGGTCACGCCGAGGTCGGCCAGCAGCATCGCCACCGGCTTGGAGGCCATCGACGAGCCGCGGTCGGCGTGGATGGTCAGCTGGTCCCGGTCGACGCGCTGCTTGCCGATCGTCTCGGCCAGCAGCCGTTCGGCCAGGGCCGCGGACTCGTTCGGGGCGACCATCCAGCCGACGGTGTAGCGGGAGTAGATGTCGATCACTAAGAGAGCGTCTGGAAACTGAGGTCACCAGTCTCCGGTGCGGGCTAGGCGGCGTGACATGGTCATGATCATGGCGATGTAGACCATGGTTTCGTGGTGGAGGGGCAGGGTCTCGTAGTCGC
>Ga0184623_10000946_pt1 | contig 12641 bp, 16 predicted proteins | sample PLM1_100_b1_FD_133138 | JGI IMG/M metagenome (GOLD analysis project Ga0184623, IMG submission 133138) | Groundwater sediment microbial communities from an aquifer in East River, Colorado, USA - PLM1_100_b1 | ecosystem: Environmental > Terrestrial > Soil > Riparian zone | place: USA: East River...
CGATGCCAACATGTACGCCAACTCACGCCCGTTAATCCCGGGCATCATGACATCAGCAACCATCATATGAATGGGACCATCGTGCCGTCTGGCAATTGTGAGAGCTTCGCTATTGAAACGGGCCTCCAACACTGTATACCCCTCTTGCTCAAGACTCTTATAAACCAGCGCCCGGACCGACTCATCGTCGTCCACTAGCAGAATGGTCTCTGCCCCAGAGCCGGCCTTTCGCGTGGTCCCATTCATGGCGATTAATCTTACCGCTTCGGGGGTTTCCTTGAAAGAGGCAAAACGATGTCGGGCGCTTTTGTCTCTGTCTTTCCTAGTTTGACCGGTCTGGGAGGTGGTGTTCGTAGGCCTTGTCGCAAGCAGCGCGGCACAGGGTGATCGCATTGAGGTTGGCCTCTGAGAGCGGTCGGCTTTGGAAGATCTCGGCCAAGGCAATCACGGCCGCCTCGCACGCTTCCAGCAGATCCGGCGCAGCGGCGATCAGACGCCCGTTGGCCTGGTCCGTTTCTTCCGGCGCGCAACAGTCAGCAACCGAGTAGTTGTCCATCAGTCCAACAATATGCGGAGGGAACTGCTCGTCCTTCTCATTGACATAGACGAGCACGTGCCAAGGTCCCGGCGTGTGGGGCATTCCCATGTGATTGATGGTTCTCCTTCGGCTCCCGGGAGCCGGTTACGCCACGAACCGCGTTCGCTCAGACCGTACCCGGCAGAGATCCCAAGCCAACCCGGTCATCGCCAACCCAGAGATCACCCATTTGGACGGATCGAAGTTGTACCACCGAGGGCCGTTCCGGTAGTCGCGCTGGTGAGCGTGGTGGTAATTATGGTAGCCCTCGCCGAACGTCAGGAGCGACACCACCCAGCTATCCCGACTTGAGTCGGCCGTTGTATGGGGCTGCCTGCCCCACAGATGGCAGATGGAATTGATGCAGAAGGTGGAATTGAGCACGAAGAACGTGCGCCCCACGCCCGCCAGCAGAAAGCAGCCGAGACCGCCGACCCAGCCGTTATAGAGAAAGCCCACCACAAACGGCAGGGCGAGCCCCGATAGAACGATGAGGACATAGTACCGGTGCTGCCAGAGCACCACCGGGTCCTGCCTTAAACGAGCGGCATATTTCTCATCGGTATTGGGGTCATTGAAAAAAATCCATCCGACGTGGCTGAACCAGAACCCCCGCATGGCGTTGTAGGGGTCCTCATCCTGGTCGCACCGCGCATGGTGGCGGATATGGTCCGACGCCCACTTGAGCGCCGAATTTTCCAATGCCCATCCGCCGGCGATCAGCAAGCACCCTTTGACCCAATTCGCGCAGGTGAAGCTGCGGTGAGAAATTAAACGATGGTAGCCGACCGTGACGCCGATGGCTGTAACAGCATACATGAGACCGAACATGGCCCAATCCACCCAGGTGTAATCGAAGAAATAGGCATAGGTGGGGAGCCCGATCGCAGCGCCAAGGATGATGAGACTGAAGACAACGATTGTCCAGTAACTACACCGCGGGGCGAGAGTCTGAACCGGGGCTGTGGTCGTGGTCATAGCGAAGGTCTCCGTCGTTAGGATGAAGCGGGCGCCTCTGTTGAGGCGTCCGCTCCTATTCCATTCATTGCCTTTTACCGTTTCGCCTTAGAAGCGGTCCCGGCCGCCTCCGAATCCCCCGCCGCCGGTACGTTTCTCCTGGGGTTTGGCCTCGTTTACGGTGAGGGGCCGTCCGTCCAACTGCGTGCCATTGAGCGCGCTGATGGCCTTCTGCGCTTCCTCGGCCGTGGACATTTCCACGAACCCGAAGCCCCGTGATTGGCCGGTGAACTTATCCGTAATCACCTTGGCCGATGTCACGGAACCCTGTTGTGAGAACAGCTCGTTGAGCTGCTGCTCGGTGGTGGAATAGGGCAGACCGCCCACATACAACTTGGTACCCATGGTACCTCCTCTTCTATTGTGATATTGTCTTGAGCGTCAAGGAAAAGAAGGAATGATATCTCGACGGTGCGATAAACCAGCAGCGTTCAGGACAGACGTTCCATTCAGATTCCTACCACAGAAGGCAATATCGGTTTCAGGGCCTGATAGGTTATCCGCTCCCTCGCCCCGCCCCACGGCGATGAAAGCGCTTGACTGGCGCTACCATAACACACCCCCTGGCAGAACGCAAGCAACTATATAGTTCCTTGTGCACGTCTACGCGTCGGATTACAATAGGCGCCATCTCGATGTCATGCGTCGTAACTAATCAAAATATCCCAAGGAGGACACCATGCCGGTCTACGTCAGCCTAGTGAAGTTCACGCAGGAAGGGATCACGACGATGAAGGACCAGGGCATCGCCCGGTCCGAGAAGGTACAACAGAACATCGAGGAGTTGGGGGGAAAGCTGCTTGCTGCTTATTATTGCCTTGGTAAGTATGACGTCGTAGCGATCCTGCAGTTCCCCGATAACAAAACGGCCATGAAAGCAGCCGTCAAGAACGCCTCACTCGGCCACATGTCGATCACCACCATGCCCGCGGTGACGCGGGATGAATGGACTACACTGTTACGCGAGGTCTGGAAGAAGAAGTAAGGGCTGACCGGGTTAAAAGAAAATTAAGCCTTCTCGTAGTCCTTGGCGACGGAGGTCAGGGCTTCATCAGCGAGACGCTTGTGATCGGCGTCCGTCAGGCTCCGCTCGAGGACCTTGCCGGCGACCTGCAGCGCCAGATCGCTCGCGTAGCGACGGACGTCCTCGATCGCCTTGCGGCGTTCCTGCTCGATCTCGCGGGCGGCAGTGGTCTTGATCCGCTCCGCATCAGCCTGTAACTGGCGCTCGTTCTCTTCCTTCATTTGCTGGGCCCGCGCCTTGGCCTGGGCGACCATCTCCTCCGCCTCTTTCTGCGAGGCTTTCATCTTGGCCTCGTACTCGGCCATCCGCCGCTCCGCCTCCGCGCTCCGCCGCTCCGCCGACTCGATGCTGTCGCGGATCTTCCGTTCCCGCTCATCGAGAATTTGGAGAATCGGAGGGAAGGCGTACTTGGCCAGGATGAACAGCAAGACCGCGAACGAGACGATCTCCCAGAAGATCAGCGAGGAGAAAAAGTGCGTGTCAAACTGTGGCATGGCCGCTTATTCCCCGCCCTTTCCCATGATGATGAAGGCGATGACGAGCCCATAGAGCGCGATCGCCTCGACGAGGGCGAACCCGATCCACATGTACTTGCCGACCCGGCCTTCCGCCTCCGGCTGGCGGGCGACGGCTTCGATCATCTTGCCGAAAACGTAGCCGATTCCCACGCCGGCGCCGGCAAACCCGGCGGCCGCCAAGCCCATTCCAATAAGAGCAGCCGATGCAGCATCCATTCAGCGTTCTCCTTTCTCTCCGTTCACTCCGCGAGAGCCGTCGTCAATGCGCGCCTTCGGCATGCCCGTGCAGATTGATGGCGTCTCCGAGGTACACGCAGGTCAATATGGTGAAAATGTACGCCTGGATGAGGGCGATCCCGACCTCAAGGCCGTTGATGGCGATCGTAAACGCGAACGGAAGCCATCCGACTAAAAGGGGAAGCGACAGGGCCATTCCAAAAAGGACGGCCAGGATCGTATGCCCCGCCGTCATGTTGGCAAAGAGCCGGACCGCTAGCGATACCGGACGCGCCAGTTGGCTGACCAGTTCGATCGGCATCATCAGCGGCAGAAGCAGCAGGGGCGTCCCGGGCGGAATCAAAATCCTGAAGAACTTGATTCCGTGGATCGTAAACCCGACCACGATGCTCATCGCGTAGACGAACAGCGCGAAGGCCGCCGTGACCACGATCTGGCTGGTCACGGCGTAGGTGCCGGGGATGAGCCCTAGGAGATTGCAGAACAGGATGAACACAAAGAGCGTCGCAACGAAGGGAAAGAACTTCATGCCCTTCTCGCCCATCGTGTCCAGGATCATGCCCCTGATGAACTCCACCAGCATCTCGGCAAGGCTCTGCAACCTGGTCGGGATGAGCCGTCGTCCGCGGCCCGCCGTGATGAGCAACAGGGCCGCGAGGGCGATGACCACCCACATCATGATCACGGCCTTGTTGAGAGAGACGTCGAGCCCGAACAGGTGGAGCTCCCCGTACGAGTGCAATTCAAAGGGGTGGAGGGGATTGCTATCCATGGTCAGAGACGTGACGCTGTCCGATACACGTTCAAAAGCCCTGCCGACATGCCCAGAAAAATACCAATCAGGATACCGATGGGGCTGGAGTTCAAGTACAAATCAGCCAGATATCCCAACCCGCCGCCCACGATCAGCGAGGCGACCAGCTCGACGCCGATCCGCATGGCGATCGACAGGCCTTTCCGGAACGCATCGGGCTCATCCGCCATATATTTAAATGAGCTAGCGCCTGCGGCTTCCGTAGCCGCGAAGTCGTGGCTGAGCGGCGTTTGAATAGCCCATAAAAACCGCGCCATCTAAACAGAATCGCCAGGGGAAGTCAAGGTTCGCGCGGCGCTTGCCGGGTCGTGAACGACTGCGTTAAGATTGGGGTCGCTGTGTTTCAAACCTCGCGAGAATCCTTCCTCAAGGCCTCTCCGCCCGTTCCACTGGCGAGGGTCCTGCCGCTGCCCAAGTGCTCGACGTTTGATCTCTATCAGCGACTCACCGGCGACGCGTGCTGTCCCGTCTTGCTTGAAAGTGGTCAAGGCCCGGATGGCCTCACCGCCGGGCAGCGCTACTCGATCATCGGCGCCGATCCTGCGTTCCTGTTTCGCAGCAAGGAATCGTACTTGTCCTGGCGCGCGCGGGGCGACGACTGGGTGAGTCATTTCGGCGATCCCCTGGCGGCGCTCCGCGACCTCATCAGCCGCATGGCCGTTCCCCGCCCGCCCGGATTTCCTCCCTTTTATGGTGGCGCCATCGGGTATTTCGGGTATGACGTCGCCCGGTGGTTCGAACGGCTCCACTGCCCCCCTCCCGACGACCTCGGCCTCCCGGACGTGGAGCTCGCCTTCCTCGACCTCGCCGCGGTCATCGATCACCACAAACAGGAGTTGTGGCTCGTCTTCTGCCCCTTCGGCGAGCGATTTGTCAAAGAGCCGCGGGAGCAGTTATATGCGGAAGGCCGGTCCCGGCTCACGGCCCTGGAGGCCACGTTGAACGGTCTGCTGCCGCGCTCAAACGACAGCAGCCCGCAGGCCCCTCCGCTCATAACACCCGGCATGTCCGAAACCGACTATGGGGAGCGGGTGCGCCGATGTCTTGACTACATCGCGGCAGGAGACATCTATCAAGCGAACCTGTCCCACCGGTTCGCGGTCGAACTGGAAGGACGCTCGCCTCGCTCCATCTACCGCCGCCTGCGCGAAATCAACCCCTCCCCCTTTGCCGCCTTGCTGGAATTGCCCGACGTGACGCTTGTCAGTTGCTCGCCCGAACGGCTCGTGCGGCTCAGCGGAACTGACGTGGAGACGCGACCGATCGCCGGCACGCGCCCGCGCGGCGCCTCGACGGGCGAGGACCGGATCTTCATTGAAGACCTGCTGGTGAACCCCAAAGAACGGGCCGAGCATATCATGCTGGTAGACCTGGAGCGGAACGACCTGGGACGCGTGTGCGAGTACGGCAGCGTTCGCGTGGACGAATTCATGGCCGTCGAGCGATACTCGCATGTCAGCCACATCGTCTCCAACATCCGCGGGCGCCTCACGCACGGTCGCGACGCGCTAGATCTGATCCGAGCGGTCTTCCCCGGCGGAACCGTCACGGGCGTGCCGAAGGTCCGTTGCATGGAGATCATCGACGAGTTGGAACCTGTCCGTCGCGGTCCCTACACCGGCTCTATCGGCTACCTCAGCCCGAGCGGCGACCTGGACCTGAACATCACGATCCGGACGCTGGTCATCGCGGGGGAGCACGCCTGCCTCCAAGTCGGCGCCGGCATCGTCGCAGATTCCGATCCCTCACGCGAATATCAGGAGACGTTGTTCAAAGCCGAAGCCCTCATCAAGGCCCTGCAGGAGTCCTGAGCGCGCCCTTCTTGATCGTGTGCCGTGTTCCGTGTAGAATCGGAGCGGAGGTTGCCTGTTCGCCGTCGGGCGAAGAGATTCATCACGTACGGGGAGGGATTTAGTTAGTATGGAGGAATTGCTCGTACAAGCGTACGTCTCGACCGAGAACACCTTCTGCGTCACGTGCCCCAAGTGCAAGCACGAAAAACTGCTCCGGTTGAGCGACTTCCCGCCGAAAGCGCCGCCCCCGCTCACATACCCGTGCGCCTGCGGCGTGTCCTGGAAGATCATGCTGAATTACCGCAAGACCCCCCGCAGGTTCGTCACGCTCCTGGGGGTCTTTACGGTGCCATTGGAACCCAAAAAAATCGAACGGATCTGCGAGGTTTTGGACCTCTCCGACCTAGGCATGCGCATCAGGATCGACCACTGCAAAACCATTGCGCAAGGACAGCTCATTCACACACGGATCATTCTGGATGATGCGCAGCGGTCCAGACTGGACTTGCCCTGCATCGTGCGCAGTATCACGCCAGATCATCACCGTCTCATGCTGGGGCTTCAATTCGAGGGCTTGAATGAAGCCCAAAAACAGGCCCTCGGCTACTACACAATGAGCCGTAAATGAGCCACAACAGTTAACGCACCCGCACCGCAGACACCCCTCACCACCTCACATGTGGATCTATCTCAATGACCAGTTCGTGCCGAAGGACGAAGCGGTCGTGTCGGTCTTCGATCACGGCTTCCTCTATGGCGATGGCGTCTTCGAGACCATGCGGACCTATCACGGCAAGGTCCTCCTCCTCACCGACCACCTTGCGCGTCTGGAACGGTCGGCGTCTACTCTGGGGCTCTCCCTGCCGGTCAGCCGTGAACGGTTGGCCGACCTCGTACGGGAAGCGCGCACGCGGAATCGGCTGCAAGAGGCCTACCTGCGCGTGACGGTCTCGCGAGGCCCCGGCGAGATCGGGTTGGACCCGGCCCTCTGCAAGGCCCCCACGTTAGTCATCATTGCCAAACCCTTTCAGCCCTATCCCGACTCATTCTATACACATGGCGTCTCGGTGGTGATCGCCACAACAAGACGCAATTCGCCTGAGGCCATCCCACCGCATGTCAAATCGCTCAATTACTTGAATAACATCCTGGCGAAAATGGAGGCGACAGCCGCAGGGGCTCATGAAGCCTTGCTGCTGAATCGCCATAACGAGGTGACGGAAGGAACGACCAGCAACGTGTTTGTGGTCCGGGAAGGGCGACTCCGCACGCCGGCCATTGACTGCGGGATTCTCGCCGGGCTTACACGCGGCGTCATCCTGAAGGTGGCGCACACTCTAGGGATTGAAACAGAAGAGACCCGGCTGACCGTGAACGATCTCTACGATGCCGACGAATGTTTGCTCACCAATACGACTCAGGAAGTGCTGCCGGTGACGCAGGTGGATGGAAAGATGATCGGAAACGGCCGGCCTGGCGAGATCACCCGCCGGCTCCATGCCTCATTTCGGGCCGGCCTTGACCGGTTCCTTGACGCCCGGTGATCGGTCCGCGATCCGCTCGACCTTGACCTTGGCTACACGCCGATCGCCCAAATCCACGACCGTGAACTTATAGTCGCCGTACTGAAGCACCTCCCCGCCACGCGGGAGTCCCTGGATCTGGTACGTGATGAAGCCGCTCAGCGTTTCATATTCCGGTGAAAGCGGAATCGGGAGCGCGTATTCTGTGATGAGGTCCCGCACCGGCATGGACGCGTCGATGAGAAATGTGCCGTCCCTGAGACGTTCAACTGGCTTCTCCTCCGTATCGTATTCGTCCTGAATCTCGCCCACAATCTCCTCGATCAAATCTTCCATCGTCACTAGTCCCTCGACGCTGCCGTGCTCGTTGACCACAATAGCCATGTGAATGCGCCGGCGCTGCATCTCCTTCAGCAGCACGCTGACCTTCATCGCCTCAGGAACATAATACACCGGATGCAGGAGGTCTTTGAAATTAAACGCCTTGCCGAATGCCACCTGGCTCAAGAGGTCTTTCTGATAGAGAATGCCCGCCAGATCGTTGAGCCCCTTGCGGTAGACCGGGTAGCGGGAGAATTTGTTCTCAACGATGCAGCGCAGAAGATCAGACGTCGGCGTGTCCATCTCGATGGTGCACATCTTCGGACGGGGAACCATGACTTCCTTCACCGAGGTATCCGTGAATTCGAACACGCTGCGGATCAATTCCTGCTCGGTCTTGTCGAAGACGCCGCTCTCCTGGCCCTCTTTCATGAGCAGGTTGATCTCTTCTTCGGAAACGAAGACCTTTTCGTCCGGGGTCGCCTTGCCCAGCACACGCAGAATGCCCCGGCTGGACAAGGCGAGCGGTCGGATTCCCCAGGCCGCCACCTGCGCGAACCACTCCAGCGGGCGCACGGCAAGAAGCGCCAGCTGTTCAGGATTCTTGATGGCCAGCATCTTCGGCACGAGTTCGCCGAAGATGAGCGAAAGGTAAGAGATAACCGCAATGACCAGACCGACTGCGATCGGCTCGGCCAGCACGTTCATGTAAGGGAGCGGAACCGCCAGGAAGATCGGCTTCAGGGTTTCGATCGCCGCCGCGCCGCTGATGGCCGCCGCCGACGCGCCGGCGACGGTGACTCCTATCTGGATGGTCGCCAGGAAGCGCTCGGAGTCTTCCTGAAATCCATGGACCAGCTTGGCGGGGGCGCTCCCCTCCTCCATGAGTTGTTTGATGCGGCTCCGGCGGGTCTTGAGGATGGCCAACTCGGCACAAGCAAAAAAGCCGTTCAAGAGAATCAGTACCGCAATCGCAATGATCTCAAGCCACATAATTCTGCTTTCCTCGCTGCTCGCTGATCCGGACCATCCAGACCGGCTTCTGAACTAAAAACGCAGGTATTGTATACGAATTGCATCTCTAGTACACCATTGCAAGGCGAAGTGGTCGCTTTTCTTGAAGAATCCGTCAAGAAAGACCCGTCGCATGCCGATACGCCTGCCCATACGAAACCATGAAGAAATGCGACACAGCGTTGACTCGCACAGATAGAGTTGATACGGTGTGCCGATGCGTATGAGAATTCCAGCATGCGGTTATGCCGTGGGGCTGTCTGTTGCTCTGCTGTGGGGCATGCCTTCAGCGGATGCGTTTGCCGAATCGATCTACCAGTTCGTTGATCAGGACGGAGGGATTCACTTCTCCAATGTCCCGACTGACTCTCGCTATGAAAAGGTCGGAAGTCGTAGCGCCCGACCCCAGGCGATTCCTCAGGCTCGTCCTGCAAACCTCACAAGCTCGACTCGCGAGACGCTTGTGAGCAACCGTGGCAAAAAATCGGCTCAAGACGCGATCTACCGGTTTGTCGACCAGGATGGCGTGATCCATTATTCCAACGTCCCGACCAATCCTCGCTATAGAACGTTTCGTGAAGAGAAGCCGTTCGGCCGTTTCCGGCCGACTCTTCCCTCCCTGACGTTGCATGAGACAATCCTCCAGGCTTCCCTCTTGCACCGTCTGAACCCCGCGCTCGTTCACGCCGTCATCCGGGCCGAGTCGGCCTACGATCCTCATGCCCTGTCCGCAAAGGGGGCGATGGGCCTCATGCAGTTGATGCCGGGGACCGCTTCCTTGTTGAACGTGTCGAATCCCTATGATCCCGAGCAGAATATTTCCGGCGGGGTCCGCTACCTTCGTTATCTCCTGGATCGCTTCGGCGGAGACCTGGAGCTCGCCCTGGCCGCCTACAACGCCGGTGAGAACCGCGTGTCGCGTGAAAGCCGTGTCCCGCGCATCACCGAGACCCAGCAATACGTCCGGAAGGTCCTTCGCTTCTACCGTGACCTCGACACCTCCCCCCTTGTCACTCGCCGGTTCGTGAATTACCTCAGCCCGAACTAAACGACACGTACCGTCTTTCCGGCTGACGCCGACAGTTGAATGTGGCGGTCCCACCCACTGGAGAACTCCTCCGGGTGATCCGACCGGAAATGCGCGCCCAGGCTGTGCTCGCGCTGCAGGGCTGACGTGGCGATGAGGCGCCCCACCGTGACCATATTCTGGATTTCCCATTCACGGCGAGCCTGGCACCGGCCTCTCAACCGCTCATCCCATTTCTCCAACTGAGCGAGCGCCGACAGAAGGCCATCACGATCACGGATGATGCCGACCTTCTCCCACATCAGACGCCGCAGCGAGTTGCGAAGTTTCTCCCTATCGAGATGATTGCTCTGATCCTCCGCCAGTTGGTCGCCGGCGGCCACGTGCTGACCGGCTGCGACACCGTGCGTGGATAGCAGGCGGCTTGCGTACTCAGCGGCGGATTCGGCCGCGCGGGCTCCGAAGACCAAGCCTTCAAGCAAGGAATTGCTGGCCAGGCGGTTCGCGCCATGGACTCCGGCGCAGGCCACCTCCCCGGCGGCGAACAACCCCGGAACGCTACAGGCCCCCTGGATATCCGTCCAGACTCCGCCCATCATGAAATGGGCGCTTGGACAGACCGGAATCATCTCCTCCGTGATATCCACGTCGTACCGCAAGCACGTCGCATACACGGTCGGGAAGCGCTCCCGGATGAAGCGCGAATCAAGGTGAGTCACATCGAGATAGACATGGCGGGCGGAAGTCGCCACCATTTCGTTCCAGATCGCGCGGGCTACGATATCGCGCGGCGCCAGCTCGGCCATCTCATGGTACCGTACCATGAAGGCCTCGCCTTTGATGTTGCGAAGAATGCCGCCTTCCCCCCGCATGGCCTCCGTGAGCAAAAACTGAGGCGTCGCCGGCAGATACAGCGCCGTGGGGTGAAACTGGACGAACTCCATGTCCTCCATGATCGCGCCGGCTCGATAGGCCATGGCCATCCCATCCCCGGTCGCGACAGGAGGATTGGTCGTCCTCGCGTAGACCTGGCCGGCTCCACCCGTGGCCAGCACCACGGCCCGCGCCTGCATCTGCCTGACCGTCCCTGAAGATTCGTCCAGCACGAGCGCGCCGGCACAGCGTCCCTCTGCGTCCGCCAGAAGGTCGATCGTGAAGTGGTGATCGCGCCAGGCGATCTGCGGAAGAGCCCGCGCCTGTTCCAGGAGAACACGGACCATTTCGGTGCCTGTGGCGTCTCCCCCCGCCCGCATAATCCGGTCCCGACTGTGCGCGGCCTCCTTCGCAAAGGCATACCCCTTTCCCGCGCGGTCGAAGAGGGCCCCCCAGCGAATCAATTCCTGGATTCTCGCCGGCCCCTCTTCGACCAGCACCTGAACCGCCGCCTCCCGGCAGAGACCTTTGCCGGCGCGCAAGGTATCGTCGCGATGCAGCGCGATATCGTCTTCTTCGGAGGCGACCGCCACGCCTCCTTGAGCGTAGACTGAACTCCCTTCAGCGGGACTGCCCTTAGTCAGGATCAGGACGCGACCGGCACGGCTCAACCCGATGGCCGCCCGCAGACCGGCGACGCCGCTCCCGATGACGAGAAAATCAACGGCGGCCGGCGTGTTCGACATCCTATCGTCCCCGTGGCCGCTCAACCTGTATCCGACGGCCGGCCATGCCGAATGGGGCATCGCCGTCCACCGCGCTCAGGGAGAGATTTTGACGGCCGACCAGCCGGAAAATGGCATGGCCCCGCTCCCGAAACGGCTGCTCATCGTCCTGGCGCTGCCACAGCCCCTGCCAGTGGAAATACACCGCCACGTCGGGCCCCTCCACCATGACCCGGTCAATGGTAAAGTCGAGCGCGATCCGATCATAGACCGTAAAGTCTCGCTGGATCTCGGCCTCCAGCTTGTGGAGACTCTCGATCGGCATGAACAGGCTTTGAAACGGACCGATTCGCTTCTCGATATAGGACTTCCGCATGAGCTCTACCGTGGTATCGATATTCCGGATACGGGCGGCATCTTCCGGATTGACGTTGCTGGGTTTCGAACAGGCCAGCACACCCAGCCCCATAAGCCCAATGAGTCCCCATCCCACGACGTGACGGCTCGCTTTCAGAATCCCCGCAACCATACCTGAATTATAACACCGCTTCACTATGATTCCCCACGGATTTCGTCGGAACGTGTCTTGACAACACCGGGATTATTAACTACTCTCTGCGGGCTTTTCGGCGAAATCGGCTTGCTATTGCCGACCAGATTAGGTAGCTTACTGCAGCAAGAAGGAGCCCGTTCATGTCGAGTGTCGTCAAGAAGCGCCGAAAGAAAATGCGGAAGCACAAGCATCGAAAACTGCGTCGGCGCATGAAATTCGCGCGCCGGAAAGCCTAGGCGTCGCACCCGTCCGCGTGAAGGAGGCACCATGACAACCGAGGGCAAGAAAGTCCGCATCAAAGTTCGGACGATCCACTCCGTCTATGTGGGTGATATCCTTCTGCCGCCCATGCGCAACCGCGTGTCCGACGTCCTGAACGACGAGAAGTGGGGCTTCATGAACCTCACCGACGTCCGGATCGACAACTCCAAGGAAGAGGTAGAATTTGTCTGCCTCAACAAGGACATGATCGAATCCATCATCCTCTATTAGAGACGCGGACGCGTTCGCCGTCCTCCACAGTCTCATCGTCCCCCTCCGATGTCCCGCCTAAGCCCGTTCGGTCGATTCTTCACCTTCCTCCAGCCGTACCGCAACCGGATGGCAGCGTCCGCCCTGCTGGTGA
>Ga0184623_10000947_pt1 | contig 12640 bp, 7 predicted proteins | sample PLM1_100_b1_FD_133138 | JGI IMG/M metagenome (GOLD analysis project Ga0184623, IMG submission 133138) | Groundwater sediment microbial communities from an aquifer in East River, Colorado, USA - PLM1_100_b1 | ecosystem: Environmental > Terrestrial > Soil > Riparian zone | place: USA: East River...
ATCGCTCCCTTGACCTTGCGTTTGAGCTTCGTCGCCTTTTCGATAAAGAGAGAGATTCGGTTGGGTATTGTGTAAAACACCCCTCCCCCCGCCCCGGCGGCTACTATGTTGACGTAAATATTGTCAAAAACTTTCGGATGTTTTTTACGCGCTTCCCCCCGTGTAGAGCCGCCCTCGACATCCTGCTTGATCGTCTTAATAGTATTCCTGAAAACCTTGTTCTCGGTTTGTTGGCTCAAGATATCCAGGCACTGAACGATCGGCAGACCCGCGTCGATCATCGTTGCAAACTGGCGGGTAAAAATCATCACGTCATGATCCTTAACCTTTGCGCCAAAGCCAGGAATTGTGATCTCACGGTCGAGCCCCTTTCCTTTCTCCTTCACGCGCGTGGGCACGGGTTGAATTCGCTGGCTTCTCAAACGCGCCAACACGGCCTGCTGATTGAGTGCCTCCATCTCGCCTTTGAGAGTCTTTCCCTGTGCCGTCTTTCCTTCCCAAACAAATACTGGCATAAAGTCTCCTGTTTAAAAAATTTTGGTAGCTTAGGTACCTAAAGCAAAAACCGAGCCGAATCCGCGATCGGAATCGGTCACCCGGACCGTCTCTTCGATCGTCGTAAGTCCATCCCGAACCTTTTTTATAGCGCTTGATCTCAGAGTGCTCATCCCCAACTTGACCGCCTCGCGCTTGAGATCCGCGGCGGATACGCCGCGGAGAATTACTTCTTTCAACGCATCGTGCAGCACCATCACCTCATAGATCGCCATACGGCCTTTGTATCCGGTCTGGTTGCAGTTCGGACATCCTTTACCGCGAAACGTCGGAAATCCCGTTGCTATTTCCGCCGGATCGACTCCGACGTTGATGAGTATTTCCGAGCTGACTTCCACCGGCGTTTTACAGTTGCCGCAAATCTTACGCACCAACCTTTGCGCAACTATCAGATTGATCGAAGACGTAAGTAGAAACGACTCGACGCCCATATTAATCAAGCGATCTACGGTCGAAGGGGCGTCGTTAGTATGGAGTGTACTCAGGACCAGGTGTCCCGTAAGAGCTGCCTTGACGGCAATTTGAGCCGTTTCGAGGTCGCGGACTTCCCCGACCATGATGATGTCGTGGTCCTGGCGCAAAAAAGAACGAAGGCAACTTGCAAAATTGAGCCCGATCTCATCCCTGACCTGTACTTGATTCACACCCATGATGCTGTACTCGACCGGGTCTTCAGCCGTGGAGATATTGACATCGGCTTTATTAAGCTCCGATAAAGCCGAGTACAGCGTGGTCGACTTTCCGCTCCCCGTAGGACCTGTGATCAGGATCATCCCGTAAGGTTTATAGATCGCTTCTTTAAAATCCTTGATATTTTGCGTTTCGAAACCGAGCTTAGCCATATCCAATTGCAGGTTGGACTTGTCGAGCAATCTCATGACGACCTTCTCGCCGAACAACGTCGGTAGTACCGAAACACGGAGATCGAGCTCCTGCCCCTGCCCCGATTTGAGCTTGATCCGGCCGTCTTGAGTCAACCGTCTCTCGGCGATATCCAGATTGGCCATGACTTTAATTCGCGAGATCATTGCGTTCTTCAATCTTTGCGGAGGAGTCATGATCTCCTGCAGTATCCCGTCCAATCGAAACCTAATACGAAAGACCTTCTCATAAGGTTCGAAGTGAATATCGCTGGCGCCGCGCTTTGCTGCGTCGGCCAATATCGCACTGACGAGCGTGACCACCGGAGCTTCTTGGGTGGCTTGCTGGAGCTCCTCCAGATTGATGTCTTCCTCGTCGCTGACGACTTCCATCTCGCGGTCGCCGAATCTCTTGAGCACTTCGTCATAGCTGGTGTTCCCGTACCGGCGCTGAAGAACGCTCCGGATCTCGGACGGTGAGGCGAGCACCGGCCGGACACCGTAGCCGGTAATGAATTGAATCTCGTTGATGGCAATCAGATTCGTCGGGTCCGCCGTGGCCACAGTCAGCGTGGAGCCCAAAAGCTTAAGCGGAATGATCTGGTGCTTCTGAATGAGATCGGTAGGAACTAGATCGAAAATTGCTTGTATTATGTCAACGTCTTCGAGTGAGACCTTTTCGATGCCAAATTGTGTAGCGAGAAATTGGGTGAGGTTGTCCTCAGTCGTGAAACCAAGACGAACCAACTCCTGAATGACGTTTGAGCCGTTGTCTTGTTCTTTTTGCAGGGCCTGATTGAGTTGTTCCCGGGTGACCACGCCACCCCGAACCAATAACTCACCTAGGCGAGGTTCCATAAAGTTACCAAGCAGTCACCGGCGTATTATCCTACATAATACCTCTATTTGTCAATTTCCATCGCGTGGCATCTCTTAAAGGGGCTCTCGCCAACTTTTGTAAATGACGTGAATGGCATTTTGGCGGCCTATCGCTTCAAAGCAGCTTGAGCAGCCGCAAGCTTGGCTATGGGAACACGAAATGCTGCACAACTGACGTAGTCCAAGCCCACTTCATGACAAAAAGCGACAGATCTCGGATCACCTCCGTGCTCGCCGCAAATGCCGATCTCAAGCTCCTTCTTCACTTTTCGCCCTTTTTGTACACCGATTCGCATAAGCTCACCCACACCGCCCTGGTCGATGCTCACGAACGGATCTTCGGGATAGATCCCTTGCGCGACATAGCTAGGCAAAAACTTTCCCGCGTCATCGCGCGAAAGACCGAGGCAGGTTTGGGTCAGGTCGTTGGTTCCGAAAGAGAAAAATTCCGCTTCCCGGGCGATCTCGTCGGCAAATAGACACGCACGCGGCAGCTCGATCATAGTACCCACGAGGTAACGGACTTTGACCCCATGAGACTTCATAACCTCGCGCGCTACCCCTTCGACGATCTCACGCTGGAGGTGCAGCTCTTGTCGGGTTGCGACTAATGGAATCATGACTTCGGGGAAGGGATTTTTTCCTTCGCGGCGCAGTTCACAGGCCGCCTCGAAGATGGCCCTCGCCTGCATCTCGGTGATTTCGGGATAGGAGATGCCCAGCCGGCATCCGCGATGGCCCAGCATGGGATTGAACTCATGCAGGCTTTCGACTTTACTCTTCAACTCTGCCACAGGCACGCCCATAGTCTCCGCCAGTTCGACGATTTCTTCTTCCGTTTTTGGCAGGAATTCATGCAGCGGAGGGTCGAGGGTTCGTATCGTCACCGGCCGCGCGCCCATAATGTCGAGAATGCCCTTGAAATCTTCTTTCTGCATCGACAATAGCTTGGCCAGCGCCTGCCGCCGTCCGGACTGATCCTTTGCAAGAATCATTTCCTGGACCGCGCGGATCCGCTCGCCGCCAAAGAACATGTGCTCGGTACGACAGAGGCCGATCCCTTCCGCGCCGAATGCGACTGCCACGCGTGCCTGGTCAGGCTGATCGGTATTCGTTCGCACGCCGATTTTTCGAATTCCGTCGGCCCACCTGATGAGCTTGGTAAACTGCTGGTACACGCGCGACGCTTTGGCGTCCAAAGTCCCGGCAAGGAGAACCTGTAGCACCTCGGACGGAAAGGCTTGGATCTCTCCTCGCATCACTTCGCCGGTCGTACCATCGACTGAAATCCAGTCGCCTTCTTTCAAAATCGTATCCGCGACCCGCATCTCCCGCCGCGCATAATCGACATGGATTGCTTCGCAGCCTACCACGCACACTTTTCCCATCTGCCGCGCGACCAGGGCGGCGTGCGAGGTCATACCGCCGCGAGCGGTGAGAATTCCCTGGGCGGCGTCCATGCCGCGGATATCGTCCGGGCTGGTCTCAACCCGGCAGAGAATCACCCGCTCGCCTCTTTTTTTCCATGCCTCGGCGTCCTCGGCGTGAAAAACCACGCGTCCCGTGGCCGCGCCGGGTCCGGCGGGTAGCCCCTTGGCAAGGATGCGGCCCTCGCGACCGGCGCGCTCTTTATCTGCGGGGTCGAATATTGGACGCAGGAGCTGATTGAGCTGGTCGGGCTCGATGCGGAGCAGCGCCTTTTCTTTGGAGATAATTTTCTCATCCACCATATCGACCGCTATGCGCACCGCGGCAAAGCCGGTCCGCTTTCCCGTCCGCGTCTGGAGCATCCAGAGCTTGCCATCTTCAATGGTGAATTCGATGTCCTGCATTTCCTTGTAATGCCGTTCCAATAGCTTGCAGACTCGATCGAGCTCCGCGTAGCTTTTCGGCATGACTTCCTTGAGCTCAGCGATGAGTCGGGGCGTTCGGATACCGGCGACTACATCCTCACCCTGGGCATTCACCAAAAACTCGCCGTAGAAGCGCTTCTCGCCCGTTGCCGGATCGCGCGTGAAGGCCACCCCCGTGACGCAATTCTCGCCCATGTTGCCGAAGACCATCGCCTGCACGTTGACCGCGGTGCCCCAGTTGTGTGGGATGCGGTAAAGGTCGCGATAGGCGATGGCCCGGTCGTTGTTCCACGAGCCGAATACCGCTCCGATCGCGCCCCAGAGTTGCGCCCTCGGATCATCAGGAAAATTTTGCCCGAGGCGCTTTTTGATTTCCGCCTTGTACTCGGCGACGAGTTGTTTGAGATCGTCCGCAGTCAGGTCCGTATCGAAGCGGACCCGACGCGCTTCTTTCTTCCGCTCAAGAATGATCTCGAACGGATCACGTTCTTTTTTATCCGCAGGCTTGAGACCCATCACCACGTCGCCGTACATCTGCACAAAGCGGCGATACGAATCGTAGGCAAAGCGCGGATTTTTCGTGCGCCGAACCAGGCCCTGAACCGTTCGGTCGTTGAGACCCAGGTTCAAGACTGTGTCCATCATGCCCGGCATCGATTCCCTCGCTCCGGAACGAACGGAAACCAACAAGGGATTTTCCGGATCGCCGAACTTTCTTCCTAGGATCCGCTCGACCCGGCCGAGCCCGTTCGCGATCTCATCCGCCAATCCTTTAGGGTATTGCCTGCGATGATCGTAATAGTAGGTGCAAACATCCGTGGTCATGGTGAAGCCCGGCGGGACCGGAACTCCGATTCGCGTCATTTCATGCAGCCCGGCTCCCTTGCCGCCCAGAAGCTCGCGCATGGCGGCCTTTCCTTCCGCTTTGCCGCCGCCAAAAAAGTAAACATATTTTTTTTTCTGTGCCATCTTTCCTCCGCCGTTAATTTCCCTCGATACGACTTATGCCGGCTTTTTTCAAGATAGTTTCAGAAGCGCCGTACTACTCTGTCGAGAAGGCGTCAAGGAATGGAGCGGACTTGAGTTCCCTGCCGATTTGGTACTGGATGAAATGGAGCAAGACCCCGTGGCATTCGCGCAATAAATGGACGGAAATAGCCAAAGGATGCAGCGAAAGAGTCGCGTTGGCTTGCTGTAGTTGCCTCATGGCTCCGAGCGTCTCGAAGGAAAGCGGAGCGAGCTCTTTTCTGAACGCGGAACAGCCCTCGCATACGATGCCGCCGTCGCGCAGGCTAAACCCCCAACTTTCTAACATTCGGCCGCGCCAGCCTTTGCCGCAACGACGACAATGCTCCAGCATCGGCTGGTAACCCGCGAGCTTCAAAAGTTTAAGTTCGAAAGAAGTTAACAAGAGTGGCGATGTCCCGTTTTCCTCGATAAAGCCGAGTCCGTTCCGGAGATGAGCGAAGAGCTCGCGGTTCTCGTCGCGCTCGCCGGAGAGCGCGTCGGTGATTTCCATCAGGTAAGAGGCGTGAGCGATCTTCTCCAGGCTCGCGGTGAGATGTTTAAAAACCCGAATCAGCTCGCACCCATGAATGAAGGCCAGCGAGCTGCTCCGACTGTCCTGAAAGCTGAGGTTGACTAGCGAGAACGGCTCCAGTGAATTGGCGAATCGCTTGCGCGAGCGCTTGGCGCCTTTGGCAATGCCGGTAATCTTTCCGTAAGATTCCGTCAGGAAGCAAACTATCTTGTCGGATTCCCCATAGGACCAAGAGCGTAGCACTATGGCCGGGGTGATCGAGGCAGTCGGCATGGTTGGATCTAAGCAGAGGTTTACCACTTTTACAGAAAACGCGCAAATTCTTTAAATATCTTGAGTTTTTTAAAAACACGCGCCTTGACAGTAAAGGGAGCGGTGATTAGATTTTGCTCGTCGGTTGCGAACGCGAAGAACGAATAGAAACGAAAAAATCACAAGTGGACGAAGAAAAAGATAAAGAATTTTACCCAGGCGGCGGTGACGCAGAAGAATGTGAAAAGCTTCGCCGGCAGCTTGAGGCCAAAGAGATCGAGGCGAAAGAAAATTATGATCGCCTTCTCCGCCAGGCAGCGGAGCTGGAAAATTATAAAAAGCGTGTCGCACGGGAAAAAGCGGAAGCCATTCGTTACGCAAACGAGAGTTTGGTCAAGGATCTCCTGCCGGTGTTGGATAACCTTGAGCGCGCCCTCGACTATGCCAAGGGAGGCGGAAACGGAAAGCCCCTGCTCGAGGGCATCGAAATGGTCCTCAAGAGCTTTCTGGAGACACTTGCCAAGCACGGAGTCAGTCAAGTATCGGCGGTGGGCGAGCCCTTTGACCCCAACAAGCACGAGGCAATCGCCCAGGTCGCAACCCCGGAACACGATCCGAACACGGTCGTCGAAGAGCACCACAAAGGTTACTATCTCCTGGACCGCCTGCTTCGTCCCGCTCAGGTAAGCGTGGCTAAGCCGCCTGAAAATAAGGATTAAACAGGAAACCAAAAGGGTGCTTGCCAAGGGTTAGCGCGATGATTAAATACAAAGCATTCACAATTCGAAACTATGAGGAGCAGTGAACATGGCAAAAGTTATTGGCATTGATTTAGGGACGACCAACTCCTGTGTCGCGATCATGGAGGGGGGAGATCCCGTTGTTATTGCAAATTCGGAAGGCAGCCGTACGACGCCGTCGGTCGTGGCCTTTTCCGAGAGCGGCGAGCGCCTCGTCGGCCAAATCGCGAGACGTCAGGCCATCACCAATCCGGAAAACACGATTTTCGCCGTCAAGCGTCTGATCGGCCGGCGCTACGACGACCCCCTGGTTCAAAAAGCGATGAAGGTTCTGCCCTACAAAATCGTACGCGCGGACAACGGCGACGCTTGGGTGGAAATCAGAGGCAAGAGCTACAGCCCGGCTGAGATATCCGCTTTTATTCTGCAGAAGATGAAGCAGACAGCCGAAGACTATCTTGGTGAAAAAGTCACCGAGGCGGTGATCACGGTTCCCGCTTACTTCAATGACAGCCAGCGGCAGGCGACCAAGGATGCCGGGCGCATCGCGGGCCTGAACGTCCTTAGAATTATCAATGAGCCCACGGCAGCCTCGCTGGCCTACGGCCTCGACAAAAAGAAAGACGAGAAGATCGCTGTTTTTGATCTCGGCGGCGGCACGTTCGACATCTCCATTCTGGAGTTGGGAGAGGGGGTGTTCGAGGTCAAATCGACCAATGGAGATACTTTTCTCGGCGGCGAAGACTTCGACCAGCGGGTGATGGATTACCTGGCCGACGAATTTAAAAAGGACCAGGGCATCGACCTGCGCAAAGATCGAATGGCGCTCCAGCGGCTGAAGGAAGCGGCGGAGAAGGCGAAGTGCGAGCTCTCGTCATCCATGGAAACCGACATCAATCTGCCGTTCATCACCGCCGATCAGAACGGGCCCAAGCACCTCAACATGAAGTTGACGCGCTCCAAGCTCGAGGCGCTCTGCGCCGACCTGATCGACCGGACCGAAGGCCCATGCCGCCAGGCGATCAAGGACGCCGGGTTGGGCGCGAGCGATATCAACGAGGTGATTCTCGTGGGCGGAATGACGCGCATGCCGGCGGTTCAGGAACGAGTCAAGAAAATTTTCGGCAAAGAGCCGCACAAGGGAGTGAATCCGGACGAAGTGGTGGCAGTGGGCGCGGCGGTCCAGGCGGCGGTTCTCAAGGGCGAGGTCAAGGACGTTCTTTTGCTCGACGTGACGCCGTTGTCGCTCGGGATCGAGACGCTGGGAGGCGTATTCACCAAGCTCATCGAGCGCAACACGACGATTCCGACCCGTAAGAGCCAGGTCTTTTCAACAGCGGCGGACAATCAGACGGCCGTCTCCATCCGCGTCTTTCAAGGCGAGCGGGAAATGGCGGCGGACAATAAGCTTCTCGGCCAGTTCGATCTCGTGGGCCTCCCGCCCGCACCGCGCGGGGTGCCGCAGGTCGAGGTGACTTTCGACATCGATGCCAACGGCATCGTGCACGTTTCTGCGAAAGATCTCGGGACCGGCAAAGAGCAATCGATCAAGATCACGGCGTCCAGCGGACTTTCCGAGAACGAGATCAAGCAGATGGTGAAGGAAGCCGAGGCCCACGCATCCGAGGATAAGAAACGAAAAGAGACAGCTGAAGCCCGCAATCAACTCGACTCGCTGATCTATTCGACGGAGAAGTCTCTCAAAGAACACGGCGGAGAGTTGGACCCGGCGGTCAGAGGAGATATCGAGGCGGCGCTGGAAAGCGCCAAAAAGGCGGCGGAGAGCCAGGACGCCGAGACTCTCCGCGCCGCAGCGGAGGAGCTCACTCGCTCGTCGCATAAACTGGCAGAGGCGGTGTACGCCAAAGCTTCCAAGCAGCAACAGTCTCCGGGCCAGGACGCTTCGAATGACAAGCAAGGACAGTCGACGGATGGAGAGGCGAGAAAAAAAGACGACGTAGTCGATGCGGATTTCGAGGAGGTCAAGGAGTAACTTTGCCGAGAAAAAATATTTTTTCACCCTCCCATCCAAAAGCCCCTGGCCTCAATCGTTGAGGAGAGGGGCTTTTTCGTTATAATATAAGTAAAAGAATCATGCGAGGGATAAAGGGATAAGTTGAACGGGAAGAAAGATTATTACGAAGTTCTGGGCGTTGACCGGAATGCCGGCGAGGAAGAGTGCAAGAAGGCTTATCGGAAGCTTGCGCTGAAGTATCACCCCGATCGCAATCCCGGAGACAAGCAGGCCGAGGAGAAGTTCAAGGAACTGTCGGAGGCCTACCAGGTGCTGACGGATCCGGAGAAGCGCGCTCAGTACAATCAATTCGGCCACGCCGCATTCGGCAACGGCAGTCCATTTCAAGGCGGATTCGATTTTACTTCCGGCTTCGAAGATATCTTCGGTGATATCTTCGGCGAGTTCTTCGGCGCCGGGCCGAGCCGCAGGCGCGGCCGGGCGCGGGGCGACGATCTTCGCTACAACCTCGAAATCAGCTTCGAAGAGGCCGCCTTCGGGACCGAGAAAAAAATCAAGATCCCGCGACACGGCGCTTGCGATGAGTGCCACGGCAGCGGGAGCAAGCCGGGAACTTCGACCAAGAGCTGCCCGACCTGCCACGGGCGGGGCCAGGTAAGTTTTCAGCAGGGTTTTTTTACCGTTTCGCGCACGTGCAGCCAGTGCCATGGACAGGGAACGATTATCCCTGATCCCTGCGCCGCTTGCAGCGGCGCGGGCAGGGTGCGGAAGCTGTACACGTTAAGCGTTAAAATTCCGGCCGGGGTCGATAACGGCTCGAGGCTAAAGCTCAGGAACGAGGGAGAAACCGGCGCGTCCGGAGGCCCAGCCGGCGATCTCTATGTGGTGATTCAGGTCCAGCCGCATCCGCTTTTTGTTCGGGAAGGCTTGCACATTATCTGCGACATGCCCATCAGCTTCGTTCAGGCGGCGCTGGGCGCCGAGATCGATGTCCCGACGCTCGAAGGCAAAGTTAAAATGAAAATTCCTTCCGGCACCCAATCGGGTAAGGTCTTCCGGCTCAAAGGAAAAGGCGTCCGCGATGTCCACGGCTACCAGCAGGGAGATCAGCTGGTACGGGCAACGGTGGAAACACCAACCCACCTGACCGCGCGGCAAAAGGAGTTGCTCAAGGAGTTTGCCGCCCACGGAGGAGAGGATATTCATCCGCTGTCCAAAGGCTTCTTTGAGAAGGTTAGGCAATTATTCGGGTAAACACGGATCTTCCTAGCCGGTCCTCTTTCCCCCCGACCGGCCTCGTCGTTTTAAAACTTCGAGATTTCTATTGACGGCCGCAGCAGGTGTGATTAACCTAAGCCAGAGGGTTAAAAAACAATGAGCGAAGCTCAATGGAACCTTGAGGGCCAGGAGAATAAGGACGCGCAGGTCGAGATTCCCGAGGTGCTGCCTTTGCTCCCGATCCGCGACATCGTCATCTACCCCTACATGATGCTCCCGCTCTTCGTCGGCAGAGAGATGTCGATTCGCGCCGTCGAGGAATCTCTCTCCCGCCAGCGTTTGATTTTTCTCGTCGCGCAGAAAAATTCGGCGGAAGATAATCCGACACCGGACGACATCTACCGGGTCGGCACCGTGGCCTCGATCATGCGCATGCTCAAGCTCGCCGACGGTCGGGTGAAGATCCTGGTGCAGGGCTTGGCGAAGGGCGAGATCGAGACCTTTCTCAAAGAGCAGCCGTTCTTCGAGACCAAGATCCGCAAAATCGTGGAGCCCGCGCTTCAGGATGTCTCGATCGAAGTCGAAGCCTTGATGCGCAATGTCAAGGAGAAGATCGAGCAGATCCTGAACCTCAAGAACCTCCCGCCCGAGATCGTCATGGTCACCGACAATATCAGCGACGCCGGCGTGCTGGCCGACCTGGTGGCGTCGAATCTGCGCCTGAAGATCGAGGAGAGCCAGGGAATTCTCGAGATCTTCGACCCGGTCACCCGCTTGAAAAAGGTGAACGATCTACTCAGCCGCGAGCTCGAGCTCTCGACGGTCCAAGCGCGCATCCAAAACCAGGCCAAAGAAGAGATGAGCAAGACCCAGCGCGATTACTTCCTGCGCGAGCAGTTGAAGCAGATCCAGCAGGAGCTCGGTGAAGGCGACGAGCGCGCCGAGGAAATGAAGGATCTCAAGAAGCAGATCGAAAAGGCCAAGATGCCGATCGAGGCGAAGCGCGAAGCCGAGAAGCAGCTCAAGCGGCTGGAGCAGATGCACCCCGAATCGTCTGAGGCGTCGCTGGTCCGAACTTATCTTGACTGGCTGGTGGATATTCCATGGAGCAAGCGGACCAAGGACAACCTGAACATCAAGAAAGCCCAGCAGGTTCTCGACGAAGATCATTACGATCTGGAAAAAGTCAAAGAAAGAATTCTCGAATACCTGGCCGTCAACAAGCTCCGGCGAAAGATCAAAGGCCCGATCCTTTGCTTCGTCGGACCGCCTGGCGTCGGCAAGACTTCTCTGGGGAAATCGATCGCCCGCTCTTTGGGCCGAAATTTCGTCCGCATCTCGCTTGGAGGCATTCGCGACGAGGCGGAGATCCGCGGCCATCGACGGACCTACGTCGGGGCTTTACCCGGAAGGGTCATCCAGGGAATCAAACAGGCCGGCTCCAACAATCCAGTCTTTATTCTCGACGAGATCGACAAGGTCGGCACCGACTTTCGCGGCGACCCGTCGGCGGCGTTGTTGGAAGTGCTCGATCCGGAACAGAACCATGCTTTCAGCGATCACTACCTGAATCTGGCGTTCGATCTCTCCAACGTTCTCTTCATCTGCACGGCCAATCTGCTCGATCCGGTACCGGCGGCGCTGGCCGATCGCATGGAGGTCATCCAACTCTCCGGCTATACCAGCGAAGAAAAGCTCGAGATCGCGCGCAAGTTCCTCGTCCCCAGGCAATTGGAAAACAACGGGATCACCGTAAACCACTTGGAGATCTCGGACGACGCGATTCTGCGCATCATCGCGCAATACACGAAAGAAGCGGGACTCAGGAACCTCGAGCGCGAGATCGCTTCGATATGCCGCAAGGTGGCGCGAAAAATTGCCGAAGGAAAAAAGGATCTGACGCGGGTGACCCGCGCCAATCTTCACCTATTTCTCGGCCCGCCGAAATTCATTCCCGAAGCCGAACAGGAGCAAAACGAGATCGGCGTGGCGACGGGCCTGGCCTGGACCAGCGCGGGCGGAGAAGTACTTTACGTCGAAGCCTCGCTCTCCAAGGGCCGGGGGAATCTCACGTTGACCGGCCAGCTCGGCGAGGTGATGAAAGAGTCCGCCCAGGCCGCCGTAAGCTACGCGCGCTCGCACGCGAAGAAACTGGGCATCGAAGAAGACTTCTATCAGAAGCTCGATCTCCACATCCACGTGCCGGCCGGCGCCATTCCCAAAGACGGCCCTTCGGCGGGGATCACCATGGCGACGGCTCTCATCTCCGCGCTCACGCGGCGGCCGGTGAGCCGGTATGTGGCCATGACCGGAGAGATCACCCTCAGAGGAAGGGTCCTTCCTATCGGCGGCCTCAAAGAGAAATGCCTGGCGGCGCTTCACGCCGGGATCAAAACCATCATAGTTCCGGAGAGGAACGAGAAAGATCTGGGAGAGATCCCCAAGCAAGTGCGCCGAAAGGTCACGCTGATTACCGCCAAGAACATGTCCGACGTGCTCAAGGCGAGCCTCCTCGACAAGGAGAGCCGGAAGGTCTCCGTGGCTTCCGACAGTCGCGCCAAAGCGGCGAAAAAGCGCCGGCCAAAGAGGAAAGATAAGTCGCTGGACAAGCTTCGCAGAGAACGGGCTATTCCACTTCGCGCCTAGATGAGACTCAGTAAACTCGGGGAATTCGGCCTGATCGAGAGAATTCGGAGCGCCACTCCCCAAGGTCACGGCGTACGCGTCGGCATCGGCGACGACGCGGCTTGGCTCGATTGCCGGAGCCC
>Ga0184623_10000948_pt1 | contig 12627 bp, 10 predicted proteins | sample PLM1_100_b1_FD_133138 | JGI IMG/M metagenome (GOLD analysis project Ga0184623, IMG submission 133138) | Groundwater sediment microbial communities from an aquifer in East River, Colorado, USA - PLM1_100_b1 | ecosystem: Environmental > Terrestrial > Soil > Riparian zone | place: USA: East River...
CCTCCAGTTCGAGAAGATCAGCCGCCTCGCTGATGTCTTCATCCGCTCGGGTGTTTCGAAGGTGCGCCTCCCCGGAGGCGGGCCTCTGTTGCGCCGCGACCTTCCTGATTTGATCCGCATGCTTGCCGCCAAACGCGGCATCAAGGACCTGGCGCTCACAACCAACGGTGTGTTGCTGGCCGAGCAGGCTCAGGCGCTCCACGCGGCGGGACTGCATCGCGTCACGGTCAGCATCGACACGCTGCGGCCCGATCGATTCGAATCGCTCACGCGGTCGCGCGCGTTGCCGCAGGTGCAGGAAGGCATCACCGAGGCCTCCCGCTTGTTTCCTGCTCTGAAGCTCGATGCGGTCGTGCTTCGCGGCGTCAACGAAGACGAGCTCGTGCCGCTCATCGAATATGCGAGGGAGATGGGCGCCGAGATGCGGTTCATCGAGTATATGGATGTCGGCGGGGCCACCCAGTGGTCCGCGGCACATGTCGTCTCGCGCCACGAGATGCTTCAAACGCTCCAGCGACACTACGGCGCGATCGATCAGGTCGCCGAACACACCTCCGCTCCGGCCGATCGCTTCCGCCTGCCTGACGGCACAGTCTTCGGCATCATTTCGTCCACCACCGAGCCTTTCTGCCGCGACTGTGATCGAAGTCGATTGACGGCCGACGGGCTGTGGTACCTCTGCTTGTACGCCGCGCAGGGCATAGATCTTCGCGGTCCGCTGCGCGCCGGCGCAACAGCCGATGAACTCTGCGATTTGATCGTGTCTCGTTGGAAGGTGCGGGATGATCGCGGCGCCGAAGTGCGGCTCGCGCTGCGCAATCGTACGCCATTCATCCCGCTGAGGTCCTTGAAACAGGACCCGCACCTGGAGATGCATACCAGGGGAGGCTAGGAAACTTTGACGCAGAGGGCGTAGAGATTCGCGGAGGACGCAGAGTTTAAAAACATTCAACGATTGCTCTGCGACCTTTGCGGGCGAGAATCGCTTCCGCGACCTCTGCGTTGAAATCCACAGGCCTGCATGGGCGAGGCGGGTCTAAAGACCCGCCTCTACATTTGAATCAAGGCGTCGGTGTCTTGGCGCAGAATCGATCGAACGCCTCGGCGAGCAGGAACGCGATGGCTTCGGCCGTCTGGTTTTCGATGTGGCGTCGCTCGAGCATGTACACGAGCTTGCCGTCGCGCAGCAACCCGACCGACGGTGATGACGGCGCGACGCCAGTGAAGTACCCGCGAGCTCGGTCGGTCGCGTCGATGTCGGCGCCCGCGAACACGGTGGCAGTCACGTCCGGCTTGACGGGATGCTTCAGGGCCAACGCGACACCGGGCCTGGCTTTGCCAGCCGCGCACCCGCAAACCGAGTTGACGACGATCATGAGGGTGCCGGGCTGCTTGACCGCGGCATCGACTTGTTCCGGCGTCCGGAGCTCTTTGACACCGAGCTCGGTCAGCTCTCCGCGCATCGTCGCGATCAGATATTCAGGATAAGGCATTGGTTCCTTTCGCTCTCGGCTTTCGGCTCTTGGCTCTGGGCTCTGGGCTCTGGGCTCTCGGCTCTAGAACAAGTCTATAGCCAAAAGCCTTATCAACAGGCTATCACCCGTTTCCTTCCGAGCGGACCGAAACGATAGAATATTGCGACATGGGTAAAACACTTCTTCAAAAAGTCTGGGATCTGCACACGGTGCGGCGGCTGGCGACGGGGCAGACGCAACTCTTCATCGGTCTTCACCTGGTGCACGAGGTCACGTCGCCGCAAGCTTTCGACATGCTGCGAAGCAGTGGCACGAGGGTCCTGTTCCCGAACCGCACGTTTGCGACGGTCGATCACATCGTGCCGACGCTCGATCAACGTCGTCCATTTCTCGATGTGCTGGCCGAAGCGATGATTTCGTCCCTCGAGCGCAACTGTCAGGAGTATGGCATCCCGCTCTACAACATCGACAGTGACAGTCAGGGCATCGTGCATGTCATCGGCCCGGAACTGGGACTCACCCAGCCCGGCCTGACGATCGCCTGCGGAGACAGCCATACATCGACCCATGGCGCGTTTGGCGCGGTCGCCTTTGGTATTGGAACGTCACAGGTGCGAGACGTATTGGCCTCGCAGTGCCTCGCGCTCGAGCCGGTCAAGGTCCGTCGCATCAAGGTAACTGGCTCGCTGGCGCCCGGGGTGTACTCGAAGGATGTGATTCTCGAGATCATTCGGCGGCTCGGCGTCAAAGGAGGCGTCGGGTACGCGTACGAATACGCCGGCGACACGATCGAGCGGATGAGCATGGAAGAACGGATGACCATCTGCAACATGTCCATCGAAGGCGGTGCGCGTGTCGGCTATATCAACCCCGACGCGACAACATTCAGATACCTCGAGGGACGGCCGCTCGCGCCGCTGGGCGACGCGTTCGATCGCGCGCGGGCCTGGTGGACCTCGATGGCATCGGACCCCGACGCGCAGTTCGACGATGAGGTGGTGCTGAAGGCCGCGGAGATCGAGCCGACCGTCACGTGGGGCATCAATCCCGGACAGTCAGTCGCCGTCAGCGAGCGAATCCCCTACCCCGCCCAGGCCCATGACGCGGAGTCAGCAGGCATTACCGAAGCGCTGGAGTTCATGGACTTCCGCAGCGGTCAACCGATCGCGGGAACCCGCATTGATGTGGCGTTCATCGGGTCCTGCACGAACTCGCGTCTCTCGGATTTGCGAGAAGCCGCGCGTATCGTGCGAGGTCATCACGTGGCGCCGCACGTCAAGGCGCTGGTGGTGCCGGGTTCGCAACGCGTCAGAAAAGCGGCCGAGCGCGAAGGGCTGGATCGCATTTTCGTGGAAGCGGGCTTCGAATGGCGTGGCGCCGGCTGCTCCATGTGCCTCGCCATGAATCCAGACCGTCTCGAAGGACGACAAATCTGCGCCTCTTCGTCAAACCGCAACTTCAAGGGGCGGCAGGGCAGCCCCACCGGGCGGACCCTGCTGATGAGCCCTGCGATGGTCGCGGCGGCCGCCATTGCCGGCGAAGTCACAGACGTCCGGAAGGTGCTCGAGCCGGTGGGAACGACCCGGTAAAAAATTCCAACGCCAAACTTTCCTATCTCTGTGATCTCCGCGTCCTCTGCGTTGAAAGTTCATGATGACCACCCGACAAATTGACCGGCTCCAGGGCCGCCCAATTCCGCTGCGCGGTCATGACATCGACACCGACCGCATCATTCCCGCACGCTATTTGAAATCGGTCAGCTTCGATCATCTCGAGCAACATGTCTTCGAGGACGATCGCAAAGCGCTCGAGGGGCGTGGAGCGCCGCCGCATCCCTTCTCCGATCCGCGTTACAGTGGAGCTTCAGTGTTGGTGGTCAATCGGAATTTCGGCTGTGGATCCTCACGCGAGCATGCGCCACAGGCGCTGCAGCGGTGGGGAATCAAAGCCATCGTCGGCGAATCCTACTCCGAAATTTTCTTCGGCAATGCTCTCGCCATGGGACTCCCCTGCGTGTCGCTCAGTCCCGAGGACATCGAGGCAGTCCTGGCGGAGGCCGAAGCGCATCCCGATCGCGATGTGACGGTCAGTCTCTCCGCGCGGCAAGTCACGGCGGCGGGTCGCACATTCGCCGCGACGATCTCGCCGACCGCACGCGAAGCGTTTCTCCACGGCACCTGGGACGCTATGGGTCTCCTGCTGGATGACGTCGATCAGATCAAGGCCGTCGCGGCCGCTCTTCCGTACGTTCGAGGATTCTAGGTTCAGCCATCGTTCAGCCGGACCAGCACAGGGATTTTTTCACAGGCTCTTTAGCTCGGGCTCCAGGCTCACGCCGTGAGCCCGGAGCCGTGGCTTCGCTCCGTGTGTGTCTTCTGTGTTCTCCGGGGCGGTTTTCGTTCCCGCACGCCGCTTCGCTCGAGCTGGCCTGCCATCTGACGCGCCATGTCGAGGAAGGCGGTCGCCGCGTGGGACAATTCGCCGCTTCGGCGATACACCAGCCGGACGTGCCGGGGCAACCGCAGCTCGGGCACCCTGACGGCCACGAGCGTGCCGTGAGCAATCTCGGTCAGCGCGCAACGGCGAGGCAGCAGCGCCACGCCTATGCGCATCTCCACAGCACGCTTGATCGCCTCGAGGCTGGGCAGCGCAATCTGAATGTTGATGGGCGCATGCCGCACCTCGGACAATCTCAGCACACGCTCACGGGCGGGAGACGGATCGCTGTGCGCGATCACGGTCTGCTGTCCGAATGCGGCCATCGTGACTTTCGAGCGCTTCGCAAACGGATGCTCCGGATGGACGAGGAGGACCATCTCGTCGGCGCCAAGCGTCAGCGACTGCAGTCGCCGCTCCGGCGGCTGAAAGGTGATGACGCCGAAATCCAGGTTGCCCTGCGCCACCTCGACGGCCACATGCCGCGCCGGGACGCGCCGCACGTCCAGCATGATGGTGGGATGAGCGGTCCGGAATCGATCGATGAGCGGCAACAGGATGTGCGCGGCGGCTTCGTTGACGCCAATCAGCACGCGCCCGCGGTGCAGATCGCGCAGCTCGCGCACCGAGGTTTCGGCCTCTTCTGCCATGCGCAGAATCCGGTCGGCGTAGTCTTTGAGAACACGGCCGGCCTCGGTAAGGCTGCCATCCTTCGACGATCGATCGAAGAGCCGCTCTCCGATCTCTTCTTCCAGCCGGCGAATGGCCTGGCTGATGGCGGGCTGCGTCCGATGCAGCTTGGCCGCTGCCCGGGAGAAGCTCCGTTCCGTCGCCACGGCCAGAAAGACGCGCAACTCAGCAAGATCCATCGAGGCGCTCCACGTGATCTCACGAAATCGTGGACAATCCCCATCATAATAGAATCTAATGACAAGTTCAGAAATATTAGGCTTGACGACCATCACCGTTAAGCCGTAAAAGCGTTGGGTGGAGGCGGTATGGGCCAGGACCAGATCACGATTTTCGACACGACGCTGCGCGATGGGGAGCAGGCGCCGGGATTTTCACTGACGACGGCTGAAAAGCTGCGTCTCGCGCTCGAGCTCGATGTGCTTGGCGTCGACATCATCGAGGCCGGCTTCCCCATTGCGTCGGAAGCGGACTTCGAAGGAGTCCGCCAGGTGGCACTGAACGTCCGCCGTCCGGTGAGTGCCGCGCTGGCACGGAGCCGCGCGCTCGATATCGAGCGGGCCGGCGAATCACTGCGCGGCGCCGCTCGTGCGCGGATCCATACGTTTCTCGCCACTTCCGATCTGCACCTGACTCAAAAGCTGCACATCAGCCGCGAGGACTGCCTGGCGTCGGCGGTCGACGGCGTGACATTGGCGCGGAAATACACGGACAACGTCCAGTTTTCTGCGGAAGACGCGACACGCACGGACATGGATTTTCTCTGCCGCGTCGTCGAAGCGGTGATCGTGGCCGGCGCCACGACGGTCAATCTTCCTGATACGGTCGGCTACGCCACGCCGGATGAAATCGGTGAATTCTTTCGAACGATCATGTCGCGGGTGCCGAACGCCGACAAAGCCGTCTTCAGCGCCCATTGTCACGACGACCTGGGGCTCGCGGTGGCGAACACTCACGAGGCGATTCGGGCGGGCGCACGGCAGGTGGAGTGCACCATCAACGGCATCGGCGAACGCGCGGGCAATGCGTCCATGGAAGAAATTGTCATGGCGTTCAAGGTCCGCGCCGATCGGTTGCCGTATCAGACCCACATTCGCACACCGCGTCTCTACCCCGTCAGCCAGCTGCTGGGGGCTCTCACCGGTCAAGGGGTCCAGGCCAACAAAGCCATCGTCGGCCGCAACGCCTTCGCCCATGAAGCCGGCATCCATCAGGATGGCTTCTTGAAAGATCGGCGTACCTACGAGATCATGTGTCCGGAAGATGTTGGCGTACCGGCCTCCACTCTCGTGCTCGGCAAGCATTCGGGGCGCCATGCGGTACGCCACCGCTGTGAAGCCCTTGGCGTCGAGTTGACGCGCTTCGAACTGGACCAGGTGTACCGAAAGATCATCGCGCTGGCGGAGGTCCAGAAATCGATCACCGATGAAGACCTTTCGAAGGTTCTGGAGGAGGTCCGTACCGCTCAGCTGGGAGATACTGATCAGTCTCACCGCGGGCATGAGAAATTAGGCTACGGTCGCGCCGTATAATCCATATAATTTCGTGTCGATGCTCCGTCCAAAGCCCGCGCTGTCCGTCGTTGTTTGCACCCTCGGCGCGACCATCGTTTTCGCCACGCTCATCCTGGGACAGGGATCCCAGAATTCCTGGCTCACGGTCTATCGCGAGCCCGCCCAGCGCATCCTGCGCGAGGCGCAAGCCGACGATTTCGCATGGCGCCGACTCGCTGAGCTCACGGACACATTCGGCCATCGACTGAGCGGATCGGCCGCGCTCGAGGACGCGATCCGCTGGGCCGCAGAGCAGATGCGAAAGGACGGTCTCGACAACGTCCGACTCGATCCGGTCATGGTGCCGCACTGGGTCCGCGGCCACGAGAGCGCCGAGATTGTGAAGCCCACACTGCAGCCGATTGCCATGCTCGGCCTTGGGGGCAGCATTGCGACACCTCCCGAAGGTCTGGAGGCCGAAGCGTTCGTCGTCAGGAACTTCGACGAGCTGGACGCCGACGGCGGCGCCGCACGTGGAAAGATCGTCGTCCTGAATACTCGCTTCACGACGTACAACGAGAGCGTGCAGTATCGCACCACCGGCGCTGCCCGCGCGTCGCGGCGAGGTGCTATAGCGTTCCTCGTCCGTTCCATCGGCCCGACTGGTTTCCGCACGCCGCATACGGGCTCAACAAACTACGTGCCGGGCGTTCCGCCGATTCCCGCTGCAGCGATTGCGGCCGAAGATGCAGACCGATTGCAGCGGTTTCAGGAGCGCGGAGTGCGGCCGGTCATTCGACTCCAGATGGAAGGTCACCAGCTGCCCGATGCGCTCTCGCACAACGTCATCGCCGAGCTGCGTGGGCGCGAGCGGCCTGAAGAGATCGTGGTCGTGAGTGGTCATATCGACTCATGGGACGTGGGCACCGGCGCCGTGGACGATGCCGGGGGCTGCATCGCGACGTGGGAAGCGCTGCGGTTGTTGAAGAATCTGGGATTGCGCCCGCGGCGGACGATCAGGGTCGTGCTCTTCACCAACGAGGAGAACGGTGTGAGGGGCGGCCGGGCCTACCGGGACAAATACGCCAACGAGCTGAAAAACCACGTGATGATGCTGGAATCCGATATCGGGCTGTTTGCCCCGATCGGCTTCGGCTTCAGCGGGTCCGCGGCTGCACGCGCGCGTGTAACCGCGATCGCAGAGCTTCTTCATGACATCGGAGCGGACCACGTCAGTGCGGTCGGCGGCGGCGCGGACATCGGACCCAGCGTTGAAGCCGCCGGCATTCCCAGCATGTCACTCGAAGCCGACAACACCCGGTACTTCTATATTCATCACACCGCTGCCGACACCGCGGACAAGATTACGCCCGCAGAAGTTTCGAGGGCAGCGGGCAGCATCGCCGTGATGGCCTATGTGCTCGCCGAGATGCCTACGCGGCTCGACGTGAATTAAGCCTTCAGCCATCAGCCTTCAGCTATCAGCCGTCAGCACGGAGTGCTACCATGGATCGAGAGATCTATGCTCCGCCTCCTTCTGTCTGCCGCCGCCGCACTCGTCGCCGTACTGCCCCTGCGGCTGCCGCTAGCGCCGCTCTTCCAAAGTTCACAGGAGTCGGTTAATGACGCGCGTCTGCCAGGCCCTCTGTATCCCGACGTCGTGGCGTTGTGGGATGCGGGCACACCTGTTGAGGCGCTGGCAATGCTCGAGCAGCGTGTCCGAGGCACAGATGGCGACACGCCGTTGGAAGCGCTGATTCTGCGGGCGCGGCTTTCTTCTGCCGCCGGACAGCACGAACAGAGCGCCTCTCTGTGGGAAGAGATCCGCGGTCGTGAGAAAACCCTCGACCTGCTTGCTCTGCGCGAGCAGGTCGACAACCTCATTCGCGTCCGCCAGACTGAACGTGCGGAAGAGCTTCTAGCAGGCCGACCCTCCCGTCAGTTTGGCGACCTGCTGGCGATGATCGCCACAACTCACCGGCTTGCCGGGCGTTTCGACCGCGCGACGTCGCTTTACCGCCGTGTCGTCGCGGATCCTCCCTCGGGCGCCGTCGGCGATGAAGCGTGGCTCGGGCTTGCCGCGACTCTCGAGCAGGCTGGTAACTCTCAGAGTGCACTCTCTGTCCTTCGCGATCTCCAGCTCCGATTCCGACTGGTGGGGACCTTCACGCGCGCGCGCGCGCAGACGCAGCATCTGGTGAGCGCCATCAACGCCAATCTGCAACCTTACACAGAGCAGGAATACCAATCGCTCACTGATCGTCTCCTCAATTTCTCGGCGTACGATGACGCGCTTGCGGTGCTCGACGATTGGAGGCGGTCCTATCCAGCCAGCGCGGCGCGGATCGACGCGGTGATCGTCGACACGCTGTATCGGGCTCGGAAGGACGATCAAGCAGATGCGCGGGCTGCTGCGTTTCTCGAGAAGTATCCGGACAACCCGCGAGTACCGGACATCCGCGTTCTGCAATATCGCCTTGACATCCGCGAAGGCCGGACCGCAGGCGCGCGATCGCGTGGTCGTGCCTTGTGGACCGGCCAGGTGCCGGGTATTTCGCTCGCCGATCGGTTCAGCCTCGGTCGATTGCTCGCCGCGTATCTGGTGAGCGTTGGCCAGCTTGATGAAGGGCTCGACCTTTACCAGCAGCTCTATCGCACAAGCTCTTCGCGCGACATGCGCATCGATGTCCTTTGGCGGGCGAGCGTCGCCGCGATCCGCGCCGGCAAGCTCGATCGGGCCGAACAAGACCTGGCCCTGCTGCGACGGCTGAAGCCCGGGCCCGACACCCTTGCCATCGCCGACTATTGGACCGCCATCGTCCGCGAACGCCGCAACCGTCGGAGCGAAGCTATCCAGATATTGACCGCTCTGGCTGTGAGGGCGCCGTATGACTACTACGGCATCCGGGCTCGTGAGCGGCTTGCGGCGCTGAACGCTCCGATTCCGACAGCGCAACCAAGAATGTCATTCCCGTCGCTCTCATTGCAGGACGGATCGCGCGCGCGCAACGAATTTCGTGGCGCTGTGCTGCTGGCACGCGCCGGCCTGAAAACCGAAGCCGCCCAGATGGCTCGGGCGCTTGCCGCGGATGTGCCGAACGACCCGGGACTGACGCTCCTGGCGGCGCGTGCCTCGGCAAACGCCAGCGACCATCGCCAGGCGGTTCGGCTCGTCGAAGGCCGGTTCAATGCGTTTCTCGAACGGCCAGCTAACGGTGTGCCGGACGACTTCTGGACGTTGGCTTACCCGCGCGCGTTTTGGGACGCGGTGCGGCCGGCGGCCGAGTCCGAGCACGTCGATCCACTCCTTTTGTTATCTCTTGCGCGGCAGGAATCCCGCTTTGACCCGACGGTACGATCTCCGGTGGGAGCCCTTGGATTGTTTCAGATCATGCCGTACACGGCGGACGAGCTTGGTCCCGGTCTCGGCATTTCAGTAACCGATCGGACAGTGCTGTTGCAGCCGCGCACCAGCTCGGCATTCGCCGCCCGGCTGGTCGGCGACCTGTTGAAACAGTTCGACGATGACGCCGTTGCCGTGATGGCTGCTTACAATGCAGGGGAGGATCGGGCAAAAGATTGGTGGAAAGCCGCACGCCGGGACAGCGAGGATCTGTTTGTCGACACTATCCCCTATACCGAAACGCGAACGTACGTCCGAACCGTCTACAGCAATTACGTGAGGTACCAGCAACTCTACGGCGGGACATCGCTCTTAGAGCGAACCTCGCTGTCACCACAGAAGACACCGAGATGAGCCTTCTTCACTGCGGCGGTTCAAACGACGCGGCGGCTATGCGTTCAGTGTTGGGCCTGACGCGGTGTCCGCCGCTCTAAACCAGCCTTGACGGGGCGCAGCGGCAGAGCGAGATTGCGACCATCGAAGAGACGCGCGTAACTGCCATCGGCTTTGCAGCACAAGAATTTCTCGTCGATCAGCCGGTCTAACAGTTCGGCACAGACCCCTTCTTCGAGTCCCCACAATCGTCTCGCCTGTTCCCTCCTCAGTCGCAAGCCTGGCATTTCGAGATACTCACTTCGAATGCGGTCGAGCAGCTGCTGTTTGAAGAGATCCATGGAGCCCCCTGATATTGGACGGTGAACCTGTGCGAGATATTCAGTATACGCTCGCCCGCGATGATCTGACAGTCCGCCAACGTACAGTTCCCATCTTTTTAAGACGCTGGCAGGTGCCCAATCGCGAACCTTACACCTCGATCCGTCTGGGCTCACCCACTCTCACGAGTCCTACGCCGGACAATGATCACAACGACGCGGCAATGTCCGAAACGTTAAGGCTCATTGAGCAAAAGTGTCCCAAGACCGACCGCTATGATCGGATTGATGCAGGCATAAAGCGACTCGAAACGACACTCGGACGTCGTCATGAAACCACGCCGCGGAGGATCGACCCCAGACACGAAGGGCCTGACCGGGTTTGCCGATCAGGCCCAAGTCGCATTGGTAGTGGCTGACGATCTATTTATACCGGTTTGTATCCGTCTACTTGTATCCGCGCTGGCGAGCAAGCCGCTCATTGTCCTGCCACGCACGCAGGTGGCCGGCCGACAGCCGATAAGACCAATAAGATGCGAATCCGACTCGCTCGATCCATCCAATCGTTCGGAAGAGCGTTTTGTGATTCGGGTGTCGCTGAATCAACACGCGTTCGACTAAATTCGCCGTCAGGTTGTTCACGACCGACATCTGGAGAATCTGCAGGGAGTCCCGGAAGATTTTCCCATTGCCCGCTGCGTAGCTGAGCGGAACATCATGGCTCCGGCCACTGATCGTGTAGCGCGGATTGTGTTCGACGTAGCCATTCTGGAAGAGCAGCTGTGAACTTCCCCAGTCGAGCCGCATCGCTCCATACGCCGTCGCGGCTGGAGCGTATGTGGTGGGATCGACGGCCGTCGCCTTTGCAACGTCCCACAGAAATGAAGAACCCTTATCTTGCGCCGGTGCATCCGGACTCTGCGCGAACGCGGGCGCCACGAGCAACATCAACACCATGACACATGAAAGCTGGCAGACCGCGACTCGACGCGCAGAATACTGGCGGGCTGCGACCGCACTGATCGAGATAAAAACCGCTAAAACCAATAGTAGCTCCACCATGCTCCCTCCCCGGGTACCCTGTTTCGCCGTCGGGCTGTATGCGAGAGCAAGGATCCGGCCATGTCAGAACATTCAATGAATAGCGATGCCTTTAGCGGTGGCATCCCTCCCGGGTGTCGTCGTTTACGACACCTGCCGGGAACGCTACAGTGACGGATGGAGAGATGAGAAAGATGGGATGGATAGGAAAGATGGGCCCTGTCTTCCCATCCTTCCTATCTTTCCAGCCTGAAGCTACTGGGTCTGCCTTGTCGTGCTCGTGACGCTTCAGCATCTCGCGCCACTCATTGGCGACGGCTGGCACGTTGCCCGTCACTTGATTATCGAGCACAATGGCTCGCGTGTTCAGCCGTTTGCCATAGAACTTCTCGTTGGATTCCTCATCCGCCTGCAGCGCGGTGCCGTTGAGCGTCGCACCAGCGAAGAGTCCTTTCGCGCGCGAGTAGGCCAGGATCTTCGCGTCAAATTTTAGATCAGTCGCTGCCTTCGTGCTCCGGCCGACGGGCCCTGCAGCCACTGACAGATCGCCTCCGAACGTGAACTTGCAGCTTGAAGATGGCTCGAGGTTGCAGTCCACGATGAACACTATCCATACGCGGTGCTGCATCGCAGGCGGCGGTCCGGCGGGCATGATGCTCGGGTATTTACTCGCGCGTGCCGGCATCGACGTCCTGGTGCTCGAGAAGCACGCTGATTTCCTGCGTGACTTTCGCGGCGACACTGTTCATCCGTCGACGCTCGAGGTCATGCACGAGCTCGGGCTGCTGGAGGAATTCCTCAAGCGTCCGCATCAGGAAGTGCGGGAGATCGGCGCACAGATCGGCGATGAGCGAGTCATCGTCGCTGACTTCTCCTACCTTCCGACCCGCTGCCACTTCATCGCGTTGATGCCCCAGTGGGATTTTCTGAATTTCGTGGCTGAGCACGCCGGACGCTATCCGACGTTCAATCTGAAGATGAACGCAGAGGTCGTCCAGCTTCTGGAAGAAGACGGCCGTATCGTCGGCGTCATAGCGGAGACGGCAAGCGGCCCATTCGAGGTCCGGGCCGATTTGACCGTGGGCGCCGACGGACGACACTCTCTCGTTCGCGAGCAGGCCGGGCTCATCGTCGACAAGTTTGGCGCGCCGATCGACGTGTTGTGGATGCGACTGTCCCGGCGTCCGGGCGATCCGGAGCAAACGCTGGGTTACCTGAGAGACGGTCACGTCTTCGTGATGCTCCAGCGCGGCGATTATTGGCAATGCGCCTTCGTCATCCCGAAGGGCGAGTATGAAAATCTCCGCCGCGAAGGCCTCGAGGCGTTCCGCGAGACGATCGCCGCGATCGTGCCCTTCATGCGCGATCGGCTCGGTGAGCTGAAGGACTGGGATGATATCAAGCTGCTCACAGTCCTGATCGACCGTTTGCGCCAA
>Ga0184623_10000949_pt1 | contig 12626 bp, 13 predicted proteins | sample PLM1_100_b1_FD_133138 | JGI IMG/M metagenome (GOLD analysis project Ga0184623, IMG submission 133138) | Groundwater sediment microbial communities from an aquifer in East River, Colorado, USA - PLM1_100_b1 | ecosystem: Environmental > Terrestrial > Soil > Riparian zone | place: USA: East River...
CTGAGCCGATCAGCCGCTCTTGGTGCGTTCAACGGCGGCCATTGCCGCGCCGACGATTCCCGCGTCGTTGCGCAGCTTCGCTGGGACGATGCGCGGCCGGACCGTGAGGCGGGGGATGAACTTCTCGGGCTGCTTGCTCACGCCGCCGCCGAGGATGATGAGATTCGGCGAGAAGAGCTTGTCGATCGCGGCGAGGTGCTCGTCGAGGTCCATCGCCCAGGCTTTCCACGAGAGCCCGCGACGGGTCCGCGCGGCTGCCGCCGAGCGGCGCTCGGCATCCCGCCCGCGGATCTCCATGTGGCCGAGCTCCGTATTCGGCACGAGGACGCCATCATTGAACAGGCCCGACCCCACGCCCGTCCCAAGGGTGAGGACGAAGACGACGCCCTGCTCACCTGCCCCCGCCCCGAATCGCATCTCGGCCAGTCCCGCGGCGTCGGCGTCATTGAGGACTGTCACGGGCCGTTTGAGGGCCGCCTCGAGCGCGCGCCCGGCATCGAAGTCGATCCAGCCCGGATCAATATTCGCCGCCGACCTCGTCACCCCGTTGATGACGACAGACGGCACACCGACCCCGACCGGGACCCCCGACGGGACGCCGCCGACCGCCTTGACTGCTCGCGACACGGTCCGGGCGATGGCCGTCACGATCTTGGCCGGCGTCGAGGGAGTCGGCGTGGCGACGCGCAGGCGGGGTGAGATCAGCTCGCCCTTCGAGACGTCGACGACCCCCACCTTGATCCCGCTGCCGCCCACGTCGACCCCGATCGCCACGGTCGGGCCGCCCTCGGCCCGCATGTCGGTCGTCATCGAGGCGGCATCCTAGAAGTAGTTGACGCTGATGCCGCCGTCGACGACAAGCGTTGCCCCGTTCGTCCAGCGCGACTCATCAGACGCGAGATAGAGCGCCATGTTGACGATCTCGTCCGGCTTACCGAACCGGCCGGTCGGGTTCCGGGCCAGCCTGATCCGCTTGGCCTCCTCGTCCTTGACCAACCAGTCCATGAGGAGCGGCGTCTCGACGGGACCCGGGCAGATCGCGTTGGTCCGGACGCCGTTCGGCCCGAACTGCACGGCGAGACTGCGGGTCAGGCTCAGGAGCGCACCCTTCGAGGCGGTGTAAGCGTCCTGCGGCACCGAGCAGCCGAGGAGCGCGACGAACGAGGAGATGTTGATGATCGAGCCTGTGCCCTGCTCGACCATTCGCGGAATCGCGTACTTGCAGCCGAGGAAGACGCCGCGGACGTTGACGGCCATGACCTTGTCCCAGGTGGCGACATCCGTATCGACAACCGAGTGGTCCGCCTCCGGCATGATCCCGGCGTTGTTGTACAGGACATCGACCCGGCCGTAGATTTCCGTCGCGTGCTTGACCATCCGCGCGGCCGAGGCCTCGTCGGACACGTCGGTCTTGACGAAGCTTGCCTTGCCACCCGCCTCCCGGACGAGTCGAACGGTCTCTTCGCCGGCTTCCTCGTCGAATTCGGCGACGACGATCTTCGCGCCCTCGGCGGCGAACAGCTCCGACGCCACTCGCCCCATGCCGCCCCCGGCGCCGGTGATGATCGCGACCTTGTCCTGGAGACGCACGCGTCCTTCCTCCTCCGATCCTCAGGTTCGCGAATGGTACTCGCGCCGGGATGCGGCCGAGACCGTTTTGCTCCGGTACGCGGCCCATCGCCGCCCGACCAGAACGATACTTGGCCGAGGGAGCGCATCGACGCGAAGCGAGGAGGACCATGGCTGACGTGGAGGAGCTCGCCGAGGCGATCCGAGTCGACGACCTCGGCGCGGTCGACCGGCTGTTGGCCGCAGATCCGCGGCTCGCAAGCGGCCGCGACAGGGATGGGCTGACCCCGGTGATCCTCGCCCGGTACTGGTCGAAGACGGATGCGTTCGGCCGGCTGCTCGCCGTCCGCGGCGACGACCTCGACGACTTCGAGGCCACCCTCGCCGGTCGGGCCGACCTCGTCGGGGCCCACCTCGCTCGCGACCCGGAGCTCGCGGGTGCCTGGACGCAGGATGGGTACACGGCGCTCCACTACGCGGCGTTCTTCGGCGGCGCGGACGCGGCGGTGGCGCTGATCGCTGCCGGTGCCGACCTCGAGGCGGTGTCGCGGAACGGGATGGGTGTGCGGCCGCTCAACAGCGCCGCGGCGGGCGGTCACGGCGATGTGTCCCGACTGCTCGTCGAACGCGGCGCAGACGTGAACGCCGCACAGGCGCAGGAGTTCACGCCGCTCCATGCGGCCGCCCAGAACGGCGACGCGGACCTGGTCGCGGTTCTCCTCGCTGCTGGCGCGGACAAGGACGCGCGGCTCGAGGATGGCCGGGCCGCGGCCGACGTCGCGCTCGAGGCCGGCCACGAGGCCCTGGCCGAGCGCCTCGGCGGGCCATCGCTGGGCGCCTGACCCGGGCCGATCGCCTCGTCGCACAGCTCGGGGTGGTACTTCCGTACCGGGGAATGGTACGTCCGCCTGCGTGAACATTCGGGAGTGCGGCGGGCAAGACCCGCTCGGGGACCAAAGGAAACGAATGCCGGCATCCCTCGTGGAGGCGCGTGGATCTGGATCGGGGCGAGCGATCAAGCGTCGCGTCGCGATCGGTTTCTTCGCGCTGTACTCGTCCCTCTCGGCGGTGCTGTTTATCCATGGTCCCGATATCCTGATTCGCTACGGCGCCGGTGTCGTGGCTGCGATCGCCGGATTGTGGGCAGTCGTCGGGGTCACCCTGATGCTTGTCTACCGGGTCATTGGCCGCCACATCCGGATCCTCGAACGAGAGCGGGTGGGGCTCCAGCAGGCCTTCGACAGGGCTCGCCTCGATTCGCTCCGCGACGGACTGACGGGCCTGGGAAACCACCGGGCGTTCCAGGAGGAGCTCGACGACCAGGTTCTCGAGGCGAAGGAGCAGAACTCGTCCCTGGCGTTGCTCATGATCGACGTCGACGACCTCAAGAAGACGAACGATCGGCGCGGCCACGCTGCGGGCGACGAGATGCTCCGCTCGATCAGCCAGATCATCCGCGCGAATCTCCGGCGCACCGACCGCGGCTATCGGATCGGTGGCGACGAGTTCGCGCTCCTCCTGCCGGGCTGCTCCGCGGCCGACGCCGAGGTCATCGGACGGCACATCCTGGCCGGGGCGCTCAGCGGTCATCACGGACGGGGTGGCGGTTTCTCGGTCACGATCGGCATCTCCGGGCTGCCGGACCTGAGCACCGACCGAAACCAGCTCATCCATCACGCCGACGCCGCGCTCTACTCCGGCAAGCGTCACGGCCGAACGGACGTCAAGGTCTTTGATCCGAACAGTCACGGCATGGCCGACGATGCACGGGCGATCCCGGAGCTTGCCGCCGCCGTGGCGCGGGTCGCCGAGGGCGGCATGCTGACGGCGGTGTACCAGCCGATCTACTCGCTCAAGACCGGCTCCGTGATCGGCTACGAGAGTCTCGTCCGCCTCAAGGAAGACGCCGACTTCCCCAGTACGACCAGCCTCTTCGTCGCCGCGGAAGCCACGCAGCGCACGGTCGAGATCGACGTGGCGAGCGCCCGCACCTGCCTCGCCGGAGCCCGCAAGCTGGCCCCGGGGACATACCTCTCGCTCAATCTGTCGCCGCGAACCCTCGAGTCGGACGCCTTCAGCCCGCTCGAGCTGCTCGTCCTGACGAAGCGGAGTGGGATCGATCCCTCGCAGCTCGTCGTCGAGTTGACCGAGCGCGAGGCCGTCGAGGACCTGGATCGGCTCAGGGCGAGCCTCGCGATCCTCAAGCGGCACGGCGTCCGGATCGCCGCGGACGATGTCGGCGCCGGCAACGCCGGGCTGCGCCTGCTGAGCGAGGTTGATTTCGACATCATCAAGATTGACCTGTCGCTCGTCCGGGCCGGTGCCCGACACGAGCCGTCCGAAGCCGTCCTCCGCGCCCTCCAGGAGATGGCCCGCCAGCGCAACCAGACCGTCGTCGCCGAAGGCGTCGAGACGCCGGAGCTCCTCGAGTCCGTCCTCGAGCTTGGCTTCGAATACGGCCAGGGCTACCTGCTCGGGCGGCCCGCGCCACTCCTCGAAGCGCCGAACGTCGTGCTCATCGACCTGATGACCGCAACGGTGCCGACGACCGAGTCAGCCGCCTGAATCTGGCGCCCGCCTAACTGGCCAGAATTGCACCAGCAGCAAGTTGGCGGCGATGGTCGGCCGTTCGGACCCCGTTTGGTGGGTGATCACGAGCCCTGATGCGCTTCCACGCATCAGATGGCACCTCCCTTGGTTCACGCTTCGCGGTCGACCACCGCTAACGATCCCGAGGTGAAAGTGTGGCCAGTTCGGGACCAAACGAGCGCGACGCTCGGGGTCAGCTCCGCTCCAGGTACCGCTCCCGATCCCAGTCATGGACGATCGAGTCGTACAGCTCCTGTTCGACCCGCGCCGCGTTGAGGTAGTGGGCGACGACGTCGTCACCGAAGATCTCCACCGCCGCCTTGGATCGCTCTAGCTCGGTGATCGCCTCGTAGAGCGCGCGCGGCATCCGCGGAACGCCCGTCGCGATGTAGCCGTTGCCCTTGAACTCGGCCGGCAGCTCGAGCTTCTGCTCGATGCCCCACAGCCCGGCCCCGACCGCCGCGGCGTAGGTAAGGTAGGCATTCATGTCGCCGCCCGGGAAGCGGTTCTCGACATGCAGGTTCGAGCCGTTGCCGACGACCCGAAAGCCGGTCGTCCGATTGTCCCGGCCCCACACGACGTTGACGGGCGCCCATGACAGCGACGCGTATCGCTTGTAGGAGTTGATGTTCGGGGCGATGAAGATCGCCAGCTCACGAGAGAGCGCCATCATCCCGGCGATGAACCAGGCCATCGTGTCGCTCATGCCGTACGGCCGCTCGGACGTTTTATCGTGGGTCAGGCTCTTCGAGCCGTCCTTGTTCCAGACGCTCATGTGGAGGTGGCCGGACGATCCCGTCCAGGTGTGATCCGGCTTCGCCATGAAGGTGAGGCCCCAGCCGTTGAGGTAGGCGATCTCCTTCGCGCCGTGCTTGAACAGGACGCTCCGATCGGCCGATTCGAGGACGTGGTCGTACTTGATGTTGACCTCGTGCTGGCCGGGGGCTGCCTCGCCTTTGCTGAACTCGATCGGGATCCTGGCCGCCGTCATCTGGTTCCGGAGGAGCCGATGGAGCGGCTCGGCCTTCGTGGCCTGGAGCAGGTGGTAGTCCTCGTTGTAGTTGCCGAATCGTTCGGGCGGACCCCACCCCTTCCGGGCGGACTCGTCCCACGACTCCTTCAGCACGTAGTACTCGAATTCCGAGCCGGCCTTGACGGTCAGCCCCATCTCGGCGGCTCGGGCGATCTGGCGCTTGAGGATCGTCCGCGGCGAGACCGGGATTTCCTCCTCGTGATGTTCGTCGGTGTACGTGTCGCTCAGGACGATCGCTGTCTTCTCCAGCCAGGGCAGGATCCGCATCGTGTCCCAGACCGGATTGGCGATCCAGTCGCCGTAGCCGGTCTCCCAGTTCATGAGGGCGAAGCCGTCCGGGGTGTTCATCTCCATATCTGTGCCCAGGAGGTACGTGCAGAAGTGGGCGCCGTGGTCGATGACGCCGTCGAGGAAGGCCTGGGCCTGGACGCGTTTGCCCATCAGCCGGCCCTGCATGTCGGTGATCGCGACGATGATCGTGTCGATCTCTCCGTCGCGAACGAGGCCCTGGAGCTCCGCCAGGCGGGGATGGGTGGTGGCCTGGGAGTCGCTCATCATGCCCCTCGCGATGGAATGTTCGGGGCCGGCACGGAGGCCGGCCCCGGTCAACTGACGCAAACGGTCAGGGCGTTCCGAGCCCCTTGGCCGCGTCCTGGAACTCGCGTTCGATCTCGGTGAGCTCGCCCTCGGCGCCCATCACCTTCGGGCCCTGGAAGCGCGAGCGCGCCCAGCCGAAGTAGTAGACGACAAGCAACAGAACGGTCACCGCCATGAATGGCCACGAAATGTTGCCCGACGTCGGGAAGGAGAACAGGACGAGCAGGATCGCGATCCAAGCCAGGGCAAGCCAGGCCACGGGCCTTGACCACCGACCCAGGCTCCAGACACGCTCCTTGTGCCATTCGTCGCTCGTCGCCCCGAGATAGATGACGACGCCGTAGGCGGCGTACAGGAAGATCGTGCTGATGGCCGTGATGATGATGATCGCGATGCCACCACCACCCGGTCCACCACTCGCACCGACAGTGAACGCGCCAAGCGTGAACAGCCACGCGACCACGACGATCGCGGCCAGGCTGTTCGCCGGCGTCCGGTAGCGATGCGAAACCTTCTTGAGCCAGGCGGCGCCGGGTAGCCCGTCGTCCCGGCTGAACGCATAGAGCATCCGACCGGCCGATGCGACCGACGAAAGGCCGCAGAACGCCATCGCGATCGCGATCCCGGCCGAGAGCACGTCACCGAGCTGGCCGAGGTTGTACTTCAGGATCTCGATGACCGCCACGCCGCCACCGAAGTAGTACTGGCTGTACGTCCCGGCATCGTCGAGCGTGGGCGGGAACAGGGCGGCCAGACTCGGCAGATGGGTGGTCAGAGCGAACAGGAAGACGAAGCCGACAATCGCCGAAACGGCGACCGACAGGAAGATCCCCCACGCGCTCGCGACGCGGGCGCCCAGTGTCTCCTCCGCGACGTGGGCCGACGCGTCGTACCCGGTGTACGTCCAGTTCGCCTGGAGCAGCGAGAAGAAGAACGCGAGGATGATCGGGTAGGTAGCAGCCGCCCCGTAGGTGAGGTTGGCGAAGCCGAGGTTGTTGTTCCAACTACCTGCGGTGTCGAGTGGCTGGACCGCGAAGAGCGTCAGGCCCGACTGATCCGGTTTCCCGGTCAGGAACAGGAGGATGACGACCGCCGCGACGACCACGATGTGCCACCAGACGCTCACCTGGTTGAGCAGTGAGACCAGGCTGATGCCGGCGATGTTCATGCCCAGTTGGATGAGCATGAGGATGCCCATGGTTACCAGCTGCCCGTTCAGGACGTTCGGGATGATCTCCGTCGTGTTGAACGTGACGCTGAAGATCTTGTCGATGATCGTCGCGTTGATGAAGCCCGCGGCCGCATAGTTGATGCCGGCCACGATCGCGAACTGGCCGATCAGGTTGAGCCAGGCGGTCCACCAGCCCCAGTTCTTGTTCTTCATCCGCGACGCCCAGTAGTAGAGGCCGCCGGCCGTCGGGTAGGCGGAGGCGATCTCGCCCATCGAGGCGGCGATCAGCAGGACGAAGACCGTGACGAGCGGCCAGCCGATAAGGACGGCGGCGGTGCCGGCCCAGGCAAGTCCGTAGTCGTAGAGGATGACCGCGCCGGTCAGGATCGAGATGATCGAGAAGCTGATCGCGAAGTTGCTGAAACCGCCCATCGAGCGGTACAGCTCCTGCGCATATCCCAGCTTGTGTAGGTCCTCGCGGTCCCGTTGCAGGACCTCCTCGCGGGAACGAGCCTGAGTCATCGATACCTCCCTCAGTCGACCTGCTCGACGGAGTCCCTCCTCGCCGAGCCGCCGGGTCCTCCCTCAGGCCCGGCCGAAAAAACGGGGATCCGGCGCGGGGCGGCGCCGGGCGGATGACGCGGGGATCGAGTTCTCGCGGCCGCGGTGCGGCCGGCCTGGCCCTCCTTTCCGAACGGCCCCTAGAGGTTGACAGGTCCGCTGCCGGGGACGTTGCCGCGGACTATACGCGCCGCGTCCCCCGTGCGGAAGTGCGTGGAGCCAGTCGAACTAGAAGAGCATCGTAGTGTCGGACGGAAACTCGAACGCGAACGCGGCGGGCGGGATCGGCGCGTCCGGGGAGTACTCGACGGCCACGGCCCGGCGAGTGACGTCATCGCCGATCGACTCGACCAGTCGGAGGATCGTCCCGTCGGCCCGGTCCACCGCGATCTGGATGTGGAAATCCGGACGATCGGCGGCCACCTCGGTGGTCCGGGGGTGGTCGCAGTCAACCACGATCGCTGGCCGCCCGCTGACCGTCTCCGTCCCCGAGATCCAGCAGCGGCCCGTGGCGAGCACGTTCTGGCAGTAGCCGGCTGGATGGACAAACGTATCGGGCAGCGTCTCCATTGGTAGGGGAGTGAGCGGCTCGTAGACGAGCGAGGTGCCGGGGAAATCCCTGGCGTTCTTGGGGTCCAGCCCGCGGATCGTGTGTCGGACTGGTCGATTGGTGCCCAGCTTGTGCGGCGCCGAATAAGTTCGGACCATGTCTCCGTCCGACAGCCACAGCTCGTAGTTGCCGGCCGTTCCGCGATGCGGCTCGGTCGTCGTCACGCGCGCATCGCCCGGGTGACGGAGCAGCAGATCCATCTCCACGAGATGAGGCCCGCGAGCCGTCTGGGTCCATTCCTGGATCCGAAGCCGCAGGGTCTCGAACCGCAACTCCGCGTCCCGCATGAAGGTGAACAGCTCGCTCACCTCCGGCAATCCAGTCGGCGGCAGGGCGACCAGCTCCGGCCTGCGGCGGTCGCCCGCCCGCGCCAGCACCGCGGCGGCCCGGTCCCACAGTCGCGTTTCTGTCATCGCGCCGGATTGTAGCCGATGGGAGTGGCCCGGAAGGGCCCGTCGGCGTCCGTCAGGGCCCGAGCCAGCGCCGCCCCCGCGCGAGGTCGACCTCGTCGCCCGGCCGGTCGCCGAACCGCCACATCGTCCAGGCGGACTTGCGGAGGACGACCCCGATCGTCCCGAGCGGCCGAGGCGGCGCGCCGTCCTCGACATCGGCCGTGTAGAAGATCGACAGGGCGGCATCGGTACGGCGGGTCTGGCCGGATGTCGTTGCCTCGAGCGCCTCGCGGATCAGCGCCTGGGCGACGTCATGTGGAAAGCCGTATTTGCCCTTCCCCGGAACGCTCGAGATGAGCGTCAGCTCCGGAGCCATCCGCTCGACCAGCTCGAGGTTGACGCCGTGCTTGGAGCCATGGTGAGAGACCTTGAGGACATTCGCCCGCAGGACGTCCATCCCCGAGCCAACGTCGAGAAGCTTGGCCTGCTCCGTCGTGGACGCCGCGAGGTACGGAAATTCGGTCAGGACGTACGACCACGAGAGCGTCTGGGCGTCCGCGCCGAGGACGAGCCGGCTCGAACGTGGCCGGACCATCCGCTGACCCGATTCGTCGCGGATGACGCGAATCGCCGGGGCCTCGATCCGGAGCGAGATCGAGGAATCGTTGAGCTCGGTGCCGTACGTGTCGAAGCGATTTCGAAGTTGAACGGACGGCGAAAGCACCGTGATGGCGGCGCTGCCGATCCAGCGCCGGAAGCCGCTCGTTGGCTGGGCGTAGACGATCTGGCTCTGGGCGGCGATCGCCGCCATCGTGTCGTGGTAGGAGTCGATCGTGTGCCAGTAGCCGGGATCCCAGAACTCCGCGATCCGACCGCCGGGAAACGCCTCGATGAGCTCGGCCATTCCCTCGAGGTGGTCCTTGTGGGGGTGGGTCGCGACGACGAGAGGGATTGACCCGGCGGCCTCAGGGTGGCCGTCGGGAGCCACGATCCCGGCCGCGATGAGCGCGTGGATGAGCGGCGGAAGCTTGTCCGGCTTGCCGGCATCGACCACGACGACGCGCCGGAACCCCGACGCGGGCGATGCCGGCAGCAGCACGAGCTGGGCGTCGGCGTCGCCGACGTTGCAGAGGAAGTACACGAGGTCCGAGTCAGCTGCCGCTGCAACGAAGTCATCAGCGGCGAACCGGTTGGCGGGTAGGGCGGCAGGGACGGCCACGCGCGCGCTCCGCTCGGATCACACAGCCGGGTAGGCGACCGGCCCGGGAGGAGGCGGTTCCGCCTCGTCAACCGGTGGGGCGGTCGCGGCCGCCGGCCCGGGGTCGTCTGCGAGCTTGCGATCGAGACCGTACTCCCGGAGCTCGTTCGTGCGCGGTGCGGGCGCCGTCGTGGAGTACAGGGCGGCCTTGGCCGCGAGCCGCCCGGAGCGCGTCACGTCGACGACGAGGGACCATCGGGCCGGCGACTGGACGAAGCCGCGGACCAGGAACACGTCGCCGGAGCGCACGGGACGGACGAGCTGGCCGCTCGCCGCGCGGTCACGATCGACGCTCGCCTGGAGGGACCTCAACGACACCGTGACCGTGCGTCGGTCCGCGCGCGGTCCGAAGTCGAGCCGGCCCGTTCCCGGTTCGACGGTCGGCCACGGCGCGACGGCGAGCGTCACGACCCGGGCGTCGATCCGATCGACGGCCACATAGCGGTCAGTGGCGGAGAGCGTGTCCGCATCGCCGAGGGGTACGTCGTCAAGCCGCCACGGCTTGCGTTGGGAGGCGGCGGTCGGATCGGCCTTCGTCTCCGGTGCCCGCTGGTCGTAGATCACGGGGCGGACGTTAGCCAGCAGGCGTCGCGGCGGCGTCTCCGTTGAGCCTCCATCCCGGGCCCTTGACATTCACGCGGCAGGGTGTATATATCGCATGACGATATATCGACAAGCGATGTATCGCATACCGACTATGAGGGATGCGCCATGTCAGCCCGTCGACCACTGATCGCTGCCTCGGCCGTTTTCGCGTTGCTCGTCATGCTGACGGCGGGCGCCGCGGCGAACGTGCGTCGCGGGCCGGCGGGACGTTCGTCGACGTCAGCGATCAGCCGATCGGCTGGGTCCGCCTCGTCGAGGACAGCACGGGCAAGGTCCATGTGAACGTCCACGTGGCCGGCCTGACCCCGGGCCTGCACGGAATCCACATCCACGCGATTGGTGCCTGCAGCCCGACGTTCGCTGCGGCCGGCGGCCACTACAACCCGCTGGGCCACCAGCACGGGCTCGACAATCCGAATGGCGCGCACGCCGGCGACCTACCCAACCTCATCGTCAATACCCAGGGCATCGGGCACCTCGACACGACCACGGACGGCGTCACGATCTCGCCCGGCCCAACGACGATCTTCGACTCGACGCCGGGGGCAGTCGGCAGCGCCTTCATCATCCACGCGAACGAGGACGACCAGCTGACCGATGCAACAAACGGCAACAGCGGCGCCCGCGTTGCCTGCGCGGTACTCGAGGCCGAGTGACGTGACTGGCCAGCGACTCGGGCGGTTCGGCGAAACGGCGATGTGGATCCTCGTCGCGCTGCGCGACGGTCCGCGCAACATCGTCCGGCTCCTCGACGACGTTCGGGCGCTGGACGGCCGCGTCGGGCCGGGGACGCTCTACGGCGCTGTGGCGCGCCTGGAGCGGCTTGCTCTCATCGAGACGACGACGAATGGCAACGATCGGCGGGCGTATCGTCTGACCGAACACGCAGCGGCGGCGGCCCTTGCCGACGCTCGAGGAGGGGTCCCGTCATGAGCAGGGTCGTCCGACTCTATCCGAAGGCCTGGCGCGATCGTTATGAGGAGGAGTTCCTCACGCTGCTCGCGGAACGGCCACCAACGTTCGCTGACCTGGTCGACACGGTTCGCGGCGCCCTCGACGCCCACCTGAATCCGCAGGCCCAGGTCGAACCGTCACCATGGACGCACCGGATCCCGGGGATGGTCGCCCTGATCGCCGGTGCAATGTGGTCGGCCGCGTTCCTGGCCTTCGTGTTGTGGCAGGACGGGGCATGGGCCGTCGCGGGGCTGATTCCGCCGTCCATGTTCTTGATGTTCCTCAGCCTGCCCGGCGATTACATGGCGGCCCACGGGCGGCGAATCGCCATCGCCATCGGCGTGATTGGTGCGTGCATCGTCGTCGCCAATCTTCCCTATTCGTTGCTCACCGCGGTCGCCGGCATCGGCGGCTACCTGATCGCCCTGAGCGGGATGCTCACGCTGGCTGCAATCCGCGCGGAGATCGGACCGTCCGGACGTTGGATCCTGCTGGTCCTGGCGGTCGTCCTCCCCGTGGCGATCGGCCTTCCGGTCGCCCTTGGCCTGGGCACCGTCTCGGCGGACGAGTCCTGGGTCCTGGGCTTGCTCCTGCCATATGGGCTGGCCTGGGTCCTCGTCGGCCTGCGGATGGCAATCCGGGGATCGGCCACGTTGACCGACCTGCCAGCGAGCCCGACCGAGCCGGAGGTCCGTGCGGCATGAGCCAGCCATTCGGAGAGCTCGGCCGATTTGCCGAGCCATCGCTCTACATCCTGGTGTCGCTGTCAGGAGGTCCCAAGCACGGCTACGCGATCATGACCGACGTCGAGGAGATCTCCGGCAGCCCGATGGGGCCCGGGACGCTGTATGGCGCCCTCGCCCGCCTCGAGCGGCGCGGACTGATCGAGGCTCTCGAGCCCGAGGACCGGCGGCGGCCCTACCGGCTGACCGCCCTCGGGGCGACCACGCTTGCAGCGCAGCTCGAAAGCCTGCGTGGCTTCGTGCGGACCGGCATGGCCCGGCTGGAGGGCAAGGCGCGATGACCTCGTTGCGTCGATCCACGGCCCGGCCGATCGGCCGATGACATGGCCGACCTCGTCGGACCCAGGGCCGAGCAAGGTCGCCCGGAGGTTGCGGTCCGCCGCTCGATTCAGGCGGCACGGAGCCACGGCCTCTCGCGTCGCCAGCTCCTCCGACGCTCGATTGGCGCCGCCGTTGGGGTCTGGGTTGCCGAGCTCGCGTCCGGGTCGATCGGGTTCTTGTGGAGCGCCGCATCGGCGGGCGGGTCGCGGGTCCGAATCGGGA
>Ga0184623_10000951_pt1 | contig 12604 bp, 10 predicted proteins | sample PLM1_100_b1_FD_133138 | JGI IMG/M metagenome (GOLD analysis project Ga0184623, IMG submission 133138) | Groundwater sediment microbial communities from an aquifer in East River, Colorado, USA - PLM1_100_b1 | ecosystem: Environmental > Terrestrial > Soil > Riparian zone | place: USA: East River...
AATTTCTCCAATCATTCGGTGCCAGCATGTAGCCTTTTGACGCTATCGTACTATGATCCAGTGTAGGAATATCATTCGAGTCATATCCTGTGGAAGTATAAACATTCATTCGTACTTGCGTCGACTTCATCTTCCAAGATCCATCAGGATTTTTGGTTATTGTGTTTTGAGGATTAAATCTACTATCTCCAAGTGGATTATTCATGTTCATAAACCATTCTTCTCCATTATTCTTTGTCGGATACAATTTTTTTATTCCAAAAATGTCAGTACCCGGATCAGAAGCCGAGAATGAAAGATACAGGACTTGTTCTCCAGTGTTGAAAGAAGTGCCTGCGAAGGCATCTGCTACTTGTTGTGTAGTTAGGTCGTCATTCCAGACCCGTACCTCATCTACCTCTCCAGTAAAGAAGTTGCCTGTCGGTGGAGTAACCCTGGAATTAGCTCCCACCCTTACTGGTTTTGTTCCAGAACTGTCAGGGGATGCACCTGCTGTTGATTTGGTTGCGACCTGCACACCATCAACATATAATATGAGATTAGAACCATCATTTGTTACCACAGCATAGTGCCATTGATTATCATTATATGTATTGACAGAAGTAACAAAGTAGTCAGCACCAGCGCTTGTTTCAAATCCTGCCTTTATCTTCTCTACACTGTTCATCGATATTTGATAGTTCATATTCTGTCCTGAAGTCTCGCTACCTAAACCGCCCTTGTTTACTATAAAGCCCTCGCTTGTGAAATCAGTTGATGTTTTAAACCAGGCTGCAGCGCTAAACTGAGGCAATTGTAATGAACTAGAGCTTGCCACATCCTGGAAATTGGAGCCTGTTAGAGCAAGACTCGGACTATAATTGTAGCTGCCGCCCTGTCCTGGGTCTTGCACAGTTATGCTTACAGTGGCTGTGTTACTATCGATAGTTCCATCATTTGCTTTAAATGTGAAGGAATCCGGTCCTACATAGTCTGTATTTGGAGTGTATGTACGGGTAGGTCCTGTGCCTCCTGTTACCGTACCGTGTGTCGGTTGTGCTACTATAGAATATGTGAGAGGATTATTATTTGGATCGGTTGCAGCAAGAGTAATGGATTTTGCTGTATTCTTATTGGTAGTAACAGCCTGATTGTTTGCAACCGGTGGGGAGTTAGAACCAAATGAAAGATACAGGACTTGTTCTCCAGTGTTGAAAGAAGTGCCTGCAAAAGCATCTGCTGCTTGTTGTGTAGTTAGGTCATCATTCCAGACCCGTACCTCATCTACTTGTCCAGTAAAGAAGTTTCCTGGTGGAGTAACCCTGGAATTAGCCCCCACTCTAACTGGCTTTGTTCCTGAAGTTTCAGGGGATGCACCTGATGTTGATTTGGTGGCGACCTGTACCCCATCAATATATAATAAGACAGTAGAACTACCATATGTTACCACAGCATAGTGCCATGCGCCATCATTATATGTATTTGTGGAAGTAACCAAGTGGTCAGCTCCACTGCTTGTTTCAAATCCCGCTCTTATTTTCTCCGAGCTTGTCATCCATATCCCATAGTTCATATTGTTACCTGAACTGTCGCTACCTATGCCACCCTTGTTTACTATAAACGCATCAGAACCAAAGTTTGTTGATGTCTTAAACCAGGCCGCAACACTGAATTGAGACGGTTTAAGTGAACTAGTGCTTGCCACATCCTGGTAATTTGAACCTGTCAGGACAAGTCCTGGGGCATAGTGGTAGTCTCCTGATGAAACTGATGATGCACCAAAGATATCAAGCTCTGTTATTGAGGCCCAACTATTTTGAGAATTGCCATTCACTGTTACCCTTACGTACCTGGCATTTGTAGAAGCAATTGTGTATTTTTCAGAATTTAGTGTAGTGCCGCTGCTTGTGCCGCTGAATACATTGGTAAATGTAGTACCATCAGTGGATGTGGCTATAATAAAATTACTTGTTCTTTGATTGCCTAAATACCATGCAATGTCTACGCTGCAAATGTTTTTGGTTGATCCTAAATCAGCCAGTATCCATGATCCTACTCCTAGATTTGACCATCTTGTATTCAGATTGTTATCAAGAACATTTGATGGTACATTACCATCATTACCACTTGCAGATACACTACTTATAGGAAGATTATTACTGCATGTTTGAGCATTCGCAGTATTGAGAAAATTACCATTAATTTCCGAAGCGGAAAAAAATAGTATTATCCAGGAAAATAGAAGAAAGGAAATGCTAAAATTTTTCCCATTATGAAAAGTAAATTCTTTATTGAAAATCAATTATGTAAGGGAATAAAACAATGTATTTAATAAGAATTCTTCTTTTTGCGTTCTTTATATATAGAATCAGCTGTGTCAGAAATGACAAATACATATTTTATTCCCATTGTTTTCAGTGACTCATTTAACATACCGTTCATACGTTCGACGTCGTTTTTTACCTTGTTTTCAGAATATTTATTTGTCCTCGCAACAACATACTGAAAATCATCATGTTGATACTTATGAATTTCATATACAACTCCCATAATTCTCAATAAGAATACTATTCACTAATCTTATTTTGGTCCAAAATTATTTGACAAGAAAATAAAACTACCTTGATTTTGTGACCATCTCATCACGTAATGATGTTGCATAGAAGTTAAGTATACTTCATAAAATAAAATGATTGATACAAATAAGAATCAATTGAGATGTAAATATGAACCATTAATTCTCAACCAAGTGCGACAATCCTTGTATGTCGGAAATGCATGTTCTACTAATTTCCAAAAATAATCTGAATGATTGAATTCAACTAAATGAAATAATTCATGGATTACAATATAATCAATTATGTTGAGGGGAAGTGTGGATAATAACAAGTTAAAGTTCAAGTTGCCTTCTTTAGAACAGCTACCCCATCTTAATTTTTGACTTCTCATACTTACTTTTCCATAAGATATTGATAATTTTTTCCCAAAAAATGGAACTTTCTCATCCAATAGTTTCTTTGTCTGTTGTCTATACCAATTTACGATATTTCTCCTACATGTTCGTCTATCTTTTAGATGAAATGTTATTTTCATTAGGTTTTCAGAAAGAACAGCATATTGAAGAGTGTCCTTGACAAATTTTAATTTATATTTTTTCCCAAGATAAATAATTTCATCCTTTAAAAGAGGACCATATTCCAATTTACTATTTAATTTCGCATAAAATATTATTTTTTTCAAAATCCATGAATTATTATTATTGATGAAATTTCTTACATTGTTAATATCTTGGTTAATCGGGGAGAGAACTGAAATACCAGAACGGTCAACCCTAATACGCATTCGTTTAGTTCTTGCACTTCTAATTAATCTCACGCTTGTACTAGATTTATCTGGAAGAATTACTTCCATCCATGATTCAGGGTTCAAATTGAATCAACATTCCTTGAAATGAGCACTTATTAATTTTATTTTTTGATCCTATTTTTTTTGGAACTAAAGGCAGATAAGATAGATTATCAAACTATTGACTAAGATTGTTGAGTCGTAATCCTGAATAATAGACTATTTGGTGTTGTGGGTTTTATCCAAATGTAAAAGTGTATATTTTAAAGCCGCTTCCTTTGGCATTTATTTCAATGTAATGGTTTCCGTATTTTGTATGGTCGGCGATATTGTAGAGCCTCTGTCCGTCTATATTTAACTTTCCTTCAATATTCAGATCATTCCCTTTAGAAGGATTACTTGCCTTATTATCTTTACCATCTTCCCTAACAGTTACCTCTCCTTTTCCTCCTGCTACAATATTGATAGACTTTGCCGAATAAACTAGCATGATTTTTCCATCCTGTCCGACAAGTTCCATGCTGTCTGGATTGTTTTTCCATAATCCTTTAAGATAGATAACGTTAGGTTCTAGATTAGAACCGGGTGTTGTATAGTTGATAGTCTTTTCGGGATTAAATCCTTCAATATTTCCAAGTTGAGCTCTCGAATACTGGTATCCAAAGTATAATTCAGGTGTTTTGATTTGATTGAAATCAACAGATTGCGTCTCCGGGATGCTTAACTTTGTTTGATTAAGATTAGATATCTCAATTCCTTGTTGATTGGATCTTTCTGCCAATAGGTTCCTAATTACTTTTTCAGTTTCCACATAACCTCCCTCACCAATATGATCATATCGTATGTACCCATCTGAATCCACAAGATATTTCCGTGGCCAGTAGCTGTTTTGAAAGGCGTTCCAGGTACCGTGGTCATTATCCAACAATATCGGATATTTTATTCCAAATCTTGTCACTGCTTGTTTAACATTAACCAAATTTTTTTCAAACTCAAATTCAGGACTATGAATTCCTACAATGACTAATCCTTTGTCAGAATATTTTTGATTCCAGTCAACAAGATATGGTAACGTTCTAATACAATTAATACAACTGTATGTCCAAAAGTCAACCAATACCACCTTTCCTTTAAGATCAGATAACTTTGTCTCATTTGAGTTAATGTATGATGTTATTCCCTGAAATTCTGGTGCTTTCTTGAAGTGAGATTTATCTATTGACAGTTGAACATTTGAAATCCCATCGTTATTATTTGGATCTGTTGTTATTTGTCCAATGTAATTCCCTTGAAGAGGGGATTTGTTGAGTTCGGGACTATTAAAATAGATTGCAAATCCCACAATAAGAGTCACCACACCTATTCCAGTTAACAGCGCACTGACGTTATCCTTATTCATCTAAGACCCTCTTTCAATATTGATAATTTCATTTGCTAGAGGAAAATTACCTAGTATACTAAGATTATTAGTAAATACTAATATCCCAAGTATTATAAGCATGATCCCCATTGCAGGATTAAAATATTTTAGATGTTTTACCATTTTCTTAATAATGGTTGTCGCCTGTGAAAAAAACACACTTGTTATTAAAAACGGTACTCCAAGGCCTAGTGAATACGCCAATAATGAATTGTAGGCAGCTCCTGGCGCAGTTGCGGCCAAAGTAAGGGTACTTCCGAGTATGGGTCCCACACAGGGGGTCCAACCTGCTGCAAATGCGGCACCAAATACGAACGAAGTAATGTAACTGGTCTTAAATTTAGGAATAGAAGAAAATTTTCTTTCAAAATTGAGACGTCTTAACTTGGTTGAGAGTATCAAATACGCACCAAATCCTACAATAACTAATCCTCCAACAGAAGTCAATACGTTTTGAAATCCTAACCCAACAGTCATAAAGACACTATTTAGAAACACGCCTAACACAGCAAAAACAAGCGAGAAGCCCAGAACAAAGTATACTGTATTCAAAAATATGTTTAATCTAGTCGCTTTTTTTAGCCTGAGTGATTGTCCTGATGAATCTTGAACCTCATTGAGTGTAGTACCTGATAAATATGAAATAAAGGCAGGTAAAATAGGCAATATGCATGGTGAAAAAAAAGACCCTGCGCCAGCAAGCGCGGAAATAAGTATCCCAGGATCGACCATACTCATTAGCTCTTTACCATTTGGATTAATACTTTTGTCCAGATTAGCACCAGATTTTCTACAAATTGAAATTTGAAATGTTGAACTGTATTTACTATTCTTAGAATTTAGAGTCAATAAAAAATTGGTATTTGAAAATTTTGATTTTATCTGTTATTTCTTTATCTCAGTAAGTCTTAGTGCATCCAGATCTTGTTCTGTTTCCATTTTATTCTTATTTCCATAAACAATCAATATTCTGTCGTCTTCCTTAATGACATAATTTGCAATTGAGTCTGTCTTATTTCCATTAATATAGAATTCAAGATTTGAATTTCCGTTACTGCAATAACTTGTTCCATTTTCAAGAGTAAAGCAGCTGTCAGTGACATTCATTCCTATGCTGTTAAAGAATTCTCCAACAGGAACGCCAGTTGCATGTCTATGTAATGTATTACCATCGTTATTTTCCACATGGATATATTTAGATCGCACCTGATACTTTTCCTGACTAAAATCTAATTTAACGCCATTAATCTTTACCGCAAATGCTGTGTGGACATGTTCAGAACCAAGAGCACCAAATTTCTGAGCCGGTTTTTCCAAATTTTCAGAATATATAGTGATTGCATAAGCCATTATCGCCAAAAGTACCGCCACCGCTGGCACAATAATCATCAAATTCTTATTTCTTCTCTTTCGAGTTACAGCAAAGTAGCTTTTATCCTCCCTCCTTTTTTTTGGATCGAGAGCTCTATCCTTCTTACTATTATTGTCTTTCTTTTTATTCTGCTTCATTACCCACCATCAACTGACGATTTATCCATTAGAACTTTGATGGATAATTTAAAGAAATCTTTGTCAGAATATCCAAGAATAGATGAAAACTTCCTATCCAGGAATTTAAACAAATTATTGAGTTGTATAGATTTGTTTGAATTTTTCTGGCAATTCAGGATTCCCATAATCATCAGAATATGCAGAATAAACATTGATTTTTTCTCCATGTTTGATTTCATAGGATCCTATAAGCCTGATATTATTTCTGTATTCTTCGTACAGTGGTTTTAGTTGCATAGCGAAATTCTCTGTAATAAGTATGTGCCAGCTATCACCAAGATCCATAACCCTCCTTGCCATAACTATGCCGGGGCCCCAAACGTTAAGTCTGTTTGATATGTCATAAACAGTGAATACAGGTCCAGAACTTAGGCCAATTCTAACTTTGATCTTGTTATCCGTCTCCATTCGTTTGTTATATTTCCGTAGAAAACTATGAAGCTCAACACTTAACTTGTATGGTAACTCCGGGTTGTTTTCATAGCCAATAGCCATTCCGTCCCCAGCGGGAAGAATTATCTTCAAGTCGTCAGATATTTTCCTAAATGAATTACAGGAACTGATAAATTCATTTAACCTTACGATTTTTTCCTTCTGCCTGTGAACCGCCAAGTCTGGATTGGATAATCCTACAATATCAATAAAGCAAAAGTTATAATTTAAAACTTCATACTTTGGATCAAGGTCTTTAAAAACTGAAATAAATTTTCTATATGTTTTTGTGCATCCTTCTGAATGAAACGGTAAGTCAAGGTAATAAACTGGAGAATGTTGAATGACTCTTCCATCCAATGTACATTTAAGTAGATCATCTGCAAAAGTGAACCGCCCATTTTTATCTATTCTAAATTGTATCCAAGTCGGTTTTGTCATAGCATGATCAGCTACTGAAAGTAGTCTTATTTTTCTAATCAAGGAATTATTAGATTCTTCAAATTTCATCTCCATTATTCCATCACAAAATGACACTATCGGATGATATTCTGCGGATATCGGGGTATCAATAGTAAATATTCCCATGGTTTTTCTCCTTTTTAACTGGAGAACTAGTTTTGCCAAAAATTTTCTAATTGGAGTAACTTCAAAAATATCACAAAAATGATTTAGTGAGTCCATGACAAAATAGACACTATTGTCTCCATTTTCGATACTCTTCTTACTTTCTTGATCTGGAGATTCATCATTTTGTATGTCTGAAAGATGGGAAACGATTTGCTTCAACGTATCATCAAGAGATTTTTCGTTTGGTGTATCATATAGAAGTGCTGGGTTTACAAATAACGAATTGAATTCTTTTTCATTCAGATTAAACAATTCGATTTTTTCTCTATCTGTAACTTTCGAAGATAGAAAAACGCATTTTTTTCTGGAGCTTAAACCCTCTTCAAGAAATTCCCTACAATAATCTCTCTTTCCTATTCCAGGTGGACCGGACAAGAGAAACAAGGTGGGTGAAATATTTTCCTCTCCATCAGTGAGTTCAGCAAGTCCTGGAATAGTCATTTTGGATATTATATAAAGTTGGATCTATATACCTGCTTTTTAATGCATGTGATGAAACAAAAATAGATTAATTACTCAAATCTCTATTAACTTTTTTAATTGCTCTATCTGTTGTGAGAAAGGATGATCAGGAATTCCAAGAACAGTTAGAAATTCCTTATGGGCAAATTGGATATCGCAATAACATGGAATAGATGTCATTACGTCGATGCCCGTCTCACTTGACAATTTCTTAATAAAATCATCGGCTACAGGAGTTAAGGTGCAATAATTTGCATCGGAATGACTCTCATGAGGTTCCTCTACTTGTGAATATGGAATACAATAACCTGCTATTCTGTTTAGAAGTAGATGATATTTGGTATTTCCCTGCTCCTTGAATTGAGCCAATATTTCATTGGCAATCATCTTAGTGCCTCCAATATCCATATCTCCCATTTTTAGTGTGAGAAATACAATATCTGATAATGCTAATGCATTTATTGCCCAAAATCTGATTCCGGGACTTGAATCCATGATTATATAATCAATATCATTTTTCTCAATTAAGTCCTCTCTAAAGTTAATGAATCTTTTTAGCATAGTCATTCTATTTTTATCCTCCTTTACTCCTTCAATCTTGAGAATATCCTCTCTTTTTGGACTAGCAAAACAACCTATTATTTTCCCCTTTAGAGATCCTCTTTCTGATAATTGTGGTATTGGTGTTACTTCAACCAATAAGTCGTCAACTCCACATGCACCTACAATATAATCATTTATAGTGTTCTTGATTTTGTTCTGAACAGGATCACCAAAATAAGCATGAAGACTAGGAGCATAAACATCAATATCCACAATACATACATTGTTCCCCTTTTTAGCTAACAATGCTGCCAGGTTAGCTGCTAAAGTGGTTTTTCCAGTGCCTCCCTTATAGGAGTGAAATGTAATAACCTGCTTCAAAGTACACTAAAAGAAAGACAAATACATCTTTTTAAGTATATGGTAAAATAATTTTTGAGATAAGAAAAAGTATATGAGTTAAATCCAACTTAGAATAATCATTTGAATATTTTTCATCTCAAGTTACGCTATGACAGATAATATTCATAGCCAAGAAATTTTCGAAATCATAGGATTAGGATCTGTGGGCCAGGGAACATGATGGTAAAATGCTAACATATGATACTTTATCTGCGAAGTGCGGGATTTGAACCCGCGATCCCGAGCTTGGGAAGCTCGTACCTTAACCAGTCTGGGCTAACTTCGCTTAAACGCCAATTACATTATATAAATAATAAATTTCTATCCTTACTTAAGCATCATCGAGAATGCCAAATGTTTCAATGATTCCAATTCGGGCTTACTGGATACCTGAATTCGCTACAAGTATACAATTTTTGAATCAAATAATATAATTATCTTAAATAGTTACGCATCCATTATTTGGTAACACATTCGATTGAAATATTTTGGAAAATATCATTTTAAACTAAACAGCATTCGAACATAATTATGTGTTAATTTATTCAAAAAATTAAACAAGAAGAAATTACGTTAATCGGAGAAAGAAAATAAATGTCAATCCACGAAGTATTTTACTCTTTCTTTCTTAAACTCTCTAGAACTAAACAGAATTTTATATTCATTGATCCTTACAAAGTTGGATAGTTCAATAGTAATTTTTTTGGCAGCTTCAATTGTTCTTGCGTGGATCATACTAAATAGATTAAATGGCCAATCAGGATATACAGGTCTTCTATAACAATGGCTCACTTGAGGAAATGATGCGAGTTTATTTCCAACCTCATCAATCTTATCTTCCGGCACTTTCCAAACAATCATACCGTTTGCTGTAAATCCAGCATCTCTGTGCCGCAGGATTGCTGCAAACCGTCTCATTACACCCATTGTTTCGTATTCACTGGCCTTCTTGAATAATTCATCCACAGTGATTCCAAGATTGTTAGCCGAAGTATCGAACGGTCTTGGTGTTACTTCTAAATCTTTTTGTAATTCCCTTATGAATTCCTTATCCCTTGATGTAAGCTCAAATTTTTTTTGGTCCATTTTTTTTACTTTGTCATCTGGAGTTATCTTGTTAGGATCGCTATTTACCATGTCCAGTTTTACTCCTATTTTGTATAGTTTTAGAGTTGGCAACAGTCGGAATTTAATTACACCTTCAAGCGATGCCATTATTTCAAGATCTTTTTTTAAATCTCCATCAGGAGAAACAGCCAAAGTAAACCACATGTTAAATTCATGATCTCTTTTATAATTGTGACTCACCCCAGGATGTTTATTGACCTCCAGCGCTACTGAATCAAGTCTGTCTTTTTTAACGGCAAATGCGACTAATGCACTCTTGTACCCCAATTTCCTCGTATCAAAAATTGCGTTGATTTGTCTTATTAGTCCGGTTCGTTTCATTAAAGAAATCCTTTTCATTACATCATCTTCAGTAAGACCATGTTTAGTTGCTATTTCGAGATAAGGTCTACAAGATAGTGGGAATGTCCATTGAATCTCATTCAAAAGTTGTTTATCTAAAGGATCAATGTACTGTTGATTTAGTTGCATTTAGATTAAATTCAATAGAGTTAAGCATTAAATACTTTATCCTAAAATGATAATTACTAAATTGGATTATTCTATTTTTGAACGAAAATCTGTATGTAAATAACATAAAAATATATGAATTAACCCTTTCTTTAAATTAAATAAATAACTTGAAAGGAAAATTTGTCGCTTTTCAGGGGGAGCATGGAGCCTACAGTGAGATCGCTGCCAGGAAGTTTTTTCCCAATTCAAACCTTGTTCCAATGAAACTTTTCCGAGATATTTTTGATGCGTTACGAAATGACGGTATTGATTGTGCAGTTGTTCCAATTGAAAATTCAATTGAGGGCTCGGTGAATGAAATATACGACCTACTATTGGATACAGAAAAAAAAATCACTGGTGAAATATTTCTTAAGATTAATCATTGTTTAATTGCATTACCAACTAATTCAACAATAACCAAGGTCCTTTCACATCCTCAGGCCTTAGCACAATGTAGGAATTATATCAAGAAAAGAAACTTCAATTCCATACCTACTTATGATACAGCTGGATCTGTTAGGCTAATAAAAGAAGAAAAAATTCTTGATGCTGCAGCTATTGCGAGTAAAAACGCAGCAGAATTTTATGATATGAAAATTCTAGATCAAAATATAGAAGACAGGAAAAACAATTTCACAAGATTTTTGGTACTCTCTGATCAAAAAACAATCCCTACCAAAAATGATAGAACTTCAATGATTTTTGGATTGAAACATACGCCAGGTTCGTTATTTTCAGTGTTACAAGAGTTTAACAATAATAAAATAAATCTCACTAAAATAGAATCAAGGCCAATTAAAGAAAAACCATGGGAATACAACTTTTATGTAGATTTGGAAGGTCACATTGAAGAAGAAAATATTAAGAACACATTAGATAAAATTGAAAAGAAATGCACTTTTCTTAAAATACTTGGTTCCTATCGAAGAGGAACAATAAATTAACTAACATTTAATTTAAACAATTTTAGCCTTTATTCCAATTCCAAGAACTATTATTCCTGTGATGAGTAACATCATTTGTCCTCCAAAAGCCAAATAAGAGGCCTTAGTTTCTACTTCTCCATCAATGTTAAGTTCTGAGCTCCCTATATTTTTTGTTTCAAATCTATATTCTCCTCCCTTGTTAGCAACTAGATTGTATTCATAATGTGATTGATTAGTAACCGATACGACAATTGATTTGTCCGGATCTTCAATCTTAAAATTAAATTTTGATCCGTCAATTATGATTTTTCCTACACTTCCCTTATTCATTATTGGTGTGACAATGTCAGGTGAATTTGCGTCCAAAGTACTATCCAACGCTACTTTTCGAGGAATATTTGAATGAATCATTGAGGCAGCACCAATTACAATAAATGCAATCCCACTTATGATCAGGATATAGAACGTTTTATTCCTAGACATATCAAAAATTAAGAATATCACATTAATTAACGATATGTTTTTCATGAAGTCGAATGAAAACTTAATATAAAACTACATAAATTATAGCGTAAACTGCACTACTCATTACAAAAGGATCTTAAATGTGTTGAATCTGCAAAATTTTAGGCTATGGCATTTGAAAATGAAAGTTTTGATATTTCGGTCGAGTAAATTGGAGATGTATGTGATGATAATAGGACCTGTTTAGAAGCTAATTCTTTTTTAATTAATTGAAATGTTAGAAAAAAGGGGTAGGATAATCTTTATTTATCATAGTCTTGCATCGTAATCGATGTACTATAACCGATCATTGAATATATACCTCTTTTTAGGAACAATTGTTACAATTGGAGTTATTGTTCTTGTTAATAATAACAGTATATACGCTAAGCAAGCAATTTGGAGAGACTTTGATACTATGAAAGAATTGGTAAATGCAATAAGAGATGGAGAAAAAGACGATAATAACATTAACTGGGAAAAATTTCAAACTTCAGATATATATCAAGACGAAGATAAAAACACAAGAGATTGCATAAAACTAGCGCACAAGATTGGAAATAACCTCGGTGATTATGAAATAGTCCATTGTTTTAAGGATGTGAACTATTTCAAGAACAAATATTCTCCAGATGCATCATCTGAGGACAATGCTTCCCTGAATGTCCCTGAAAGCAATGCTTCCCTAAACGTCCCTGAAAGCAATGCTTCCCTAAACGTCCCTGAAAGCAATGCTTCCCTAAACGTCCCTGAAAGCAATGCTTCCCTAAACGTCCCTGAAAGCAAT